>Ga0315533_1000083_pt1 | contig 89568 bp, 101 predicted proteins | sample SalMarSW160130MG_FD_203081 | JGI IMG/M metagenome (GOLD analysis project Ga0315533, IMG submission 203081) | Salt marsh sediment microbial communities from the Plum Island Ecosystem LTER, Massachusetts, United States - Salt Marsh Sediment SW1601-30 ...
AGAGACGTCAAGAAACCGCGAATAGAACCTAAATTCAGCGAACAAAGCACTTGCCTAATACTCAAACTTTATTCCTAACAATAAATAGCCCAACAACAAATTAATTTCTAAACAGCCTAGCGCGCTAAAAAAAGAACATTTTTGGCTCCAAATAACGGTGACATACAAAAATTATAGAGGGGTACTCAATTTACCCTTGTGAAAACGCATAACCTCACCCTACGCTGCAGCATTCTACCCTGTTGTAACCCATATCAAGAGATTTATGAAGCCAACCTCCATTACGGCTGCAATGAAGAATATACCATAAATGTAAGCCAAGCCTCTCATGGACATCGATCTGCTAAACGTCTTCTCAATTGTCAAGTAAATGCCGTAGCCCTCAACTATTCCGATCGGAGCACTTATCAGCAGAACTAAAGGCAGCACTTCAACGTTTATTCCACCAAGAAGACTACTTCCGCGCAGAATGCTAAGAAAAACAATCATAATTGTGAAGACCAATGCGAAAGTTCGCGGATGATCAAGCACAACATGCGAATACTTTTCCCTCTTAAAGAAATCCAAAATCACTAAATTAACGTAGAAAGTCATACCCAGCAAAATGAGAGAGACCACAAGAACGTTATGTATGAAAAGCATCCCAACAGCCAAAAACTGATTTGAAAAAAATTCACTTAGAGTACCGAAAAAAACTGTGTTTTCAACAGAAGAAAGAACCAGCAAAACTAGAAAAGCCAAACCTAAAAACATCGTACGCTTTCTTTCATCAGGCAATTCTGATCACTTCCTATCAAGTCAGAACAGTGAAAAAACTAGACGAAGTCCTTCAGGAATCATCTCCCACCCTGATTCTCTAGCACCAACACTCAAGACCGTAAGAAACATAAGCCGAACCAGACTCGACAGCATCATTCAAATCACTTAACGGTTAGCCTATCCACTTACGCACAATAAAAATCTTATGAACTAAAGCTTACATTCTCTCGCGTCTCACTTCAAAAAGCACCGTTCCACCATTTGTGTAAGGTTTTCCCGGATCCAAGCATTGAAAATAACCTTTCTCACCCTCTTCCGTTGCTGACCCCAGCTCTTTGAAGCTTATTCCACGGCTTAAAGCAACAATCATGGAAAGCATGCAACCAAAAGCGTGACCGCAGATGCTGTCAGTTCTTTCAACAACTATCTTAGGCGACTCCACAACTACTCTGTCTCCAACATTAAAAACTGGACAGTTTCCACGAATCTCCTTAACACTTACAACCAAGCGATATTTTTCTTCTCCAACCAATAACGCCGCCTCGATCCCTTAATCATTTATAAGTAAGTTATGAGTTTCCCGCAAAACGGCAAACACTTAAAAGTCATGTTAAAAGGATAAGTTGCAATTGACGAGAAGGGAGTAAAAGAATGCAAAATCGTCCAGCCATAGTCGCTGTTGGAAGAACAAAATTTGGAGAACACTACGAGAAGCAACCAGAAAGACTAATTGAAGAAGCATGGCTTAAAGCCTCAGAAGGAGCACGTATAGAGCGTAAAGACCTGAAAGCTTGTTACCTTTCCGATTACTTCCTCCCAATCACAAACAAACTCGGACTGGAAGAAGGATTCCTTTCAGAACTAACAGAACTTCACGTCCCAATGGAAGTAACTCGTTCCTTCAGTTCAGCCCTACTAAACGCTTGCAACGCCATCCAATCTGGAAGATACAACATGGTTTTGGTTGGCGGACTAGAGAAAATGACAGACAGATGGGACAAAATCCGCGACGACTTGATGCTTCTAGAAGACCCATGGAGCTATTACGCGGGATGCACACCAGAAGCAAACCATGAACTCATGCTTAGAGCCTACATAAAACGATACGGCGTAACCAATGAAGACCTTGAAAAACTAAACCTAGCCCTAGCACAAATATCAGTCAAAAACCATCTACACGCAACCAAAAACGAGTACGCACAATACCAAAGAAAAATAACCATCGAACACGTTTTAAAAGCGAGGAAAAACGCCCGAAAACCTCTAGGACTTTACGATTTTGCACCAATATCTGACGGCGCAACCGCCCTCATCCTTGCAAACGAAGAATTCGCCAAAAAATTCACAGACAAACCAGTCCATATTCTCGGCGCCTCATCCGCAACGGATTATCTGACCTTTCCAGCAAGAGAGGACATGACACACTTTTTAGTGAGCGAAATAGCCATGAAAAACGCTTTGAAAACGGCTGGAATAAACCTCTGGGACATAAAAATTGCTGAGGTCTACGACCAGTCCACGGTTATGGAGATGATTTCTCTTGAGGACTTAGGTTTCTGCGAACGCGGAAAGGCGTGGACGTGCATACACGAAAGCTGCAAAGATTACAAAGGGCATTATGAGATGAACGGGAGGAAACTCTTCGTAAACACGAATGGCGGATTAAAAGCTGATGGCAATCCTTTAGGCGCCACAGGTGGAGCCCAAGTTTTTGAAGTCTTCAAGCAGTTGAGGGGCGAAGCTGGTGAACGACAAGTTAAAAATGACGGAAAATTACAGTATGGATGTGTGCTTGAGCTTGAGGGTTTTGGAACTAAAGGTTATGTTTACATTTTAGGGAGAAATGAGAATGAGTAGTGAGCCGATAGAGAGAAGGGTTTCATACCTTGGCGATAGGCTGAGGGGAAGACGCTGCCAAATTTGTGGTAAAGAATATTTTGAGATAAGGGACTACTGCGGAAACTGCGGAAGAAAAAGCTTCGGAAAAATGGTTGACATAGACTTATTCTACGATAAAGGCAAACTGGAAGTATGCACCTTCATAGACAAGCCCACAAACAAGTTTACGAAGTTGGGTAACTACATTTACGGCATAGTCTCCTTCCACAATGGAAAGATAAGAGTTCCAGGAAGACTAACAGACCATATAATAAAAGACAATGAAGAAATAGACCTTTCAGCCTTTGAGGGAAGGAATGTCGTCCCAAGGTTTAGAAGACGCTATTCTGTTGGAAAAAGCGACGTCATTCCAACAATTTCTTTAGCTTTCACATTTGCAGATGAGTATTATCCACACCAAGAATACGCCATTATGAAACCAAATAAAAAGTATGATGCACCGGGAATAGTGGGCTACGGGGTTTACACTTCAAAGTTCAGAATACGAGAAAGAAACATTGAACGTTCAGTACCGTTCATCGATGAAGATGCAATAACTGCTTCAGTTGAGGCAGGAAAACTTGCCTTAATCCACTCTGGAGTTAACAGTTCACTTGTTGGCAAGATTTACGTAGGTTCAGAATCTAACCCATATGCCGTTAAACCCATGGCGTCAAAAGTTGCGCAGGTCCTAAAACTGGGCGAAGAAGAAGGAGATATGCAAGGAGTTGATGCTGTAGACACAGAATTTGCATGTAAAGCCGCAACAAGCATGTTCAAGGATGCAGCCTCGCTGGTAAGCTATCCAAAATCAAACATTCAATACGTCATGGTAATAGGCGCAGACAATTCACAAGCTGCTCCAAGAGACTGTCCCGGAGGAGAACTAGACCTGTTCGTCGGATACGGCGGATGTGCATACATTTTTGGAAAAGATGACATCATAGCCGAAATTGAAGGATGGTACTCGTGCACTTCAGACACACCTGACTTCTGGAGAAGAGACGGAGAACCATACCCAATGCACGGCGGAAGATTCACTGGAGACCCAGCATACTTCAAGCACGTTAGAAAAGCGGCTAAAAAATTGATGGACCGACTTAACCTAAAAGTGGAAGATATTGACTATTTTGTTTCGCATCAGCCGAATGTTAGGTTCCCAGTGAGGGTTGCCAAGGAGCTTGGGTTTAAGGAAGAACAGTATTCGCCATCACTTCAAGTAGCGAAGTTTGGCAACACGTATTCAGGCTCTTCACCAATGGGTTTAGCGGCTGCTTTAGACATAGCCAAGCCAGATGAACGCATCTTAATTGTGAGTTACGGTTCAGGAGCTGGAAGCGACGCCTACTCACTGATAACCACGAGCCAAATACTGGACAAAAGAAAACGCCAAAAACTAACGGTTAAATATCAAGCGGACAATCCGTTTCTGGAATATGTAGACTATACAACTTATAGGCGACTGAAACTTGGAATGTAGCAAATCATTAATAAATCCACAACAATCACGCATAGACGGAGTGTGAACCATTGTTTGCTTATGGAATCTTCAAAGTCATATACTCACCTTTCAAAGCATTCAAAGAAATAATCCAAAACCCAAAATACATAGGACCAATCTTAATAATGATTCTATTCGCGCTAGCAAGCATAGGAAGCGAATACACTAGAGCTTCGAAACTCTACGTGCAACAGACACTGCCAAACACTCTAGACCCATATAATCCAGATCCATGGACAGAAAACTGTACAATGTGGATTTCCAACGCCGAAATCACATGTAATAACGATGATTGCCTCTTAGGGTACAAAAGTATTCAATTTAACATCACAAATAATGATACAATATGGATGGAACTTAAGAACATTGGCCAAATAAATTGCTCGAGCATTGATAGTTACAAGAACCTATCTTTTTGCATAAAATGGATTAATCCCACAGCAGATCCGCCTCAAAATGCTAATCTTTACCTTTTCTCTATGGGTGCGACAGATCATTTCTACTACGACTTGGCTGAACTCGTCAATCAAACTGAAAATGACAAATGGAACAATTTCACCATTCCAGTAGGGCTTGACGCTGAACAATGGGTAAACAGTAGCGCTCAAGCAGCGTGGAATAACATCACTGGTCTTAAACTTGATCTGGTCTGGGTACAATCGACTGGGTCAAACTTGACGATACTTGTAGACAAAGTGTATTTTCAATCTGGAAATTTTAAACCGTTAATTAATTCCGTGAGCAGCATCATAGTTTTTTCTGCTGTCAACGCAGTTACAACCTTTTGCATTTATTGGATGCTGTCTGGCGTGGCCGTGTTTATGGCGGGGAAAATATTTAAAATCAAAGCCGAATTCAAAGTATTCCTCATAATAGTAGGTTATGCGCTCATTGCTATGGTTTTCATGCAGGTGTTGTTCAACATCCTATATCTACTAATCTCCCCCCTATACATTACCATTGATGCCGTAAGTCCAACATCTGTATTGCAAACCATAATCTTGTTCACTTCTTCAATGGTTCTTCTCCTACCAGTTTGGTCGATAATAATATCTTCCATAGGGGTACATACAGCATCTGATTTGCCTCTAAGTAAAAGTGCAGTCATTGCCATCATTGGATTTTTACCTTACTATGTTCTGCTTTTCGTTGCATAAAAACGGCACACATGGATAAAACTGCTAATCGAAGACGCTTCCACAACACTGGTAAATCGAGTTTCGCACTTTATAATAAAAGTTAAATACGCCAGAACTTTTCACTTCTCGTTGCTGGAATAGGTATAATGAATATTATGACGGTTTCTGTTATGGAGCGAACACGGGAAATTGGAATATTGAAGGCTATTGGAGCTAAGAGCCGAACTGTTCTCGTCATATTTCTCGCGGAAGCAACGCTAATAGGCATAATGGGCGGTCTAATTGGCGTCTTCACTGGATACGGACTTTCCCATGTATTAGCCTACGCTTTATCGGGCTTTATACAACCACAAAACCAAGACGCAGGGTTCCAACCTCCTGACGCTCAGAGAATGACTATAAACCCTGCTTTTTCGCCAGACTGGACAATAATAGCCCTTATTTTCGCCATAATTGTGTGCATGATCTTCGGCTTATATCCAGCTAGAAAAGCAGCGAAACTAGATCCCGTTGAAGCATTACGGTACGAATAGGCACTTAGCAAGATTTACGTGCCATTAACAACATATTTATATATTAGTAGCTACTTACCATATCACGATTAAAATGCAACGTGCAAAAACCGACATAAAATTTAATCCAGTTCAAACGTGGATAGACAACGTAGCATACTCACATTCAAACAGTAAAAACACAGCAGCAAACTACACACTATTCTTTAACAAATTCTGCAAGTTCATAGACAAGACACCAGAGGAGATTTTAAGCGATTACGAAGAGTCAACAGACCGAGATTTTAGGCGAAAGTATGCTCAGTACGTGCGTGGTTGGATAGGCAGCTTAACCCGTGAAGGATACGCGATTAAAACAGTGATTGTTCATGTCACTGCAGTGCAGAGTTTCTTTAAGTATAGTGATCTTCCACTGGGGCACGTGCCACGTGGAGCTGCTTTCGTTACTTTTCATAATCGTGACATTTCAAAGCAAGAGATCGTGGATATTCTAAGCATAAGTAAGCCCAGGGAAAAAGCGTTTTTTGCGGTTATGGCCCAAAGCGGGTTACGTCCTCAAACGATCTGTAGGTTAAGAATCCAACATTTACAACCAGACCTAAAAGAAAAGCGGGTTCCATGCAAGATAGATGTGCCTAGAGAATTAGCGAAGGGCAAATATCGCGCGTACTGTAGTTTCGTAGGCGATGAAGCTGTTAGTTACTTGGTGAATTACTTGAAAACCCGAACTGACCTGACAGAAGACAGTTACTTGTTTACTCAACGCGAATCCGACAAGCCAATAGAATATTCCAATATAAGCCACAGGTTCAGAGAGGCTATTCTAAAATTAAGAAAGAAGGGGGTTCTTAGTTTTGAACAGAAACAACGGGGTAAACCGTCTGAGTTGCGACTTTATAATTTGCGTAAGTATTTCCGTAAATACGCGAATCAAGCGGGGTTTGAGTTTGTGCAGTATTGGATGGGCCACATAGTTAAGCAAGGGCAAGAAGAGAGTTACCGACCTTTAGACAGTGAATTTCATAGGAAACTATACGCTGAAAAAGCCATGCCGTTCTTACGCATTGAAACGCCTTCGCGTTCAGAAACGGGAGAAATTATTGAAGAGCAAGCTAAAGAAATTGAAAAGTTAAAGAAGGAATTGGGAGATCGTGACAGAAGATTAGAGATGTTTCAAAAAGATTTGGATAGACGAATGGGAGATTTTGATTACCGTATGAAACTAATAGAAGAAAGTAGGGCTTTAGTTAAAGATTCAGAGGAAAGAGAAAAACAAAAAAATAAGCATTAGCAAAGTCGCTAAAGCTTATACTCGCGTTCACTGGGACGGTTAAGGTTAAATTGCCAACAGCGGAATAAGGAAAAATCAACGCCATAAACTTGCGAAGCATTCTAGGCAATATAAACGTAAGGTTTTACTGTTGTTATGTGTATGACTCCACAAGGTATCATCCAACTCAAAAGTTTTAGGACAACGATCACAGTGAACATACCCTCCGTTTTTTCGTTTGTATCGTGTCATTAATAATGGTGTCAAAACTATTTTATGCCAAGGCAAAACATAACCCAAGCATACTTATATGGCTAGACCCTTAAAACTTTTTTGTTAGAGGTCATGGTGAAAAAGGAGGTTAAAATAATGTTGCGCAAACAAAAGGAGAATAGACAACAAACAGTTCAGCAAATTGTTCAAGAAAAGCGGTTATTGGTTACTTTCCAGTCGTCTGGAAATCTACAAAAAACAAGGTATTGCAACAGGTGTTATTGCAAATAGCCTTTTTATTGAAAAAATCTTAAACCTTCTTTTCCGTCATCGCCCTACAATACTTCGCGAATTTAGCATAGTCTGTTTTAGCTATTATTTTACCGTCTTGCTCAATCATATAGCAAGTGAAACGAAATCTTTTTCCTTTATAATCAAAACTTAACTCTGGAAGCATCCCCCCACAGTTAGGACAATGTTTCGGGTTCGCCATATCTTCTTGTAGAAACTCGCGTAATCCAATCATAAATTCTGAATCTTCAAGTGTTAGAATAAAACCATTATGTGTTTGAGGTTTACCTTTCGTCAAACTCTTTCACCTTTCTACATTGTCGACTAATTATTATCTACAATAAAATGTGGAATTGCGGATATGTACCCGCAAATTTAAAGGATTCACTTTTGTTTTCTTCCGATTGTTTTGTTGTCGCTGAAAACCCAATAGAAATAGTTTTCGCGTCGAAGTTTTCCGTCGTGATCTAACAAGTCCTGCAGCATAGTTTGATGTTGCGGGTTTTCATAGTCAACGCTTTTTTGGTACGGCCCTTTCTGTCCATTCGCGTTTTGCCATTCTACACCGTTAGGATGCCACGTGCCTGATTTACCGATAGATATTCCTTTAGCTTTCTTAATTGTCTCTCTAGCTGCACATACTCCAGCGTCAACGGCTGCTAGAAATTCTGTGAATGCTTCTAAAGCGGTTTCGTTGTCGTTACTCAATTTTGTTTTTCACCCCCTTTCTTTTTATCTATTATTTGTTGCACTATCAAAAGGTGGGGTTTGACTCCTTTCTTGGATTCCTTTATTATGTCACTCATGGTTGTTTCACTTCGCTCTTCTAGGATTTTCATAAAACAGAACCAATAGGTTTTAGACTCATGTTTACGACGGCCCGCCGAGCCTTTCGTAACTTGTCCAAATAAAGGCTTAACTGGAAAAAGTCTAAGAATATCTTTCACCTTTTTAGATTTAGTGTTCCATTTAAAAATCAACACACCCATAGGCTTCAAAACCCGCCATAATTCCCTGAAGCCTCTTCGTAAATCTGATTGCCATGTTTCAGGCTTTAAAAAACCGAAGTCGTGAATAAAACTACAATTTGGATCAGTCGGATAACGTATTTCGTGGGGTGGATCCCAAACGATCAGTTTAAACGTGTTATCTGCAAAAGTCACTAAATGAGTAAAATCAGCAACAACATCAGGATTACATTCTGGGCGGTTATCAACGTAAATCGTGTTAACTTGTTGTTTGTCAAACCACATCATTCGATAGCCAGCAGTAGCGTCTAAAATGAATTTCTGGGTGTTTTCAAGTTCAACCATTTTAATCTATCTCCGTCAAGGTTGTGAATTTCCATCCTTTACTTTTCATTTGGTTTATACAGTTTTGGCAGCGTCTAAGCGGTTGACCATCAACGACAAATTCGTATTTGACTGGAAACTCTCCGCATGTTTCGCATTTTTCAGCTTCGTACACTGGAGTTAACGGAATTATCTTAGATTGTCTTACAAACGAATTTAACGGTTGTTTAGGGCTTGTTTTCGAGTTTAAAGCGTTTTCGTCAACTTTAAAATTGTCTTGTGAAAACTCTGTTTTATCTAACTCCATATCCTTACTAACGGCGTTAGTAAGGATAGGGGTTTCTGGAACCATGTAATATTCATTGAATAAGCCTTCCACGTCATTATCCCACTTATCACTAGGAATCGCATTTAGTAAAAGTGACTTTTCATAAGACAATTCTAAAACCGTTTTAAGCCAAGCTTTAAACAAATCAAGCGTGAAAAACCGTCCAAATTCGTTTCTAAGAGAATGTAAGGTAATTCCACGTTTCCGAATCACACTAATGATTTTCTTGCGTTTATCATTGAGGTCAGGCTCTTCGTCAACATATCCGATTTTAGCAAGTTCACGCACGTAAACGTAGAGTGTAGCACGCGCTAAAGGATAATGCAGCATTTCCGTGCATTTAGCTACTAATTCAGGATACCCAAAAGTTTTCAATGGTTCCATAACTCTGTGAAACACGTTGAGGATGTGCGCGTTTAATCCGCTTGTTGTTGTCTCTTCGATAAACTCGAAATATTCCATGACAGCTTTAAAATCTTCGTAAGTCGCCAACACAACGGGTTTTTCTCTTCCAGAGATTTTCGGTCTATCCTTATGGTTTACTAAAGCGTTTAGTTTTATGAAAGCCATAAGATGTTTCAGATCGCGCATAATCCGGGGTTGATTTAAAGGTATGATTTGACTAAACTGTTTAGCATAGGGCACGGCTACGTTTATTTTGCCGTTTTCAATCTCAGTTTGTAAGCACTGTAGAACAAGCTTCATTTTCGACTCAGTTTTCGCCTTAAAATCATCGAAGGGGAAGGCTGCGTCAGACCCAACAAGTACGCATGCTTCTCTAAGTTTCTTTTCCGTTGTTTTCGGAGTAATGGTTAAGCTTCGCGTTGCTAAGTCTTCCATCCAGTTTTTATCAGTCGTACAAAACACACAAGCCGGCCAACCCTTCAAAACCACGTGGCTTGTGCGTAAACTTCCATTCTTGCTTTTATCCGTGAATCTGTAGCTGATCTCTTCTTTATCGTGACTCAAGACGGGTCTAAGCTTGTTAAACGTCTCAATATGTGGAGCATCCAAAAACACTAATAGTTTACCGTTGAGGTCAACCACATATTTACTGTCTTTAAGTTTGTCATTCCAGTTCTGCAACCGACTAAAATATTCTTTTTGAACTTGCGCTTTAGAAATGTTAGGTTCGCTAGCTTCTAATTCCTCTTTCACTTGCTCTAACGTAGGTTTTTCCGTCCATTCAATAGGGTTACCGTTCGCGTCTAACAGTTCACCATAAGAATGAACAAGTGCCGTCGGTGACAACCCCCCTAACATCCACACGTTTTCATCATCAAACAAATCTAGGACATTCGTGACCACCCATGTTTTTCCGATCCCAGAGTCGCCTCTGAGAAAAATATTTTGAGGATCATCACTGTCTTTACTCAGCGCAGTTAAAAATACGAAGAAACTTGCCTCACGATCTTCCTTTATTCTATTTTCATAATAATCTAAAAATTTTTCTGTTCGGTTCATTGTACTGCCACTTCCATTAAAGGTATGACGTACATCGCGCTGTCCTTAGACTCAAATATTTCACAAGCCTTAGACCACGCTATCTTGTTCAGCTTGTTAAGACAGCATCGCCCACACCATAGGCGACAATCACAACACTGCTTAGGCTTATCGAACAATTCTAATTTGCCAATGCTCTTAACGGATACAATAGTTCTATCTTGCCTTTCAAACATTGATTCTTTCATTTCTGATAACACCATTCCTTAGGGATTGTTTCAACGGCTCCACATTCAGGGCAGGAACCGTCTTCCGGGTAATACATAAAACCGCATTCGAGACAAACGCGAAGCGTATGTTTCTTTAAAGAAGGTTTAGTTTCCATTTTCTAGCTGCTCCTTTCGTTTTGCGTTAGAATCTCAGAATAAACACGGGTTAGCTCTGCATCGGCATCTAACAGTTTTTCAATAGCAACCGTGAACGATCTAAAACGATTCTTGTCTCGAAACCGCTTTAATTTTTGGTATATGCTGCTGCGAATCATTATTTGAGTTGATCCAACCATTTCAATCACCTTTTCCATTTCTTATGTCGTTCTTGTCACGTTATCTATACATAACGACTTATATTTAAATAATTCCCTTACTTGTAATACAGGTACATCCGAGTGTAAAAAATTACACAGGGATGAAGTGAAACTACAATGAGTTCAACAAAACACAAACGCGGAAGACCAATCCAATATGACGATTCATACCACTTGGTAACTAGAGTGTTAGAAAGAGAAAGACAAGCAAAGAAAAGACGTGAAACACAATGAGTACGGACGACGGTTCATTCGGACACGCCAATACGAAAACGCCTAGACCTAACATTCAACTGGATAAAGCAACATTAACACGGTTGAATCAGCTTTCATACAAAAATGAAGCGTTAGCTAATTGTATGTGTAAGAAACTAGAAGATCACGCTTGGGGTTGGGATACTGCTAAAAGCCTATGCGAAAAAGAAATAGAACGTACACATAAAGTTCAGAAAGAAATAGATCAAATTCATAAAGACGCTAAACACAATAGAGAAAGAGCTGCACGTGAACAAATCAAAAGGGCAATACAGACAGATAAAGAAGAGAAAAAACGAAAAGTAGCTTTAGATCAGAGAATAAAAGAGATCACTAGACCCGAACCTTCAAAAATGATTTTTACTCCTAAAGTGTTAGAACACGCTTATTGTTGTTTTTGTGATTCATTTCATCCTACGGTTATTCAGGTAGGGTTAGGAGACTTTAGAAATTTCAGTTTAGACAGTTACCATGTTAGCGCGTACATGACGGTTGATAATGAAGGGTACGATAGAAAACCTACAGACCGTGAACGCTGCATCCAAGCAATCATGGAAAACAGAGGTTGCGATCAAGACGAAGCTGAAAGAAAATGTGATCAACTACTAAACGATCCGTTAGTCATTAATCGGTACATAAGAAACCCAAAACATGAACAAGTCACTAAACAAACGAAAGAAGACGTTTTCGTTGCTGACATGGTAGCTAAACAAAACATTCACCCGTCTATTCCTCAAGCCATCTATAAACAAGACCAGGATAGACGTACCCAGTTTATCAGCTACTTGCTTAACACTGGAAGGCTTGGAAACCGAAACGGCAAATTCACAACTTTCGCAAAATCTGAATCACAACTAGAAACTTGCATAAAAGAGCATATGCTAGAAGACGGCATGAGCTACGAAGAGGCCCATGACTACTGCAAACACAAAAAACGTGAAGAGGTCCCAGAAAGTGTTTAACATGACAAAACGAAAGAAGGTTAATCCATGACGGATGAAGTGCTGCTTGAAAGTTGGGAAGGAACAGGCGTATCTGGTTATGGATACACATACGGGGTTAATTGGAAATGCCAAACTTTCATGCATGAAACAACACACCAGATAACAAAAATTGTTATACCGTTAATCAAAGTAGGAAATCCCGCTGGCGACTACACAATTCAAATTAGAAACTGTGTTTTACGCAATAGTTACTGGAGACCTGAAGGATCAACTTTATGCAGCAAAAGCATACTAGCTAGTGATGTAAGTGGTAGTGTTAGTTTTGTTTTTGCCACGCCCGCAACGTTGAATGGTAACCAAGTTTACGGAATAGTAGATTCATGCGTAGATGGCGACTCTGAAAATTACATAGGATGGTATAGTTATAACGCTGGAAGTTACCGAGACACCCTCTGCAATAAGGGAGCATCTTCCGATAGTGGTGTAACCTTCGGACTTTACACAACAACCGATTACCGTTTTGAAGTGTGGGGATATGAATTACCCACACACCATAAAAAACACGTGCCATTCAAGGAACCAACACGATTAGAACGCTGCATACGCAACATAATGGATGCGCGAGGACTAACCGAGAAAGAAGCAAGAGACATCTGCGTAAACGATTTTCATTTAGATTTTGAGGGAGACACACAAGGAAATATTAGACGTGCTAAAACTGAAAGACATGAAAGATTGCGTCAACAGAAAATGGATGAAGAGAAGATACAACTGCAAAAAGAACAAGACGAAATAAACCGCATAACCAAAAATCTTGACTCAGGCTTATACAAAAAAATGTTTGCAGAGAGGCGACAATAATGCTGAAACTGCCTAGTAGTGTTGAAGGGTTCTTATGGTTTTTCCGCCCTGATGATACACGCCTCCCTGAAGACCACTCCTCGGATTTAACGATGAACGGTTTTAAAAAGTCAAACTTTCAATGGAGTAGTCAAACTTGAATATCCTAGAAAGAAGGTTGGAAGTCTTGAAATGCGAACAAATAGGCTATTCTCGCGCTGAAACAGTTATAGAATTAAGCAAAAAATACGATATTCCTAAAAGCGTCTTATGGTATGATTACCGCAATAAACGAAAATGGCAACCGCACATTCAAGGAATAGACGCGGAACAATTAAGACTAACCATTCACAACCGTTTTGAATATTGCTATCGAAAAGCAAGTTTCCTATTAATGACAAGCCAAAACGAAAACGTTCAGTTAGGCGCGTTATCCCGCATGATTGAAGTGTTGAACGCTTATAGTCATCTCTTAGGACCGCAAGTTGAGGTAGGAACAGAGGATAAGCCTTTCATAATTAAATATTGGAGACCTGAAAATGCAATCGTTACAACAAAAGAATGAATACACTATTCCATACTATCCACATGATAAGCAACGGGGCTTTCACGAAGACCGTTACACAGTGAAATACCGTTTAATCAGTGGAGGCACGGGAAGCGGAAAATCAATCGCTGGCTGCTTCGAAATGACTAGTTACCTATTAGAAAATGATGGAGCCGTCGGCTATATTTTCGAGCCTTCATACAGAATGGTAAGACGAATTTTGATTCCAACATTGGAAGGTTTACTGGGTTATCCAATAGAAAGCAACCACGTTGTCGAATCATACATGCGAACTGAAAGCAGAATAGACTTCACTAACGGAAGCAAATTATGGTTCGGAGGACTAGAAGACCCTGAAAGCGCGGAAGGTCCCAACGTAGATTTTATTCAATGCGATGAAGCACGACTGGTTAGACACTTCGATATCGCGTGGAGAGTTATTCAACGAAGGATTCGGGGAAGTGTACCCGGCAAATATAAAACGGGTGCTTTTATAACCACGACTCCAAATAGTCCGGGTTCTGTCTTACACAGTTTCTTTGAAAACCCATTAACAAAAGACCCATGCAGCAAAGTGTACCGTATGAGCATAGACGACAACACGCATTTAACAATGGATTATATTGAAGCTATTAAACGCGCTCATCATGGAGGACTTGCTGAAAGGTTTGTTTACGGAAGATTCGCAGCTGTCGGCGTCGGAACGGTCCCTTTCGACAGTACAGTTCACGTGTTAAACTTCATAGACTTGTCAATATTAAAAGAAGTCATTTACGGTGTAGATTTTGGCTTCACCAATCCGTCATGTATCTTAGCTGTAGGATTCGATAATGACAACCGAGCTTATGTCTTAAGTGAATTTTACGAAAGGCAAGTTATGCACACATCTTTAACAGAGGAAGCTAAACAGATGCAATCGCAATTTGGAAGAGGACGTTTCTATTGTGATAGAAGTCAACCTGAAACTATAGAGTTGTTTAAGAGTCGTGGAATCAGAGCGGAAGGCAGCAACGCTAAACGCGACGAATCAATCCGTGAATTAGCTGGAAGATTCCTTAAAGCTGGGGATGGTAAGCCACGCATTTTCATAAGCAGCGAATGCGTCAATTTAATAAGTGAACTGCAAACCTACGACGAAAACATAAAAGAAAACGATCATGCTGTGGATGCGTTGCGTTACGCGTTGGCTTCTAAAATGAAAAAGAAATCAGGTGTAGCGGGAGTTTTCTTCGATGTATATAATCCACATGGATTAAGATCGAGAGGAAATAGGAGATTTTGAGAAATGACAGATTTTAAAGTTGAATGGCAAATAAACATGGACAAAAAAGACCAAAACGGAATCCCACTAATAACTCGAAGACCAGGATGCTCTTTAGACATAGAAGACTCGGATACAGTAACTTTCAATTTAACCATAATCCAGTACGGTTTAAAACTAGACGTTCCCGTTGGCAAATTCGCGGGGTGCAATACTGAACTGTCTAAAACCGTGGATGCACGAAAGCGACACGAAGTTTACAATGATGTTGACGTAACCAACTTAGAAACTGGGGTTAAACGGCACATGAAATATGTTCCAGAGGTGCTTGAAACATGACGGGAACATTAATAGCCAGTTGGGCACTTTATTTTGCTCATAGACCAATAGCAGATCATCATCCTTCCGACAGCGTATTTTACAGTGCAGCTTTTCAATGTTTTAAAAATTTAAGTTTCAAATATAAGATTATTGAAGCAAAGTTCTCTCTAAAGAAAACTGGGTCTCCGACGGGTATGGGTCACGCTGTATTATACGGTATGGGGGGCACTTATGGGGTGGATGGGAAGCCAACTGGAAGCGCGTTGGCAACAAGTGACGATTTTGACGTTTCCACGTTGACCGGGGTAAATCAGACAATCACGTTCACGTTTAGTGGAGCGCAACAATATGTGATGCAGCCGGATGCTTACTACTGTATTGCCTTCTTGAATCCTACGGCTGGAACTATTGATGGAGGCAATTATGTTCATTTTGCTTTCGATGATACTGTAACTCACAGCTTGAAAATATTTGGTGACTATGCCAATGGAGTATGGACCTCATATCTTAACGACACTGCATTGTTCTATGTTTACGGACAAATGGTTGGTGTAAGCGCAAGCGACTTAGACGCTATAATGAATCTTGGGGGCGCTATCTCAGACACAAATCTAGAGCAAATCATAGATTTAGCCATTGATACTCTCAACCTTTTCGGTGCTGAACTGCCAAACATGAGTGGCGAAGCTGGAAGCAAAATCGTTACGTTAACGTCGAAAGAGAAAGCCGCTGTATTCATCGCTGCTAGAGCAATCAAATATGGCTTTTACTATTCGATAGGTAATGTTGTAGTGGAAGGCTTGAGCGTTAGCGTCAGCGACTTAGCGAGTAACCCTGTAGTTATGAACACGATTAAAGAGGCTGCACAAAAACTAAAAGAAGTAGAGCAGAAAAAAAGCGGAATACCCTTCATTGTTGCGAAGGCTTCATCATAAAAATAATAGGTGAAAAAAATGATTGAAGGATACGAATCGTGGAAGGCTATATGCGAGCGTGTTAAAGCCACACAGACAATACCCGGTGATTTAACTGAGGAAGACCAAGACTATCTTATTCAAACGTTAGCGGTAGAAGAGGGTATGGGTATTCTACATGCTAGGTTTGGTCTTGATTTAAGTCGCGAAAGAGAACATGCGATCAGTTGGTTAAAAGAGTATGTTGAAACTCGCAAACCCGTCTTAAAGAAAACGTTGAGAGTTGAGGAAACAACATGAGTTTGAAACTTGACTTCACCAGAGGCACGGTAAAACAAGATATTGCGGAGCTTCCAGAGAAAATGTTAGACTATGCCTTCGAGGTGTTGATGGATAGGGCTCGTTTGATGCAGGGAATAGCGCAAGTTCTTGTCAGAGTTGACACGGGCTCGTTGAGAGACAGCATAAGAATTGAACGGGTAGCGCCTTCATATCATCATCATAGAATTGTCCGAGTCCGAGCCGGAGGCTATGTGACAAATCCTAAGACTGGAAAAATCGTAAATTACGCAGCCATTCAAGAAAGGATAAATCCATATATGAAACCGGCTTGGGAGCAAGTCAGCGGAGACATAGAAGAAATGATTAAAGCTAAAGTGGTGCAAGGGGTCAATGAGTGAAGCTCACGATATTCGTTTTGATTTAGAAGTTAACGTGTCAGACGCTGAAAAAGACCTAGCCACAGTGAATAGTTTGCTCACAACTTACGTGGCTTTAGCTAATCGTGCGGGTTTGCCTCCTGACGTTAACAGAATGATACGACTGTTGCAGCAAGCTCGTTTAGTCATTGAAATGACTATCCGAAGCATTCAACTGTTAATGGTTGCTGAAGCTGCCAGCGGGCCCACTGGATGGTTAGTTGCTGCCGGCAGCATGGGAATAGCTCTTTTCGCTTATACAGACCTTTTAGGAGACCTGCAAGGATGATACCAGTCTATAAAATTGAAATTTGGAATGCGACACCAGAGAAAATTCACACTATCACAAGTGACGCTTTAGACGTTAAAATCAAAGAAACATTAACTCAGGGAATTGGAACTTTCAGTTTCACTGTTCCAACAAAAAAGAATGGAGACACATACTACTATAATGATGTAGTTGTAAATGATCTTGTGAAAATGTGGTTAGCCTATGATGCCGTGCCTGGCGATCCGCTCACGGTTGGTAGAATCTATCAGATCACAGCTCCCTTAAGCGTTGACAGTGGTTACTTGCGGCATTTTGCATGTAGCAATCAAGGCGAAATTTTGCAGCGTAGAATCAAAACTCGAAAGGCATGGGAAGGAATAGGCGCAAGCACAATCGTAACCGAGTTAGCCAACGACTTATCTTTGACCTTAGGTGAAATAACAGCGGATGCTACAGCGGTAACACTAATGTGTGACGGAGAAACCTACTTCGACGTGTTAAGCAAAGTTAGCGATTACTGGTTTGATGCTGGAACACAAGTGAAAAAAGACTTTTTTGTTTCATGGGATAATAAGTTGCATTGGAAAACTAGGCCGATTAGAACTGCTGGAGTAGAAACTCTCACGGTAGGCAGCAACATTTTAAGTTATCGCGTGTTGCGTGACTTGCTTGCTGTTAAAAACAAGATTTGGGTGTATGGGCATGACGCGCCTTTTGATCCTAACCGTGCAGTATTGAATTATGCGGGGAGAACTTTTCCAGTTAGTGGTGACGCTTGGACTTACGGGTCAGATTGGACTGCAACAAAAGGCACTCTCTCAAGTAACGACACCGACCAAAAAGTTGGAATTAACTGTTTAAGGTGTGCAGCAGACGGAAGCTATGACTGTCAATACTACAGAACTTTCAGTCAAATGAGCGTGGAAGGCAAAGAAGGTTATTCAGCGCTACAGTTTTGGGGAAGACGAAGCGCGTTATTAGCTGATGATCATCATGTCCGGATTTGGTGTCCTGACGACAGTAACTATTTTGAATGGTCGTTCGCTGACCCCGGCGTTAATGGTGTATGGGCTTTCAGAATCGCACGTTTAGGCGACAACAACACTTATGATGCAGATACTAATCCGAGTGGTGAATGGGTCAGTCATGGTTCGCCAACTTGGAATAACATGCAAGGAATAGAATTTCTGGTTGACAGTGGCATGGCTTTCAACTGGGACTTAGACGGTTTATGCTTCAGTTTCGGAAGATGGAGAGGCACAGCGGAAGATGCAACTAGCCAAACAGATTATGGACAGCGCGACGTTATAATCGTAGATGATTTATTGCCTAGTGACAGTGACTGCACGAAAAGAGCGGAGACATTATTGTATCAGCTTAAAGATGGTGTGAACCGTTTAGACGTTGTCATACGTGGAAACACGAATGTTAAGATAGGCGACAGATTAAGCATAACAATTCCAGCGGAAGACATTAGCGCAGCGGATTATGATGTGGTGACAGTGGAACATTCATTAACAGCTAAAGGCGGCTTTGGCACCTGCGCAACCTTAGTGAACAGCGCAAACATACGGCAGCCTCCCGCTACATCTATTCAGGAGATCTTGGTGGATCAACAAAGAAGTCAGAGACGCTTGGGAAAAGGCTTGTATTATATAGCGCGTTAACGTGGCTTGGAACATGAGCTCTAAAACATGCGGTAAATGCAAAGTGGAGTTAGACTTCATAGAAAACTGGGCGACAGAACAATACGACTATTTCTTGTATCAATGCCCACAATGTAGAAAAGTGGTTGTGGAACGCAAGGATTTTTTCGCGAAACAATAACGGTTTACCCTAGCCTAATAGACATAAAACCCTAACCCTTCTTTTCTTCTAATAATGGTTCTCCACAACAACCCCAAACTAAACATGGTTTACCACAATGAGGACATAGAATTAATTTTTGTTTGAGCAACTTCTTGAGTAAAACAATATTAGCTTCAACCATTGCTTCTTCCACAATTTTTGGATCCTCTTGGTGTTCAAGAATGTCTCGAAGAATTTTTTCTGGAGGTTCGCTAGGCGGTCCTGTATACTTCAAATCGTCTTCAATGTGACTTAATGCTTCTTCTAACGTCTTATAGTGTTTATGTAACCAATCATGCATAGGATACATTTCATTATTCCATCTTTCTTTTAGCCACTCCTTTTGATACTTATCTATATCTTCCTTTGAGACTGTTGGTTCGGGTATAGGTTTCATGGCTTATTCCTTCTTTTCCACGATTACGTGTTGGTTGTCAACCCATAGCTGAACAACGTCGCCCTTCTTAATGTTAAGATGTTTAGCTATTTCTTTGGGGATAGTGATTTTCAAACTGTTTCCGACTTGAACAACTTTTATTTCAAACTTCACTGGCAAACTCATAACCTATCACATGAATATCTTTTAGATATACTTAAATATAAGGATATCCCTTAATTAGTAATGAGGATATCCACAGAATATATGGGAGTGATGGTATGACAAAAACATGCAAAAAATGCAAAGAGCAAGGCATCTATCAACCTCTGGAATTCAGGGGTTCTCACAGCTATTGTGTAAAATGTGGACGCGTGGAGATGAATTAACATGCAGATTATGCTTCGCAAATCCAATGAGGGGCACATCAACTTGTTTCAGTGGTCTGTCAATGGTGAAACATGGTATTGGATAAATGCAGCTCAAATAATTCCAGAGCCTAACGGAGATCCAGATCCAGTGCGGGCTTTACAGTTTTATCAAAAAGCCATGAATGGAATGTGCGCGTATCCAGAGTTTTGGATCTCTCTGTTTGAAGGCACGTATGACAGAAACACAAAAGTTTTGAGGGTCAAGAAAAATGCGTGAATGGATGAGGCGAAGCACACCAATAGTTATTCGCCGGACAGATATTAAGAAAGTGCATGACTACGCTCGCATCCATTGTAAGTTGCGCGATTACTTAATGATTCGCCTGCCTATGCAAATCGGCTTGCGCGTAAGCGAAATCCGCACGTTAAACATTGAAGATATAAATTTTGAGGATCGCCGTTTTCAAGTGTTGGACAGCAAAAAAAAGCAGTTTTACCCTTTGCCTCTGGACACTATCACATTACAGTTGATCCAAGACTTAATTGGTGACCGGTGGGAAGGCACTGTTTTCACCAGGGAAGACAGCTTGAAGGTTGCCCGACTGAACAAGCCCCTCAGCAGAACAGCAATCTGGTATCTATTTGACGGGATCGGCGTTAAGGCTGGCGTGGAAGGTTTCAGCCCTAGACTTTGCCGTCACTATTTCAGTGCTAAGTGGCATGAAGACATGAAGAAACGTGACTCTAAAAAGACGCTTGAGGGCTTAAGACGAATTTTAAGACATACTAGCTTAACTACGACACAAGTTTATCTGCAACGCCTCACGTTTTTCGAAGACCTCCAAGACCAATTCCAAGAGATCCAAGAGCCCTATATCGCAACGCGCCAAGTCTCAGACTTTTACCGAGAATGGTGTAGCAAATGCAGAATGGAGCCTGTCTGCAAAATTATGGATCAAGCATGCGCGAGCGAATGGGCTACAGGCTGCAAGTTTCACGTGCCTAAACAACAAATCAAAATAAACAGAGTATAATGACACGTGTCAGTTCCTTTCTTAAGAGTTCATATAAGGGCACGTCCCAAAGTTTATGCAATTTCGTAAACTTTTTATGGGGTTCCTAGAAGTTTCATGTCGAACCACGAATGGTTTGGGATGGACCGCTAAGTGTAACTCATATTCAAGAATTAAGACCATGGTTTAACGGTGCTCAGTCCTTAGCACCTGTGATTGAGAAACTTGATGTGGTTTTAGGAATAGTTATATGTCGTTAATGTCTTACAACAAGATTTATATGGTGGAACGGCTTTTTTGCATGTAATTAGCCTTCCCAAAACTTGTGTTACTGACGTGACACTGAAGTTTTGTTGGAGAGGCTGGTTCCGCGATAAGGACGAAAGCAGAATATGCCGAGAAGACTACCAGAAAAAACGAGAAACGCTAAAAGGAAATTAAGAAGACGCGGAAGCAAAAGAAGGTACCGCCCAAGCAAACCATTTTTGCAAAAAGCACCCATATGGAGGGGTCAACAATTAGAGGTTGTCATTGATGACATTGGAAGCAGGGGCGACGGAATAGCGAGAATGCACAACTACATGATTTTTGTTTCTGGAGGCAAGGTCGGCGAACGTATTACGGTCAAGATTGTGTCTGTTGGCGGTAAATTCGCTGTCGCGGAAAGAATACCCTGAACAAGGAGGATGAGAATTGGAAATAAAAGATTTGCGGAATGGAATGAAACGTGTCACTGTTGAAGGCACAGTAAAAGAAAAAGCTGAAACACGTGAGGTTCGATCGAGATTCGGAGACAAAACGTACAACGTGGCAACAGCCATCATCAGCGACGAAACGGGCTCAATAAAACTGACGTTATGGAACGAACAGATCGACCAAGTAAACGTGAACGACAAGGTCAAAGTGGAAAATGGATACATCACAAGCTTCAGAGGAGAGATTCAGTTAAACGTTGGAAAATACGGAGAACTCACGGTCGAGTAAACCGAGAAAATAGATGAAACAATTTTTATCACACGAGATGAGAGGTGAAACGGATGGAAGAAAGAAGAGGTTTCGGCAGAAGAAACAGCTTCCCACCAAAACCAGTTGAAATTGGAAAAGAATATGAAGTTGACATTCAAGAAACAAGCCGCAGAGGAGAAGGCATAGCCCGAATAAAGGGTTTAGTAACTTTCATACCAAACAGAAAACCAGGCGACCACGTTAAAATAAGGATAACAAGAATAAGCAGAAGATTCGCAGAAGCCGAAGTCGTTCAAGAAGGAGAAACGGAAGAAAAAGAAGAGAAATAACCAACTACAATTCTCCTTTGATTTCCCTCTTCAACTTTTCAAAGAAGTTCTCCATAAATCGCAGTCTCCCTTTGGCTATTTCCCTTGCCTTTTGCGTGTATAACCTTTCTGGGACAAGCTTGAACTTCAACTCGAATTCTAAATTAGGAGTGTGTTTAGATATGTCTCTAACCCTTCCATCAGCTTTCTCTTCGACAACATTATCTTTCAAGTACTCTTGGATTGAAATGTCCGAATAGATTTTCGGAAGAAACGAATTAGAAACTTTAATGTTCGCGTCACCATAGATTATTCGAGCTTATCAAACGAACAAAAGCCCATTTTAAGCTTCTTTTTAATAGGGGAGACAAGACAGGACACCATACACGCCAAGGGCATAATGCACACAAAACCCAGCCTAAACGCTTTCAAATACCTAGTTATGCATGGAAACCGTGTAGAGACAGAAAAGTTTTTTGGTGTTAGTGAGCTTCTATAGTTAAAACAAGCCCTCTGGAGCCTTCGTTTCAACTTGCAGAAACCTAGCTTTTCATTTCAATGTCAAAATTCAGAAAATCCTCTAGCAATTGCTGAGATCGGTTGCGATGAAAGTTCGCCAGAACCTTCTGAACCGTCTTTTTCTGTTCCATACTTGACACCACATAGGATCTCGTAACCCTCACGATATAAGGTTTCCGATGGAAAAATAATATATAGACTGAACGCTAATTTAATGAAGGGGAAATAATCTGCCCTTTGCCTTGCTTCAACCAGCAACAATTTTGGCATCTCCAAATTTCCCCCATCATTAATTCGAGCGCTTCTAACTTTGAAAAAGCCTGTTTAACACGTAGCTGTATATTTGCGAAAACAGACTGAAGCATGAATGTTAACAATTAGCTTTTTTATTGCAATTCAGAACCGTTAATCTTTTAAACGGTTAATCGCAGAGTCAATAAATGGAGAATCAACATGGTCAAAAAAAGAAAAACAATAGCCCATGCGAAAACTATGATTCATAGCGGAAGTGTGCTGATTGGTCTCTTCGCTGGAATTTGCTTAGTGATCGGCGCTCAATATTTTGAAAGACAAGCAAAACTCAGAGCTTTCAGAAACGCGAGAGTAAGAGCGGTTGCGTTTAGAACACAGAACCAAAATCCACGCATTCTAAGGTGACTTTCTTGGGAAAAAAACTGTTAGGCGCGAAAGTTGAACAGGACATTTATGAGAGTTTTGGCGAGGTCGCATGGAGACAGAAACTCAGCGTATCACAGCTGCTCAGAAAACTAATCACGGAAAATCTCAAAAAGAACGGAGTTAAGGTGAAGGCGATTAAAATTGAAAAAATCAAAGACAAGTAAGACAGACAGTCAAGACAAGAGCGAAAACATCAAGACAGAGCCCAGACAACACCAAGACAAGAACCAAGACAACATCAAGACAGAGCCAAAAGACAGTGAAAAGCCTACCGTAGTGCCTTACATAGCGTCTGAACCTATGTCTTCTGATATGTCTGAACCTTCTGAGAGTGACTTGAAAAAAGAACAAGAGAAAACAAAGAAGATGCTTCTAGCAACACAGCTTTTGGAATCTGGTTTTTCCGTTCGCGATGTTAGCCGAGAACTTAAGCTGTCGAAGAGTCTAGTGGAAAGAGCGAGCAAAAAAGTCAACCGTGAAACATCTAGCCGTCCTAGACAAGAATATATGGAGCAACCCTTCAAAAAGGCGCTCGAAGAGTCTGAAGCTGACGAATCCCTTCTGTCAACTGGTTGGTTTGAGAAGACGTATAGAAGGCTTCTGAGGATGCGAATTGAGTTCAAAATGATGCAGAATATGGGTTTACTAGGCGAGCCCGATGGAAATGCAAGCCAAAAAACCCAGAAAATCGATGTCAACGGTTTATTATTCGCGAAAGCCATAAGCGGTAGTGGCAGCAACAAGGAAATTTTAGAACTTCTCGCGACTTTGAAAACCATGGGGCTTCTTGGAAATTCTCAACAAGCAAATGCATTTGAGACTTATACTAAAATTCAAGAACTCGAAAAAAATGCAATCGAACAACACAGCAAGGTCGAGGAGCAAGCTTTTGCAAGGGCTGAGGCAAATGCCACTAAAAATCTGATTGTTAAAACCATTGACAAGTTCGGAGAGCCTTTAATGAATCTGGGAAAAGGCATGTTAAAACCTCCCAACATTCCAAATCCTACGATGCCACAGCCTATGAATCCAGTTTTTGCAGAACCGCACTCAGGAATTTTGCCACCTAATCCAAACCCAACACCACTGGAAAACTTGACACTTCCGTCAATTCCAAAGAAAACGCCTATTATTCCACAACAAAATCCAGTTATTCCACAAGATCCAGATCATCTGGGTTACAGCAATTTGTCTCCCTTAAATCCAGCCCAATCCAAAAAAGCGGCGGAGGTGACTTAACGGATGGAAAAAACAGTTAGATGTCCTCGTTGTGGCGCTTCCTTTAAAATCTCAAATCCTGATACAAGCCATATCATCGTTGGAAAGCATGGCATAGCTAACTTAGGACAAAACGATGTCACTACGAACACTAATTTAGCAAACCAAGCTCAAAAAGACCGTGAAATAAGAGAATGGCTGCAAAGGGAAGGGCAAAGAGTTCTTCAACCCTCCGAAGGTTATTCCAATTTGAAAGCACACGAAGAGGGTATCGGGCACGAAGAGCAAGTTAAAGAAGACCAAAGGAAAAAAGGGTTCGTCTAGGGATAATCCTGACCAACGACATCATAAAACTCGGAAGATACAACGCGAAAAGATGGAAAAACAAACGCTGTCAAGATTGTCAGCGAGAATTTGAGGAAGGCATGGAGGTCATAAGTCACAAAATCGGCGTGGCAGATCCTAAATATGGAAGAGGGAACCTGCGAAAGCGGACAACAGTATACGTCTGTTTGGAGTGTTGGGAAAAAAAATTTGTCAACAGTGACGATGAAGGGTTAGAGGAAATTGAACTACAGGAAATGCGTTGAAGGGGAAAAGCCGCTTCCACGAAACAGCTCACTATTGGTTCTAAAAAAAGGGCGAAAAACCAAGTTTCGAGTGTCTATCGGATTGTACACTTGAAATTTTATGGGAAGTTGGGATAAGGAGACCAGCCCTTCGGCTCCCTAAAAAAATCTGAAAATCAAAAATTAAGAGGTGAAAAGTACATGGGAAAAGCGAAAACAGTGAGTCGCAAGGGTAAGAAATGTCCATCAGGTTATGTATTTGATCCGAAGATTCGGAAATGCAAATTGAAAACCTGAAAGGGCCCATACGCCTTGGTCTGTTTCATTAAATTTTCTGTTTTTTCAACCTCTAGTTTTTCAGAGTTTTAAAATTGAATAGGGAAAAAAGGGAAGGTTAACGCGATCTAGGAGAATCCCAGAGTCTGGAAACGCTGGAAAGCTCGAAATTCCCTTTTTCCCTGTTCTACTATGTGTTTTCTGAGTATAAAAGGATATAGATTTTTAAAGGGTTGACGATAAAGAAGATGTTAGGTTAACGTAATGTCTGGAAGTTCGAAAACTAGAAAGCAGAAAATCATCATTTTAATTGAAACTTGCATCCGCAAACGCTACACGCCTATTAGTTTTATTCATAATCTTGTGCCTAAATATGCTTCTGAGTGGATGCTATCGGAGAGAACAGTTAAGAGTTATAAAAAGACCATGATTGACATGTGGAAAAAAGACCGTTGGCTGAAAATTGTTGTTGAATCAGAGAATCTTATGGAATCAGAAAAAAAAGCATGGATTGAAAGGTTCTCAGAGTCACAGAAAACAGATGTATTTGATGTACTCGATTGTGCACACAAGCGAGAGCGTAGTCGAAATACTCAAAGTTTGAAAATGCGCGTTTATGACGTTCTCGATGGTTTTCCTACGTCAACCTTAGAGGAATTGATGGATTTTCTAGACGATTGTCAAATCAAAAAATCAACAGTATCTCATTATAAGTGCGAATGGAAGCGCAAAAATACACAAAATAGCATAGTGCCAATTTCTGAGGGTGTGAGTGTTCATCGGAGTGAGTGGTTTGGTAGTGTTGGGAATTTACGGTTGGATCGAGAGCGTGCTGTTAGTGTTTTTGGTTGGTGTAGGACGAAAGATAGGAATGGTGTGTTGAATAGTAATCGTGCGTTGATTTTTCCTAAGGATGGGAAGGATGTTGGTACGCTTGTTTGGTATTTGAATGGTAGGGTTAAGTTGATGTTGCATGAAGGTTTCACTAATTTGGGTTATGCTCAGGCTTTGTTTTGGCGTGGATTCGCGTCTTTGATTGCTGATCGTGCGGTTTTAGATGAATGTTTGAAGCATGTTCGTCCTATTAGGAATGAAACAGCGTTTAAACTGTCTGATAAACGGCTTCCGTATGCTGTTATTACTAATTTTAAAAGGTCGAATGGTGTAGTGATTGCGATGGGAGATAGGACTCATCCTTATAGTGTTGAGGTTAAGAATGATATTCCAGATGTGAATCAGCCTTTCAACGAAATGTTAAAGCAGTATGCGAGTTTGGCTATTACGAGTGTTTCAGACGGAAAAGACTTGTTTGTTATGAGTTATATCTGTTGAGTGTGGAAGGTGTTAGGTAAAGAATGAAGATTAAAGCTTGTCCGCGTTGTGGAAGGAAAGGATCCGTTCATAAGAAATGGGTCTGGAACAAGCTGAAAAAACGGTATTTTCCATATTTCTACGTTGCACACTATAATCCTGAAACCCAGGGAGTGAGCTGGTGTTATGTTTCGAGGGCAGTTGCGAAGCAGCTAACTTAAACTCTTCTCTTTACCTAACACTTGAAAAAGAAAAAGAAAGGGAACTTACCGCTCATTTTCCTTCAACAATCTAACCGTGCCTTTTCTCTTATGAGTTCACAGACAATATCGTTGGTTGTTATGTCTTTTTTTCCTGTTTCAGCTTTCCGAATTAATGTCAAAGTTTCTAATAGCTCTATGTCTTTCTGGGTCTTTAGGCGGACGGGATATATACCGTGGTCTGGCTCTCTTTCTAACGCTTCTGATTCTAAGATTCTCTTGAGAGTTTCTTTAAGGGGTTTTGACAATTTTTCACGTCCTCTGTCCTTACATTATGGCTCTGTGCCTATGAATTTTTTCCTTTTCGACTTCATTAATATAGAGAATTGGAGAAGTGAATGGCTCCATGAATCCCAAAATAAGAGCGGTTGCGCATGTATTTCTAAAGCGTCCGTTTAATTTTTGCGTTTCGTTCCTCATAAAGACATAGCTTGACTCTTTCAGCAATGCCTGTCTTTAGTTTGAAATCACTAGTAATGTCACTTCTTGCAAAAAGTCTATTCCGAGTTTCTAGTGTATAACCAGCTATGTTTGCAAAATATGCTATTTTCAAGTGTGCAGCTATGTCTTTTTGTTTGATCAGCTTGACATTCTCAATCCATTTATCTAGATTTTCTTTCTTTGCTTTGCCTTTTCTTGATTTACATTCAGATACAACAATGATATCACCGTCTTCATCATAACCTACTATATCAATTTCGCCAACTGGCGAAAACGTCTCTCTGAAAGTCCAAATCTTGATTCCTTTATGTTTTTTCACTAACCATTGAAGAAAACGATACTCCAAACATTTTCCTGTTGGGTCAAACTCTTTGGTTATGAAACATTTGTAAGCCATCTCCAAACCACGGGGACTGAAAGCATCATATATTTTGAAGAGTTCTCCCCTGAATACGGGGTGAAATCTGTATGTTTTACCCATATCTCTAAGAATTGATGGATGTAGGCGTATCTTGTTCTTGACTAGCTCGACCAACATCTTCTCCCTTTCCAATGTTAAAACCCCACGTCAAACTAGTCTGGACATTCTTCTTACTTAAATTTTCTTCATTTTCAACCATCTATTCTAGTGGTTGCGCATCAAACAGAAAAAAGGGACTTCAGCTAAAGAAAAAGAGAGCAACCGCTACTAGTTTCACTTTCATGAAAAAAAGGAGGGGGTTTACTCTATTGGCTCTCCATCAATCTTTATTGGTTTTAGATCGATCATCGGCAATTTTTTCCTAGTTTTTTCGTCCAGCATAACTTGACTGAGTTTCATCGTGTATGCCAAAAGCTCTTCGTATTTCTGGTTTAGAGTTTTAATTTCATTGGTTTTAATGTAGCCGTTCTGTCGGACTTCTTGGATTTCTCGATCTTTTTCCTCTAATCGTTCTCGCAATTCTTTTACGTCATTGTTTGAACTGTTTCTGGAAAAGTCGATAAGAGCTTCTTGTTGTTTGAAAAATTCAATGTCATGTCTGTCTAGATAGTTGCTACGGGAACCCTTAATCGTGTGTCCCATTCTAAATTCAACGTAATCATCATCTAAGCCTTTGGTGTGTCTTAATACTTTTCTGCATGCCTTACGTAGGCCGTGGAAATTGAATTTTTTAGGGTCTAAGCCTGATCGGATTACGGCATTCTTATAATTCATGAGTAGTCCTGATCTCCAGATGGGCTTTTTTCCTGTTTTGCGTTTATATAATCGCGCATAGAACAGGGGTGTATCATCCGAGCTTGAGCTGTGATATTTTTTGCAGTATTCTCTCAGAGCTTCTATCGCGTCTTGATGTAGAAAAGTGTAGTAAAAGGGCACGTTTCGATGTCTTAGTTTCGAGTCGTGGTTTTCTGTTATTTTGAGCATTAGCATGTTTGAATCGAGCTTGTCTTTAACCATGCCATAAGTTAAACTTTGAAAAACATTTTGGCGACATCCCGTTTGGAACGCGCACAACCATAATGTTTTATCTCTTAAGCATGTTGCCATGTCTAGAATGTTGAAAAACTGTTCTGTCGAAGGTGTCTCTTCCTCTAGGGATCTCTTGTATCTCAGGTGTATTTCATGTTTTCCTCCTCTTCCAGCGTCGAAATTTAGTCTTTCTCCGTGTTCATGGCGGTAGAAGCTTATGAATGCTGCTCGGAGCGCTCTTGCAGATGCGGGTTTCTCGCTTACGTAAACAACCTTTTCTTTTTTGCCGTTGACCATGATTTCTTGTTCTGTGGTTAGAAACGTCCATGATAAAGCCGTAGCCTTTTTTCGATTTAACTTTAAGAACCCTTTTGGTGTAACATGCATGCCTTCACAGAAAACCCTCATCGCCATGCCGTACCTTTGTCTTGTTCCTTCAGCTCTGTTAACAAGCCATTCTCTAACGCTTGGATGTTCCTCAATAAATTGTTCCGTGTTGCTTGTCTGTCCTTCTGTCTTAACCATTTCAATCATCTAACCTATCTATCTCCATGCCCTGTATATAATGTTATTTGTCACTTCTGATAGGTTAGATTAGATTTTCTGGTCATATTGACCAGCTATCATGAAAGATCTGGCAACACCTATCACACCTAAAACATCTAGCTTGTCTCATCGAACAGGATTTTCGCTTCTTTTGTTTGGGGTTTAACTTTACTTCGGAAGCGGTGTGCCACTATACAATGTTTAACATGAGCTATCTTCTCAGAATAACCGAGTGTCCTCAAAATTTTGTCAGCCATTTCAGCCCCAAGAACGGAGTGGTCAATGCTTCCAGTCTTATCATTGAACTCTCTAACACGGGCTATATCATGTAACAAAGCAGCTGTTTTCAAAACATCTAGATCTACGTTCAATTCGTATTTGGTGAGATGCAAACAGAGATTGTAAACCCTCATGGCATGTTCCATTGCATGAGCGGAACAAGAAAGCTCCCTCGCAACAGTTTCCTCTATTTTCTGATATTTAGTTTCCATGATCATTGATTTCAAGTCAAAACTGGATAAATTTTTTGGGTTAAAAAGGCACGCTTTAGGCTTCGTCTATGAATTTCTTTGGTGATGGAATCTCTGGTGATAGACCTCTTCTTTCACGAACCTGCTTGATAACTTCGGCTGCCACACTTTCTGGAGCTTTGTCCCAATGGTCAAAAGAGCATTGCCAGAAGGCGTGACCTGAAGTCGCGGAACGCATATCTGCAGCTAAACCAAATGTTTCCGCGACTGGGATGTAGCCTGTAACCGTTGTCAAGGCGCCTCTCTGCTCTGAGGAAAGTATCCTTCCGCGCTTACGTATGATCATGCTGGAGGATTCGCCAACCCACTGGGCTGGAACTGACACTCCGATTTTGTAGATAGGTTCTAGAAGCACTGGTTTCGCTGTTAGAAATGAGCCTAGAATTGCGCGGCGTACGGCTGGCATGACTTGAGCTGGTCCGCGATGCACTGGGTCTTCGTGAAGCTTAACGTCTAGTAGCTTGATTTTTAAGCCTCTTAAAGGTTCGTCGCATAATGGTCCTGATTCGCATGCCCAGCGGAAACTAGCAATAATCATCTCTCTAGCTTCTCGAAGGTATTGGACACCTTTGGTTAAGTCAATGATCATGTTTTTGTGTTCCTCCAAAGCCCAAACGTTTCTAGCTTCTCCTGTTGGCCAGCCTGCCTCCTTAAGCACCGTACCTATTCGCTTGCGACCCATTTGTTCGGTAATATCACCCTTCTCAATCATTTTTATAACAGTCTCGTCTAGGGGTTCGATTTGCACCCAGAACCTGCTGTGTTTGTTGGGGCTTTTAGCCATAGCTACTACGCCTTGTCCAGAGACGCTTTCTCTGTAGACTACTATCGGCCGAGAAGTTGTAATTTCTATTCCGCCACCATAATCCTTCAGGAACTTGACAGCAATTTCCAAGTGAAGCTCACCCATTCCACTCAGTAGGTACTCGCCAGTCTCTTTGTTTACTGTGGTTACAAGATTTGGATCTTCAATCGAAAGCCTATTCATGGCGTCAACTAGACGGGGTAGTTCTCTCGGATGTTTAGGTTCGATGGCTATTGTTATGACTGGTTCTGAAACATATTTTATGCGTTCAAAAGGAAACATGCCGTCCTTGTGTTCAACATCAACGATGGTTTCACCTGCTCTTGCAAGATCGAGACCAAGTAAAGCAGCTATGTTGCCTGCCGTGATTTCGCCAACAACCTCTCTGAAGGCACCCATGTACATGGAAACTTGTTGCACTCGATATCCTTTCTTCGTGTTGACCAAGTAGATTTGGCCACCTTCTTTTATCGAGCCTGAAAACAGTCGGCCCGTTGCAACCAAACCTGCATGGGGATCCATTTGAGCAAGTGTTATACACATTACTGTTGGGCCATTGTCATCACAGTTCAGCATTGCTTGACCTACCTCTGACTCTGTTTCGCCTTTCCAAATTTTTGGTATACGGTATTTTTGGGCTTCAATAGGGTTAGGCATGTTTCTAACTGCCATGTCAAGTATTGCAGTGTGAAGTGGAAGCAGCTCTGGAAGCTTCTCATATTCACCTTTCACGTAGGCGTCGACTACATCGCTGAATTTTATTCCCTTTTTCTGTGCCATGCTGAGGGTGAAACCCCACTTGTGAAGAGCGGAACCAAAAGCAACACTTTCCTTTGCAGGGTCAACCTTCCATTTCTCCTTAAACCCTTGTTCCCCATAAATGTCAATTAAGTTGTTAAAATCACGGATTATGCGTACAATTTTCTTTTGAATCTCATCTGGGGTAAGTCTCAACTCCTTTATTAAGCGATCAACCTTGTTTATGAAAAGGACAGGTTTCACTCTATCATCTAGGGCTTGATGGGTGACGGTTTCTGTTTGAACCATGACTTCTTCCACAGCGTCTACAACAACAACTGCGCCGTCTATGGCACGTAAGGCTCTTGTCACTTTACCCGTGAAGTCTACGTGGCCTGGTGTGTCAATTAAGTTGATTACGTATGGGCGACCTTCCATCTCGTGTAAGAGTGATATGTTTGCAGTTTTTATTGTGATTCCTCTTTTTTGTTCTTCTTCCAGATAGTCCAGTGCTCTGGCTTCTCCTGCTATTTTAGGCGATAACAATCCAGCTTCAGCAAGCAGCGAGTCGGTCATTGTTGTTTTTCCATGGTCTATATGAGCGATTATGCCTACGTTTCGTATATCCTCTTTCCTACTCATCAGCTTAATTATGTCAGCGGTTTGTCTGAATTTTGGCATTTCTTAACCCCGTTTTGAGACAGCAATTTAGTAATGGGGGTTTCCTATTAACTTTACGATGTTATTTACAAAGTTTATTTCAGTGAAGAGACAATAGAAACAAGGGGAATAAACCTTGAAAAAGGCATTCGTGATAAACCTTGAAAAATTAAGTGAAGAACCTTACGCGTCAGTAATATGTTATCCTAGACCGAGCAAGGCAGAACTTAAAGTGCGTCTGAAAGAACTGCAAGAACTCAGAGTGAAGGCTTTAGAGTTTAGCGGAGAAAAACAAGCTTTCAACGTACCAGTTTTAGGCAAGGGCTGCGTTGGCGTAGTTGTAATAGCATATATTGACGGAGAGAAAGCGGCTTTAAAGGTTCGAAGGGTGGACGCTGACCGCTCTGGAATGCAGCAGGAGGCGGAAATGCTTGAAAAAGCAAATTCTGCAGGTGTTGGACCAAGACTTTTAGGGGTAAGCAAAAACTTTCTTTTAATGCAGTTCATTGATGGTGATTTGCTCCCGAAATGGTTAGAAAAGCGAAAGGGAAAGGCAGAAGTAAGGAAGGTTTTGCGTGAGGTTTTGGAGCAGTGTTGGCGGCTGGATGAGGCTGGTTTAGACCAAGGCGAACTTAGTCACGCTCCGAAGCACATAATACTTGATCAGAAGGATGAGCCTTTTATTGTGGATTTTGAAACAGCCAGTGTGAATCGGAAGCCGTCGAATGTGACATCTATTTGCCAGTTTCTGTTTATTAGTGGTGCGGTTGCGGATGAAGTGGCTGTGGAGCTTGGTGGAAAAGATGAAAAAGCGATTATTGATACATTAAGAAATTACAAAAATTGTAGGACTCGTGAAAATTTTGGAGATGTACTGCGGGCTTGTGGCCTCTAAACAATGTATCTTAGTGCTGGATTTGGGTCTCGTTTACTCGTGTCTACGCTTTTGATTTTTAGCTCTTTGATGATGGGGGAAGGGTCAAGCCACATTTCCACTTGAAATTGCCTCGCAACTCTTTTTTTATTATAAAGTAATGGAACATCGTGAACAAACAGCCATCTGAAGGATTCAGTCAACTCCCTTCTCCTCTAAGAATGAAAAAGTTATTCTTTTCTTATAACCATGTATGTAAAAAGGAGATAGAATTAAGCTCTAGAACTAAAATTCGTGAAGTAACTTTTTACAGTTGGGTGTGAAAAAGATTTAAAGCATTGGATGCTAAATCCCTTAGCTAAAACTGGTGAGCTTTATGGTTATCAGTAGAGAAGAGATGCAGGAAATAGTTAGAACGTATAAAGAACCTATTGGACTGAATTTGGGTTCTCACTCAGCCCTAGATGCTTGGAACGGGCAACGCAACTATGGTTTAAGAAGCATAATCTACACAACGCCTAGCAGAGCACGAATTTACCTCCAAAACCCGATGGTTGGAGGAGTAGACGAAAAAGTAGAAGAGTTGCCAAGCCTCGTGAGAAGAGATTTACGCGTTGTGAGCGACCCGAAAGACATAAGAAAAGCCGAGGACTGGAGAAGCGTCATATTAATCCTTGACAACTACTCGGACATCGTCAAATATGTTGATGAGCTCGTTGATTTGGAATGTTTGCAGATCCCAAACAGGGCTTTCTCGGTTTATGTCGGCGGAGACGAACACTGTAGCGTAATCGAAAACAACTTTACGGTTCCAATAGTTGGCTCTAGAACCCTTCTAAAAATAGAGAACAGAGGCGAAATCGAAAAGGATTATTACTGGTATGCGAAGCAAGCTGACATTCCATACCCGAAATCGTATCAGTATGAAGTTTATGAGGGTGGAATGAGGTTTAAGGAACCAATTGATGAGCCTATGCTTTTGAAGGCTGAACATGCTCATAGGGCTTTTGAAAGAGAATTCATTTTCGCTGCGAATTCACAACATCTAGAGGAAAAGGTTGCACGAGAAATCCAGGCTGGAAACCTAAACAAGGAGGGTTTAGAGAACGGTCGCGTTGAACAGATTGTGTTGGGGCCACATGCGAACTTTAACTTCTTCTTTTCACCGTTAGACGCAAAAAGCGAATGGGGAGACGTGGACGACTGGTTTGCAAAACTCTATAATGTAAGCCTAGAAGAGGCGAGAATTTGTTTAGCCAACCAGTTTCTTTCGATAGATGAACGAAGAGAGACGATACTTGACGGTTTGAAAAGACTTCCAATAGACGTTCAAGAAAGAATAAGAAAGATTCCATCATTTGAGGTTACGGCTCACGCGATTTTAAGCCTTAGAGAATCGCTTTTGAAGGATGTTCACCGTTACGCAGACCGTTTCATGCTTTCGTGCAGAGAACACGCTTATCCGGGAATAATCGGCGCATGGTGTCTGCAAACGCTGATCACGTGGGACCGCATTTCTAAGTACGAACTTAAACCTGTGGTTAAGCTGGATTTCACAAGCGGTTTAGAAGCCAGAACAGCAGCAGACTACGGAGTATACGATGTGCCTGAAGAGAGAGACCCTTACATGCATATTCCAGTGACTCAAGATATTGCTTTGAGGCATGGTGGAGGGACAAATGTTCACATGGGTATAGGCTCTCAATATGCAAACGCGAAATACAAGAAGACGATGAGCATGGGTGACCGCATAGCATTAGAAATCAGAAGAGCATGGAAAACAAACCAACTACACGAAATAGTCACTTGATTTGTACTACATAATCCCTATATTTTTTGATTAGCTCTACAAGACATGGGGCATGAAACAATTTCTTACCTGTCAGCTCGTTTGCGGCAGCCATATACATCTCGTTCATTATTATTTTTAAGGCTGGGTCAAGTTTCAGTGGACTAGACCTGCAAAGTTTTCTCCAGTCTTTAACACCTTTGGTTTCCGCCCTTTTCTTCGCCTCTTCAACATCCCTATACCAACCTGTTTTTCGATAGAATTGTCTGGCTATTTCTTTGCTGATGGGCAATCCGTCATAGGCGAATCTGCACTCGTCAAGCGTCCCAACAACATCCACAATCATAAGCCTTCTCTCAACGTCAAAAGCCAACTCTATTTTTCCATCCTCATTTTCCAAATCAGCCTTTGACGCCATATGCGTTATTGTTTCATCCACTTCTGAAAGCAGAGTCTTAACCTCTTTCACTTCCTCATCCGTTAAGCCAGCAATTTTTTGTGCTTCTTCCCATGTAACATATCTGTCTTCATCCTCAAGTTTCGTGCTCGCATCAAAAATAGGCTTAGAAAGCCGCTCTCCAGGCTTCGGATAGTGGTCTAAGCCCAACTCTTCAACAGTGATTAAGCCACGCTCAAGTCTTCTGAAGATAGACGAACCTTCGGGCAGTCCGTTTCTATAGATTATCTCAAGCGGAATCAAGCAGTTTCTGAGGTTCTGCGTGAACATACTATAATCATATTTAAGTTTTCCATTTTCTACGTACGCCTTTGGCTTAAACACGTTAACTAAATTAAACTCCATGATGCATGTTGGCTGCTCTAACTCTTCAAAACTAACGAGTTTTCCATCTCGCGTAACCAATCCGCTAAAATGAGTGTTTATACCCCCTCTCTCAAGCCTCTCAAAACAGTAAGCTCCCATAAGGCACAAAGCTGCACCTTTACCTTCAATATGATCGGGCATCTCACCCCAATCAAAAACCGAGTAGCGGTCTGAAAAATGAAACCTTCCAACACCCATAGCATCCTTTGTCGGTTTCTTAACAACTTCCAGGTCTTTGACGCTGCCCATGGCTTTCACTATTTCAACCTTTTAACAGACTCGTCAGACTTTTCAATCTGCTCTTTCTTTGCCAGTTGATAATCTCTTATGCGTTTTGCCAATTCCTTGTCTTCCATGGCGAAAATCTTTGCAGCAGCAATCGCTGCTCCTTCAGGCTCAATCGTCACAACAGAGCCTATTCCGCTTGGAACCCTGAGGGAAGAGTATATGTCTGCTCCCCCAAATTTTTCAGAATATGGCGGACAGGCAATAACGAGTTTTGTGGTGTTCGCATCAACGAAAGCACTTAAAGCGTTGGATCTTCCCGCCACCGTAATGTAAACAATCTTTTCTTGTTGATACTCTTTTAGAATCTGCAGAACTTTCTGCGGAGTCTTGTGAGCAGAGGCAACGCGAAACTCGTAATTCAGCTTCAAAACTTTCAGATGCCTAGCTATTTCACGGCAAAATTTGAAATCCGTTTCAGAACCCATAACTATGACAACTTTTTTTTCCATGCTTCTACACCGCTATTTCTACAAAAGCTCTACCACGCTATTAAATTTTTCAAACATTCCTCTTTAGCTGGAAAAGTTTATTTTCGTTACTATTGGCGATGTTTCCTGCAAACTTGTTTTTTTGAGTGAGAACATACGTATGCGGTGGATTTCCCTTTTATCTTGTTCCTATTCTGCTGCGTGAGTTTTCTTTCTTTTCCGTCTTGTCAGGTATACAGCTGTGGGTATGGCTGCGACGGCTATGGCTGCGACGATGTATGGAACGTAATCTAAGAGGTTTAGGAACTGTGGTGAAGATGGAGACGAGGTGGTTAAGGACTCAAGCACGAAGCTGGAGGGAGCTTCGAAATCGTCTTCGTGATATACGTCCATTTCGATGACTCCCATCAACATTAGTACAACATCGTAGTAAAACCTATGAGCAGCGACCAATATTCCGGTTGCCTTGTCATACCACAGATGACACTCTGCTTTAATTCCCACGTCCGGCCTTGTCTTCCCCTTAACATATACGTGCCAGCAGTCGAACTCTCCCGCCGGAGTCTTCACAGGATTGTACAAGTAAGTCATCACGGTGGCGTTTATCTCGTATAGCGGCTTCCCGTAAATCGTTACGATGTCCCACTTCTCAACGTTCGGATCAATCCAATAGTTAATCTTGCCGAGGCTAGTGCCGTTCGGCGCCATCGTGTCGCGGTTGTCCACGTTTATCTTAACCGACGCTGTCTTGTTCCATGGACCTGTTACAAACCCCGAATGTTCATCACTCCAATATTCTGCGATCAAATCTAAATGTACATTCACTTCGGCATAACTTCCAGTCAGCGATTTGACCTCCCAGCTGTACGTGCCATTACCCCAATTTGGGCCTCTACAATGTACTTCACTATGATCAACCACTTCGATAATCTCACTTATGATACCGTCTGATCTAACCTTATACGTGGCGGAAAAACCTTCCTTCAACCAGTAAGGCTTCGCAAGAGCCAAAGGAAAGAAACAGTTGCTAAAAAGGAGAAAAAAAATGGGGAGGAAGATGAGTTTCTTAATTTTCATTTTGCAACCCTATTCCCATTTGGCGTTGACTTCCGCTGTCGCACTAATTGTAGTTACATATTCACCCGTTTTCAGCTCGATATCGCCCCATGCATCTGTCTTCACATAGTATAACCGGCCCTGTCCATCGAATTTCAGAGTGTATTCAGCGTCGTAGTCACAGAAAATCCACGGAGGAGGGGGATCCATCGCAGGTCCATGATCCCACCACTTCTCATGAGCTGAGAAAAAGCTACCTTCGTCTAATCCGCCAGCATGCGCCGAGACCCAGAAAATATAGTATTCATCGTAATCATCGTCACGTCTCCAAATTCCAGCTGAAACGGGCAATGCAAACAAACTAATTGCGATTGCTGCTAATGCTAAACCTACAAGTGCTTGTTTCAGTTTCATACAACCACCTAATCTGCGCTTTGTCACACTCGTAGGTTAATATACGCAATTCTTTTAAGTTTTTCTCTTAACAATAAGAAGCATGTTAATTGTTGAAGCAAAGGGTCTGGCTAAACGGTTTGGGAATGTGCATGCTCTGCGCGGGCTCAACCTGAGAGTGGGCAAGGGCGTTACTGGGCTTGTGGGACCAAACGGAGCAGGAAAGACCACCACTATCGGCATTCTTCTGGGCTTGCTCAAGCCCGACGGGGGCAAAGCCCTGGTGTTTGGATTTGACTGTTGGCGTGACAGCTTCGAAGTGAGGAGGAGGGTGAGGGTTCTCCATGAGAAACCCGCGTATCCCGGCAGCTTTACGGGTAGAAGATACTTGGAGTACGTAGCGGAGTTTTATGGTATAAGAAATCCCGAGGAGCAAGCTGTTAGACTTCTGAGTAGCGTGGGGTTTTCCGAGGCTGCTGACAGAAAGATCAACACGTACTCGGCTGGAATGGTTCAGAGAATAGGACTCGCCCAAGCTTTGATCGGAGAACCTGAGCTTGTAATCCTTGACGAACCAACTGCAAACTTGGACCCCATCGGCAGAGCGGAGTTTCTGGAAAAAATCAGGGAGTTACACCAAGAACACGGCATAAGCTTCCTCATCTCAACCCACATTCTGGGCGAACTTGAAAGAGTCTGTGACCAAGTGGCCATAATCGATAGGGGAGTTGTGAAGGAGCAAGGTGAAATTGAGGAGCTTACTAAGAAACATCAAGCAAGGAACTATATGATAACTGTTTCAAATCCCCAAGTTCTGTCAAGGGAGATTAAAAAATCTGGGGTCGCGAAACAGATACGGGTTGAAGGAGGCAAAGTATTCGTTGAAATCGACAGTCGACAACACTTTCAAGAAGAGGTCATTCGCATAATCAGAGAGCACAAGTTGGAGCTGGTCGCCATGGGTCCCCAGTACGGGATGCTTGAATCTATTTATAGAGATGTTATGGAGGAAAAGGAAATTGCCTGAAAATTCTTCTAAAACTCCTGGGAGACTCTCCTCTCTAATTCGTTGGGAACTGGAAAAAACTTTTACATTTCCTACATTAGCGATCATAATAGCTGTCGTTCTTTACATCACTGTACCAGCATCGTTCGGCGGGAGCAGGGGACCCTCTCAGATGCCGTCTTTGGTCGAGATGGAGAGAAGTTTTGCATCCAGCTGGACGAGTGCGTTAAGCCATAACGTATCCACTTCTTTCATGTATAGCGTCTTTATCTTCGCTGCTTTGGCGTCTAACAGCTTGTCGAGGGACATGTCGAGGGGCTACATGAGGGTTCTCCTCTCCTATCCCATCGGAAGAACAAAGTTTTTCTTGTCGAAAATCTTGGTGTTGCTCTTCGTTCCTTTTTTCATCTTCATGTGTTGCCTCCTCTTTGTGGCAGCATTGGTATTTCCGGGACTATTTTTGCACATGCCTCCGTCTAGCGTAGCATACATGATGGTCGTCATGCTGGTTCAAACGTTCTTCATACTCGCAATTTCCCTTTCCGCATCGCTGTACATAAAGCAGCCCGTCATGTCCTTTCTGGCATCAGTGGTAACTCTCATCGCCATGGATCAAATCAGCTTTTATCTTTCAGCTCCGTACAAGTATCTGCTGCCGACCATGGGCACACGTATCCTCATGGACTACCACTTTTACCCTAGCAGGTTCGAGTTTCAATACACCTCCGGCGATCTTCTGATGTCCCTATTCGGCATGGTCATCGTTCCCGCCGTCATTCTCATCGTAAATCTCGTCTATTTCAAGCGGAGGTTCCAAACGTGAGAAACAAAGTAATCAAGGTCGGATACCTAGCAATCATTGTCGCAGTTATGGTCGCCTTCACCAGAGCCTTCGTAACCGACTCCCAACCCGCCACCGTGGGCAGTCACTTCGAAATCCCGCCAAACTCGCAGTCCATCGAAATCACCATATGGAACACACGGACCGTCCGAGTGATAATAGATGTTTCTCCGGCAACGTCGAGGATAAGCGTGTACTTGCTCGACGAGGAAGGAATCAAACTCTTACACGACGAAGAACGCCTTCAACCAGCCTTCAGCCTTGAAGACGTAGACGGCTGCGACTTCACCTATCAACCAACATACCGCGGCATCTACGCATTCATCATCCAAAACAACAGCAACCAAACAGCAAAGATAAGCCAACGAGTGATCCACCAAGGACTCGAATGGGACATCCTACAGTTCTCAGGCGTACTAGCAATCATTGGAGTCGCCATGTCCCTTCTCCCACGACTCCCCTACCCCAAAAAACCAAAGTCTAGCCACACGTGAAGCTCGCAAACTGATAGAAGCCGAATTCGAACACGTCATTGACACGGATCAAGCAAAAACTTTAGAAAGCGAAAACAGATAGAGAATGAAAACCTATTGGAAAAGTTTATTTCATTGTAAGATGCTATCAATCAAAACAATTGGCGGATAAAAGTCCGCTGGGATGTAGCCGCATAGGCTGAACCATAAACTAAAGAGTGAGGTGAAAAAATGGCATACAAATACATAGCTGAGGCATGGGCAAAACCGGAAAAATCCTTCGTGAAGGAACTGATGCGTCAAAGACTGATAAAATGGCGTAAACAGTCAGCAATAGTCCGCATAGAAAAGCCAACACGAATAGACAGAGCCAGAAGATTGGGTTACAAGGCAAAACAAGGCTTCGCAATAGCTCGTGTCCGCGTCAGAAGAGGCGGATTAAGAAAAAAGAGACCTAAGGCTGGCAGAAGACCAAAACGAATGGGCGTCAAAAAATATAAGCCAGCCAAAAGCATGAGACTCATCGGAGAAGAAAGAACTGGAAAAAAATTTCCAAACCTTGAAGTTTTAAACTCTTATTGGGTAGCCGAAGACGGACGCTCAAAATGGTTCGAAGTAATAATGGTTGATCCGCATCACCCGGCAATAAAGGCAGATAAAGAAGTCAACTGGATAACTCAAAAACAACACCACAAGAGAGTTTTCAGAGGTCTAACAAGCGCAGGCAAAAAAATTAGAGGCTTGAGAAGAAAGGGACGCGGAGCAGAAAAAGTTAGACCAAGCAGAAAAGCAGCTAGAGGAGAAAAATAACCCCTATGACATCGATCAAGCCGATAATATTCAAAAAAGACGGAAAAAAACGCTGCGGAAAAGGCTTCAGCAGAGAAGAACTGAAAAAGGCTCGATTAAGCCTCAGAGAAGCCCTAAAACTCAGCATTCCAATTGATTCTAGAAGAAAAACAATCCACGAAGAAAATGTCAACACGATTAAAAAATTTTCTGAAAAACAAGAAAGCGTCCAAGCCCAAGAAAAGAAGAAAATCTAAAAGCTAAGCGCAGCTAAGAATAGCATGATTGTTTTGTCTTCTAAAGTGCCCATAGCATACATCGATGTTCGAGTCTTTGTCCACGCAACAGAAGACCTAGACAAAGTCGTGAAAGCCGTTTACAACACATTACCGACAGAATTGGCTGACGAGATTGTCTTTAAGAAAACCAATCTGAAAGGATATTATAGAAATCCAATAGTTCTTCTTGAAACAAGAATTAAAAAGAGAGACACAGCTAAAGCAGTCTTTAAAAAACTCGCTTCGGGTTTAAGCAGCTTAGACAAAGAACTCTTGAACAACGAGATTAGACAACGTTTAAACAAAGGAAACCTGTTCATCAGGCTTGACAAGCAATCTGCCTATTTAAATGAACTCAAGCTTCGTTCAGACGACCCAATACATTTCCGAATGCACTTCAGAAAATCCCGTTTAGAAGAAATAATGGAAATTTGCAGAAAATTTGGGATGCTTCCATGAAACGAAAATACGCCGACTTACACTTATGCCCAGACTTGGGCAATGATGAACAAGTTACACGTATGATAAGAAAAGCCTCTGAACTTGGATACCGTCTAATAGCAATACCGCTTCCACAAAATTTTCCCGAAGAAAAAATCCGAAAACTGCAAAACATTTGCAAAGAAAACAGAATGGATTTTGCCTCACGTGTGGATTTGAAACCAAGAACACCAAATGAACTGATTAGAAGTTTAAGAAACCTCAGAAGAAGATTTGAAATAATCGCTGTAGTGTGTGAATCCAAACAGGTTGCAAGGCAAGCAGCCAAAGACCGCCGTGTAGACCTCCTAAACTTTCCTGGCAGTAATCGCCGAAAAAGATTCTTCGACAAAGCAGAAGCCGAATTAGCCTCTAACGCTTTAGGTTGCTTAGAAATAGACATAAAACCTTTGCTCACACTAGAAGGACCAATAAGAATCAGGCTTCTGTCAAGTTTGAGAAGAGAAGTGGCAATTGCAGAAGACTTCCACGTTCCAATTGTCATTTCAAGTGGAGCCTCAAACGAACTGCTCATGCGAAAACCGCGAGAAACAGCAGCATTAACATCGCTTTTCGACTTAGACAAGAGTTCAGCCATAAACGCGGTTTCAAAAAATCAATTAGCAATTGTCAAAAGAAACAGAGAAAAGCTAAGCCCAAATTTCGTTGCCCCTGGAATAAGGTTGATTCGGAGAGGAAAAGATTGCTGAAAAAGACGAGAGCCCGCTACTTAGCGTTGACAATAGATTCGGATGAAATGTTTGGCTCAACGGAATTTATGAGTGCTGTTTGGGACGCTGTTTTAAGGCTTTATGGCGAATGTGGTGCAAGTCAAACAGGCTTAGCCTTAATTGATTATGATGTCGAGAAAAAACTTGCCATTCTGCGTACTGTGCACACGACTGTTGACATGGTTAGAGCAGCATTGGCTTCAATAACAAAAATACGTGATAAACCAGTGGCCGTACACGTTTTAGCAATTTCGGGGACAATAAAGGCGCTTTCCGAGAAGATAAGACAGTAGCCTACGTGAAAGCTTATTTGGCTGTTCTCCATTAATGTTTTGGGGGATGATGTAGCCGTCCCAGTCTGAACTTATGCTGATGAAGAACTCATAACGGACAGACCCCATAGTCTATGCAGCTATAAACGAAGACGTGCTTCTCTCGCCCTTTTCCTCTTCAGCCCAAAGACTAAAGCCAAAATCATTCCCGCGATGAAGCCACCGATATGCGCCCAGTAAGCAACCATTCCTCCACTTACAAAAATTACGTTAAGCCATTGTATTAAAAACCAGAATCCTATGAAGATTACTGCTGGTATGGGCACAATTACTGGAAAAATCAGCGTCAAAATTCTAGCCTTAGGATAGAGCACAAAATATGCGCCTAACACTCCTGAAATTGCTCCAGAAGCCCCGACAACTAAGTCAGTTGGAATAAAACTTTCGAGGCTCATTATGTAAGTAAAACTTCCTGCTAATCCACAAATGGTATAGAAAACTAGGTAGCTCATGTGTCCAAAAACATCTTCAATATTATCTCCGAAAATGTAGAGATAAAGCATATTCCCAATCAGATGAAGCCAGCCAGCGTGCAGAAACATTGCGGTGAAAAGCGTGTAAAGTTTTTCTCCGCGAATAATATAGTACGGTGACATTGCAAATCTGTTATCTACGTCCATGGCAAAGCTGTTGTCTATCAGACCAAAAGCAAAGAGCCAAGGCACCAGAAAAACGATCGTGTTAACTATTATAAGCGTGCGGTTAACGTGCGGAATTGTTGAAGTTCTATTAACATCTTTGATTGGTAGCAAACGTCAACCCACAAATCGAATAAATCTTTGCAAGTATTTATTTCTTAGTAAGGTATGGTGGGCCGGGCCGGATTTGAACCGGCGACCTTCTGCACGTCAAGCAGATGTCCTAACCGAGCTAGACTACCGGCCCCTGTTCATTGCACTCTCCTATTTAATGACTTTCCTTTAAAATAGGCTTTCGGATTTTTCACTAAAAAATCTTATGAAGTTACATGTAAAACTTCTAACGGCACAGTATTAAGTAGGAAATGCGAAAATAAAACATTTTAAGACAAGCGAACCATAGTTGACTTAAAGAGCCGGGATGGCAGAGTGGAAATGCGCAGGCCTTGAGACGAAAGAGAAAGTGTGTTTCTGCCTAGGGCATTGTTCCTCGCAAGTAAGCCTGTGGCCCTTCGGGGCCTCGCGGGTTCAAATCCTGCTCCCGGCGCCATTACAGTGAATAAAGTTTATTTGGAACAATTGTCTTGATTGAATTTCGGCGTCTTGGCTTAGGCAAGCCCTGGTAGTATAGTCCGGTCTAGTATAGGCGGCTGTCGCCCGCCCGACATTACATAAAATCATGTAACGGGAGCCGGGTTCAAATCCCGGCCAGGGCGCCATTTTCCAGAAAAGGGAACTGCTACGCAACGTTTTATTTCAGGAACGGATTACGGACTTCTGTGTGGAAAGAAGTTTTAACCAGCGATAATGTTATTTTCCCATTGTAACTATTATGATGCGAGGAAAAAGCAATGCCATACTTGACCCGTAAACAACGCTTCAAAATAGCTCTAGGTGGCTTTGTGTCGCTCGTAGGATTCGTAGTCTTAACATTCACATTTCTAGTGATTACAAAAACAATAACTGTTGAAAACATTTTACAACCTGATTTATTAATTAATGTTATGGCAATCATAGGCGGTCTAGACGTTCTTGCCGGAATTATATTGCTTCGCTCAAGATAGACTCTCAAACTTTGCTATTGGCTTCCCATTAATAGGAGACCGCCAACAACATTTACTATGCCCACAAAAACCCAAACTACAAGACCCCAAAATGTTATTTCAGGCGATATTATAATCCAATCTACATACCCAGTCACCGTCACATATGTTAACAAACAAAGAAGTAAAACCCCTGACACCAAGATTGAAAGGCTAAAGTATCTTCCAACCTTATGTGAAATTCGGAAAACACCGAATCTCTCCTCCTCTAGAGCTTTTTCTGCAGCTTTTTCGGCCTTCTTTTCAGGATGAATAACAGGTTTAGACGGTGCACGCACCACGATTTCCTTTTCATTCTTATTCTTTGTCATGGAAGACGCCCTATCACATTGATTTCATTTAAAAATCTGAAGTTTTTACTGTTAAATCTTCCTATTTCTGCCAGAGCTGTTCAGCCTAATCCAAGGTAACGTATGTAATGTCGGAATACTTCGCAAGTTATAAATCAATCTTAGTTTAAATCTATGAGACGAGATTGTAAACGGTGAAGAGTGTGTCTCAAGCAACCACAAAGTCTATCCTTCCGTTCTCTACTCTGTCCGAGAATCGCAGGGAACCATTTACAAAAAAAATCGAAAGAGCCGCAATTTTTTGTTTGGCTGAACTAGAGAGAGCGAAGGGTGGAGGACTCGTTTTAAAACAGGCTCCTGAAAAGTTGGCTTTCATTGCAGAGGTTTGCTATCCGTTTTGGCTGGTTACTTTGGACAAGATAGGTCTTCTTTTTGACGGGTTAAGCACTACTTCCCAAACACTGGCATACTTAACCATTCCAGACATACAAGTTTTTCTTGATAACATGAGGAGCAGCTCCAAAACACGTCAAGCTTATATGACATTTCTGTCAGGCAACATTAATTACTTTCAAGTTCCAAGTAACGAAGAAGGAAAGATAATAGATGGACTAATCACAGACCGTGAATTCCTTGACGAATTCATCCCATGTCTATCTGAGGATACACCAATTAAGACTTCACCGTCCAACATTGTAACGGTTTCGCCTACGCTTAATGAGTCCTCAATTGCCTCTATTATGGAAGAACTCCAAAACTTAAAGTCAAAACTTGTGGAAGAACTCAATGCTCTTTACACAGGCATGAAACTCATTAACGCAAAAACCGAGAGCTTTATGAAAGCGATTCGTAACGAAATAAAAAAAATCGAAGAGGAACTCGGTAAAAAAATTGAAAAATGTAAAGCTTCCATGACGAAAGAAGTTGACGAGATACGTAGAGCATATGATGAAGAAGTAACGGAATATTCAAAGACGGTTGAAGAAGGACTTTTCAATTTGCAACAAGAAAAAATAAAGCTTGAGAAAACAAAGGAGCAGTTAACTAAGGAAATTGACCACTGTGAAGCTGAAATAAAAACCTGTGCAATCAACAAAGATGATGTTAGTGAACACAAATGGAGAGAGGAGAAAAATAAACTCAAAAAACAGCTTTCTGAGACTGAAACTAAAGCGAAGGAACTTGATAAAAACATAAAAGAAGTTAAAGACGATAAAAACCTGAAAATTTTTGAGCTGAAGTCGGAACGCGACGCAAAAATCAAAGAAGCTACGAAGGATTTAGTGGAAATCGAGTCCTCACGAGATGCCAAAATCAGGATCTATCAGGAAGAAATGGAAAAGTTTGAAGAATTAACTTCGAGTGTAATCGACCAGATCGACAAACTGGCGAAACTGAGGGAAAAATCTATAGATGAGTTCAATAAGCTTGGAGTTCCACAAAAACGGAGAAAACGCGTATTAATCTACATGCCATTTTACCTAGCTTGCTATCAATCTGAATCAGGAAAGCGTTATATACATTTTTCGCCATCAATCGTGACCAATGTAAGTTTCTCGGTGAAATTCAAGGGAGCATTAGGCAAGATTAAAATTAAGCAGTTACTTCAGTCACGTTTCAAAAAAATAGTTTCGTTTCTGAGCAAATTTCCTCTTCTAATGGAACAAAACGCCGTGTTTAATCGAGAGATGAATGAGGCTTGTGCCAAGGCTAACTTAATGCGAACAGAAAAATCACGTGAATCAATTAAGGAAGGACTGGAGATGCTCAAAGAGGAAGGATGGTTCTCAGAAAAAAAATATGAATCTTTCAGCCAAATGCTAACGTGAAACAAGCTCTCCCATCATTTGAGAATACACCTGCTGACTCTCTTTTTGCTTTTAACAAATGTAAATCTCTCCTAACGCACTGTTTTATCTCAACTCACCATATCTAAAAGCACAGGTCAACCTTCAGATGAGTCAAGTATCCTATCAAACCGTAGGATGGAACGGAAACAATTTCGGTAATGTCTGCAATTGAGATTGGAAAGTCTGCGAATGCAAAAAAGCTGAGTATAAAAAGAAAAGCTCCATATACTATTAACGATTTGAAATTATGGAAGTTTTCTGTCGTTTTCCATTTTAACCGTTTCCCACAAAAGAAGGCTCCAATGAACAGTGGAGCAAACAGCAGAAGAGCATATTTCTTATACCATGGTAAATCTTCAGTTGTATCTCTTATGTCGTGGTAAGTCCTCCTTCTGAAGATGGAAGGCAGGTCTGGAAGGAAATTACTGTAAAAGAAAATTAATATGCCCAAAAACATGAAGTCCAGAGCATTCCTTCCAAAGAAATAGAAATTCGCAAAAACGTAAAAGAGGCTTGCTGGCAAAAGTACCCATTTAAACACTTTAATTAAAGAGTCAACGTGTTGTGAAGTTTCACACCTCATAGACCAAAAGGCAAGTTTTGACCTAGCCTTTCGATTTGCACTCTTGAAGTAGTGCAACACGGAGCCATAAAGTTTGTTATATGTTAATCGCGAGGCAGAGCCATAAAACCTTTTCACTTCTTGGTAGGTTAGCTTCTGTTTCAAATATGGATAAACCTTCTCCCCAAGAGAGTACCCTATGAGGGGTATCCATACAATAAGCAATAAACTAGTCGCGATAGTGACGTACAGTCCACCGTTCCAAGCGTAGTATTGATTTGGAAACTCCTCCAACTCTCTAAACAATTCACAGTATTTACGGTATTCCTGAAAGGTGTAGTAAAAGGCGATTCCCCAAATCATTGTGGCTATTAAAAGCACTACGAAAGCCAGTTTAAATTTAGACACCTTCATTCTTATCCTCTTTTACCCTTCACCTAGGGTTACGCGGTGACATTCTTCCAAAGTAGTTAACTCTGTCTCAAATTTTAACATTTTCATTTAAATCATTCAGCATGCTTCTTTTGACCGTGTGAAGTAGCGTTTAAGATACCTGCTATTATGGAGATTACGCCGATAAGAAACATGATGTAACTGGGTATAAATGGAAAAACGGGGGACATAACCCCTGCCTCAACTAAACAGGTCAGCAATACGAAGGAAACACCTATGCCTAAAACTGCCCCTCCTATGGCTATCTGCAGACGGTGAAGCCCAATCATCCTTAGATAATACGCCATCAGAACTAACGCCGTTAACCCAGCACTGGATATGAATGCAACTATAGCAGGCTCCTCTCCTAGGAGCATGGGAGACACGAGAAGCGCAATTGACAAGATGATTCCAGCAATGGGCGTGAAAGGATAAAGTGGAGTTTTGAATGGTCTTTCCATGTACGGTTTTTTCTTTCTAAGTTTTATAAGAGAGAGGTTAACTAAAGCAAAAACTATGAGCGATCCGAAGCTCGCGGCATATCCAAGGAACGGTACGGCTCCAATCCCACTCAAAATCATTATGAAAAGTGAACCAGCGATTATTGCAACGTATGGAGTTCCAAACCGTCGATGAATAGAGAGCAAAGCTTTAGGCAAGTATCCATCCCTACTCATTCCACGAGCGATGCTTGATTGAACCATTAAAGATGTGCCTAGAGCGGATAAGCTTGCTACCATCCCAGCAATGGCAAATAGGGCACCCCCAACTCCAGGCATGATTATTTCAGCCGCAAGGTTAAGCAAAGGCTTATCATAATCTTCTCCCAACGGGACAACTCCAGCAGCTACGTAGGCAAGACCAATATAGAGAGGCGTTATCAATAATGCCGACAAAAGTATCGCTTTTGGGACATTTTTTTCCGGACGTTTTATGAGAGCACCACCTGCTATGAGGGCTCTCATTCCAAAGAACATCGGAAACATATAAACGGTAGCTGCAAAAGCTTTTGGCAAACCCTCAAGCGGCTGCGTTGGAAGAATTTCTAATGGGGTCAATTCACACAACAATCCGCTAGCAATAAAAATGGCGAATATTGCTATGAAAATGACAACTATTATAGCTCCGAGTTTTTTCACTCCTTTAATGTCTAGTGCTGCAAAAACTATGACCACAATTATGGCGATTAACGGCGTTTGAGTTGAAACAAAACTTTCAACTGTGGGAGCAACAATCGAAAAAATATATGATAGTTGTTGAGTGAAACACACGGCGGCAAGTGCTGCGGCGAACACACTGGCGAGCCATCTGAAACAACCAGATATGAAGGCAACTAATCCGCTGTAAGCAGCCTTTATATACGTATATTCACCGCCCACTTGAGGCATGGCTGCGCCAAGTTCACAGTAGCTAAACATAATTATGAGATTTATTAGTCCAGCTAGCAAAAGAGCTAATCCTATGCTTGGTCCAGCCAGATGGAAGTAGGCATAATCTAACAGCACAAAGATTTCGAAACCTATGGCACCGCTTAATCCCATTATTAACGCATCGAAAAATCCCAGTTTTCCTTTTGTTTTCAACAAACATAACGCCCTCCTAACGTGACTCTAACCATTCATAAACAAGAAATAACCCGCCTATAATAGAGAAAAACCCGAAAACAAGAAGAACTAACACGTGAAAATGGCAAGATTCTATTGCCCCGTTTAACTGTCCTTGAACACCAAAAAAGTTGAAGTAGAGAGAGCAAGCAAAAATGAACACCAATGCAGCTATAACGCTCTGCATTAAACCAACTACAATCGCAAGAGTCCCCCTGATATTCATAAGCCAAACGCCGATCACACCTTTCTTGGCAAGTAATAAATAAATATTAAGTGGTAGGAAGGCAGGTGCCAATTGATGTCAAGACCTTCCAGATATTTACTCAAGAATCTTTTTTGTACTCGTGAAGCATTTTGGAACGGTCAAAGTCTGCTAACTCGTACTCTTCGCTCATTCTAATAGCGTTTTCTGGGCAAATCTCTGCACATTGCCCACAGAACATACAACGATCAACATAATGATTAATTTCCGCTTCCAATCCTTTACCAATCATTTCTATGGCGCCTGAAGGACATACATTAGAGCAGAGTCCGCAGCCAATGCATTTTTTCATGTCCCAAATCGGACGGCCCCTAAAATCTTTCGGTACGGTTAGTTTTTCGTATGGATACTTCAAAGTGGCTGGCTTTTGAAACAGTTGTTTTAGTGCTTCTTTAATCAAAGCCATATCTCATCCTCCGAGACCAGCCTGGATTAGGATTATTTGTAAGGTTGCAAGTGGAAGCAGATATTTCCACATTCCAGAAAGCATTTGGTCTATTCGAAACCTGGCGAACACTGCTCTTAGAAGGGAGAGTAGCATTACAGCGAAAGTAGTTTTCACCAAGAAAATGACAATTGGCGGAATCAGCCAGAATTGTTGGGGACCACCTAAGTAAAGCGATGCAATTAAAGCAGATGCGAGAACCAACTCTAAATCCTTTCCAAGTCGAAGCAACGCTAATTTTCTTCCGCTGAACTCTGTTCTCCAACCAGCAACAATTTCAGTTTCAGCTTCTGGAATGTCAAAGGGAACAAACTGTAACTCAGCGAGAAGGCATACAGTGAATATGGCGAATCCGAGAGGCTGCAATAAAATCAGCCAAAAGTGAAGCGATTGCCATTCAACTATTCTGCTTATTGACAAGCTATTTGCTGCTATCGCAGGACCAAACGCAACTAAACCCATTGGAATCTCATAACCTAACATTTGAAGTACGGCTCGCATGCTTCCAATTGTGCTAAATCTATTTATCGAACTCCAACCAGCAAGAAAAACAGTTATAATTATTAATGTAAAAGCGAAAAGGACGAAAACAAGGTCTCCCTCAAAGGCTATAAAGCTTGTAGGATCTAAAACCGGAATAACAAAAAGCGTTGTCAACGGCAAAGCAAGGTAGAAAACTGGGGCCAAAGCAAATACAAGCCTATCAGAAGCATGTGGCGTAATGTCTTCTTTTGAAAGCAGTTTCAAAAAGTCTGCGAGGGGTTGCAGAATGCCATGAGGCCCCGTGTGTAATGGTCCATATCTGTTTTGCAGTCTTGCAAAGAATTTTCTGTCAACCCACTCGTAGAAGAAGGCTAATGCAAAAAGAAACATGGCTCCTGGAAAAACTAAGATTCTTATTAATGAAACTATTGTTTCTGCGGTCATTCTTTTGCGTACTTCCTTCTTAACTGCTGCATAGTCCAAACCCATTTTTTGTTCTGTTTGATGTCGACGAAAGCCATGCGGTCCATGCAAGCGAAACAAGGGTCGATTCCAGCTAACACTATGGGTATGTCAGCTACGTATCCGCTTAGAAGCATTTTGCATAATGCCGGGATATTTGCTAGCGTTGGGCTTCTTACTTTGTAGCGTTCCGGCTTTGTAGTTCCGTTTGACTTAGCATAATGGATTAATTCTCCTCTAGGTGCTTCAATCCTTGAAACAACTTCTCCTTGAGGAACTTTCTTTGGAACTTGCACTCTAATAATTCCTTCAGGCATACTGTCTAAAGCGTAACGAATTATTTTTATACTTTCTAACATTTCTTCGCATCTAACCAGTGTTCTGCTTAAAATATCGCAACCGCTATGCGTAATCACGTTGAACGGGATTTCATCGTAAGCAGCATAAGGATCATCTGCCCTCACATCATTGCTTACGCCGCTTGCACGTAAAGTCGGACCGACAGCACACAAATTCACAGCATCTTTCGGCTTCAAAATGCCCACACCAGCGGTTCTTTTCAAAATAGTTTGCTCAGTTTGCACAACATTCAAATAATATTTAAGTCTCTCTTCCAAGAAGTCTAAACCCTTTATGATTTTCGGCACCATAGCTGCAGATATGTCTCTCCGCACTCCGCCTATAGTGTTCATGGCATAATGTATCCGATTGCCGGAAATCATCTCAAACAAGTCCAAGACCGTTTCGCGATCTCGCCAAACATACATGAAAAGCGTGTCAAACCCTATCTCATGTGCAGCGATACCAACCCAAAGTGCGTGACTGTGAATCCTTTCAAGTTCGGCAATTACTACGCGGATGTATCTGGCTCTCGGCGGCGGTTCCACACTTAGTAGTTCTTCGATTGCCTGCGTATAACATGTAGTATGTGCATCCGAGCAGATTCCGCAAATTCGTTCAGCCAAGTAGATGTTTTGTATGTAAGTTCTGAGTTCAAAGGCTTTTTCTATTCCACGATGGTTATAGCCTAGACGCGGCTTAACATCCACAACGATTTCTCCGTCAACTTCAAAAAGAAAATTTTCAGGCTCCTTCAAGGCTGGATGCTGAGGACCGAAAGGAACTTTAATTATTGAACCATGACTCAACTTCTTTCACCCCTCTTACTTCTCAGATGTCATTTCCTTAAGGTGTTTGAGCTGATATTCTTTCCTTAACGGATAAACGCCTTTAGGCCATTTTTCCGGAAGGATCAATGGCGACAAGTCTGGATGCCCTTCGAACTTCACTCCTAAAAGGTCATGAACCTCACGTTCATAAAGAATTGCGCCAGGAATTAAATCTGTAATCGTTGGGATGTTTGGATTCTTCTTTGAAACGGCAAGCCTTGCTGAAAGCATGATTGAGCCTTTATAAGAAAGATGGTATATCACTTCTATTTCTTCACCAAGATCTACCCCGGTTATCGTGGACAAATGTTTGAACTTTAAATCTTTCACCAAATATTCCATAGCTTCTTCTAGCGCATCCTTTTTTATGTAAACGAAAATTCTCCGTTTTTTAGGGATTGTCACATTAACAAGGTTTTCCTTAAGAAAATCCTTCAGTTTTTCTACTATTTCATTTTCCTTTTCCATGTCCTTTACTCCCTTTTATTTTTTGAATTAGTTTTGCGATCCCATCAATGATGGCTTCAGGTTTAGGCGGGCATCCGGGAACGTAAGCGTCTACTGGAAGCACGGTGTCTATTCCTCCGTGGACGTTATAGCAGTCTTTGAATGGGGCTCCGCTGATTGCGCATGTGCCTATAGCCATGACATGTTTCGGTTCTGGCATTTGCTCATAAACTCGCACAAGTCTATCTTTCACTTGAAGAGTCACTGGACCTGTGACAGCAAGAACATCTGCATGTCTCGGGCTCCCCTCTAGTAGTATTCCGAAACGTTCCAAATCAAATCTTGGCGTAAGTGCTGCTACAAGTTCTATGTCACATCCGTTACAGCCGCCTGTGTTGAAATGGATAATCCAAGGTGATTTCGTCCGAGCCCATTTAAATAAATTCATTTTATCCTCGCCGCCGTAACGGTGCCAAAAGTACAACAGCCATCAGTACGATAAGAGCGTAAACCGCTGGGAAATAACCCGGCGTACTCAGCGATGTAGCGAGAGTGAATGCAAAGATGTCAAAGATGAGGAAATAAATGGCATAAATGAGAAATTCTCTAACATCCACTTGAAACTTGCGTGGTGGAAGGTCTTCCCCGCAAGCATACGGAGCGACCTTACCCGCGGTTTTTTCACCTTTCGCCGCAACTATCCATCCTACCAAATAAATGGCTAATCCCGCAAGGACTGATACGATGAAAATGAAAGGCAGGGAAACTACAAGGTCGGCGTACATTTTTTCACAATCCTTTTACCTCATTTAAAGCTGTGGTTTATTTAACCTTTTTATGTGCGCTTTACAATGTTTCTTGTCGGGAAATCTTTTAAATGAGCTCATCTAAGCTTTCCGATATGATATTAAGTGGAGAGGATTTTGATTATCGGTGATCTGCTGCAATTTGGTCTGATATTTCTTACTATCTTCCTAGCCTTGTTAACCGTTGAACTAAAGGATTTGCTTCATGCTGCGATCTGCCTCTGTGGAACGTGCATCACTATAGGAGCCTTGTTTTGGTTACTTAACGCACCATACGTGTCTGTCTTTCAGCTCTTAGTTTACGCGGGCGCCGTGATTGTTCTTTTTATAGTGTCAGTTATGCTAACAAAAAGGGAGGAGGAAACGTAGAAATGGGAATAGATCGAATCAGGCTGGCAGGGTTAACAACCGTGATTTTGGCGATTCTGATTTTTTGGATGTTTATAGTTGAATATGATTTTCCAGCCTTCAAATACGTTGATCCAGATCAGCCACCAGAGCTTGTGGAGAATGATACTTCGATAATTGGTCAAAGAGTTAGTCGGTTTCTGTGGAATTATAGGGTGATAGATCTGATTGCGCAGGCTTTTGTTTTGTTTGCCGCTGCGGCTTGTTGCATGGCGTTGCTGAGAGTTGAGGAGAGGAAAAGGTGATTTCGCTTAGTTACTACATTGCATGTGCTGTTGTGCTTTACATCATCGGATTGTATTGTCTTGCTTCAAAGAGGAACATGATCAAGCTTGTTATGGGACTTGAAATCCTGGTGAACGCAGCCCACGTAAGTTTTATTGCTTTTTCTGCTTACATAAGCCCAGGATATATAGATCCGCTTGGCCACAGCGTCGTGATTATGTCAATAAGTTTTGCAGGATGTGTTACTGCTCTAGCATTGGTGATTGTTACTTATGCTTACAAGCATTACAAAACTTTAGACGTGCGGAAGCTGAGGCGGCTGAAGTGGTGAATCAAACACTCCCATGTCCTCTGCAGCCTTTCCACATTACCCCTACAGTTCGGGACATGTCAACGTTTAAGAGAGGCTGAACATGTTTACCCCGCCATTAGATACCCTTCTCGTGTTCATGATCGGCACCCCTGCGATAGGATGGGTCATACACAAAAAAGGTTACCCAAAGGTTCAAGGCATCTACGCCTCGGCAGGCCTTTTAGTGGCAGCCTACTTTCTCTACGGATTATCTCAGGAGGTGTCTGAGAAAGGCATAGTCTTGATTACAGGTCCACTGCCTTTCAATCCCCCCTTTGGAGCATGCCTCCAAATAGATGTGTTCAGCGTTTTCATGACAATGGTTTATATAATAATTGGATTGTTCACTACTGTTTATTCGATAAAGTTTATGGAACGTGATTCCGGCTTAACCGAATATTACACGCTTATGCTGGGTATGGTTGCTGGTATGACCGGCGTAGTTTTCGCGGGCGATTTTTTCACGTTGTTTGTTTTTTGGGAGCTTATGTGCCTGACATCTTATGCTCTTGTTGCGTTTCGAAAGCAAAAGTGGGAGTCCATAGAGGCTGGCTTCAAATACTTGATTATGAGTGCTGCTGGAAGCGCAACCATTCTTCTCGCCATGTCCTTTCTTTACGGTATGACTGGAACATTAAACTTTGCGGCTCTTGCAGATAGACTTGCTAACACATCGTCTGAAGGATGGCTGTACATAACGCTAGCGTTGGTTATCGTCGGCTTTGGGATTAAAGCTGCCATCGTTCCATTTCACACGTGGCTTCCTGACGCTCACTCCGCTGCTCCAAGCCCTGTCAGTGCTATGCTTTCCGGCGTCATGGTGCCGACAGGAGCGTGCGTTCTCATTCGTATTCTCCTACTCGTTTTCAGTTCTGCACAACCAGCTTGGCAAATGACATTGGCGACTTTCGCAGTTTTCACAATGTTCGGTGGAAACTTAATGGCGTTGTTGCAAAATGATCTTAAACGTTTGCTTGCCTTCAGCACTATTGCTCATATGGGTTACATTGTCTTCGGATTTGCAATAGCCTCTCCAGAGGGATTAGCCGCGAGTTTGTTTCACATAGTAAATCATGCAGTCATGAAAAGCCTTCTCTTCCTCTGTGCTGGAGCTTTCATTCGTCAAACTAAGACAAGAGATCTAAGAAAACTTAGAGGGATAAGGAGGGCCATGCCCATGACAAGTGCAGCCTTCACCATTGGCACAATCGCTATCGCCGGTTTTCCCCCATTAAACGGTTTCTGGAGCGAGATGATGATCATCACAGCTGGAGTAAGGGCTGAAATGATAATATTTTCAGCCTTAATGCTCACCAACATGGCTCTGTCAGTCGTCTACTACTTCCGCCTTATTCGCGTAATCATACTAGAAAAGCCTACGAAAGTGTCAAAAAAAACAACCAAAGCTCCTATATCAATGCTCATTCCTATTTTGGTTCTTGCGTTTCTCTGTATTTTTATCGGAGCCTACCCCGTACCATATATCGATGCGTCTTCAAAGGCCGCCGAAGCAATGTTAAACATAAGAACTTACATTGACGCTGTGCTTAGAGGATTGTGACAGGTTGCTTTCCCGCTTTTCTCGCAAATGCTGTTTCCCTATCCAACGCCTATGCGTCTAAAAGGGAACTGATAGAAGCCTCAACACAATATCAGGCCAGATTCCTATCACCACCGCAAGCACAGCCAGTATGATTATTGGGATGCGCATCAACCAAGATGGTTCCCTCATTATTATTTCTAGTTTTTCGGGAGTGGTTCCGAAGAACACTCTCCACAGAAACCACAGGTAGTATCCAGCAGTGATTGCTGTACTAACTACAGCGACTGTGGTGATGAGAATCTTTCCGGAGAAGATGCCTCCTGAGAAAATCATCCATTCACTCCAGAAACCGTTTAGAGGTGGGGTTCCAGCCAGAGATAGAGCACCAATCAAGGCTGCCACACAAACTACAGGCATCTTATTGGCTAAGCCTCCAAGTTTTCTGATGTCGCGTATTCCTGTTTGATAGATGATTGCGCCAGCACACATGAAGAGAAGGCTTTTGCAAATGGCATGGTTCACCACGTGAAAGATGGCCCCATTTGCCCCCATGGTTGAGTACACTCCCAGTCCAAAAAAGATGTAGCCCATCTGGCTGATGCTGGAGTATGCTAATAACCTTTTGATGTCCGTTTGAGCAAGAGCCATGAGCCCACCGTAAATCATGGTGATTACACCTAGAATCGCCAAAGTATCTGATGTCTGTACCAATGTTTTACCAAATCCGGAAAGAAGAATTCTTGCGAAAGCATAAGCTCCACACTTAATCATGACGCCGGAAAGCATAGCACTAATAGGAGCTGGAGCTTCGGCATGCGCATCAGGTAACCATGTGTGCGCTGGAAATATTGCCATTTTCACGCAAAATCCGATTAACAAAAGAACGAACACTGTGAGTATACTGGTTGGAGGGATATCGAATGAGACTTGTGGCAATTCGACGAAATCAAAGGTGCCCGTGAATACGTAGATTGACAGTATTCCCATGAGCATGAAAAGCGCGCCGATGTGTGTGAATATGAAGTATTTGAATCCGATGGTTAACCGTTTCTTAGACACTCCCCATGACGCTATTAAGAAATAGGACGGTATCAACATCAACTCCCAGAAAAGATAGAATTGAATCAGGTTTGCGGAAAGCATTACCCCAATCATGCCGGACATGAAAAGCAACAGGTTTGCGTAATAGCCTACTTGCCCACGCTTATTCTCCATGTACTTGATGGAGTAAAGGCATGAAAGAGTGCTTACAACTGCAACAATTAATGCTATACAGAAGCTGAGGCCGTCAACCATGAAGCCTAGTCTGAGGCTGAGTGATGGTGTGCGAATCCAGGCATAGGTGTCGTGTATGGGTTTATGTTTGATGACGTCTGGAACCATGGAAAGAATCATGCAAACGGACAGTGAAGCCGCCACAGTTGCTATCCATCCGGCATATTTTTCAGCATACTTTCCAAAAATGTAGATGAAAAATGCTGAAATTATTGGAAGAATAATTGCCAATAATGAGGCGTTAGGGATCAGGTCATTTTCCTCCTAGAGGATTACTCCTCCAAATAGAAGCAGTAGAATTATTAATATTATGGCTCCGACAAAGGTTGTCAGCATGTTGTACGATAACACTCCTGTGTGCGTTTTTCTGAATCGTCGAGTAAATGATGTGACAAGATGAGCTAGAAAATAATTTAGTGCGTCGATGCCTCTAAGCTCCGGATATTTATACATTAGACTGGATAACCGTCTAAATAAGCCTGCAACACCATAGTTCAATCTGTCAATACTACGCTCTAAGCGTTTATGCACGATGTTGGAAAATGCTATGGTTCCATATGCAACCTTGTGGTAAAACGCGTCGATGTAGCATCGCTTCCATAGAAAAGCGTAAACTTTCCCTAAGAATCGGTGTTCCTCAATTAACTTAACTGGGTTGACTCGGCGCGCTACGTATAACTGGTATGCGGGATAACCTCCAACCGCTACTGCTACACATGTTAAAACTGTACTTATGGAGGGAACGATGTACATCAGAACGTCGATAATATTGCTGAAAGTCAGTGTGCCTAAGAGAGATAGGAGAAACTTGTTAAAGCTCGGGATTAAAAGAAGTGCTAGGAAATCTAAGAATGCAGTTATTACAAGAGTTGCAGCAAGCGAAATTCGCATTAAAGATGGAGGCCTTCTGATAACTTTCTCCTCCGATCTGTAACTCTCCTTTCTGAAGACGAGTCCTATCATTCTGAGACCATAAAAGGCAGTTATTCCAGCTCCGATTATCAACAGAGCAAAAATTACGTAGCCCGATAGCATCTGTATGAATTGCCCTTTTATACCAGCCTCTGCCGCAAAATCCCAAGCAACTGTTTGAATCCAGTTCGTACACCAAAAGCCACTTAGAGGCGGTATGCCAGCTAGAGCAAGAGCTCCCACTTCCAAACTTCTATGCGCAATTCGACTCTTGAACCCTCCCATATGGTGCAAATTGTCCGAGCCAACTGCGTAGGAAATGTATGCTGCAGTGAGAAAAAGCAGTGCTGAGACGAAGGCATCCACCATAAGAAGGAAGGTGCCCGCTAAGTATCCCCAGCTCATGTCAGCCATTAATCCTGCTAAACCAAAAGCTGCCATCATGTATCCGATCACGCTTGAGATACCGTATGAAAGGACTTTGAATATGTTAACTTGGGCCATTGCTATAAGAGCACTAATAATCGCAGTGAGCGCGCCTACAAATGTCATGACTAAAAAGAAGTTAACCATGCCACTGTATCCCATTGGAGGTTGGGTAGCCTTATGGAAGATTGGGAGAACTCTAGCCATAAGAAAAGGGCCAGCCAAACACTCAGTTAGAGCGTTGAAACAGGAAGGTGAGGCAGCTAGTGCGTCCGGAAGCCATTCTTGCAAGGGAAACTGAGCTGCCTTTCCTACAGCTCCACCAAAGAACATGAGGGCTGTAATAAAAAGCAACCCAGACCTTGACAATTCTCCCATCCAATTGGTGTTTTGTAAGAGTTCCGTAATGCTAAGAGTGTGAGAGTAGGCGTATATTATCAGAATAGACGCGAGCAAGAGCACATCTGCAATGTGGAGGACGAGGAAAGTTTTCAAGCCTATGTGCGCCTTTTTAGGGTCTTTGTACCAAAAAGCTGCAAGGCCGGTGCAGCATATCCCAACTATTTCCCAGCCGATGAACATGAATAGAAGGTTATCCGCCATCACTATCACTACGTATCCGCCGATGAAAAGCTGTATGAGGAACCAGAACCTAGTCAAACTTGGCTCTTCTTGCATGTAGGCGACAGAGAAAATTGTAACTAGAAATCCTATACAAGTGATTACACTTACCATAAGCACGCTTAATGGATCGATGCATACACCAACTTGAATAATGCTGTTAGAAATCCATGGAATCGTCAAATCGGGCTGAGCTGTTCCCAAATAGACATCCGGGATCATCGAAAGAGAGAAGAGGGCACTCATTCCGATGGACAACACGGCTAGATAACTGCTGAATTTTCGACGAATTGCACCAACTAACGGCGTGACCGCGGTGCCGATAATTGGGATGAGCCAGCAAAGCCATGGTGCATACGGAAACAACAAACTTCTCCTCCAGAGCCTTATTGGAATATAGATTCCGGATTTAATAGTTTAAATGTTCGTCTCAACAAAAAGGTTAAACATCAACATAAACCAGAAAAAGGTTCACGATCACGAGATCTATTGCATCTCGTTCAGTTTGTTTCACTTGAAGAATTTTTTGCATATTTCTTTCAAAGATCGTAAAGCTGAGAGGAAAATTTTATTCATTTTCTTAACAGAATTCTCGCGCGCGCGGTCAAAGTCGGCTAACTCGTACTCTTCGCTCATTCTAATAGCGTTTTCTGGGCAAATCTCTGCACATTGCCCACAGAACATACAACGATCAACATAATGATTAATTTCCGCTTCCAATCATTTCTATGGCGCCTGAAGGACACACGCTAGAGCAGAGTCCGCAAATTCGTTCAGCTAAGTAGGTGTTTTTATGTGGCAATAAATAAATATCTAATTACTACGGAATACAAGACGATAATACCTTGAGTAATGGCAAGAGTGAGCTTCTAAAATGTCGGAAAAGGAAATCCTTGATAAGTTGAAGCGAAACATGGGCCCTAAACATGTTTGGAAGACATCAGTTCCTAGGACTGGGAAGGTCTTCGTAGAAATTGACAAAAAGAAACTGAAGGATGCTATTCGCTTTTTGAAGACCGAGGGTTTTGCGCATCTTTCTGCAATAACGGGTCTTGAAACTGAAGATGAAATTGAACTTCTTTATCATTTGGGCAACGGAGGCATTCTGCTAACGATTAGAGTTAAGTTGCCGCTAAGTGAAACAGTTATTCCTTCGATTACCACTCATATTCAAGGAGCAACTTTTTATGAGCGGGAAATTCACGAATTGCTCGGAGTGAATTTTGAAGGACACCCAAATCTGGCACCTTTGATCTTGCCAGATGACTGGCCGAAAGATAATTACCCATTACGTAAAAGCCGAAGAACAGAAAAAGAGAAAGAATAGAAACAGAGATGAAAAAGTCTTGGGTAGAATATTAAGTAGAAGAACTATTGGAGCTTTAATAGTCGTCCTAATGATAGGACTAACATTTGCATTCATCCTTTTATGGCAAGCTTTTAAGCCGAAGGTGATCGAGCCTTCTCAAACAGCAAATGCACTCGAAATAGCGCTTCCGACACCACAGTATGATAGCAACGTCTCAATTGAGGAAGTACTGTTAAAGAGAAGATCAATTAGGGAATATACAAATGAACCCTTAACACTCCAACAGGTTTCGCAACTCCTCTGGGCCGTTCAAGGAATTACTGACCAAAGAGGCTACACAACCGTTCCCTCTGCCGGAGCTCTCTATCCACTCGAAGTTTATGTAGTGGTCGGAAACGTAGAAAACCTTGAAGAAGGTGTTTACAAATACAAACCCCATGAGCATGAACTGGTGAAGGTTCTTGACGGAGACAAGAGGGCGGAGCTAGCCACAGCCGCTCTAGGCCAGACTTGGGTCAAAGAGGGCGCAATAAACATTGTGATTACGGCGGTTTATGAGAGGACGACCGTGAAGTATGGTGGTAGAGACATTAGATACGTGCACATGGAGGCAGGGCACGCCCCCAAAACCTATATCTCCAAGCAACCGCCATGAATCTCGGAGCCGTCACTGTAGGAGCATTCTATCGAGACCCTTGGATGTGCTTGCTTGAAAGGGACCTCTTTATAAGTAGAACAAAATCTACAGGTAAGCCTCTGTGACGTATCTGCGCATCATTCTATGGCTGTTAAAATAATATGCAATCTTTCCTATGGAATTCTCCATCATTTTTATCCACTCGTCTCTTTTCTGATAGAACATTGGGATAATTATGTATTCTAACTTATTGTATAAATCATCTAGCTCTCTAATTTCAGTCTCCTCGGTTGAGAGCTGCTCGTCTGGATGTGGCCCTATAGCCCAGCCGGTAACACCCTCAATCCAGCCTTCAATCCACCAGCCGTCTAAGACGCTGAAATTTATCACACCGGTATGTGCTGCTTTCATTCCACTTGTGCCGGATGCTTCAAATGGTCGTAAGGGAGTGTTTAGCCAAACATCAACTCCCGGAATCAACTTAGCCGCGAGCCCCATATCATAATCTCCTAAATATACGATCTTGATCTCGTTCTTCAGCTTCTCAATGTAACCAAAGATCTCTTGAATCAGCCTTTTTCCCCTCTCGTCCTTGGGATGGGCTTTTCCGGCAAAAACAATTTGTATCTTTCCCTTCTTATTGTTCTTTCTTAGTTTTTCCAAGTCCGAAAACAATAGGTTCGCCCTTTTATATCCCGTAGCTCTTCTGGCAAATCCCAAAGTTAGCGTGTCGTAATCCATGCCGATATTCGTCACATTGTTAACGTAATCAATCAATACCTTTTTTGCTTCCATATGAGCATGCCAAACCTCTTCATCCGGAATTCCACCTACTCTCACCAACAACTCCGGCTCATTTGCCCACCCAGGCAGATACTTATCGTATAACCTCCTGAAACTCTCGCAAGTCCAAGTATAAGAATGGATGCCGTTAGTTATCGCGTGAATCTCATAACCAGGAAACAACTCTTTCGAAACATCCCTATGTCTTTTGGCCACACCATTAATAAATTCACTCAAGTTTAGGGCAAGACGAGTCATGTTCAACCTATCGTGACCGCCAATTTTCTTTAAGAACTCCAAGGGAACGATTTCTCCCATTATTTCTTGAACCATGTCGTAGTGGAATTTGTCTTGTCCTGCTTCTACAGGCGTGTGTGTGGTAAAAATACACATTTCTCTAACTCTATCGACATCCATCTCATATCTTCGCAACAACTCCAAGATGAGAAGGCTGGAATGCCCCTCGTTCATGTGATATTTTCTAATGCTAAAACCCAACGCCTCAAACATTCGTGCGCCGCCGATTCCCAAAACAATTTCCTGTTTTAACCTGTATCTTTCATCGCCTCCATATAAAAAAGAAGTGATCTCTCTATCCTCTGGAAAATTTCCTTCTACATCGGTATCAAGAAAACAAATGGGAACTACTCCTCCTGTTAAACTTTGCACATTATAAAGCCATGCTTTAACCTTCACATCTCTGTTTTGAATTTGAACTTTTACCTCTGTAGGTAACAACTCCATAATCTTTGATGGTTCCCACTCAACTGGATGCTCTATCTGTTTTCCTTCCTCGTCAATTTCCTGCTGGAAATAACCCCTCTTACTAACAAGCGTGACCGCGATTAATGGGAGTTTTAAATCCGCGCTTGACCGTATTGTGTCGCCTGCTAAAACTCCTAGACCTCCACTGTAAGTGGGAATCTCATTCATCAATCCAATTTCCATGGAGAAATAAGCAATTTTTTGTTCTCTAAACACTTCTTGTAAAGGTTTCATCAATTCCTCTTCCATCAAATTTCAGTTTTACGCGGATAAGATTTCAGCTAAACGGTAAAGCCTTGTATCTAGTTCTCTCCTCTGTCTCCATGAATAGTCTAGATCGACTGAGATTATTTTTTGCCCTCTGATCCCTACCATCCTTTTCTCCGCGCCCTCCAGGAGCTGTTCTACTGCGTACGCTCCGAAGAGATTAGCAAGGATTCTACTACGGGCTGTCGGTGGTCCCCCTCTTTGTATATACCCCAAAACGGTTAAGCGTACTTCATATCCCGTCTCTTTTCTTATCTGATTTACAATAAAAGCAGGGTTTCCAGCTCCCTCAGCCATGACTAGGATCTCAGACGTTTTTCCCTTCCCTCGACCTTCCCTAAGTTTTTTAAAGATATCCTGCAGATTATACTTGATCTCTGGAACGAGGATGAATTCCGCTCCTCCAGCGAGGCCAACCTCCAAGGCGAGGAACCCGCGCTCTCTACCCATCACCTCAACGACAAATATCCTTTCATGGGAGGTAGCCGTATCGCGAATTCTATCAATTGCAAACAGGGCCGCGTTAACGGCTGTGTCGAAGCCAATGGTTGTATCTGTGCCCGCGACATCATTATCGATGGTTGCTGGCACCCCTATCACTGGCAATTCGATTGCTCGATGCAGTTCACTAGCACCCCTAAAGGAACCGTCTCCACCAATTACTATAAGGCCCTCAATCCTGTGGGTTTTCAAGACATCTACCGCCCTCCGAATGCCTCCACCAGTTTTTATCTCCTCACATCGAGCAGTTTTGAGTATGGTTCCTCCAAGATTAATGATGCCACTAACGGAGCGAGGACTTAATGGGCGAATCTGCCCTTCAATGAGGCCCATATACCCTCTTTCGATTCCCAGCACTTCCAGCCCATGAAATATGGCGGTGCGAACTATCGAACGGATTGCAGCGTTCATTCCTGGAGCATCTCCGCCGGCGGTTACAACAGCAATTCTCTGCATGCTAAAATCTCCTTCACTAAGATGGTTTAGTTGCTACATCTTCAAAATTTCTTCTTTTATCACTCTGTGTGTTTCGATGGGTGATAACACAATGTTCACAAGGTAGGTTTCAAGGCGACCGAAGAACTCTCTGAAAAATCGTCTTCGTAAATCGTTCTTTCGCTCATCTCTCACTAACAGATGAGGATTGCAAAATTCCACGGTTTCCATATAATTGGCAGCTTCGTTGGGCGTCAATTTTTTAACAACCGTGTCGTCTTTCGGATCGCGCATTAGTAAAATAGCCATTCTCAATGTGGTCATTGGCAGTATCTTTCCCTTTCCAACGATCCACCTAACGTTCACAACGGCTCTACCCTTCGCGTCAAATTCAGCTTTCTCGACAAGTTTTGTATACTCCCCCCAAGTTTCGGCTATGTCTGCTTGGATGTAGAAATTCTTCTCAGAACCGAAAGCAACATTTTCCTCAGCTAGGAAGCGAACGAAAAACCAATCGTCAGACACGACGCGGACGCCCTTCAACCTGAGAAGCCCGTAGGTATGAGTTGTTTTACCAGTACCCGGAGGCGCAATCAGACATATGCCTCGACCTTCAATATCTACACATGCACCGTGAACAGAATTGATAGCATGATTATCTTCCAATATGTCGCTGGCGACGCTTAACGCGATGGATTTTATCCAGCCATAATAGTCAACGTTTACTAAAAGCGCTGTTTTTGAAAGTTGATCGTACATAACCTTCAGCTTTTCACCTTTTTCTTCGGTGACGACAAGTCTTCCGTGGGATCGAACGTGGGCAGACATGGGATGAAAGTTTTCCTCCCAACGTTCCTTCACGTATTTGAGATCCGTCAGAAGCTTGATGCAACATCCGTAAATGTCGGCCCTTTCCTCGTAAAGGAAACGATTTTCATATCTCTCCATCAACTTGTCCCTATCTTCTATGGAGATAAGCTCAACTTCATACTTAGACATCACTCTAACTTTCCCTTTAATTTTGCTTCTGGCAACTTTCTCAGTTCATCCAGCCATTAAGATAGAGCTTGAAACTAATATTGCAATCGGTCTTGGTTGAATAGGAGAAGCGAGCTAAGTTCCGTTGAAAGGTGGTTATTTGTCAAAGTTTCTGGGCTTATTCCTAACACCTATAATTTCGGTCGGGATGTTCTTACTATTCCTTGTGATTCCAAAAATGGAGTCCAGCTACAAATCTGAAACCTCACGCTTACCTAAAAATCAAAGAACCAAAACATGCATACTTCCCGTAGGGAAGAAGTAAACACATAGTATCGCGCATGCTTGGTCAAAAATTTTTATAGCGTCTACGTTAGGTTTGTTTGGTGGATTGTGTGGATTTCGAGTTTCTCGATGTGTTGTTTGATCGTTTGGACCTTGGTCATATCGAGGATGTGTTGATGGGTGCGATCGATCGAGCTAACTTTATGGTGGTGATTATCCCGGAAGCGATTAGGCCAATCGCGCATGAGGTGGCGATTAGGAAGCCCATCCCCGGGCTTTCGAACGACACTGAAAAACCTAATGCTCCATTAACACGCAAACTGATCCACCAGATTCTGTGTGCATATACTAATGCGACTGGACCGATAATACATATACCGCCCAACAAGAACAGGATCACTCTCATGGCATCCGTTCTTTCCCTCTCAAGGAGAGTGAGAAGAGGAATGTGTAAAATGCCGATTATCGCTCCTACAAACACAAGGAGTATTATATCGCCAGCCATATTGTTTGTACCCGTCATAAGGTCGACCCCCGTCAACGCATGATACTGCCCGACATTAAATGAGCCTCCACGAGTTTCTATAAAGGGTTCAGTCCCTTCAGCAATTACCCAAGGTAAAAAGGTTGAAGTCAAAGCCAGAACGCCCATTGTCACCCCGACGATTATGCTAACCATTGAGAATGGTTTTTTCAACCGGGCAACCGCTAAAGGCTTCTGCGCTCCTAAGACAATTCCATAAACGAGAAACATGAGAGATAGAATCCAGAGGGCAAAGCCGAAAGGTAGGTAGGCACGCATAAGATCATACTGTTCGGCGGCAGCGGGGTCATAAGTTATCCGAACAGGTACTTCCATCGTAGCAAGATAGGTGCCTAACGCCAATAGAAACGCACTTAAACAAACCAGGATGCCAGGGTTCTTAAATAGTTGCATTCTGACCAAATCAACAGAACTTGAACCGATATTTATCTTTAGCGCGCAATTTTGAACCAAGCATGCGCGATAATTTTAAATCCATATGGGTCTAATCACTAAATATGCGCGAAACCATTGTTACTGAGAACCTCACCAAATATTACGGCGGTTTCTTAGCCCTCGATAACTTCTCGTTGAAGATAAAAGAGAACGAGGACGTTGCGCTTCTTGGTCCTAACGGTGCTGGCAAGACTACAGCCATCAAGATCTTATGCGGACTCCTTCGCCCATCCTCGGGTACGGCTTACATCGACGGCATTAACGTCGTTGAGGAGCGCGAGCTAGCGCTTTCGAAAGTTGGCGCCATAGTAGAGAGTCCTGAATTTTATCCTTACCTCACCTCTGAAGAGACCCTCAGCTACCTCGGCAGGCTTCGTGGGATGCGTGGGCGCGGGCTAAAGAGCAGAATAAACGAGGTGATCAAACTAGTCAGGCTCGAGGGATGGGCTAAGGTTAAGATAGAGAAGTTTTCGCGCGGGATGAAGCAGCGACTTGCGATGGCGCAGGCCTTACTTCATGACCCACCGATCTTGATCCTCGACGAACCAGCGTTGGGCCTCGACCCCAGAGGCATGATGGAAGTGAGAGAAATCTTCAAAGAGACGAGAAAGAAGAAAACGGTTTTTTACGCCTCCCATTTTCTCACCGAGGTCGCCCAAGTATGTGATAAGGTAGCGATAATCGATCATGGGCGATTACGCGTGTATGACAGTGTCGCCAGTTTAAAGAGGAAATATCGGTCACTGGAACGTGCATACCTCAAGTTAACGGAGGCGACCATTTGAGCGAGTTCGAGAAACTGAAGATAATCACGAAGTACGAGTTTCTGAAGCACCTGCGACGGAAGCGGCTGTATGCTGTCATGGGGATCGTTATTGTTGTCGTGTTATCGATCCTCATAGGCCTGCCTGCCTTCGGTGTTGATTATCCAGATGACATAACGGCAATGGCTGGTATGCTCTCGGTTAGCGCTACCTTTGCATCCATAGGGGCAGTGTTCTTTGCTGGCGATGTCATAGCTGGAGAGTTTGAGAGGAAAACGGGTTACATTCTCTTTCCAACCCCGGTCAAGCGAACAACCATAGTTATCGGGAAATATCTTGCATGCTATGTGGCAGTAGCACTAATCATCCTTCTTGGATATGGAATCGTATGCGTCTCCCTCTTGGGCATCTATGGCCAGATTCCAATTGAGGTAGGGACATCATTCGTCTTATGCCTTCTTTTTGCGGGTAGCGTCCTCTCCCTAACTTTCTTCTTCAGCTCAATATCTAAAGGGACCATGGCCGCCACAGTCATGACGCTCGCCTTCATAATGCTCATATCCGGGACTATCGATGGAGTTCTCATGATGGCTGATCAGCCAAGCTGGTTCCTTTTATCACGTGCTGGCGACGCCATTATTATGGTATACCCAGGATTCAAGGCTATGATGACGGCAGGCATGGGGATAGACATGCCGATGGAAGCTCTCGAATACGATATAGGGCTATGCACCGCCGCAATGGCAACCTACCTCGTAGTATGCTTCTTTTTGAGCCTATTTTTCACGAGGCGCAGGGAAATGCTCTAGCGCGCATATTTGCAAAGTCGGTATATCGTACGCTAAACTATTCCGAGATTGTTTACTTTTTCTCAGGTTTACTAATTACAGCCTCTTCCTTCAGAGGCTCCACAATGAGTGTTAGCCCTTCCTTTGCCAAAATCTTTACCTTCTGATTAGGCTTTATTATCGTGTCTGAACGTGCCTTCCAATACTCGCCATGAAAGCGGATAAACCCTATTTTCTCTGGGCCAATCTCATCTATCGTTCGACCAACTCCTCCAATAAATTCAAGCGTAGCAGGCCGCTTTTTCTTTGCCTTAACTATCTTATAAAGAACCAAGGCAGAGAGAACAGTCAAAATTGCTACAAGAGCTATCACTATGAGCATGAAGGGCTGATACCATTCTGGAGAAATCAACCATCGTGCAGGATCAAATCGAAGCAAGAACAACGTTCCTACTAATAGACAAACTATTCCAGCTGGACCAAAAAACTGGAGTCCGGGTTCTCGCATCTCTACGAATATCAAAACTCCGCCTAAGGAAATGAGCACAATGGTGAATAAATCCACATTGTACCCTAGTCCAATCAAACCCAAGATTAAAAGAATGCAACCTATAATTTCTCCTTCATATCCAGCAGTGAAGAAACCGAAAATAACGCCATAAATCCCAAGAGTGAACAAGAGATACGCAATCATAGGGTCTGAAATGATGCGTAAAACCCGCACACGTATACTTGCTCCAAAATAGTGTATCGCCGCATTTTTTGTTTGAATAGTCAATTGTCCTTTTTCCGCCAGTTGCTCCAAAAGTTCTTCTAGCGTGTTCGCCACTATTTCTATCACCCCGTAGTTTTTCGCATTCTCTGCCCCTATGTTAAGGTTTTCCGTCACGAACTTGGCGGCAATTGTTTCATTTCTACCGTGCCATTCTGCTCTTTGCACAAGGAACTCTTTTAGCGAATTGATTAACTTTGGGTCTTCTACCAATTCTCCAGTTGGGTATGCCCGTGGAGCACAAGATCCTAAAATAGAGAACGGTGCCATTACCGCTACGTGTGATGAAAGAACGATGAAAGTGCCTGCAGACCATGCTGTTGCTCCTTTCGGATACACAAAGGAAATCACGGGGATAGATGACTGTTCAATCATATCTATAATACTAAATGTTGCATCTAGTACGCCTCCAGGAGTGTTTAAAAGAAGCACCACGGCTTTAGCATCGATTTTGTAGGCTTCATCCATCCCTTCCCTAACGAGTTCTGAAGCCACAAAGTTGATCACTCCATCCAATTCTATAACAATCACAGAATCACTGCTGGATCCAAAAGAAGCGCAAACACCTAGCCATGTAGAAAAAAGGAGGAGTATAACAAGTACGCGTGCGACACGTAGGCTCATTTCTTCTTAACCTGTTCCCCTTTCCCTGCGGTTGCGCGGGCTATGGCAACGATGTTCCCCAATTCGCGTATGTCAGTGGTTGAAGTAACCACCACTAGGTTCTTTTCTCGTGCAATATCTGTCAGTGTTTGAAGCTCTCGCAGCTTTAGTGTGATTGGGCTTTTCCCGTAGACTTCTGCAGCTTGCGCCATTTTCTCTGCTGCGATATATTCTCCCTCAGCCACGATGATCCTGGCTCTTTTCTCCCTTTCAGCTTCTGCTTGCTTTGCGATGGCCCTCTGCATTTCCGCGGGAAGTAGGACATCGCTGATGGCCACAGCGCTTACTTTTATACCCCACGGGTCGGTCATTTCATCTATTTCCTCCTGAATGTTCTTTGTGAACTCTGTCGTTTTTGTCAACAGGTCATCGAGCTCCGCGTGACCCAGAACATCTCGTAATACTGTCTTTGCTAACGTTTGAGTGGCGTGAACGTAATTCTCTACCTCGCAGATCGCCTTTATGGGATCGACCACTCGGTAATACACGAACGAGTCTACATCGCACCGTATGTTATCTTTCGTAATTATTTTTATCATGCGTGCATCGTATGTGATGGTTCTTAAATCTACAATGCGTGGTCTGTCGATTCCCGGTATAAGTAAAATCAATCCTGGACCCTTGGCACCGATGAGTCGACCTAAACGGAAAATGACTGCTCTCTCGTATTCTCTCACGATTTTGATCGAAGACGCTAGGATGGATAGGATAATTATTATGAGAACAAATAAGGCGATGATTTCGTACATTTAAGGAGTCACCGAAAAATCATTTATACAGACGTCCTTAAAAACGTATGCTCAAGAGCGCTTGATTTGAAGCCGCAATTAGGAATAGTAAAATAGAGGTCTATAAAGGTGTGGTGGAATCGCCTAAAACTCGTAGCCATCTAGAAGGAGTAATGGAAAGAAGACTGACAAAGTAGATATATCACAGTTTTTATAATTTGTAAACTCTGTGAGTGTGCAATCCTTTATGGTTGATCCTTCGCAAGTGGCACTGTTGGCGGTTCTTACTCCAATCATAGTTGCGGTTCTGTCGCATTTAGTTGCGAAATTGCCAAGGAATGGAGCTAAACTCGCAAAGATGTTCTGCGTTTTCGCTTCTTACATAACTTTGCTCCTTATTTTTTCGCTGATTCCAGCAACGTCAAGTGCACCTGTCAAAACACATTTTTTTGACATTTCTTTACCGTCTGGCATAGTTAGTGCAAGATTATACGTAGATCATCTTGCATTAATACCTGCATTTGTTTCTTCACTGTTCACTGCCCTAGCTCTTACGTATAATGTGTATTATCTTTCTCCATACAATAGAGCCTACAAAATTGGTTGGGAGTTCAACAGGTCTTATTCTTTTATCTTGCTTTTTAATGGTGCCATGCTTGGAACATTGTTTTCTAGCAATCTTCTCAGTCTCGTCATTTTTTGGGAATTAATTAGTGTGTGCTCATACGTGCTGATTTCATTCTGGAACGAAGATCAATTCTGTTTGTGGGCGGCTATCAAATGCTTTATTATGACGCATGTAGGCAGTATGGCTCTTTTAGTAGCCACAATAGTCATCTACTCTGCTACTGGAACATTAGAAATTTCAGAGATAGGTAAAATAATCCCGTTAGGCGACCCAGCAATTTCGATTATTTTTCCTCTTCTCTTAGTTGCCGTGTTACCGAAAACTGTACTATTTCCACTTCACACGTGGCTACCTGACGGAACCGTTGCACCTACATCAGCAACCGTTCTCTTTCACGTCTGCGGCTTTCAATCTGGAATCTACATAATTATCCGTTTCTTTTCCGATGTGTTCCGCGCGCACGTGATTTCAGCTCAAGCTATGCCTTTACCTCTCCTCTTTGGAAACGTTAGCATTTGGAGTTTTATCATTTCTCTTATCGGCGCTATCACGCTTGTTATCGGAGCGTTAAATGGGATAATTGAGAATGATTTTAAAAGGATAGTTGCTTACAGCACTATATCTCAGCTTGGGTATATAGTGATGGCGGTGGGATTAACTACTCCTTTGGGTGTTACGGCAGGTCTGTTCCATATGATATCGCATGCACTTTACTGTGGTTTGTTATTTCTCTGTGCAGGTGCTGTAATTTATGCAACTGGAAGACACGACATCAATGAGATGGGTGGACTCTATCGTTATATGCCGATAACCGCATTCTGTTGCTTAGTCGGCACCCTATCCTTATCAACAGTGCCGTTGCTTAGCGATTTCGCAAGTAAATACTTGATTTTCCACGCCACCATTAACATAGGAGCAACATTTTTCACCATTATCGCTTTTCTGGGATGTGTGCTAAACGCTGCGATTGCGATAAGGCTGTTGCATTCAGTTTTTATGCAGAGAGCAGAAAAATCAGCTTTGAAATTTCCAATTAAAGACCCCCCTATGCTCATGCTGGTATCAATGATTTTACCGTCAGTGGCTTTAGTAGTGTTCGGTGTTCTTCCGATTATTCCTCTAAGTTCTCTTGTCATTCCTGCTGTTGAACAAATTCGCTTGACAGTTGGCATTGTCAATCAGTTGGGGTTAATTGGGACTCCGTTTGGTTTCTGGAATCCTATGGCTGTAGCTATTTCCATGTTTTTGCTTTCCGCCGTTTTCGTCTGTATGACATTCTATTCTGGAAAAGTAGCGGTAGTTTATAGAGAGTCAGCAAGTGAAGAAGCATTTAAGCCGTTTCTCTGCGGAGAAGACTCGAACTTACTGGACGGCCCTCATGGATATCACTTTTACCACGCGTTAACAAATGTTTTAAGAGTTGACCGCGCTTGTCGTGCATCTAACATTGACCGTGCTTATAACGCGTTGTCAACAAAATTCTCTAACTTCTGTGCGAGACTGCTTCATTTGGATATACGGCAAAGGTATTTTGCCGCTATTTCGTCTTTTATAGTAGGAGCAATAATTGTTGTATTAATCGCGGTTTTGGCAGGGTAGCCCATGGAAATAATAGTTCTTGGAAGTTTAGTAATATCCGTAGTCGCCACAGCTCTAGCATGCTTCACGCGTAATACGCGACAGACGGTTCGTTTCCTTTCTGTGCAAGCCGCAACCATAGGATTCGTAGAACTCATGTACTGCCTCATCAATCTCCTAGTAGGCTTACATTTCGAAGCGCTCATAGACTTCTTCGCCACATTCGCAGAATGGTTCTCCTGCGCAATAGTTATTCCCCTAATTATTTATTGGGGCATGATAAAAACTGAAAACGTGACTGATAAGCCCGTTATCAGCATTCGAAAAGCTACAATATTAGTTGTCGCAATCGCGGGTTCATATATAATTTTATGGATAGGTCGATTGTTTTCGCTTCCTGTAAAACTTGATGTTCTCCCCGTCAGTATGCTTATGTTTTCCCTTTCAGTTTTCCTCATGGCTACTCGACGTGATCCTTTGAAAATTCTTGTAGGGCTTAACATGGCTGAAAACGCACTTTATCCATTGCTTGCGGAAAGTCCAATAAGCTTAGTTCCCGTAATGTTGGCTTTAATGATTTTCGTTAATATTGTGGGGGTTTTTGTCATTATAGAAGCTTATCGCGAATACGGAACACTGTCAATTACAGAGTGGAGGTGGACAAGCTAATGTACTCTTTACTTCCACTTCTTTCGTTAGTCGTTCCATTTTTCATAGGAATTTTACACTTGTTTACATATCCATTCTGGTTCTTAGAATCTTTCTTTAAGAAAATCGCGAAAACCGCGTTACTTTTTGGCACCAGTCTAACTTTGCTCTTAGTGTTATCGATGGTTCCATACATTCTTGCTGGTGAAGTCTTAGAGGTTCCACAACTTTCTTTGTGTGCTGATTTAACAAATATAGCGGGTATCGTAAGCGTCGCTTTAATATTCTTTTTAACGTCAATTTACAACATTAAAGCTGAGAAAGGCGGTCGGTTAAAGCCGAGCATTTACAACTTTTTCTTACTGCTTTTTCTCTGCTGTATGCTAGGACTTCTACTTTCAAGGGATTTGTTTGGCATCTACCTCTTTGTAGAATTGACAGTTGGCGTTTCAGTGATATTAGTTGCTCATGCCCCAGGGAAACTGTCAACTGAAGCAGCCTTCAAATATTTGATAATTACAGCAATCAGCGCCATCTTCGTTTTGCTAGGAACATTAATAGTTTTCATGCTAACAGGCACTTCAAACATCTCCGCTGTAATAGCTAATGGAGACGTTTTAATTGAAAACCCACATCTGCTTATGCTGGTGGTTGCTTGCTTCATAATTGGTCTTGGAGCCGACATAGGGCTTATTCCCTTTCACGGATGGCTACCCGACGTATTTCCCGCATCCACCCCAACTATTAACGGCTTCTTCTGTGCAGAACCTATCGCCTTAATTCTCACTTTATACACGTTGATTCATCCATTCTACACAATCTATCCATCTGACATTATTATCGTCCTCGTGGTGGGAGTAGGACTAGTTTCAATGATATTCGGAGCTTTATTGGCATACCCACAAAAAGATTTCATGCGCATGATAGCTTACTGCAGCATAGATGAATTTGGACACATTGTCTTCGCCTTGGGCTTACTCACCTCTATGAGCTTTATCGCAGGACAATACTACTTGGTGAATAGCGCATTAATGAAAACAGGAATGATTCTAAGCTTAGGGTCGGTTTTTATTAGTACCGGAACACGAAACATGGATTCGCTAGGCGGCTTATTTGGAAAAATGAACAAAACCGCGTTAAGCTACATCATCTGCGCGCTTTCACTAACCGGCGTTCCGCCACTGAGCGGATTTTATGCAAAATGGCTCCTCTACAATACAGCCTACGATTTTCTGCTACATCTAGGAGGCATTTTTACCGCTGTTTCAGCTTTGATATTGCTTGTGTGCATATCAATGATTTCCTTCATATTCTTACTACGTTCATTTCACCGAATCTTCATGGGTCAGCCAACTGAAAACCTCAAAAAAGTGAACAAGGTTCACCTGACGATGTGGCTTCCAACAATAATCTTAGCGGCAACTGCTATTCTGGTGGGGCTTCAACCAAACATCCTACTCAGCTTGATCGGTACAGCCTAGCCTTCTCTACACCTATGGAAAACCCATTCCTTTGACTTAAATTTCAGTCCAAGGTCTACGGTTAACCGCTCAATCAACTGTTGTATTGCATAACCGCTTTCACTGACAAGTTTGATCATCTGGTACTCAGCCGTGTAGACAGGATATTTTTCCTCTTCTCCTTCCCCCACAATTATGTCCTCTTCCTGAATAACGTCACCCAGAATGCAAACCTTAATTTTAGCTTCTAGATAGTTTCCTTTATAAATCTTTAGAGAAGAAAGTTTCTTTTTGATCTCCTCCGAGACTACAAGAGCCCCTGCCCTCTCTATCGGAATTATCTCTTTTAATTCGGAGATTTTATGCTCTTTTTCTTCGATTTTGCTAAACCCGTACTTTTCAACGAAAAAATCTTCTAATAACCGAAATTCAGAATGCCTATAAACAACGTCCTTTAGCACCAAAACAACGATTTCACCCGATTCTAATGACAAACTTCCCACACACCCTATTATTGAAGCCGCTTTCAGTTCTAATAAATCTTATCGAACAATCAGCTCCTCCTTTTCGTGAACAACCATTTCAAAATTTGAACCAAGTCTGATAGCTTCCTTTGGGCAGATCTCTGCGCATTGTCCACAAAATATGCACCTAGAGATGCTAAAAGTTACCTTCTTCTCTTCGGTGGCAGTGATTGCACCACTGGGACATGTTCTGATACATAGAAGACAACCTATGCAAGCCTCTTTGTCATAAACTATTTTTCCTCTATATCGTTCAGGGACAGGCACCATTTCTCCAGCTTTAGTTAGGTACTGAACAGTAACTGGCTTACGGAACAGTGCCCGAAAGGCATCGCGAAGCATATTTCCCAACTTCAAAGAGTTTTCCTCCTACAACCCTACAATAGATAACGCCACAGATAGCATAGATAAGGTTAATGGAATTAGCCAGTAAAACTTGAATGCTTGCCCTATCTTCAACCGAGCAAAAATGGTGCGGGGAACAGTTATTGTAAGTAACATAAAAATCAAAGCAGTCACTAAGCACAAACATAGAGCACCCCCCAGCCCCAGCGAAACGTATCCCTCAAATAACGCTGGCACGTAGAAAAAGAGCGTCGCAGCAAGGAAGGCTAAAGCAAAATTTGACGCAGCCTTAGCTAACTTGATTAACGCTAAATAAGGTCCACCGTACTCGATTAGAGAACCGTGGATAATCTCAGTTTTCGCCTCAGAAATGTCAAAAGGCACTGCATCCGCTGCTGCTGGTATGCACAATAAAAAAGTAGCTGCCGCGACTGCCATACTAAAGCGAGTAAACGCTAACAACGACTTCATCCTAATTTGGGTCGCCACAACATCGTAATATGCGAGGGAAGAACATGGATTGAATGATAAGGATGCTATAGATATGAGCATAGGTATCTCATAAGCAATTATCATGGTCATTTTTCGGGAAAAACCGATAGCCCCATAGGGATTGCCTGAAGAGGACCCCCCAATCATCACCATAACTGAGGACATAGCCAACAAGTATAAGACTAGGATTAGGTCGCCAACAATACTTGTTCCTGTAATTAGGTTAACTACGGGTATAGCCGCGCCTAGAATTGAAACGGCAGCGGCGATGATAGGAACCGCCGTGAAGATTCCCGAAGCAGCGGTTACAGGAATTATCCTCTCTTTATTGAACAATTTAATAAAATCGTAAAAAGGCTGAATGATGGGCGGTCCTATTCTTTTCTGCATCCGCGCATGAATCTTTCTGTCAATTCCCTCAAAGAGGAGGCTTAAGAAAAACACGATGGGAAACGTTGCGAGGAGTGCTACTATGGTGTTCACCGTTTTCTCCCTCGCCGCCGCAGAGTCTCCAAACCAATTACTCTAACTTCTTCCTGATCCTCATCTACAACGGTTATTCGGTTGGCGCAACCTATACATGGATCGATGGAAGCAAGTGTTACAGGTATATCCGCAATTTCTCCGCCTATCAACATGGGCTTTAAACCCAGTATATTAGCGAGTGTAGGAGTTCGCACTTTTAACCGCCTTAAGCCTTCTTTTCCGTTGGTTTTTACGAAATGTAGAAGTTCACCGCGAGGAGCCTCTACCATTGAGACTGTTTCCCCTTCCGGAATTTCCCTCATCAACTTGAGAACGCTTTCTTCCATGGAGATAGAACCATTTGGCAATTCATCTAAAATCGTACAGATTAGGTTAATCGACTCAAATAACTCAGAAATTCGAACCGCTGTTCTTGCGTATGCGTCAGCACCGTCCCTCAGAACAACTGAGAACCTGTCCTTCAATTCTTTGTAAGCAGCATAAGGATAGTCTCTACGAACGTCCATACTTACTCCGGATCCGCGAGCTGTGGGACCCACGATACACAACTCTTGGGCTTCATTGTAGCTGAGCACTCCTACTTCGCACAGTCTTTCTTCAACTGTTTTATCTTGAAATACGTTATTAATGTACTTGGCGGATTTTTCTATTTTCTTTAAGGAAGCATTTACTTTTTCAATCAGATGAGGCGGTAGATCCCAGCGCACTCCGCCTATTGTATTCATGGCGTGATGAACACGATTGCCTGTGATCTCTTCAAACAAATCAAGAACGTCCTCTCTCACATGCCAACAAAACATAAAAAGCGTCTCAAATCCAATATCATATCCTATGAGTCCAAGTATCAATAGGTGGCTATGTATGCGCTCCAGTTCAAAAATTAAAGTTCTAAGGTATAATGCGCGCTCTGATGGTTTTATTCCTCCGATTTCTTCGATGGCTTGAGTGAAACATGTGGTGTGACTGTGGGGGCATATTCCACAAATGCGTTCCACCAAGTAAAGTGCTTGAACCAAATTTCGATTTTCCGCCAAAGCCTCTATCCCCCTATGAACATGCCCTAACCGTATGTCAACATCAAGAATTTCCTCCTTTCGAACAGTAACTCTGAGAGAAATGGGCTCCTTAAGCGCTGGATGAACCGGACCGAACGGTATACGTAATCGAGTATAATCCACCTTGACTTCTTTTGCATCATCTGACTCGTTTGCCATATACATTCTCATCCAAACTTTCTTTTCACCGCCGTGACTACTCCCCTGACGATTGCTTCAGGTCTGGGAGGACATCCCGCAACATAAACATCCACTGGGATAATTTTGTCTAGAGGCCCCTCAATCATTTGGCTTCCTAAAAAGGGGCTACCGGAATTTGCACAAGACCCTATAGCGACAACAACTTTAGGCTCTGGTACTTGCTCATAAACCCTAATGACGCGTGGAAGCATTTGACGGGTAACAGGTCCTGTCACTAGGAGAACGTCAGCGTGACGAGGTGAACCAACAAGTACGCATCCTAAACGTTCAACATCATAACGGGGAGTTAAAGCCGCCACAATCTCAATATCACATCCATTACATGACCCCGTATTTAAATGAAAGAGCCACGGCGACTTAATTCTACTTCTCGCGGTAATACTCATGTCTTTCACTCTTTATAGAGCCATTGAGAGTTAGCAGTTCTAGTAGAGTTATCCTTAATAAAGCATTCAAACACAACCGCTAAGCTACGAATAATCTTAGACCATTATTAATTCTTACCACTGTAGATCTACAGAATAGATACGTGTTTTGGAGATCGGTGAACTCTTCTATCACTTCCCCGCTAACCCAGTTAGCTGCGTTTGTGAGTGGAGGTTACGGTACGGCTTGAGTGAAATTTCAGGTGTTAGAAAGGCGTTTGGGATTCTTTGCCCTTAGGCTTAAAGCAGCGAATTTTGGCTTTAGAGATTTTTTCTTAACGCGTGCATCACGTCGCTTCTTGTTAAGATTCCCAGTAGCAATCGTGAATCCTTTTTATCGACAACGAGGAGTCTTCCAACATTGTGTTTACTCATTTTTTCGAACGCCTCAGCAACAGAGTTATCAGGAAAAGCTACAACTAAACGTTTCGTACCAATTTCGCCAACAGGAATACTGCTTCGCTTCTCTTTAGCAACTTTCATCGCATCCTGCAAAGTAACAATGCCTACGATTTGCTTTGATTCGTCAACTATTGGGAAGCCTATGTGATGATGTTTAGCTATTTCGTCGAGAAGCTCACTAACTGTCATGGTTGGCGGCACAGTGATCACTTTTTTCGTCATGATCTCTCCTACTTTCACTTCCTCCAGTATGCTTATTTCGGTGGCTATAGTTTTGTGGACGAACTCTACTGCCGTAGGAACAGGAACACCTGCTTTCTTCATAGCCTTGATTTCCTGTAAAGCCGTATTTCTTTTATGAGCGGCCAACTGGATTAGATGGGCTAGGGTTTCTGGTTCAGCCTCTATCTTTTTGGTTGTTATAACACCTTCTTTGACAGCTCTATTGAAGAAAGCTTCCCCTTCCTTAGTTCTGATAATGACCATGGACCAGTCTTTCAACGGGGTTGCTCCGCCAATGCTTAAGTCGGCAAGTTCAGAAGTGAAGTCAACGCAGGTTCTACAACTGTTCATGATGTGGGATTTAACTTCTGAAAGAGGAATTCGAACAACACGGTTTTCTGTAGTTACAATGTATTCATTCGCGGTCAAATCAACATTTTGGATTTCGTTAGCTGCAATGTTGTGTTCGTGCAACAGATACTCCAACAGTCGAGCCAGCGAGAAAGTCCAGAGGCAGAAGAGTCCTATGGTGATTTGAAGATTGGCCATGAGCTTGTGTTGCCAAGCTTCGAGTTTTCTAAGTGCAAGAATGTGGCAGGGGATGCCGACGAAAGCGATACGTGCCTTACCATGTTCAAAAACTGCACGACCGAAAGCCTCCGCCACCGCAGAAGGCACAACTTTAGCGTCCACAGCGGAAAGCATGTCGTCTGGCACGAGACTTATTGAAGGCTTAACTTTTATAGGCACTCTAGATGAAGCTTCTGAAACTATGGCGCTGTCAATTATTTTTTGGTTGATGGCAAAATGGAGAAGCGCGCTTACAACACCCCCGCTCTTACTAGCATCTCTTAAAGTGGGATTAGTGGCATGAGCAAGCAAAATCTTTCTGTAATAACCCAAGCTTTCTCTTCTATTAGGCGCATCTGCAACAAACCTTAGTGTTTCAAACAAAAGTGCGTCGGTGTGCGGACATATGTCGTAACAGATTGGGCAAGAATCCAGATGTTCAGAGCAATCATGAAGCCTATGAGGTTTGCCGTGCTCTACCTTTATTGCATGAACTGGACAGGCAGCTTCACATGCACCGCATAAGGTGCAGAACCCGGGTTCTATTATCCTGCGTTCCAGCTCATTGAAAGCTATGAGTTTGTTTTTCTTTTCGTGCATGGTTGACCCCTATACTTGTAATAAGAAGGGAAATTAGGCTTAAATATATCCCCAAATTCTATAGGCGAGTCATGGTATAAAGGGGAGCTGCTGTATTACAGGCTCGATAAGGTTTAAAACGATTGTTGGATAAACGCCTAAAAGGATTATTACAGCAACGAGGATGAAGATTGGGACAAGTAGCTTTTTCGGTTCTTTGATTTTTGTTTCTTCTTGTGGTGTTTTCGCGTACATGTAGTTGATTAATCTTAGCAAGTATGCGGCTTGAATGATGCTGGTTAAGACGCCGATTACTGCAAGCCAGCCCAGATTTGCTTCTATTGCAGATGTAAAGACAAGATACTTTGCAATGAAACCGGCAAGAGGTGGAACACCTGCGAAGGAAAAGGCGCCGAGAAGCAAAGCTAAGCTTGTAAACGGCATTTTTCTGCCTATCCCCGAAAAATCGTCTAAAGTTTCGAATCCCATGCGGTTTAAAATTCCCACTGCCATAAAAGAAACTGCTGTGGTCATTCCTCCAACTAGGAAGAAGTAGAGGTTGCCCATGATTCCAAGTGGTGTTACGCTAGTTATCGCTACAAGATTGTAACCTACATCAGCGATGCAGACGTTTGCTATCAAGCGTTTCACGTTGTTTTGAGCCAATGCGAGCAAATTGCCTACTGTCATTGTTAATGCAGAGAAAACAGCGAGCATAATTACCCAGTCAAGAACTGTTGGCGGCGTCAAAATATAGATGAGAACTCTTAGTAGAACGTAATAGCTTCCTTGGTCTATGAGGGCCGAAAGAAATGCTGAAGAGGAAGCTGGTGCTGCTGTGTAAGCATCTGGCAGCCACATGTGAAACGGTACAACAGCAGCCTCAATGGCATAGCCAGCTGCAATAAAAATGAAGGCGGTTACGAGTAGATGCTTGTCTTCTAAAACTGTTAAGGCTTGTCTTACTGCCCAGAAATTGAGTGTACCAGTGATGCCATAAACTATTGAAAGCCCGTAGACTATAAACGCTGAGGCAATGATTATCATAACTAGATATTTCAATGTGGCATGTAGAGATTTGGGTGTTTTGTGGTAGAGCATTAAGAAACTTGAGCCAGCTGCCGCGGCTTCCCAGAAAATGAAGAGAGTTAGAAGATCACCCGAGAAGGCGACGCCTATTATACAGCCAATAGTCATCAGCATAACTGAGTAGTATCGCTCTGAAGGTTTCTCGCTGAGATTGATGTAGAAGATGCTGTACAGGAAAGTAACTGCGCCCACAGTTGTGAAGGCGATTGCCATGTAGATTGATATTGCGTCTATCATGAAAGTGCTTGAAAAGATAGTGAATGGTTCACTTGCCAAGGTTATGTTAAGGAATGGTTGAGGTGACGGTTGCTCATAGTACTTGATTGTTAGATTCGCCACAGGTACAGCTGCGATAGAGAACACTATTGAGAACCATCCAAGCGTGAGAACAGTTTTTTTGCTTTTTCTTTTGCGAATAGCCTTAACTACTGGAATCGTTAGAAGCGAAAACAAGACGAAACTTATTATAGGCAAAGAAGCATCCAGAATTTGTATCATTGGCTTTCCTCGCTAACCGAAACTTACTGTGGTAATGAGATTAAGGAAGAATGTGGGCCATATGCCGAGAACGATGACAAACACTACTAGGATGATCATCGCTAACTTCATGAAAAATGGAACCTCTTCGGCTTTTTTGAGTTTTGTAGGTCCCAAGAAGATATGCCGTATATATCTTAGAGCATAAGCAAGCGATAAAACAGTAGCTACCAGCATTAAGACTGTTGGCAGAACGTAGAAACCATCACTGTTGATTGCTTGAAATGCTCCGACGAATATTAGGAATTCACTGATGAAACAAGCGAATGGCGGTACGCCTGCAATACTTAACGCTGCTGTAATTGAAGACGTAGCAGTAACACGCATCTGTCCAGCAAGTCCACCCATTTCACGTATATCTCGGATTCCAAGCTGTTTCATAACGGCTCCAGCAGACAAGAAAAACAAGCCTTTACTTACGGCGTGATTTACAAGATGCAGCGCCGTCCCAGCCATGGCTTCTTGAAAAGGAAAGAGGGAAAGCCCAAAAAGAACGTAGCCCATGTGAGCTATACTTGAGTACGCTATTACTCTTTTTATGTCATTTTCCACCAAAGCAATCAGAGACCCAAAGAATGCGGATATAACTCCGAACACTGCTAAACCGTGCAGAAATTGATTTCCAAAATCAGTTGCCATAACGGCGGGAAACACTGTTCCTAAAGAAACTCGGAATATCGCGTAAGCGCCAGCCCCGATTATAACTCCGCTTAAAAGAGCGGACATCGGTGCAGGTGCCTCAGAGTGCGCATCTGGCAGCCACATGTGCACTGGAACAACAGCCATTTTCACGGCGAAACCCGCTGTAAGAGACAGCAAAATCCACTTGGCAAGGTCTGGCTGGGCTTTCAAAGCGGTCAGTACCTGATTGTCTAACATGTCTAAGTTGCCTGTAACCATGAAGATGGCTCCTATGCCTAGAAGAACAAAGACGGCGCCTGCGTGGGTGAATATGAAAAACTTGAACGCTGCTCTGTACGGATCTTTGTAGCCCCACCCGCCAATTATGAAATAGGTTGGAACAAGCATTAGTTCCCAACAGAAGTAGAAAAGCATGAGATTCGACGTGATGAAAACGCCGACGAGACCTATAGACAGCAACGTCAAAAGTGCATAGTATTCAGCAAGGCTTTTCTTCTCCTGCATGTAATTGACTGAGAAAAGCGCAGCTGTTAGGATAAGTATTAACGTTATGATTGCCATGGATAAGCTGATGCCGTCAACAAAAAGCGTAAAGGAAGAACCGAGGATGGGAATCCAATAGTAAGATTCAACGTATTTGTGCTCTGTTGCGGCGTCAAGAACTATGGGAACGGTTGTGGAAAGCAATGTGATGTCAGCTATGGCGATTAGGGCAACTAGAATCGCTGCTGCTTTTGCGGATTTCTTTCCCGTCAAATAAACAAACGGAACACCTAACGTGGGCAAGAGTAGTGTTAACAACAATATGTTTTGCATTTCATGTCACCTTAACATTGTGACTATTATTAATATTAAGAGTATTAAAAATCCGAGGAGTGCTGCCGCTACGTAATGCTGTAGGGAACCATGATATGTTTTTTTAATTTTTGAGGCAGATGACAACGTTCTGTTCGCTGTGATATACAGTAATTCATCGACAAAAACGTCAAAGTACTTGTGAGTGCTGTGAGCCAAACTCATCACTGCAGTTGCAGTAGATTGGGGCAAACGGTCAAACATTGCTTTTTCAACATATTCATGAACACCGTTAGAGATTCTAATGATTCCATGAGCAAAAAAGTAAGGTAAACGTCCCAAACCTGCTACTTCAACATATCGAAGACCTTTAGATATTCCGATGAATCCCTTGGCGACGACTTTTTCGTAGAAATCGTCGAAGAAGTACCCGTGCTCCAAAACCATGTTCAAAGGAGCCAACACAGTCGTTCTAGTCCTTTGCATTAACACAGATTTGCGGTAATAAGTTAAATATACAGGAAAACCCCCTAAGAAAAGGACGAATAGGAAAATCAGAGTTGACGAACTGAAAACCTCACTTGGCCCTATTTCCACGTTAACATGCATGAATTTAGCAACTGAATTTCCAAGCAAACCCCAAACGGTACATAGAATAGCGAGTATGCCTGAGGAGAACAGCATTATTTTTGGCGGTTCGTGTAAATGAATTTTCTTCAAATAATCCGACTTTTCACGCAGGAAGGTAAGTATAATAGATCGTAGAGTGTAGGCGAACGTAACCGATGTCGAAGCATAGATCATGAGCACTAGGAGAACATCTCCAGTCGACCAAAGACTACTTATGATAAGACCTTTGCTGAAAAAACTTGCGAACGGAGGCACACCAGTGCGAGCTAGCATAACGACTATGCTAAGCCCAAACGTGATCGGCATGGCTTTTCGCAGTCCACCCATCAGCCTCATGTCACGAGTTTTAAGCGTGTGAACGATGCCGCCTATTGCAAGGAAACCAAGTCCTTGAAAGAAAGCGTGACTTAACATGTGAAACAAACCGGCAAACCAGCCTTGTGAAGAAGAAGGTGAAATGGCGCCTAACGCTGCCATCATGAATCCTATTTGACTAATGGTTGAGTAAGCGGGCACTCCCTTTATGTCAGGTGTATACAATGCCAAGGTTGCTCCAACGAATGCGGTAATGGCGCCGATCCAAGCCACAGAAGGCAACCACATTGGGATTAAAGGTGCGAGTGGACCGAACAATATGCATGATCTGGCGATTAGGTAAACTCCTGCCTTTACCATGGTTGCTCCGTGTAAGAGAGCGCTGACTGAAGTCGGTGCTTCCATGGCACTGTACAGCCAAGTGTGTAACGGTAGCTGAGCTGATTTCGCAACTGCCCCACCAAGCATAAGAAAGGCAACCACAGTTAGAGTCGGTAAAGGCACAGTTCCTATGTTGGCAATCGTGTAAGAGAAGGAAAATGAGCCTAAACTAGCGTAGAGAAGAGTGATCGCCGCTAGAAGGCAAACGTCACCCACACGAGTCATGAGGAAAACTTTGATGCCTGCACGAACAGATTCTGGACGTTTGTGCCAGAAAGAAACCAGCGCATAAGAACAGAGTCCCACCATTTCCCAGAAAATAAACATCTGAAGAAAATTATCGGACATGACGAGTCCGATCATTGAACCGATGAAAAGAAGCATGAAAAAATAGTATCGGTTCAAGCCTTCTTCGCCCGCCATATAACCCAAAGAGTAAATGATGATTATGAGACCGAAGAAAGCGATTAAATTCGCAAACAAAATGCTTAACGGGTCGATGAACACTCCTGCATTGATACCTAACGCGGGAATCCACGGTACGGTGAAATCTAGACTCGTTAAAGTGCCAAAGTAAAAGTCATGAACCATAGAAAACGCGAATACAGTAGCGACTAAACTCGCTATTACTGCAAAGTAGTCTCTTGCTTTTCCACCTAACCGCGCGACGAGTGGAACAAACAAGCTAGAAAGGGTCGGGACTACCCAAACAAGCCACGGCGCATAAGGAAGCAACTAGGCAACGTCCTCCTCTATTTTGCTGTTACTTTTTTCATTGCCTTCAATCGTTCCATACTGCGCTAACTTCGCTAATTTTCTGATGTCGCATGTTCCATATTTCTTAGACGCTATGACCAGTAAGGCTAAGACGATGCCAGTTACACAAGTGTCTGTGGAAAAGGCAAGTATCAAAAAAGCTTCGCCTAAAGCTTTGTTTAACGAAGAGGCGAGCAACACGAAATTCATTGAGGCTGCTGTTGCGATTAATTCAACGGATATTAACACTTTCAACAGATGACGCTTGGTTAGTAGACCGTAAATACCAATTGCCAGCAAGGTCATCGACAAAATTACATAGTCCATCAGTCTTTTTCCTCCTCTTTGTCATACAGAACTATTGCAATGCCCAAAGCAACAGTCATTATCACTAAACCTTGTAAAACAACATCTATTGCTCTTAAATTCCATAACGCTTCTGGAAACGAAACACTAGAAGAAACATGGGTTGGGTTAGTTCCTACCGAAAGGAAAATAGACGGAATCGACAAAAGTAATGCTACTGCTACGGCTAGAAACGTGTTCTTTAAAGGTTTTTTTTCACTCGGTTTTTCACTCAGCATCTCACTTGACAAGAAAAGGACCGCCAATGTTCCCACACCTATCGCCAGCTGAAAAACAGCCACGAGCGTGGCATTGTTTAGAGAGTATAAAATTGCCACTAAGATGACGGTACTTGCTAGAGAGGCAACTGAATAAACCGCGCCATCAAGGTAAACTGCCAAAAAAGCTGAAACAACTAATCCCACTGCGACCAGTTCCAGAATCATTTTTACGCCTCATCTCCTTTTTTAGATTTTGTCTGAGGTTCTATCACCAAGTCATACTTATTAGTTGAGGCAAGTTCAAAAAACTTGGAAGTTTTAATAGCGTTTCTAGGGCAGCTTTCGGCACATTGATAACAGAAAATGCAAAGGTCTAAGTGGAACAACGGTTTTTTCTTTTCCTCAACATCCACCATTTCGATGGCTTTTGAAGGGCAATCTCTCGCGCACAAGCCGCAACCAATGCAAAGGTCAATATCAAATATTTGCCTGCCACGGAAATCATCAGGAACTTTCGGCTTAACCTCAGGATATTTTCGAGTGGCGGGTTTTCTGAAAATTTGACAAAGAACTTCTTTCAACATCGGTGAGAGCTTGATTTTTTTAGCCATTTTCTCATCCCACCATTGGATTAAGCCAAAACGCCACTGCAACGGTTGCAACAAGCGATAGAATTGACAGCGGTATCAACATTCTCCAGTTTATAACTAGCACTTGGTCAATACGCAATCTTGCGAATACACATGTTAAATATTCCGTTATCATAACAACAAAGAGAACTTTAAGTATAAACCACAATGTGTACCAAAATGCTGGCAAACCGAGAAACACTGGTCCATAGGGACCACTCAAGAAAAGTTCAACCACAATAACTGCGCCCAAAACGATTTGCACATCTTTAGCAAGCTTAAGAAAAGCCAATCGACGACCGCTATATTCAGTTTCGTAACCAGCCACTATCTCAGTTTCAGCGTGGGGGACATCAAATGGGTCTTTCTCCAATTCTGCCTGAAGAGTAATAATAAATAACACAAAAGCCCACGGAACCAAAAGAGCAAATGGAACGGGTTGACTAGCTGCTATGGTTGAGATGCTCAGATCATTTGCAAGAAAAGCGGAGGTTAACGCGAAAAAAAAAAAGAGGTATGTCATAACCGAGAAATTGTGTTAAAACTCTAGTGGCACCTATTGCGCTATAGGGGTTGGTTGAAGACCATCCGGAAAGAAAGAGGAAAAAGTTAGCAACTGACACTAACGCTAATACGAAAATCAAGTCACCCTCAAAACCTGAATTGAGAACAACATTCGCCCCATCAATAGGTAAGAAGAACAAGGCGAAAACAAAGATCGAAAAAGAAAGGACAGGCGCAAACTTAAAAACGACACTCTTCGTGTCGCTTGGAACAATGTCTTCCTTTGCTAGCAACTTGACGAAATCAGCAAAAGGCTGTAGAATGCCAGCAGGACCAGTGTAAGTAGGGCCCATCCTATTCTGCATCCGTGCCTCTATTTTTCTCTCAACCCAATCACAAAACATTGTAAGTGAAAAAATGAAAGTGAAACCTGGAAAGATCAACACGCGAAAAATGAATGCTAAATCCAAACTCATCTTCAGCCTCCTTATCTGTCGTTGCAAGCAAAGCAAGGATCCAAACTTACAAAGCTTATAGGTACGTCTGCTAAGTTGCCGCCTTTTGCAATTTTGGCGAAAGATGGGATATTGGAGAATGTTGGAGTACGCACCTTAACACGTTCAGGATACGCTGTGCCATTGCTCTTCACATAATAAAACAGTTCACCTCTCGGTGCTTCAACGCTACCAAGCGCTTCGCCAGCAGGCACAATTCTTGAAACTCTAACCCTGTAAGGCCCAGTTGGCAGATTATCTAATGCAAAGTTTATTATGCCAATACTTTCGCTGACCTCGTCAAGCCGAACCATTAATCTTGCCCACGAATCACCTTCGCTGTAAATTATCATCTTAAAAGGGATTTCGCCATAAGCGGCATAGGGTTCATCCTTCCTAACATCCATCTTCACATCTGAACCGCGTGCCACTGGACCGACGACGCACAATTTCAATGCATCCAATCTGCTTAGTATCCCAACATTTTCAGTTCGCATCTTCAAAGTAAGATCTTTCTCAAAAAGCTGCTTGTAGAAACTCATTTTTTTCTTTAAGGTTGCAAGTTTTGCTTTGATTTCTGCAATCCTTTCTTCTTTTATGTCTCGTCTTACACCTCCAATGGTAATGAATGAAGGAATAACTCTATTACCAGTAAGCAACTCCATGATGTCCATTACAGGTTCTCGGTCACGCCACATGTACTGAAAAAACGTTTCGTACCCAGCTTCAAGACCAACATGACCTAATAAGAGCATGTGACTATGAATCCTGTTTAGCTCTAGAATTATGGTGCGTAAATATTCGGCTCTGGGTGGTACTTTCGTTCCCATTATTGCTTCCACTGTTTGACAAAAGCCTGCAGCATGAGCAGCATTGCAAATGCCACATATCCTTTCAACCAAGTAAATATCTTGTAAGTAAGTGCGTTTTTCTGCAGCTTTTTCGATTCCTCTGTGAACATAACCGATGCGAAGGTCGACTTCTTTTACGACTTCTCCATCAACTTTCAAGGAAAACTTCTCAGGCTCTATCAAGGCAGGGTGTTGTGGCCCGACAATGACGTTTATCAGTGTTCCTAAATCGCAAGACTGCTTATCCCGTCCGGGAGGAGTAACCGTTTCTGCCTTGTTTTCAATGTTTGCAACATCAGCATCCTTTCTGAGTGGGAAAAGATTTTTCGGCCAGTCATCTGAGAGGATCAATCTTCTTGGGTTTGGATGACCCTCAAAGGTTACGCCGAAGAGGTCTGCGACTTCTCTTTCATGAAAATTTGCGCCCGGAATCAAGTCGGTTATGCTTTTGATTCTTGCCTCTCCTTTTGGCACTTCGGTTCTAATCGTGACTGTGGCACCGTGTGTACGGATGTGGTACATTAGTTCGATTGTTTCTCCCAAATCCACGCCTGTAATCGCTGATATGCCCGTGCTTTCATCTTCGTCGAGCAAGATTCTCAGAGCGTCTCTGTGAACTCCAGCTTTGACTCGAATAAAGATTTTTTCAGGTTGTGGAGTTTCAATTTTTAGGATTTTTTCCCCTAGTTCACTACTAAGCGCTGTCAAAACATTTTGTTCAACGTTTGTCATTAGGCTTTACCTCCTCCGCTGGTTTAAGCAGTTTCACAATTCCGTCAATTATCGCCTCAGGTCTCGGTGGGCAGCCAGGAATGTAAACGTCGACTGGAATAACCTTATCTACTCCTCCCAGCACGTTGTAGTTTCCCTTGAATACACCGCCTGAACAGGCACATGCACCTATTGCGACGACGAACTTGGGTTCAGGCATTTGTTCATAAATACGCTTCAGTCTGTCTGCGCATTGTCTAGTAACGGGGCCTGTGGCTAGCAGGACGTCAGCGTGTCTCGGTGACGGCTGAAGCCTGATCCCGAAGCGTTCAACATCGTATCTAGGCGTCAGAAGTGCGACAACTTCGATGTCGCATCCGTTGCAAGCTCCAGAATTAAAATGGAGAATCCATGGTGACCTTTTTTTAGCCCACTTCACAAGATTAGCGCAACACGTTACTGGTCGCCTCCTCCGAGAAGAAGGAAACCCGACACAAACACCATGAACAAGTAAAACATAAAAAGTAGTATATTTGCCGTGTGGAGCGCAAAAGAGGCAAAGGCTATTAGTAACACCGACGAATCCAGAATCACAAAGTAAATGAGATACTTGTACAATGACACATTGATTTTCAGTCGAGGGAAAGCTGCTTTTTCTCCACAAACGTATGTAGATCTTCCATTTTCACTTTGGATAGACTTGGGTGACAACCAACGACCAAATAAGTAGATTAGAAAAGATGCGGCAAATACCAAAATGAAAGCAATAGCGAATTCAGGAAGCGTAAAGATTACCTCCGTCAACACTAGTATTCCGGTCATCACTTTCACCTTTGCGCGCACTCCTATTTCGTTTAATATCCTCCCGAAGCATTTCCAGATCGTGACTTGTGCGCCTATACCTAAATATTTCCCAAATTAACAAGACTGCAAAAAAGATAAGTGATACACATGTCCAGACAAATAAAATCCAATTCAAACCAGATTTCGCCTTCTTTCACGTACATACGATCTCGCATACTTCGAAGGCTAACTTTTTCTTCTCGGACATTCGTTCAGTCATGCGCCATGAGAAACTTCTTATAAGAATTCTCCTAAACATGGAGATGTCCGTGCACGCAAGGCTATACGTTCTGTTTTCTGTCTCATCCAATGTAATTCGCCTCTGACGTTTTAGAAACAAACACCAAGATTTAAATTTTAGCTTAGAATTAATAGCATTTTAGCGCGCGCTGGCTTGTCCCTAAATTCGTGATTGTTGAGGTTATGTTTATTTTTAGGGTTGGGGTTTCGATTCATGTGGCTTGTCCGGCCATAGGAGGTGATCTCTTTAGGTGGACAGGATGAATACGAA
>Ga0315533_1000084_pt1 | contig 88236 bp, 54 predicted proteins | sample SalMarSW160130MG_FD_203081 | JGI IMG/M metagenome (GOLD analysis project Ga0315533, IMG submission 203081) | Salt marsh sediment microbial communities from the Plum Island Ecosystem LTER, Massachusetts, United States - Salt Marsh Sediment SW1601-30 ...
TGGCTATAATGTAAGTCAGAGAAGTGTTGAACGTACTATTACAGAAAAAGGGTTACAAAAAAAAAGCTCCATTTATTAAATCCTCAAAAAGAGGTAAAACCGGTTAAAGTTCATGTAACGAAACGGAAAACCGTCCTGCAGATGTAAAAAGCATAGAGCGTGGTGTTAGAGAATTATTGGCACAGAAAGTATCCGGAACTTTGTTAGGTATATGGTTATTGATTCCAGAGCATTTGCGTTTAGGGACATGGGATTTAGTAACTACATGGACTGGTGATAATCACAGTGGGATAAAACCACGTTTAGCGCTTCAAATGGTTCATGAATCGGCTCTGTGTATAAATGGGATTCGTCAGACTCGCTCATTAAATCATCAAGGTTTTTCCCAACAGGGATCCCTTGCGGGAGAGATAGCTAACGGACTGCCCTATATTGCTACAGATCAGGGAATTCACTACTTATTGGACGAACACAGTATAGAAGACGCAAAGAGGCTTCAAATTAATCTTGCTCTACTCCGCCAAAGCACTGGTCATTTCCAAGAAAAAATCTTAGCATTTGATCCCCATCGTATTCGTACTTTTTCTCGGAGAGTAATGCCTAGAAAGAAAAGTCGTCCAGATAAACACTCTAATAGTGTTCTACAAACATTTTTTAGTTTGGATATTGAGACTGGACAACCACTCTGTTTTACAATAGGCTCATCTGGAAAAACAATAACGAAGGCTTCTATAGAATCACTTAGAATATTAGATAAAATTTTAAATTCAAAAATGGTGTTACTACTGGCAGATACAGAACATGAAAGTTGTGAATTATTGGACTACATTATTGAAAGTGAGAGATATGATATCCTTATGCCTGTTGTCAGAAATAAAAGAGTAATGACTGCCATTCAAGGTCTTGATTATAAACGCCAATGGGCAGGATATGCTATTGCTGAGATGCCATATAAATTTAAAAGAAGTAAACACGAATTCAGACTTATTGGGCAGCGGAGTGGCGAAAAGGAAGAAGAATATAATTACAAACCTTTTATTACTACTGGGGATAGATCTTCTTTGGAATTAATTACAGAAGATTATCCAGAGCGATGGACTATTGAAGAATTCTTCAACTTTGAAGGAGCAATGGGATGGGATCGTGCAGCAACTATGAATTTAAACATTCGATATGGAAAACTCTCTTTGGCTCTTATTGCTCAAGCAGCAACTCACCAACTTAAGAAAAAATTGCCACAACCATATAGAAAATGGACATCAAAACATCTTGCAGATTCCATTTTACGTGGAATTGATGGTGATTTGCGTGTAAAGGATGATACTATCATTGCTACTTTGTATAATGTACCTGAATCATTAAATTTGAAACAATATTATGAAGATTTACCAAATAAGTTAGAAAGAGAAGGTATCAATCCTAAAATACCATGGTTATTTGATTTTAAACTGGATTTTCGTTTTAAATAGTGTCGAAAGGTCAAATTTATTTGGTCTATAAAATTTCCGACTTGTCGGGATCATTTACTCGAAGACAGAGTATGGTATACCGTTATGGAAAGGTATATATCACCCTCTCGGGGTCTGAGTCAGTGGTATGGTATTGAATGAAAGTTGTCAGAAGATCCGTATGGACAGGAAGTTGTCCCAACAGGGATCCCCACTGGGAGGAGAGCCTTATTGCTCTTTGGTAGGATAACGCACTTTTACGGGCAGGTGCGTGACAATGAGTCCGAGTTAATACTGGTAAATATTTCACCGGAATTAGCGTTAATATGCAGAGGTAAAGGGAAACATAGTCTAAACACGGAATTGGGAGAACTATGGAAACTAAACTAAACCTTATATCGGAAATAGCCAGAAAGGATAAGAGATGTAAGTTCAACAATGTAGCACATTTGTTAAATGTACCCAACCTGAAAGAATGCTTCTATATGCTTAAAAAGGATAAGGTAGTAGGTATTGACGGAGTTAGTTTTGAGGAATATGAAGAGGACCTTGAGAGCAATTTGGAGAAACTTGTAAGTAGTATGAAAAGGTTTTCGTATAGACCTCAGCCAGTTAAGAGGGTGTATATACCCAAATCGAATGGGAAACAGAGACCTCTGGGAATACCGTCAATAGAGGATAAGATTGTTCAGATGTGCATAACCAGGGTACTAACAGCGATATATGAAGAAGATTTCTTAGATTTTTCGTATGGATTTCGAGTAAATCGAAGTTTTCACGATGCACTAAATCGACTTGATAAGATGATAATGACCAATCGAGTGAATCATATTATTGATGCGGACATCAAAGGGTTTTTTGATAATGTAGACCACAAGTGGCTGATGAGATGTTTGGAAGAGTGAGTAAGCGATAAGAATTTTCTTCGTTTGATAGTCAGGTTTCTGAAATCAGGGATAGTAGAAGCGGGAAGTTTCTATAAGACTAATACAGGTACACCTCAAGGAGGTATTCTTTCTCCAACACTTGCTAACATATACCTGCATTACATTCTTTATTTATGGTTTGAGAAGAAAATAAAGAACAAACTCAAAGGTTATGCAGGAATTGTTCGATATGCCGATGACTTTATTATCTGTGTTCAGTACAAGGAAGAAGCATATAAAATATTCAATGAATTAAAACGGAGACTTGCAAAATTTGGACTTACCATAGCAAAGGACAAGACCCAAATAATTGAGTTTGGGAGGTATGCGGAAGAAAACTCGCAGAACAAAGGCAGAAGAACAGGAACGTTTAACTTTTTAGGATTTACCCATTATTGCGGTAGGAGCAGGAATGGTAAATTCATCGTAGGTAGGACGACCAATAAGAAGAAGTTTGCGAGTAAGATGAAAGAAATGAACAAGTGGTTAAAATCTATCCGAAACTTGATGAAAATAAGAGACTGGTGGAAGATACTCTGTTCTAAATTGAGAGGACACTTTCGTTATTATGGGGTTAGTGGTAATTATAGAGGGGTACAAAGGTTCTATTATCAGACGATTAAACTTGTTTACAAATGGTTAAACAGAAGAAGTCAGAAGAAAAGTTGTAACTGGGAAAAATTCAAGAAATACCTGCGTATCCACCCGCTTCCCAAGCCTAAGATTCATCATAACTTTTATACCTTATATGGTTATTAATGTGAATATTAATGAAGAGCCCGTTGCGGGAAAACCGCTCGGCGGATTCTGTGAGGGACATAGATTTCCTCACTTTATATCTTGAATGAAAGGAGAAAATTATATGTCTACTCGACAAAAAATTATTTTATTTGTATTAGTATTAGGAATCAGTATAGGTTTGCAAGCAGCAGTCGGCGAACCGGAAGTTGAATGGGAACAAACCTATTCTTTCAGTGAAATAGGTTATGATGTATGCCATAAAGTCATTGAAGTAGAAGATGGCTATTTTCTGGCCGGTTATGGCGGCAGGGAACAATTAGATACTGGGATTGATATTGACTTTAGTTTAGTGAAAATAAATACTGATGGCGAACTGGTATGGCAATATTTCTACGACCATACTGATGATGAATTTGAGCCACAAAGAGCATATGATGTAACTAAATCTCAAGATGGTGGCTTCATTTTAGCTGGTCATACAAATCGTCATTCGACAGGTACAAAATTTTTTATCGTAAAGACCGATAAAAATGGTTTGAAACAATGGGAAAAACTTATTGGGACACAAACACGTCCCGGAAAGGTTTTGGGTATTGAATCTACTTTTGATGGCGGATTTATTATAACAGGAAATAAATCCTTTCCAAATCTTCTTACTGAAGATATGCAGGTCTTTAAGTTTGATATGAATGGTGAACTTGAATGGGAAAAAACTTATGATTATGAAGGGTGGAAAGAATTTGGGCATGCAGGACATCAGACTGCTGACAGTGGTTATATTTTTGTAGGTCATATAATTTATGGTGGAAGTGGGGCAATACTCATAAAAACAGATTCCAGTGGTGTCGTTATATGGAAAAATGTATATAATCATATGCATGGCGGCGGTAAATACTATGATGTTCAAGAAACACCAGATGGCGGATTTATAATAGCAGGTTATGCACAGCCATATGAAGTTCCCGGAGTTGAAGATGGGACCAAGGCATGGATAATCAAAGTAGATGCTAATGGTAATGAAGAATGGAATAGAGATTATCCTTACCCAGGTAAGGAGTCCGTATTTTATGACGTAAAAGTGTTGGACGATGGCGGCTATGTGATCGGAGGATGTAGAGGAGAAGATGTTTCTGGTCAAAGTTCCGCCTGGATAATCAGGACTGACGCTGATGGCAATATTTTCTGGGAAAAAGAATTTCCTAGTACATACTCAAATCGAATCTATTCTATTGAATTAACTTCTGATAATGGATTTTTATTAGCAGGCAGCGATGTCTATGCATTAACATCAAGTGTAATGAAAATCAGTAAATTATCGGCAGAAACTGACGTTCCTGGCGAATTTGAAGTAAAATATTTTGGAGAGGTTAAAACCCCAACAATTGGAAATTATCAACTAAAGCATTCAATAATTTCTAAATATGAAGCTGTTGCTGACGTTAATCATTTTGAAATTCTTCGAGATGCTGAATTGATTTATACGGAGCCGGCAATTAATCCAAATGGTATTCATACTTATGAATTTACTGATTGTGATGTTACTGTTAATGGTCTTTATGATTATGATCTTATAGCTTATAATACTTCAAATGAAATAGTTACTGAAAAAAATTTAACAATAGAAATATTGGAAGATCAAGACTTCAAAACAGAATTATCTGCTGATGTTGTTGATGGATTGGTTACTTTGACCTGGAAATCCAATTGGGAAGCTAATTGTGTTACCGGAGGATTTAATTATTGGGAAGTTCGTAGAATAAAAAAACCCGGCGGTATTACTGATGAAACAGTACTTGGACAATTAGATGCTATTAATCCTGATGGAATTCATACCTATCAATTTGAAGATCGCCCCGAGGCAGGTGCTTATGAGTATAATCTACTTGTAACACCGGATGGAGTGTGTTATTCTTTAATTGCATCTGTTTCTGTAGTTGTAGAAGGAGGCAGTGCTGTAGAAGATGAAGCTCTTACACCAATAAGAACACAGCTTGGAAACAACTATCCGAATCCATTTAATCCGGTGACAACAATCTCATATTCAATTCCAAATCCAGGATATGTTACCTTGAAAATTTATGATGTGCTTGGAAGGGAAATTCAAACGCTGGTTAGTGAATTCCAGCAGGCAGGTTCCTATTCACTTAATTTTGATGCAAGTGAGTTCTCGAGCGGTATCTACTTTTACCAGCTAGAGGCAGGCAATTTAGTGGTAACGAAAAAAATGGTACTAATTATATAACAAAACTATTCGATATGAAAATAATATATCAATAGGGTTGAGCATTAACGAAGGAATTTCAAAATGTTGAGAAAAATATTAATTTTATTAATTTCTATATTCTGCATCATGTGCAATATTGATACAAATGAATCAACAAAACCAGATGCAGAAGGCTTCGGAATTTTTCTAACAAAAAATGATATACATCCTGAAGAACTAATAGTGCTGTCATATATCGAACCCGAAAGTGAACCTATTATATCATGTAACGAGATATTGTATTATATTCAAGATAACCACAATATTGTTCTAAATGAAACGGGAAAAAAGAATTTATCGAATTTAGATATTCTAGTACGTGGTAAATCCTTCCTGGTATGTATTGACCAACAAATTAAATATCATGGTGCATTTTGGACACCAGCTTCATCAATTCCTTTTAGTGGAGTTGTTATAGTTATATCAAAACCTATATCCGACACCATTAGATTGCAAATGGGTTATCCCGAGGGAATAGACAGCGCTTATTATGATCCAAGAAATAATATTGACGTTATGAACGCATTGGAAGAAAAAGGTAAATTAATGTAATTGTGATAGTACTTATAGAGGTTTCCATCAAATCAATAAATATACTGAACACGTTATAAAACGAGGGCAAGACATTTGATAATGATAACTTAAAAGATGAAAATAATTGGAAAACTCCGCACGGATTTGCTACTTTTCATAATTGCCATTAATTTAAATTATAAACTAATCCTCATAAGGAGGATCAAAGCACGAATCATGCAGGGCGGTAAAAATGAAAAGATTAATCCTTTTATTCACTATGATTTTTGTTGTTTCACTCTATGCTCAGGACGACAGAATTGAATTTGACTTTCACGGCGACAGCCTGACCATCTGGCATTACCAGACATGGCAAAATTGTGGTGCCAAATATGTCATGGATATCTAAATAGAAGGACCAACAATATATTTAATGGAAAATGACACTTCCTCTGACTGGTTACGTTGTATGTGCTATTTTGATCTGGCTGTTACAATCAAAACACCTCCCGCCGGTCAATATTCACTAATCATTCATACGACAAACAAGTTTATAGGCGATACGACATTTGTTGCTGATACGACATTGTCAATTAACCAGGTCCAACTGATCTCTTTTTCCGCCCCTGATTGTGTGAATATTCCAGGTGGTCTATTTGATCAGGATGATGTGGAAATTCCTTTAACTGATCACTACGAGTCTGGATGTCAATCGCCATTGAATCCTGTATTATATGCTTCGTCATATGACAAAAATGTACACCTTGTCTGGTACATCGATTCGATTAATTGTGATATCAAGCCCGATTGGCAGGGATTTTTGGAAAACGATACATTCCATGTCACAGTTACTGATACCGGTATTCAGAATAGCTGTTCCTGTCCGCAATACCTGACGGCTACGTTCGGGCCCTTTCAACCCGGAACCTATATCCTGGATTTTATCAATTCACAACAGGGACAGATCGAGTTTACGATAGGCGGAACACGAAAAGGGCAAACACTTGCCACCGTATCATCATATCAGAGCAATTGTTACTATCCTATATCAAATGAACCAGAGACCACAATTCCGGCGAAATATACATTGCTCCGCAGCTATCCAAATCCCTTTAATCCGGTAACTACCATTGAATTTTGCCTGCCACAGTAGTCCGATATTTGTATCGATATATACAATATCAACGGAGCCTTTGTCGAAAACCTGTACAATGGAAACAGAGATGCCGGCATCTATACAATACAATGGAACGCTTCCCACTATTCAAGCGGAATTTACTTCGTGAGATTGAACAGCGGAAGCCTGCAACTGACCAATAAACTATTATTGTTGAAATAGTATCAATCATATGTTAGCAGCAATTTATGAATTCCAAATTAATGGGATAATAAAATGCAAAAACTTAAACTTGTTTCTAAAATATTAATTCTAATTTTTTTATTTACAAAATGTGAAAAAAATCAAAATGTAGTGCTATACAATAATAATGATGATGAGATATGTTCCTGTGAAGTTCCAATAAATGCGTACATTATTTATGGATTAATATTGGACATGGTTGATCAACCAATTTGTCAAGATATTATACTAATAAATGACTCAACCAAATCAGTTTCATCTTATGAATTGGAGCATATACAATTTGAGAAGATTAAAGAGAAGTATCCTGCATTTCAAGAAGATACATATAATAATTTCCAGGAAGTGTCCCAAAAAATATGCAAACTATATTCTCTTCCTCCAACGAATAAAACCGAAATATATTTTTATTCAAATTATTCAGGTCTGATAACTGACTCGGCTGTTTATGGCCTTATTTCTTTTTCTTATGTGGGTTTTAATTCTGACAATTCACAAGCAATTGTTTATGTTCATGATTATGGGGCTCCTTTAGTTGCAACAGCATATTTATTAGTTTTTGAAAAGGAAAATAATCAGTGGATTTTTAAAATTTCTTTCTTATTGTGGATTTCACAATAATGAGTGATAGGTTGCTTAATGTTATTGAAAAATGACCATAAGCAATAGGAGGTAATGCTAACCAGTCCATTGAGGTGACGCTTACCCACCGCGATTTTTGATGATTTTGGAGAGTCTGGGAAAGATTTTCGGAAAAGTGAGAGATGTACGCAATTTCACCAGTATACCTCATGTTTGACCTCGTTATACCACAATGAAACGATTTAAGATTTGGTTGAAAAATAACGTGAAAAAGATAATCTTCTATCTATTTCTTATTCTGGTCTTTGCAAATTGTAATTCACCTGATCTCTTAATAAATTCTGATGGAAAAATATCAACTATCCAACGACTATTTATCCTTTATCCGATTCACTAATAAGTGAATTTCAATCAGAGTTAAATCAACTGATGGGTTCAGCATACAAAGCGGATTTAGATAGATATGGTTTAATTGGATGGTCAGGACTTCTCAGTAGGGGCTCATCAAGTATAGAAGATAGAAAGGTAGCAATATCAGACGCGAAATCGTCTTTAAAACAATTTGAAAGATTTACAAATGTTACCGACACATCTTCATTAATATTAAAAGAGGCAACAAACAAACACGATACAGATCTCTTTAATGATTGGATTGTAATATTCTGCAACCAGGTTTACCAAGGTATTGAAGTGATGAATACAGAAATAATGGTATTGATTAAAGATAATCTTAAACAGATTCAGGGTCATCATATCAAAGAAGTCTTTAATTCCTGAAAATGATCTAATTAGTGCCTGTACATAAACTTGAAAAACTGATGAATCAATTAAATATTATTGACGGTTAAGTTCACCTGAATAAATTCCACAGAGGGACAGGCAGGTGTTATCTTAATATCTTGATAATATTGCGGTTGAGACAACACCATAATTTATTATGGTGATAAAAAAATACTTTATATCAAATAACCACTTCTCCCGCAAGGGATGCCCAGGGCAAGTGGTTTATACTTTATGGACAGACACTAATTAACGAAAAAATGGCCAAGGCGGCTATCATTGGGTATCAGATTGAGTGGTATGATTATGGTGGCGATATTCAAATTTTCGAAATTACAAATGAGACTATCGTAGATAATGAAATCACTTTAGTTATTCTTCCATTTGAAAGAGATGACTCAATAGAGATGAGAGTTTGCTGGAGAATTTCAGTAGGCTGTTACCAGCACCCCGTCTTTCATGTTTTTGTGGATGTCTTAAGCGGAAAGATAATTAAAACTTGGCAATTATTTATTTGTTAGACCGATTTATTTTGACAATATTGCTTAACCGAGTAGTATAAACAAAACTCCAACTAATCAAAGATAAATGCAGAGATACTTGATTATCATCGGAGTTCTTATCATCATTATTGGGATTTTATGGCCATGGCTCAGTAAAATTCCCTTGGGTCGTCTACCTAGCGACATTATTATCGAAAAACCGAATATGAAATTCTATTTCCCGCTGACAACGATGATTATTATTAGCCTGTCGTTAACTCTCATCTTCCGGATTCTCAGCAAATAATCACAATTGACCGCTTGTCATTTTTTAATTGCTTTTTACCCAAAAATCAAACATTATTAACATTATTAAATGTAAATCAGGTTTATTGAAAACTCTTTGTAATTAATGATTTTAATTTTCCTACACATGGTTAAGCAGCCGGTTAAAAACTCGAAGAATAAATTACCATATTGTTTGGGTGGACTATTACTGTTGTTTGCCTTTACTACTCCCTCTTTTTGTCAATTTTACTTCGGACGTAATAAGATTCAGTATGAGCAATTTGAATGGCAGGTATTATCCACCGATCATTTTAATATTTACTATTATAAAGAAGAGCATGACCTGATTCAGCTGGCAGCATATTACGCCGAGGAAGCCTTTGATGAACTGGAACAAAAATTTAACCATACGATTATTACTCTTATCCCGCTAATTATTTACAGTAATCATATCCATTTTCAACAGACCAATGTCCTGCCAATATGGATTCCCGAAGGTGTTGGCGGTTTTTTTAAATTTCTAAAACGCCGGGTTGTAATTCCCTTTACTGGTAAAATGGATGAATTCAGACACGTCATCTGGCATGAACTTGTCTATGTATTTATGCATCATAAAATTGTATCCGTCGCCGGCGATATCGGACTCTGGGATGCGCCCTATTTTCCATTATGGTTTATCGAAGGGCTGGCCGAATACTGGTCCGAAGGCTGGGATTCCGACGCCGAACTTATCATTCGCGACGCTATCTTGCACGATTATCTGTTTTCCTTGGACAGTTATGAATTAATGCAAGCCGGTTATCTGTTGTACAAAGAAGGTCAATCTTTTTTACAATTCTATGAAAATACATACGGCGCTGACCGGATCAGGGCATTGATAGAACAGTACTGGCGCTATGAGTCGTTTGAAGACGCCATGATAGCGATTTCCGGTAAAAAGTACTCCCAAGTTACTGATGAATGGAAATTGGAATTAAAACAGAAATTTGCGAATAATCTTTCAAAGGAATCGGTTCTGAAAGCGAATGAATTCCAGATAACCGAACATGGATCAAATATCAGCCCGAATTATTATCCTATTCAATTCATAAATATTAGCCACAAAGTCTCTTCCGAAGGAATCCCTTACGGGATAAGATACTAAGAGTCAATAATTTATCTATGTTTCGATCTTTACGTTTAATCATTTTTTATGATCTATTATCAAAGTTCTAAGTTTTCTTAAATCAAGACTTTGTGCCTTGGTGTCTTTTTCCAAAGGAATCCCTCCGGGGGTGGCTATGAATAATCCAGATTATATCGATAAAGATGGAAAACGAAAACTCATCTATCTGTCAAACAGTTATGGATACACGGATGTCTATTCCCATACAGACAAAAAAAAGAAAGCAAATCCCCTGATAAAAGGCGAACGCAATGCCGGTTACGAGTCTCTTCATTTTCTGCAAACCGGTTTTAACATTAATAGTCAAGGACAGCTTGTACTGGTCGCAAAATCAGGCAGTCAAGACGTATTACGCGTCATTAATATCGAAAACCAGTATGAAGGTATCTCTATGCAGCAGTCTGATCTTGTAACGATCCAATCACCCAAATGGTCGCCTGATAATACAAAGATACTGTTTTCCGCCCAAAATGAAGCCGGTTATACGGATATTTATCTCTGGGAAATCAATAAAGAACAGGTGATCCGATTGACTATTGATCTATACGCCGACCGGTCGCCCTGTTTTGATCCGACAGGCAAATGGATTGTATTTGAATCCGACAGAACAACCGACTCGATTCCCAAAGGTTCAAATTTATTTCTCTTAGATTCCGACTCCAAGGAAATCATTCAAATAATAGACAATAATGCGATAAACAGTAAACCAGTCTGGTCCAATCAAGATCCGGATATAATCTATTTTCTGAGTGATATCACCGAGGATGTCCAGACGGATTTTGGAACGTATCATCCCTACCTAGCTAATTTTACACCCAGCGTTCCTATGTTTACCGTCGAACCCCACTTCAGCAATGTTGAAAACTTTTCCCAGATATATGGATTAAGCTCAGTCGATTCTATACTGCTAATACAGAATCACTTAACAGTTAAGAAAAATCCATATAAGCAACTCAACGATGTATTGGTCGCTGGGCAATGAAATTGACGGCTGGTGGCAAATGGGGCACAAAAATGCCGATGACTATAGTAAATATGCCCTTGAAGCCGCAAAATTGATGAAGTGGACTTCTCCGGAAATCAAGCTCATCGCGGCTGGCTCTTCAAATTTTTATGGCGGAGCAGATCCACACGGCTGTAATCGGACTGTTTTAGATTATTTGAAGGAGTATGTTGACTATATCGCATTACACCTATATCTAGGGAACCGTGATAACGATTACTATTCATTTAATACATGCTTTAAATGCTTTCCAAAAGGAAATATGGACTGTAAAGTCTTGAATTGTGCCCGATTAAGCCTTACTTTACTGAAATTGTCTAAACAAATTAACTTTTCCACAATTTTTGAATAGTTCAAAACTCTTGTGAGAAATGCGGGCTAAAGCCCAAATGACCCCGACAAGTCGGGGTGAAAAGATTCAGATTGACCTGAAGGAATTATCAGGCAACTGCCTGATTATTATCCCTATTACCTGCAGAATTATCACAAGTATCAGATCACAGCCTGTTATGTCAGAACCGGATTGATGTTTCTGTGGTATGCCTATGAGAAAACAACCACAAATGTCGCCATCTTTACCTACTATCTTTGCTGCCATCTGATTCAAAATGGGGTTAATTTGAGTAATATAAACTGGCAAAGTGACAACGGAACTGAGTTTGCTGGTCCCTGGAACCTAAAACGAGGACAGACACTTTACGAGCGTATCAGTTAGGTACCTGACTAATCATCCAAGAAATGAAATCTGAATCTATTCAAATCCCTCCTGGCAGAAAAACCTACAATAGCGATGTGGAAGCCGCTCATAGGTTGATTGAAGATGAATTCTATAACATTGAAGATTATCACAACCGTCGGGATTTCCTCAATAAGGCATTTACTTATAGCGTTTATTTCAATTATATACGTAAATTAAATTATAAAGAAAAACGGACTCTATTGGAAATTATGACTGAATTGAACAAACCCAAAATCTGTCTACCGAAAATCGGTGTCTTCTATCCAATTATCACCGACTATCAACTCAATATCATCTCCAAGGGTGGATACCATGTACCCATATCAGACAGCAAAAAAAACACTTGACAATTACATTCTATTTGTTGTAAAATAATATTGTGTACGTACACATAGAGAAGGTTAATTCTAAGATTGCAGTTTTTTTATATTTTTCATTGTAAATACGCCTGCTCAGAAAATTAGTTACAACGGATATGGGGAGAATGAATACGTGGCAACAATAAAAGATATTGCGAAACTCTCTAACGTTTCAATTGGAACAGTCGATCGCGTAATACACAAACGTGGTTTTGTCTCTTCAGATACAAAGAAAAAAGTCGAATGTGCCATTCAAGAATTAAAATATATTCCCAATATATATGCTCGTCAACTCAAATTATCAAAAAAGTACAAATTCGGTGTTTTAATGCCTGAGTTGCATCAGGATGCATATTATTGGCAAGAAGCTGCCATTGGAATATGCAAAGCTGGGAAGGAATTAGAAACTCACAAAATAAAAATAGAGTTTTTTCATTTCGATCGTTATTCAGAAGATTCCTTTTATATAAAGTGTTCTCAGGTTTTAAAAGAGAATTTAGATGGTTTGCTAATTGCTCCAATTTTAAGTAATCCTTCTAAAAAGTTAATGCGCCAGATTCCTGAAAAAATTCCTTATATCTTTTTTGATTCGGATCTACCTCATACTAAGCGATTAACTTTCATTGGGCAGGATCCTTATAAGAGCGGAATGTTAGCCGGTAGGCTCATGAAAATGTTGATTGATGATAATGGAGATATTGCTGTAATTCGTGTATTACCAGAAGATTATCATATTAATCTACGTACTGAAGGATTCCAAAGCTATTTTGCAGATCATACGTGCATGAATAATATTCAGGTTTATAACTGGCAAGAAAATGAAGATTTAAATAATATTAACGCATTAATAGAAGAAATAGTAAATATTAATAGCAATCTTCAAGGGATATTTGTGACTAACGCGTTAACTTATTTAGTTGCGTCATATATTAAGTCAAATAATTTAGAGAAAAAAATTAAAATAATAGGTTATGATTTAGTTAAAGAAAATGTTGCTTACTTGAAAAATTCTGTAATTGACATTTTAATTAGTCAATCTCCAATTACACAGGGTTACCAGGGTATTCAATTACTATATAGAAAACTTGTTTTAAATCATGATATTGATGATCGAATTATGATGCCAATTGATATTGTTATGAAAGAAAATATCGAATTCTTACAAGTAGGCATCGAGAGATAGATAGTATATTACCTAAAAATCCCAAATAAGATTAAAAAAGCTAAGCTATGTAGTTCTATCAAAACTATAGAAAAGTATAGGCTACATGAGATATTAGGATTCATCTTCTATTCCGCAGGAATTCCTTTGTAATAAAATAGGATTGATAGTCAAAATGCTTTTGGCTACTGTAGCGGCGTAAATGTTCCGACCTGACAAAAAGATATGTTATATCAATCAAAACCAACTCGCTATTGCACTAGAATTCTAAAAAACGGGAGGTGGCTAACCCAAACAGCAAAAAAACACTTGACAATTACATTCTATTTGTTGTAAACTAATATTGTGTACGTACACATAGAGAAGGTTAATTCTAAGATTTCAGTTTTTATATATTTTTCATTGTAAATACGCCTGCTCAGAAAATTAGTTACAACGGATATGGGGAGAATGAATACGTGATAACAATAAAAGATATTGCGAAACTCTCTAACGTTTCTATTGGAACGGTCGATAGCGTAATACACAAACGTGGTTTTGTCTCTTCAGATATAAAGAAAAAAGTCGAATGTGCCATTCAAGAATTAAAATATATTCCCAATATATATGCTCGTCAACTCAAATTATTAAAAAAGTACAAATTCGGTGTTTTAATGCCTGAGTTGCATCAGGATGCATATTATTGGCAAGAAGCTGCCATTGGAATATGCAAAGCCGGGAAGGAATTAGAAACTCACAAAATAAAAATAGAGTTTTTTCATTTAGACCGTTATTCAGAAGATTCCTTTTATATGAACTGTTCTCAGGTTTTAAAAGAGAATTTAGATGGTTTGCTAATTGCTCCAATTTTAAGTAATCCTTCTAAAAAGTTAATGTGTACGATAACGCAATTGTTTATTTTATACTTATTTATCATTTCTACTTTGGGAAGGAGGTAGTACACGGGAATATATTTAAGTAAAGGATTTATAAGCAGTAAGAAAATGGACAGTCTAACAAGTGAGAGGAGAAAGAAATGAACAAAAAACTTATATTAGTTATGCTTCTTTTGCTCTGCATGGTGCAGTACGTTTTTCCCGGGATCACCGGTAAAATTACCGGTGTTGTCACTGATGCTGCAACAGGTAAAGCGTTGCCTGGTGGAAATGTAATTATTAATACCCCTAATCCGACCGGTGCAGCCACTGATTTAGGAGGAAAATTCATTATTGCCGATATTCCCAGAGGTAATTATGAACTAACAATAAGTTATATCGGTTATCAGAGAAAGACTGTCAATATTTCGGTGAAATCTGCTGAAGTGACCGTAATTAATGTAGAATTGAAACATCAAACTCTAAAAGGTGAAGAAGTAGTTGTCACCGCACAGGCGGCAGGTCAGAATGTAGCCATTAACCAGCAAATTAGAGCAAACAGTATAAAAAATATTATTTCTGCGGAGCGGATACAGGAGATACCCGAAGCCAGCGCTGCTGAAGCTGTCGGTCGTTTGCCTGGAGTTTCACTGCGTGAGGATAAAATGGTCATCCGCGGTTTATCGCCTCACTATAACCAGATCCAGATTGACGGGGTTGACATGGCTTCCACTAGTGACGAAGAGCGCAGCAGCGGCCTGGGTATGATTTCGCAGTATATGCTTGGTGGCATTGAATTGACTAAGTCAGCCATGGCGGATCAGGAAGCAGACATAATTGGTGGCACGGTTAATTTGATTATGAAAGAAGCGCCGGAAAAGCCCAATTTAAGTATATTGATGGAGAACGGATACAATATGCTAAGCAAATCCTACGCAAATCCCAAAGTTATTCTGAATGGAAGTAATCGGTATTATCATAATTTAATAGGCGTGTTCGGACAGCTGTCGTTTGAGCAGGGTCATGGCGCTACTGATCAAATGACAGCAGCTTATAGTGAGGAAATCGTTGATGCGAAAGAAAAGATGGTTGTCGAAAGTATGAATTTGAATGATATCGATAACTTGATGAAACACCGTATTGGCGCTTCACTGGTGATGGATTATACAACTAGTACAACTAAAGTTAAATTTAGCAATTTCTTCAGCACAAGAGATTCTAAAAATAATACACGCTCTGCAACATTTGAAAGCGGGGGTATTAGTCAGTCTTTTAATTACAGTCGAGATAATATAACAGTTCTGAATAATGCATTAAAAATTGAGCATTATGTCGGTGATTATAAATTGACTGCCAACGTTTCTTATGCACATTCCAAAAATGATTACCCGGAAGGAGTTGGTCTTTCGATTTTTGATGCGCGTGGAATGGGACATTTACCTTATTTTGATGTGCATCCGATCGAAGTACCTAAATTAGGTAATGGATTTAATGTTAGCGGGAGCTCGGCGGGAGGTATTGATAACACAACCAGATATTCTGAAAATAGCCAATCTTCGACAAATTTTGATGTCCAGAAACATTTTGAGATCACAAACTGGATAGGAATTGATTTAAAAATGGGAGGTAAATATAAACATCAGGCAAAAAAGTATGATGGGACTTACCACTCCATATACTTTGTTTATGACAAGGATTGGCGGGGTTTAATGACAGAATTAGCAAACTCTGGTATAGAATGGTTGCCGACAACTATCGAGGATTTCGAACCAGAAGAGCCATATAACCCCACCCCTGTATTTGCTGGTGCTTTATTATTAGATGAAGACTATAGAGAAGATGATTTTCTCTTAGGTGATTACAGCCTCAATAATATGCCGGATGAAGACAAAGTTCGTTATTTACTTGATTTCGCCAAAGCAAAAGATTTTTATTGGAAAGTGATGTCTCAGTCGTATGAAAGAGATTATCACGGTACAGAAGATTATCTGGGTGCTTATATTATGCCTCAAATTGAACTTTTTGGAAAGCTAACATTTATTACCGGTCTAAGGTACGAACGCAATCAAACCGAGTACACGGCATGGCGCATACCGTTCCTTGGTATGGAAAGCATAACCGTTCCCCATCTGGAGATAGCCGATGATGATGTGACACGGAAACGGGAAAATGAGTTTTTTCTACCAATGATCCACGGTATCTATAGACCAAACGACTGGTTTAATGTTAAGTCCAGTTATACACACACCCTGTCTCGGCCGAGATTTGGAGACTTTATACCCAAATGGCGTCTTTACCGATACAGTGTCCTCTATAATGATCCCTACCTGGAACCGGCGCTTTCAAAGAATATTGATCTCTATTTTTCCTTTTATGGCGACAAACTGGGGCTTTTTACAATCGGAGGCTTTAAAAAAACGATTGAAGATCTAGTATTTGACCACGGTATAATCCCACTTAATCAATTGGGCAGGCCGGAGGAATTAACAGAAATGTTTGACGGCCTGCCTGGAGATGAAGTGATTGGCAATACTATTGACTGGACCATGAACAATTCAAGAGATGCATTTCTAAATGGATTAGAACTGGAATGGCAGTCCAATTTCTGGTATTTACCCGGATTGTTAAAAGGATTGGTATTGAACGTAAATTTTACAAAACAGAGTTCAGAGGCAAAGTATCCGATTGTTGACAAGTCTCAAATAATCATTGGTTACGACACGACAGTAGTGTTTGGTCAGACTGTAATTACACCAATTCGGGAGACCGTGTATACAGATACTTTTTACACAGCCCGAATGATTGATCAAGCGGACGAGATATTTAATCTGACCATTGGTTACGGTTATAAGGGCTTTTCCATTCGAGCCTCGATGAAGTATACGGATGATCTGTTCGGAAGAGCTGAATACAATGAAAACTATAACGAGTTTACCAAAGAGCGGTTTGATTATGATATTGCAATTCGGCAGAAGCTTCCGGTAGATGGATTAAATGCTTATTGTAATATCACAAATATCGGACGATCCAAATATGTTGCAATCAATAATGGTTCAGGAAGGCCGACTGTTGAGAGATATGGTGGTATCGGCTTTGCACTTGGATTAAGATACAAACTTTAAAAAATTATTGGAGGCAAAAATGATAAGAGGACCGTAGATCAGATTAGTTGTAACATGTAACCTGAATTATTCATAGCCACTAAGACGCCAAGACAAAAAGTGATGTTTAATATAAAAATAAAGATAAAAAGGTAAGGTGTAAATTTTGATTTATTTCGTATATTTCAATTTCTATATTTTATTAATTCTTAGAGCCCTAGTGTCTTTTCCCGAAGGGATTCCTTCGGAAGTGGCAAGATTTATGAATTAAACAGGGTAAATTAAAAAATTCAATCAATTATTTATGAGAAAGGATTTAATTATGAAAACAAAGTTAATGATCGTTTTAGCACTGTCTCTTGTAATGATGAGTGGGTCTCTGTTTGCTCAAATCAAGCCACCAACTGAACCTACCATCATTGTAGGAGATACACTGATGGTGTTTCCCACTTATAATGATACTGCTTTTGACGCGATAAACAAGTGGATAGATTATGGATTCAGCCTTGATACTCCGGTCAAAGTATTTAGATTGGCACGCAAAGAAACCTACAAAGTATCCCATACAATTAGTACGAATCAGACTCTCAATATCGTTGCTGAAAAACCGGATGCAGAAAATGCACCACCTTTGGTTGTGGCCGCTACCGATCTTGACAACGAATTTCCAGGTACTCTTATCCAAAATAATGGTCCTGTTATTATAAAAAATATTTATTTTTGTGCGGTGGACATTGAAGCCCAAGTTGTAGGTGAAGGTGCGCAAGCAAGTTACATTATTGATGTTACGAAGGACAGCACCACTAATGTTGTTGACGGCTGCTATTTCGAGTGGATGGGAGGTGATGGAGCCTCTTTCCTTAGTCGTAACAATATGATAAATTTGACCTATACCAACAATATCTGTATGAACAATAATTCGGGGGGCGCGAATTGGTGGAACACGTGGGCTGGCTATGTGGTTAACCTGGACGGTAACCCTGCAGGCAAAGTTGTCATCAGGAACAATACCTCAATTAACAATCCCGGTCCGTTCTTTATCAATTGGCATGACCTGACGGACTCTCTAGTAATTGATCACAATACCATCATTAATAATGCGATAATGTGTCTGTTTAACACAACGTGGACAGATGCCGTTATAAGTAATAACATTTTCTTAAATGTAGGGTGCGAGGGTATAGAACGGCAGAGGTTAAATGCTGTTGATTCGTTATGTTGGGGCGTCTTAAATATTGATACATTATCAACTTATAACCTTGATTCAAGTTATGCCGCTAAAGAAGGTATTGAACGCTCAGAGGTAGAAAGCCATCGTAAAATTTCTATGTTGAACAATTATTGTGGCTGGACAAGTGAAATAATAGACTATTGGGCTGCCTGTCCTGATACACTTAGGGCCACAGAGTGGATGAATACGCGAATAGTAAATATGTTTGCTGATGACGTTAACTATCCATACCTAACTGAAGAGGGTACTTATTCAATGCAGGAAGATGGCTATCCCCAATTCGTCGGTGGATATGGTGGTTCGGCGACGATGGACCTCCTTGTCGACTGGATGACAAATGTCTTGCTTAGGGGGGGAGATGAACCAACACGTTATTATTATTGTCCGGGAGAAACAGGTCCGCAGCCCAATCCGGCAATGGTCTGGCCATTGCAACTTGATCTTCGCGTTGGCAATACTGCGTTGGTAGGAACTGACGGCAAACCGCTTGGTGATTTGAACTGGTATGCTGAATACGCTGAAAGATGGGATCCCGAACTCGTTGGACCTGTTTTAGGCGTTGAAGAAAGATCAGCAGCCAAACCTACGGAATTTGCATTGGAACAGAACTATCCGAATCCGTTCAATCCGACAACCACAATTCAGTACACGCTTGACAAAGCGGGTGATGTAAAAATGACTGTTTTTAATATTCTCGGTAAAAAAGTAAAAACTTTGGTCAATGAAAGCCAGGCTCCTGGCACATACAATGTGAAATGGGATGGTATAAATACAGTTGGTCAAAAAATGGGAAGTGGTATCTATTTCTACAAATTGGAAACGAAAGACCGTATACAGATAAACAAAATGCTGCTGGTTAAATAAGACGAGTTAAATATTAAAATAGATCCAATGCTGAGGGGAGGGTTTTTCATTATTCAAAAAACCCTCTCATTTCTCTTTTACATTCTGTGAGTGGAGTTTGTGGACATATACCTTCGCTGTGTGAACTGTGCTCTCTCCCTCTTATTGAGCAGTTGGAATAACTTGAATTATGCGTTATCTTGGCTAAAAGATATTAACGTATCGAAGTCATTGAAGTAGTGTATCACCTTGGGGATATCTGGTATTGATAAATTAGTATCACTGGCTTATGAAAAATGTATATAAACGATTTATTAAACAACATAATCAGGAAGATGTAAATAATTATGAAGATAATAAAAAACGTATTTTTTGGAGTATTATGTACCATTATGATGATTTCTTGTCAACAAAAAAAAAGTATAGAAGAATCCCTTATTAAAAAGAAAGGTCCTGAGGTAGTTTCTTTTGAAGCACTCCCTTTTCAAATTACAGATGTAACATTGTTAGAGGGTCCTTTTAAAGATGCAACAGAACTCAACAAAAAGTATATATTAAACTATGAACCAGATCGGTTATTGTCCAGATTTAGGACAAGTGCAGGGTTAAAACCTAAAGCAGAATCTTATGGAGGATGGGAATCTTCAACACCAGATAGTATTGGTATTGGAGGTCAAAGCCTGGCGGGTCATACTTTAGGTCACTATCTGTCTGCATGTGCTCTCATGTATAATACAAGTGGAGAAAATGAATTTTTGGATAGAGTAAACTACATTGTAAATGAATTAGAGACTTGTCAGAACGCTGACGGGCAAGGTTATATTGGAGCTGTTCCAAATACAAAGAAAATACTCACGGAACAAATAGCTAAAGGGGATATCCATTCTCAGGCATTTGCTCTTAATGGTCTTTGGTCTCCTTTTTATATCCAACACAAAATAATGGCTGGTCTAAGAGATGCCTATCGTTTATGTGATAATAAGAAAGCGCTTGTTGTAGAAACAAGATTTGCAGATTGGTTGTATACTATAGTAGCAGATTTAAACGAAGAACAAATACAGGAAATGCTGCAAACGGAATATGGAGGTATTAATGAAGTATTATTTGATTTATATGCAGACACCAGTAATGAAAAGTACTTGCGACTTGCAAAAGTATTTTATGATAATAAAATATTAAAACCTTTCTCTGAGGGAAAAGACGTTTTAGCAAGAGAGCATGCTAATACTCAGATACCAAAACTAATAGGATTAGCACGTCAATACGAATTGACTGGGAATGAAAAAGCTAAGGAAACGGCAGTTTTCTTTTGGAATAGGGTGGTAAAACATCATTCGTACGTGACTGGTGGCAATGGGAACCATGAATATTTTGGACCTCCTGATAAGTTAAGAAATAGACTTAGTAATGAAACTACTGAGTCCTGTAATGTATACAACATGCTAAAACTTTCTAGACATTTATTTGAGTGGGAAGTATCAGCAGAAGTAGCAGATTTTTATGAGCGAGCTCTGTTTAATCATATTCTATCATCTCAGCATCCGGTAGACGGAAGACTTATTTATAATCTTTCGTTGGAAATGGGAGGTTATAAGGTATATCAAGATCCGGGGGCATTTACATGCTGTATTGCGACAGGTATGGAAAACCATAGTAAATATGCTGCTAATATTTATTATCATAACAATGACGTTTTATATGTTAGTCAATTCATTGCTTCGGAACTTAATTGGAAAGAAAATGGAGTTATTGTAAAACAAAGTACTCATTATCCAGAAGAACAAGGAACAACGTTTGAATTTGAAACTGTAAAACCCATAAAATTTACATTAAAAATAAGATATCCATATTGGCTTTCTAAAGGAGAATTGAAAGTACTTATTAACGGAAAAAAGGTTAGAGTAAAGCAAGTTCCTGAGAGTTTTTATGATATTTCAAGAACATGGAAAACAGGAGATTTAGTACAAGTAGAGATGCCTTTTTCTTTGCGTTTAGAAAGCATGCCTGATGACGCTGATAGAGTTGCTGTAATGTACGGACCTATAGCATTGGCAGGAGACTTGGGAGAAATAGAAAATCCAAATGCTAACGATCCTGATTTTGTTCCGGTAATTATGTCGGAAGATAGAAATCCAGAAATTTGGTTAGTGCCTGTATCGGGAAGTGTAAATACTTTTAAATCAATAGATGTTGGAATCCCTCATAATTTGTTATTTAGACCGTTCTATAAAATATATGATAGAAGATATTCGCTTTATTTTGATTTATTTAATCAAGAAAAATGGAAAGAACGCCAAGCAGTTGTCAAGGCAGAACAAGAAAGAAAGAAGAAATTAGAAGAAATGACATATGACTTCTTTCAACCCGGTGAGATACAATCTGAGCGTAATCATAATTTTAAAGGATTTAACTCATCCATCAAAAATTTTAAAAATAGAAAGGCAAGGGTTGCAGGTAGAAATGGATCGTTCTCATTTGATCTAAAAGTCATGATGGGGCAGCCCATGGCCCTGGTTGTTGAGTATTGGGGTGGATTTACAGGGTCAAGAACCTTTGATATGTTAGTTAATAATAAGAAAATTGGCAAAGAAAATATTTCTGGAAAGAAAGATGGAAAATTTATTGATGTTCAGTATGATATTCCTAATGATCTGACGATTGGTAATGACAAACTGACCATTACTTTTATGCCTTATTCCGGAAATCGTGCAGGACCTATTTTTGGAGCCAGGACTATTAAAAGATAATTCAAGAATAGTGATGTAACTTAAAATTTATGAATGAACATTTATCAAAATTATTTATATGTGAAGTTCAATGAAAATGTTGATTGATGATAATGGAGATATTGCTGTAATTCGTGTATTACCAGAAGATTATCATATTAATCTACGTACTGAAGGATTCCAAAGCTATTTTGCAGATCATACGTGCATGAATAATATTCAGGTTTATAACTGGCAAGAAAATGAAGATTTAAATAATATTAACGCATTAATAGAAGAAATAGTAAATATTAATAGCAATCTTCAAGGGATATTTGTGACTAACGCGTTAACTTATTTAGTTGCGTCATATATTAAGTCAAATAATTTAGAGAAAAAAATTAAAATAATAGGTTATGATTTAGTTAAAGAAAATGTTGCTTACTTGAAAAATTCTGTAATTGACATTTTAATTAGTCAATCTCCAATTACACAGGGTTACCAGGGTATTCAATTACTATATAGAAAACTTGTTTTAAATCATGATATTGATGATCGAATTATGATGCCAATTGATATTGTTATGAAAGAAAATATCGAATTCTTACAAGTAGGCATCGAGAGATAGATAGTATATTACCTAAAAATCCCAAATAAGATTAAAAAAGCTAAGCTATGTAGTTCTATCAAAACTATAGAAAAGTATAGGCTACATGAGATATTAGGATTCATCTTCTATTCCGCAGGAATTCCTTTGTAATAAAATAGGATTGATAGTCAAAATGCTTTTGGCTACTGTAGCGGCGTAAATGTTCCGACCTGACAAAAAGATATGTTATATCAATCAAAACCAACTCGCTATTGCACTAGAATTCTAAAAAACGGGAGGTGGCTAACCCAAACAGCAAAAAAACACTTGACAATTACATTCTATTTGTTGTAAACTAATATTGTGTACGTACACATAGAGAAGGTTAATTCTAAGATTTCAGTTTTTATATATTTTTCATTGTAAATACGCCTGCTCAGAAAATTAGTTACAACGGATATGGGGAGAATGAATACGTGATAACAATAAAAGATATTGCGAAACTCTCTAACGTTTCTATTGGAACGGTCGATAGCGTAATACACAAACGTGGTTTTGTCTCTTCAGATATAAAGAAAAAAGTCGAATGTGCCATTCAAGAATTAAAATATATTCCCAATCTATATGCTCGTCAACTCAAATTATTAAAAAAGTACAAATTCGGTGTTTTAGTGCCTGAGCTGCATCAGGATGCATATTATTGGCAAGAAGCTGCCATTGGAATATGCAAAGCCGGGAAGGAATTAGAAACTCACAAAATAAAAATAGAGTTTTTTCATTTCGATCGTTATTCAGAAGATTCCTTTTATATGAACTGTTCTCAGGTTTTAAAAGAGAATTTAGATGGTTTGCTAATTACTCCAATTTTAAGTAATCCTTCTAAAGAGTTAATGTGTACGATAACGCAATTGTTTATTTTATACTTATTTATCATTTCTACTTTGGGAAGGAGGTGATATACGGAAATATATTTAAGTAAAAGATTTATAAACATTAAGAAAATGTGTACTCTAACGAATGAAAGGAGAAAGAAATGAACAAAAAACTTATATTAGTTATGCTTCTTTTGCTCTGCATTGTGCAGTACGTTTTTCCCGGGATTACTGGTAAAATTGTTGGTAATGTTACAGATGCTGAGAGTGGTGACCCATTGGTGGGTGTTAATGTTTTTATTCAGGGCACAACCTTAGGGGCAGCTACTGACTCGAAAGGAGATTACTTCATTCTTAACATTCCGCCTGGCGTCTATACATTGTCGGCATCGATGATGGGCTACACAACCGTTAATAAAACTGACGTGTTTTTGTCTGTAGACCATACTGTTACTATCGATTTTGCCTTACCACCTACAGTTTTAAAGGGTGAGGAGGTTACAATAGTGGCTGAGAGGGTCGTCATTAAGATGGATATGTCTGCCAGTCAAATCAGTATGGACGCATCACAAGTAAGAGAAGTCCCAAGTGTTACTAATATTGAGCAATTTATTAGTATGCAAGTTGGAGTGGATTTTGACCAGAATACTAGAGCATATGACGAACGGGCAGAGATTACAGTTCGAGGTGGAGGAAGAGGTCAGAATGCATTTATGGTAGATGGATTAATGATGGTGGATAACCGATCAAACAGACCGATGATGATGGTTAATCTTAGCTCTGTTAAGGAAATTAATATTGTTAAGGGAGGCTTTAATGCGGAATATGGTAATGTTCGATCTGGATTAATTAACGTCGTTACCAAAGAAGGTTCTCCGACTACATATAATGGTTCGCTTGAACTTCGGATGACCCCTGGCCACCTCAAACATGCGGGTGAATCAATCTTTGACCCGAATAGCTACTATTTGCGGCCATATCTTGATCCTGCTGTATGTTGGGATGGTACCGCGAGTGGAGGCTGGGATGAGGCAACCCAGGCACGATATAATTCCTTTATGGGATGGAATGAATTTGCCGAAACGTTAGAGGGTGTGACCCCAGAACAAGCCAGGGATATTTTCATCTGGCGGCACCGGGCTGAAGGCTCTGATGCACTTGGCCGGGAAGCAGGAAGCTACGGTGATAAGCCAGACTGGATTGGAGAAGCAAGTTTTGGCGGTCCGGTTCCCTTTATCAGTGAAAAATTGGGCGGATTGAATTTTTTTGCTACTCATAGAACCAATAATGAACTGTTTGCCCTGCCCAGTAACAGGGACTACTATACGGAGCAGAATTCTCAGTTAAAGCTAAGCACTAAGATAACTCCATCCCTGAAAGTTACGGTCGAGGGAATATATGGAGAGATTCATACCCTTGCTGCTGCTGCGCGGGGTTCCGGAATGGATGCCTATATGATAAACGGAATCGATATACTCTATTCCCCAGTTGCTACGGGTGATGATTATGTACTTGCCGAGAGCGCTTCTACGTATTATCCTGGTGCCCTGAATCCATTCGATATCTATAGGTCTATGATAGGCATAGGTATTGATCATGTTTTGAGTCCACGTACATTTTATAATGTGAGAGTCTCTCATACTCGCGTTAAGAATCTTTGCACTGGTCCGTATAGGTTCCGGGACAACACCATCATTCGAACTTTTGGTGACTTTCCTGTTGATGAAACGCCACTTGGATATCAGGTTGGTATCGAAGCCATGTTCGATGGTATGTCCACTACCGGCGATGGTTCAGTTCGGGATTATTCGGAAGTCAATACCATCAATTTTAAATTTGATATCACCAGCCAGGTCGGCAAATACAACCAGATTAAGGCAGGTCTGGACTTTAATTATGATGATATTGATACTCACTACGAGCACAACCAAATAGGTGATGTAGGTAATAACTGGGTAGTTGAGTGGAGAAGATTTCCGTACCGTGCCGGTATGTATGTACAGGACAAACTTGAATTCAAGGGAATGATCGCTAATATAGGTTTGAGAGCAGACTTGAACAACCCAAATTCAAAAGCGTTCGTTTTGGATAGATATTCCATGTATTTCCGGAAAAAGTTCATGGATACTTTTCAGGATCTTGCTCCGTATGAAGATGCTAAAGTACGCCTGAAACTTAGCCCTCGTTTAGGAATTTCTCATCCAATCTCAGAAGATGCCAAACTTTACTTTAATTATGGTCATTTCTATACGGTGCCAACAAATGATGAGATGTTCTTAATTTTGAAACATCAAAGAGGGCTTTATGATGTAGGCAATCCCAATGCTGATTTAGCAAAAACGGTAGCTTATGAGTTAGGAGTTGAGTACAGTATCTCTGACATGTTCCTGCTTCATTTGTCTGGCTATTATAAAGATGTGAGCGATCAATTAGCCAATATCCATTATGTCGGTTATGATGGAGGTGTCGACTATTGGTCTAGAGAGAACAACAACTATGAGGATATAAGAGGCCTTGAGGCAAGAATTCAAAAACGTTTTGGGGCATGGGTTACTGGATGGGCTAACTATAACTATATGGTGACCACATCCGGATATATTGGACGAGAAGTATACTTTGAGGATCAAAGAAGACAGGCACAAGAGGGTTTAATGAATCCTAAACAGGAACGGCCACTTGCACGTCCGATAGCCAATGCCAATATTACCATAACGAGTCCCGGCGATTTTGGACCAACTATAGCAGGATTTAAGCCCGCTGCCGACATTCGATTAGATTTGCTTTATAGTTGGAGAGCAGGTAAGTATGAGACAGATGAAGAGTACAGGATGTGGAACAAAGTGGGTGATATACTCAAAATAGATAATTTGCAATGGAAGGGTAGAACCACTCTTGATTTAAGAATAAGGAAAAATATAAGCGTTAAAAGATTAGCCCTTAGCTTGTATCTGGATATCGCTAATGTGTTTGACTTAAAATACCTTGAAGACCAAGGTTTTGCAGACGCAGACGATAGGACATTGTATATGAGATCACTGCGCCTGCCTCGGTACGACGGCGACGAGGTCGCGACAAAGGAAGAATATGAGGCATTAGGCTGTATTGCAGGTGACGATAAACCGGGAGATGTAAAGAGCGATGATAAACCCTATATAGACATGCCCAACCGTGAGTTTCTTACCTATCTGCATCCAAGAACCGTGACTATTGGATTTGGACTCAATTTCTGAAAAGGTGAAAACTAATTAGAGAAAAAGAAGGAGTACAGTTATGAAAAGAACTTATTATATAATAGGACTCGCGCTAATATGTTTCCTGTTTTTGTATACGATTGCAAACGCAGGTTTCATTAAGCAGATAAGAGTTGGGAAATATTGGACATGGGTTGATGACAATACCCATCAGGGTGAAACTTCAGGTGGCGATCGTGGATTTATGTATCAGAATGCTTTTTGGGGTGGTTGGCCTGCTCCTGCAGTGCAGTTTTCAGGGTGGTACCTCGGTACCGCAAACTGGACAGCTGAAGATGGAGACGTTTGGCCTCACAAACTCACCGGTGCTGCACCGGTCACGGTGAATGAGGAAAATGCCCAGATGCCTGTGGAAGATGCGGATGGATATTATATTCGCAGATATATGAGGTATCAGCCACCTACGATTATCGTCGATGGCTTCGAGATACAAGATCCGTTTCCATTGGAAGGTGATGAAGTCGCTCCCGATAAGATCCCGGGAACGGCAGACATCATGGTCACATCAACAATTAATACCGATATGGGAGTCACAATTGATCAAAAAGTACTTGCCTGGAGCCAAACGAATCATGATGATTATATAATATTCGATTTTACATTCACCAACACAGGAAATATTGATCTTGATGATGAAATTGAACTTCCAAATCAGTCTTTAGAAGATGTTTACTTTCTCCGATCAAGCAGGCTCGAAAGATGGGACTCACAATACTGGTATAGCGGCTTCGGGGAATATACAACAGATACATTGCGGATGCGGTATGCGTATCCCGGGAGAAGGAAAGATGCCGACCATGATAATACCGGGAATGGTTTCTGGGAGCCACAACCAGGCTGGCTCTGGAACGCGATGTCTGTCGGTCAGAGTGTACTTCATGTTGACAAATCGGTAGATGATATAACGGATGACTTTGATCAACCGGCTATGACTGGCACAGAGAATAGTGACCTCCTCTGGATAAGAAACGATCCCACCTCTACCGGACCTGCGGATTGGGCGATGGTATATAAGGTAATGACAGAAGGCTGGGATTGGAGAGGTAATGTACCGCGACTGACAGACGCAACTAATCCGTATCCTGACAAGACGATTCGGCCCGGGTACCGTTCGGTAAGAATGCAGGACCTGGCTGTGCCCGGTACGGCATTTATTTTGGATTTCTACAATTGGGTTACTTACGGCGCTGCTTATTTTTGGGCCGCCGGGCCATACACGATGAAACCCGGGGATTCTTTCCGGATAGTCTGGGCGGATGGATTTGGAGTTATTAATCCTCTGAAAATCTGGGAAGTAGGAACAACATGGGAAGAGGGAACCTGCCAACCACCACCAGGAATGACGTTTGACGATGCTGCCGGAGTTGGTTTGGTTGATAACATGCCTCCCCCGTATAAAAATAATCCTGATCTTCTTTATAATAACAATTATAATGATTGGGCCAAGGATGCTTGGATCTTTACAGGTATTGACTCTCTTATTCAAAATATGAATAATGCTCAGTGGAATGTGAGAAACGATTATAATGTGCCAACCCCACCACCAGCACCATCACTTGAAGTAAGTTCACAACCTAACAAGATAGCGATTTCGTGGGATTGGGAGGGAACGTCAGCAGCAGCGTCAGATTTTGCCGGCTATCGGCTCTATAGATCTGAAGGTTCTCCATGGGAAGGGCATATACCATGGACCCAAACGCGAGTGCACGGTGAGTGGAAGCTCATAAAGGACTTTCCAGGTAAAGGTACTACCAGTTATGAGGATTCGGACGTGACTCGTGGTATTGCCTATTACTACTATGTGACCGCCTATGATGATGGTGTGAGCAATTCACCTGATGTTAATGGCCAGGGTGAAGTTCTTGAGAGCGGACAATTCTTAAGTCAGACATCACGGGCTGCATATCTAACCAGGGATTCAGGTCCCACACTCGAGAATATTGTTGTCGTTCCTAATCCATATAATATTGGTGCTAAAGAACTGCAATATCCAGGTGAGCCAGATAAAATCATGTTTTTGGAATTGCCCCCAATTTGTACAATCAGGATTTACAGTGAAAGCGGTGATTTAGTGAGAACCCTTGAACATACCGATGGTTCTGGTGATGAAGCATGGGGAGCGACAAGTATGGATCACATGACCTCTAAAACAGGCCAGATTGTTGTGAGTGGTATCTATATTGCCAACTTTGAAACACCAGACGGCGAGAGCATCAATAGAAAATTTGTCATCGTCAGGTAAGGTAATTGTAGACAAAATCTGGGATAAATAAGGAGTAAAATTACTATGAAGAAATTAATCATACTTTTGGTCGTTATTTTTACGGCGACTATAATAACAATACCTGCCCATGCAGCAATAAAAAAAGTGTCCCCAAACCGGGTTCCAATTCCTGAAAATTGATGTTGCAGCTCGGGCCGCCGCCATGGGCGGGGCATTTACGATGGTAGGGGACGACGCCAGCGCCATGTTCTACAACCCTGCAGGCATGGCCATGATGCAACAAAGCGTTGATTTTTTCTCGAACAGAACACAATGGATAGCTGATATCAGTTACAGTGCAGCGGGATTAGCTAAAAATTTAGGTAATTGGGGTACCGTTGGTGCAAGTTTTATATTTAGTGATTATGGTGACATCATTGGTACTCGAGTTGATGCGACTAAGCCAGAAGGTTACGAAAAAACCGGAAATATTGATGTTGGTGCGTATGCAATAGGTGTAAGCTACGCCAGATCTTTGACAGACAAATTTTCTGTCGGTGGCCAGGTTAAGTATGCTGCACAGCATCTGGGCAGCAGTGTTTTAAAAGAGGGTGGCAAGGCCGTTAAAAATGAAGTATCCGGATTTGCCTTTGACTTTGGCACCATTTTTTACCCTGGATTTAAGAGTTTAAGGGTAGGAATGAGTGTCAGAAATTTTTCAGGACAGTTTCAATATGAAGAGACACCGTTCCAATTACCCCTCACATTTAAAATTGGTGTTGCTATGAACGTAATGGATTTATTAGGCGAGTATGAAAATCCTTTACTCATCGCAATCGATGCTCTTCATCCACGTGATTATACAGAAAGAATTCATGTCGGAACTGAATATTGGTTCAAGGATATGTTCGCACTCAGGGTTGGTTACAAATTCAATTACGACGTGGAAAGCTTCACTGCAGGACTTGGTTTTAAGTATGCTATTGCAGGAAAAAATCTGAAACTGGATTATTCTTATGGTGCCTTAGGCGTATTTAGCTCAGTATCCAGATTTTCTATTGGGATTTCATTATAGAGTTAAATATACTTTGTGTTCTCCTCCAAAGTATTTGAAGGTGCTAGCTTAAATAGAGGTGCTATGCCTTCTATAAAGGTGCTTTTGTTAGGTGAAAATCGTGATGCTTTAAAAGGACCGTACTTGAAACAGGCCTCGGCAAAATTGTAAACTTGAAAGATTTAGTTTAATTGTCCTTTTTAATTTCACTACAATTGCCGAGGCCTTTTTGTCGGTCTCAAGAAAGAATTTTGAAATCAAATCGAGTAGTATCAAAGTTACATCATAAAAGATCCATATAAGGAGGAAACAATGTTACGGAATATTTTTTATTTTCTTATCGCTCTTATGATAGGGAATTCTGCAATGGCTCAAACAAAGGGTCTAAGTGCTCGAATTAAGATTGACACCGACCGCATTATCGGTGAAATCGATGAAAAAATATACGGGAATTTTTCTGAGCATTTAGGACGATGTATATATGGCGGAATCTACGACCCCGGATCTAAACTCTCCAATAAGATGGGCTTTCGAAAAGATGTCTTAGAAGCAGCGAAAAGTTTAAATGTAACTATCCTGAGGTGGCCGGGAGGAAATTTTGTATCTGGCTATCACTGGGAAGACGGAATAGGTCCGAAAAAGAATCGTCCGGAAAGAACGGATCTGGCGTGGCAAACGCCAGAACCAAATACATTTGGTACCGATGATTTCATTGATTTTTGTCGTGCAGTGGGAACGGAACCGTACTTCGCAGTGAATTTAGGCACAGGTACACTGGATGAGGCCAGAAACTGGGTTGAATACTGTAACGTAAAGGAAGGCCCGTATTATGCAGAATTGCGAAAGAAGAATGGACATAAGGAGCCGTATAATGTTAAGTATTGGTCATTGGGCAACGAAATGGATGGCTTTTGGCAAATGGGACACAAAAATGCCGAGGACTACGGCAAATACGCCCTTGAAGCCGCAAAACTGATGAAGTGGACTTCCCCGGAAATCAAGCTTATCGTAGCCGGTTCTTCAAATTTTTATGGCGGAGCAGATCCGCACGGATGGAATAGAGTTGTGTTGGATTATTTGAAAGATTACGTTGACTACATTGCGCTGCACAAATATGTCGGGAATCGCGATAACGACTATTATTCTTTCATGGCATCGACGATGGATATCGATGAACGGACGAGTATTGTTGAAGGCCAAATTAAGGAAGCGATGTCTAAAATGCAACGACCGAGACAAATATATGTCGCGTGGGATGAGTATAATGTATGGTATCGCGCTCGCGGTGGAGCTGCTGCGAAAGGGAGAAATGCTTTAGAAGAAAAATATAATCTTGAAGATGCATTGGTCATTGCCGGTTTTCTGAATGCGTTTATAAGAAATGCCCACATTGTTAAAATGGCAAACATGGCTCAGTTGGTTAATGTTATTGCGCCTGTATTTACCAGCAAAACGGATATGTATAGACAGACGATTTATTACCCCCTTGCACTTTTTGCGAATAATTCATTTGGAACCTCCCTGGACGTCTTTGTCGATTCGCCAACTTATGATACGGAGCAGAGGAAAAATGTTCCATATCTGGACGTGTCAGTGGCATACAATGACGATGAGGTCGTTATCAATGTTGTGAACCGACACCTGACTGACGGAATAAAAACACAGATTATCAGCCAAAAAGGCGAGTTCAGTGGTAAATTTACAGTACATGAAGTTAATGGCCCTGATGTTAAGACAGAAAACACATTTGGCAGTGAGTCAATAAAAACTGTTGAAAAACCCAGTATTAAAGTCAATGGGAATAGTTTTTCTTATGAATTTCCTCCTCACTCTTACGTGATGATTAAAGGAAAGTTAAAATAACGAAAATATTTGTATCAGAAAGGTTTTTCTAGTTACAAAATTCCAATTCGAGTTTTAGTGTAATCCCAAACAAATATTGGGAATAAGATTTGATTCTGTCGATTTATAGCACTGCATAGTTGAAACTGAAATGACTCTAACGTTAAACGAAAAGTTTGCTAAAAAACGAAATCCATTTAGCCTCGAAAAAATGGATTAGTTCTATGGCAAACCATTTTTACTTTTATATAAATAGTATTTGTCTGTAAAATCGTTTTTTGACATTAAACCGATAAACCCCGTAAGCAAGATACTTGCAATTTAAACAGCAAATATCTAGCTGTAGTAATTGTCTCACATGGTGAATCAACTAACAAAGATTAGAATTATCTAACGGGGTAAATCGGTTATTGATTTAATGGCAGCTATAACCCCCGAATAAATTCGGGGGATGTCTCAAGTATCAGTAAACACAAAAGTTGGACTAGCACCAGACTTTAATTAAGTGGAATTTCCCTTTTATCTTTAACTGCTTTGGCAGTTTTCATACTTTATGAACAGACAGTAATTAATAATTTAAATTGGAAAAGGAGAGAGAAATGGAGTACACTGAGTTTAAGTTTAAGAAATGGTTGTCTCAAATGATGGTGGCCAAATGTGTTGTTGTAGTTTTATCAGTAGTATTACTGGTTGGCGTTGCTTCGCTCTCTGCCGCAGATGAAGTCAACAAATTAATCGTCAACGTTGATTTGGGCAAGCAAACGATCAACCGACACATCTACGGGCATTTTGCCGAGCATCTCGGCCGATGCATTTACGGTGGTATCTGGGTCGGTGAAGATTCGGCCATCCCTAATACGCGGGGTATTCGTAACGATGTTGTCGAAGCTTTGCGCAAGATTCAGATTCCAAATTTACGCTGGCCTGGCGGTTGTTTTGCAGATACGTATCACTGGATGGACGGTATCGGACCGAGAGAAAAACGGCCAACCATAGTAAATGTTCACTGGGGTGGCGTTACGGAAAATAATCATTTTGGTACTCACGAATTTTTGGATCTCTGTGAACAGTTGGGTACTGAACCGTTAATATGCGGGAATGTTGGAAGTGGTACAGTGCAGGAATTGGCTCAGTGGGTCGAGTATGTAAATTTTGATGGGAAAAGCCCCATGGCCGATCTTCGTCGAGCGAATGGCAGGGAAAAGCCTTGGAAAGTAAAATTCTGGGGAATTGGTAATGAAAGCTGGGGCTGCGGTGGTCAAATGTCAGCGGAGCATTATGCTGAAGAATATCTTCAATTTGCTAGCTTTGTTCGCAATTTTGGCGGAACCGATATCTATAAAATTGCATGTGGCCCGAATTCTGGCAATTATGAATGGACCGATGTGTTAATGCGCGATGCAAGCGGAGGTTGGCGCCGTCCTCGAATCAATGGGATTGATTTACATTATTATACCAGACCAACGCGTTTATCGATGCGTTCACGCGGGCAATTGATGATAATTGACAGAACTGGCGGGGAGTTAAGTCGTTCAGCCACACAGTTTGGTGAAGATGAATGGTATGCCATTTTCGACCAAGCGTTAAGAGTTGATGAACTCATTACCAACCATAGTGCGATCATGGATAAATACGATCCTGAAAAGCAAGTGCACTTGTGTGTTGGAGAGTGGGGAACGTGGTATGATGTAGAGCCGAACACCAATCCGGGATTCCTTTATCAGCAAAATAGTCTGCGTGATGCACTTGTTGCTGGGCTTTCTCTAAATATTTTTAACAAACATTGCGATCGGGTGCAAATGGCCAATATTGCTCAAACTGTTAATGTACTTCAGGCAATGGTACTTACGGATGAAGAGAAAATGATTCTGACTCCAACATACCACGTCTTTGAAATGTACAAGGTTCATCAGGACGCCACGCTGCTGCCGACTGACCTGCAGTATGTGGATTATGTATTTTGCGAAAACAAACTTCCTGCCTTGAACGTTTCGGCATCGAAAGATAAATCAGGGAAGGTTCATATATCGCTCTGCAATTTAGATCCAAATAAGTCTGCCAAACTTGATTGCGAATTGCGGGGTATCAAGGCGAAGAAGGTTTCCGGCCGCGTATTAACCGCGCCAGCTATCAATTCACACAATACGTTTGAAAAGCCAAATGTCGTTCATCCAACTATTTTTAAGGACGTCAATCTAAAAAGTGGTAAGCTAACCGCAACGCTTCCTGCAAAGTCAGTTGTGGTTTTGGAAATTGAGTAAAATTATTAAAACAAAGAGACTGAACTATAATATTTTTATAATAATAGTCTATTAAATGTAAAGGGGGAAATGATGTACAATGAGTTTAGGACAAGGTTGTCTCAAATGATGATGGCCAAATGTGTTGTTGTAGTTTTATCAGTAGTATTACTGGTTGGCGTTGCTTCGCTCTCTGCTGCAGAGAATGGTAACAAATTGGTTGTCAACGCTGATCAAGGCAGGGAAACGATTAGCCGGCACATCTATGGGCATTTTTCCGAACACCTGGGCCATTGCATTTATGGCGGGTATTGGGTTGGCGAAGATTCAGATATACCAAATACCAGGGGAATAAGAAATGATGTGGTTGAAGCATTGAAAAAAATTAATATTCCAAACCTTCACTGGCCGGGTGGTTGCTTTGCTGATGAGTACCATTGGATGGATGGTATTGGACCGCGTAACAAACGTCCAAAAATGATAAATACGCATTGGGGCGGAGTCACTGAGGATAACAGTTTCGGAACCCATGAGTTTTTAGATTTATGCGAACAGTTAGGCACTGAACCCTACATATGTGGAAATGTTGGAAGCGGTACTGTCGAAGAAATGTCGAAATGGGTTGAATATATTAATTTTGATGGCATCAGCCCAATGTCCGAGGCGAGGAAAATAAACGGACGGGATAAGGCCTGGGGTGTTAAATATTGGGGTGTTGGAAACGAAAACTGGGGATGTGGCGGAAATATGACACCTGAATTCTATGCCGATCAATATAGAAGGTTCGCCACCTATTGCAGAAATTATGGGAACAACCGTTTACTAAAAATTGCCGGTGGGGCAAATACAGATGATTATAACTGGACAGAAGTTTTAATGAAGAAAATTACCCATCGGGGAATGTGGGGACTTTCATTGCATTATTATACAACAAATTGGTGGAATAAAGGATCTGCCACCGAATTTGGCGAGAAAGAATACTTTGCGGTAATGGACAGGTGTTTAAAAATACCTCCCGTTATTGACAGGCATATAACTATTATGGATAAATACGATCCGGAAAAAAGAGTTGCCCTGGTTGTTGATGAATGGGGTACCTGGTATGACGTTGAACCGGGAACTAATCCGGGTTTTTTGCTCCAGCAAAACACGCTTCGCGATGCATTGGTGGCAGGAATTCATTTAAACGAATTCAATAAAAGGTGTGATCGTATTAAAATGGCCAATATTGCACAAACAATTAATGTACTCCAGGCACTGATTTTTACAAAAGGTAAAAAAATGCTGTTAACACCGACGTACCACGTTTTTGAGATGTACAAGGTTCATCAGAACGCCACGCTGCTGCCGACTGACCTGCAGTACACAGACTATGTGTTTGGAAACAAAAAACTTCCATCATTAAATGTTTCGGCATCAAGAGACAAAGAAGGTAAGATACACCTTTCGATAGTGAATATCGACCCTGAAGAAAGCATTAGTTTATCAGTTGATATACGGGGACAGAAGATAAGCAAGGTTAGTGGCCGGATTCTGACTGCCAGAAAAATTAATTCGTTGAACTCGTTTGAAGATCCTGATAATGTAGTACCTGTAGGTTTCAATCAAATCAAAACCAAAGACAACGTTGTATCCATTGAAATTCCGGCCAAATCGATTATTGTACTGGAACTTATTTAAGAAAAAGTAAGGAGTGATGAGGGTTTACATAAAATTAAGCATTGTTGCAGGTCTGTTGTTGATACTGGGTTCAAATTCGTGCTGGAAAAAAAAGGAATCCCCCCTTCAGCCTGGTAACAATGATTCCATTCCAACAAATACAGATCCCTATGATCCTGAAATAGATGATGATTATAGCAGCATTGCAGGAATTGAGTATTCTAGCTTATGGGGTTCCTATAATTTACACGATCCTTCAATTATCAAATACGATAATATCTATTATATCTTTTCTACCGATGTAGCCTATGGACCTAATGGCGGATGCGGTGTGATGTGGCGAGAGTCGAACGATCTTGTTCACTGGAGATTTAATGGCTGGGTATTCAACGGTGTTCCGGATATTCCTCTTGAATTTATGGAGGCTAATCAACCTGGCTATCAGCAACTATCTATTTGGGCACCTTATATCATGAAATCTGGAGACCAGTTCAGGCTTTATTATTCAGTACCAGGAAACGATTGGCTTAAGCTGGCATGTATTGGCCTGGCTACGAGTGCTTCTCCTCTTGGCCCATGGAATGATGAAGGTATCGTGCTCTCTTGTCTTCCCTCAGATAATTATAATGCCATTGATCCGGCGGTAATAGTTGATCAAGATAATGGTAAACACTGGCTTATATATGGTTCCTACTCATCTGGCATATACACAGTTGAACTAGATCCTGCCACAGGCAAAATACTCAACACAGGCGATAAAGAGAAACGGATCGCCTACCGGGGGGGGAACAACGATGCTATCGAGGGAGGAGAGGTCATCTATAACCCGGAGTTTGATGCCTATTACCTTTTTGTTTCGTACGACTGGCTGGAAGACAATTATAATGTGCGTGTAGGACGTTCTGACAAGCTTGAAGGCCCGTACCTTGATATCCATGGCAATAATATGGCCGAAGTAGGAGATAACTATCCGATGATAACTGCCAAATACCGGTTTAAGAAACATGCCGGCTGGCAGGGAGTCGGGCATTGTGGTCTCCTGAAAGATGGTGACGATTACTTTTTTGTTAGTCAAGGGCGGTTAAGTTCCAATATCTACCTAATGGATTTACATGTTCGGCGAATGGTATGGACTCCTGACGGATGGCCGGTTGTTTCACCTAACAGATATGCGGGAGTGCCGCAAACAGAGATCACTGCCGATAATATCGTCGGCAAATGGGAACATATTGATCTTGATAAAATTACAACAGTAAATCAGTCAATAGAAATTGAATTACTCAGTGATGGATCTGTTTCAGGAATCGAAAACTCAAGCTGGGACTATGAAGGCAAGTTGTTAACCCTTTCGTTAAATAACGGAGAAACAATTTATCAAGCTAGAGTTTTTAATGGATGGGACTGGGTAAATAAATACTGCACGTTAGTATATACGGGGTTAACATCTGATGGTCAAGCCGGCTGGGGTAAAAAAATGAACGAATTTATTCCTTAAAAAAGCGAAAATGAAATATGAGATCAACCAGCGCAAGGGGGGAAAATCTGTCAGGGTAGTTACGATCCTATCAATGGTTCATGTAAATGTAAATGAGAGGAAGCTGGGATGACATATCTTAGAAATCGATTTGTTTTAGTCTTGAGTAGTGAAAAAGTGCTTCACTCATCGAGAAACCTCTTTCCTCCTTTTCTCGAGGTGTTTTGGGTATAAAATTGAAAAAATCAGAAAGGGACACTCCGCCGAAAAGGGAGAGTACCCTATCCAAATCTAAGAAACTTACTGGATGCCGCAAATGGTTTTTCTTTTTTGTGCTAACAGTGATTACACCCGCATTATTATTTTTACTTCTTGAGATCAGTTTAAGAATTATCGGGTATGGATACCATACAGATTTTTTTATACCAAGGCAGGTTGAAGGTAAGCAAGTTTTCACTGATAATATGAAATTTACTTGGCGATTCTTTCGCCCGGAACTGGCTCGTCCATCCTGCCATTTGTCCATCCCTGCCGAGAAATCATCCGATACTTTTCGAATATTTGTGCTTGGCGGGTCGGCCGCTATGGGAGATCCAGACTTTTCGTTTGGCTTTAGCCGGATGCTTGAGGTTATGCTGCAGCATCAGTATCCCGACGTGCGATTTGAAGTAATCAATGCAGCCATAACAGCTATTAATAGCAATGTCGTCTTGCCCATCTCCAGGGATTGCGCAAAGCTCAAACCTGATTTGTTTATCGTGTACCTCGGCAATAATGAGGTAATTGGACCTTTTGGTCCTGGAACTGTATTTGCACCCTTTCTGTCGGGTCTGGGTTTTATTCGGGTTAATATTTTCTTGAAGTCTACGAAGATTGGGCAATTAGTGAATAGCTTAAAGCAGCGATTGGACACGGATGAAAATAGCATGCAGACATGGGGCGGAATGGGTATGTTTGTTAAAAACCAATTGCGTTTCAATGATAAACGCATGGCAGGGGTGTATGAGCATTTTCGTGACAACCTTGCAGATATATGCAACGTTGGGCATCGAGCTGGTGCCAAAATCATTGTGTGCACTGTCCCTACTAATTTAAAAAATTGTGCTCCATTTGGGTCTCTGCATCGCCAGAGTCTGACTGATGCTTCAACTAACGAATGGGATCGTCTTTGCAAGGCCGGCATTGATTTGGAATCATCCGGCAAATTTAAGGGGGCTATAGAATTTTATCTGAAAGCAGCCGGTATTGATGACGAATTTGCTGATTTACAGTTTCGTTTAGCTCGGTCTTATGGGGCGCTCGAGCAATATGATGAAGCCCAAAAGCATTTCATTAAAGCACAGAATTTTGACGCCTTGAGATGCCGTGCTGATACGCGGATTAACAAAATAATCAGAAATGTCGCTGCAGACGGGATTACCAAAAGCATTTACCTTGTAGACGCCGAAAAAGCCTTTCAAGCAGAAAGCCCACACAGAATTCCGGGCGAGAATTTCTTTTACGATCATGTGCACATGAATTCCAGCGGGAACTATCTTTTTGCCCGCCTTGTTAAGGAACAGGTTGAAAAAATTCTTGGAATGGAAAGCCAGGACCATCCTCTTTCCGAAGCAGAATGTGCAGGCCGTTTGGCGTTTACGCGATGGGATAGGTACCGCATTAAAGAGGAGATCCTTAGGAGAATGAAATCCCCTCCGTTCGTTAATCAAATTGACAATACTGAATCTGTACGATGCCTGGAGGCGAAGTTGGACAGCATGCGAACATACTTACGACCGGATGCATTGAAAGAAGCAGTGAAAATCTATCGCCATGCAATAGAAGTAAACAAGCATGATTGGGTACTGCGAAATAATTTTGGATTGTTGCTGCTTGAAGTCTGCAACGACCCGGTCGGAGCGGCCAACCAGTTTCGCATTGTACAACGTGTTCTCCCCTTTGACTATTTGACCTATAACAACCTGGGACTAGCATTCGCGCAGCAGGGCAAACTAAATGAGGCAATTGCCTGCTACGAGGAGGCCCTGCGAATCAAGCCCGACTTTTCAAAAGCGCACTTCAATCTGGGAGAAGTTCTGGAACGTCAGGGCAAAAATGATGAGGCCATCAAGCATTTCTATAGGGCACATTTGACACAACAGGGTCTGGCGCGTGCACACAATAGGTATGGTAAAAGACTTGCCCACGAAGATAAGATCGAGGAGGCTATCAAACAATTTGAAGAGGCACTTAGGCTCTGGCCCGACTTTGCAGAAGGGCATATAAATCTTGCATCTCAGATGTTTATGCAGGGAAATTATATTAATGCTGTCCAGCATTACAAGAAAGCTCTTCAGCTTAGACCCGGCCTTCCTGAGGTACACAATAATCTGGGATTGGCTCTTTGCAAACAGGGGAAATTTGGGAAGGCAATTAAGCATTTTCAAAAAGCGCTATTAAGCAAACGGGATTTTCTTGCGGCACGCAATAACATGGCGGGTGCGCTCAGCCAACTGGGAAGGAATGAGGAGGCAATTGTTCAACTGAAAGAGGCTTTGCGGATAAGCCCGAACAATCCAGATTTCTATAATAATATTGGGGTCGAGTTATTAAAACTCGGAGAAATCGAGGAGGCAATTACTTATTTTAAAAAAGCCTTACAGCTAAAATCCAACTTACCAAGTGCGCGCAATAACTTGAAATATGCTTTATCTCAGCTAAAAGATAGCGACAATGAGAATCTATCCAAAGAATAGCATTAGACGAGTGGATTCATGCTAAATAACATTAACCTTTGGTAACCAAAATAAAATATTAAGGAGGACAAAATGAATCGTCAACTTTTTAATCACATCTCGAGATTATTGTGTATATTTTTAACGATAGTTACGATGTCTTGTAAACTAGCAGAAAATGCTAAGTCAAGAACAGGCTATCCCATCACTCCCGTCTCATTTACTGACGTTGAATTATCAGATAATTTCTGGTCCGAGCGCATTAAAACCAACCGGGATGTCACGATTCCCTTTGGTTTTAAAAAATGCGAAGAAGAAGGACGGATTCGGAATTTCGCCAGAGCTGGCGGATTACTTGAAGGAGAATATGAAGGGAAAATGCCATTCGATGATACAGATATTTATAAAATTATAGAAGGTGCTTCATATTCTTTGGCGACAAATCCGGATAAGGAATTAGAAAAATATATCGATGATATTATCGAAAAAATTGCTGCGGCTCAGGAAGACGACGGTTACCTGTGTACCTGGAAAACTTTAGCTCCCGATACAACTCCCGCACCTTGGGTTAAACCAGGACCACGTTGGCATCATTTGGGAGCCAGTCATGAATTATACAATACGGGTCATATGTATGAGTCTGCCTTTGCTCATTATCGGGCAACGGGCAAGAAAAATTTTTTAAACATTGCTTTGAAGAACGCCGATTTAATTGCAGAAGTATTCGGTCCCGGGAAAAAGCTCGACCCGCCGGGGCATCAGATTATTGAAATGGGACTCGTTAAATTATACAGGATAACCCAGGATACAAAGTATCTCGATTTAGCGAAGTTCTTTTTGGACCAACGTGGCAATGCAGAAGGTCACGAGCTTTATGGACCTTATAGTCAGGATCATCAGCCGGTCATTGAGCAGAAAGAGGCTGTTGGACACGCTGTACGTGCAGTATATATGTATGCTGGAATGGCCGATATCGCTGCTATGATGCAAGATTCATCCTATCTGAAAGCTGTTGACAACATTTGGGAAAATGTAATATCGAAAAAAATATATATTACCGGAGGGATTGGTGCACGTCATCGGGGCGAGTCATTTGGTGATAATTACGAACTGCCCAACCTGACCTCTTATAACGAGACATGTGCCGCTATTGGAAATATTTATTGGAATTATCGGATGTTTTTGTTGCATGGAGATGCCAAATATATTGATATTTTGGAACGTACGCTCTACAATGGTACGATTTCGGGGGTGTCTTTGGAAGGGGATTCATTTTTTTATCCCAATTGCCTGGAATCTGACGGAAAATATGCATTCAATATTGGTGCATTAACCCGTCAACCCTGGTTTGATTGTTCTTGCTGCCCTTCAAGCATTATTCGTTTTATGCCGTCCGTACCGAATTATATATATGCGCACCGAGATGATTCGATTTTTGTTAATCTTTTTATTTCTGGAAAAACCAGAATCGATATAGATAAGTCAACTGTTGAAATCTTTCAAAAAACTAACTATCCCTGGGATGGAAAAGTTATTTTAAAAATCAGTCCTAAAGAGGATAAGAAATTTGTAATGAATATTCGCATCCCCGGATGGGCACGGAATCAACCTGTACCAAGCGATCTATATAAGTACTTGGCTACAAACAAGGAAAAGGTTACACTCAAAGTCAATGGTAAATATATTGATTTAAATATGGAGAAGGGTTATGCTCGCATTTGTAGAAAATGGCAAAAGGAAGATATAATTGAGCTAAATTTACCTATGCCGGTTAGACGTGTATTGGCTTGTGGGAGAGTAAAGGATGATCTGGGAAAGGTGGCACTTGAGCGCGGTCCAATTGTTTATTGTGCTGAATGGCCTGACAATGGGGGCAAAGTTTTAGATATTCTCTTGCGGGATGATATGCCTCTTAAGGTCGAATACCGTGGTGACATGCTGGGAGGAATCGCTGTAATTACAGGCGAGGTCCTCCACTTGGATACGGGCCTGACTAAAAGTTTTATGGCAATACCATACTATTCCTGGGCACACCGCGGGGTGGGTGAAATGTCTGTTTGGTTAAAACATGATCAATAATCAAAGACTGATAGTGTATGGAAAATGAATCATAAATGGCTATATCGTTTTGTGAGTTAAACAATATAAAAAGGCAAAAAGCGAGCTGAAAGAGACCTTGCGGATTGATCCGCAATTTCAGCCCGGTCTCAAAGCAATTAAAGAGTTCAATTAAAAAGTGAGAAGGAATATTATCGTAGAAAAGCTGAGAATAGACAAAGATTATGACAGTTTGCTGAAGAAAGGTTTTTATCCCAATAATTTTGTTATTGTGATGCTTTTCATGCTAATTGTCCAGGTTTTTAAAACATACGCCCAAATAGGTGATGTTACACATGTCCACGATCCCTGTATTATAAAACAGGACAGTACCTATTACCTCTTCTGCACAGGTAAAGGGATTTCAATCAGGCGTTCCAGCAATCTGTATTACTGGGAATACGTTGGCACTGTATTCGATTCCCCCCCGGAATGGGCTGTAGGGGAGGTGCCCGGTTTTCATGGCCATATCTGGGCTCCAGATATTTTTTATCATAGTGGTATATACTACCTGTATTATTCAATTTCTACCTTTGGTAGTAACAGGTCATGTATTGGTTTGGCAACCAATAAAACATTGAATCCTTCTGACCCGGATTATCATTGGATTGACCATGGAAAAGTCATCGAATCTGTACGAAATCGTGATAACTGGAATGCCATTGATCCGAATATCATCATGGATGAAAAAGAGAACGCCTGGATGGATTTTGGGTCCTTCTGGAGTGGTATCAAACTTGTAAAGCTATCTCCTGATCTATTGCACATCGCAACAGACCCTCAAGAATGGTGTCCCCTTGCACGACGATTTCGTTCTCCGGGTATTCCCGATGTAAAAGCAGGTGTCGGCGCCATTGAAGGCCCGTTTATTGTACAAAAAAAAGGGTTCTATTATCTGTTTGTCTCTTTTGATTACTGCTGTAGAGGAGTGAAAAGCAATTACAAAATCATGGTTGGACGGTCAAAGAAAGTAACGGGTCCTTATATTGATAGAGAGGGGCAATCCATGTTGGAGGGAGGTGGTACTCTTCTACTAGCTGGGAATAAGCGGTGGCCAGGTCAGGGCCACAATGCAGTACTTCTGGAAGAAAAGGGCGACTGGTTGATTCACCATGCTTATGATGCTGAAAATAATGGCGTTGCCACTTTGATCATAAGACCACTGCTTTGGGATAAGGAAGGCTGGCCGGTTGCAGGTGAACCAATCTACCAAGGGAAGAAATAACCGATCCTTTGCTTCTATATTTGTAATTTATTTTAGTAAAAATGATTGAATGAAAAAGAAAAAAGGTCTTAAAAAATCCATTCAAAATATTTCAATTAGACGGTCGAACGATTTGTACCACTGGAATTACGTTGGCTCTGCATTCGATGCTATTCCCGACTGGGCCGTTACCAAAGTTCCAGGAGTCGAGAATATCTGGGCTCCTAATATTTTTTACCATAATGGTACATACTACCTTTATTAACAATGCCTTTTTTTATTATGAAAAAGATAATTATTTGTTAAATTTATATAAGTGAACTATTTTGTCCCATTTCTTTAATGTTTGTTTGAAAAATCTTCCATCATAACGGAGTATAGGAAAATGACTGGTGAAAATTATGTTATCGGCGTAGATTATGGAACGGATTCTTTACGTTCAATTATTGTAGATGCTTCAAACGGGAACGAAATATCATCGTTCGTATACAATTACAAGCGATGGAACGAAGGAAAATATTGTGATCCTGTAAAAAACCAATTTCGTCAACATCCTCTCGATTACATCGAAGGATTAGAAATCACAATCCACGAAGCCTTAACAAAAGCTCCCCCTGCAACAGCAAAAAAAATCAAAGGAATCTCAGTTGATACGACAGGTTCTACACCAGTAGCTGTGGATAAAAAAGGTACCCCATTGGCGTTAACACCTGGATTTGAGGAAAACCCTAACGCAATGTTTATTTTATGGAAAGACCACACTTCTGTTAAAGAGGCAGCAGAAATCAATAAACTCGCTCGAACATGGGGTGGAGTTAACTTTACAAAGTATGTTGGCGGGGTTTATTCTTCGGAATGGTTCTGGGCAAAAATACTTCATGTACTTCGTGAGGATGAAAAAGTAAGAGACGCAGCGTTTTCCTGGATGGAACACTGCGACTGGATTCCGGCCCTTCTGACTGGTAATAGAGATGCATTGACAGTGAAGCGAAGCAGGTGTGCCGCCGGCCATAAAGCCATGTGGCATGCATCATTTGATGGATTACCTTCAGAAGAATTTCTATTAAAACTTGATCAATTATTAAAAGGATCAAGAGATCGTCTTTACAAAGAGACTTATACAAGTGATGAGCAGTTTGGCACCTTATCTCCAGAGTGGGCTGAACGTTTCGGTTTGAGTGAAGAGGTTGTTGTTGGAGTTGGCGCTTTTGATGCACACATGGGTGCTATTGGTGGCGAAATTGAACCCTATCTTTTAACAAAGATAATAGGCACATCCACTTGTGATATGCTGATTGCCCCTATGGATGAATTTGGTGATAAGCTTATCCGAGGTATCTGTGGTCAGGTTGACGGTTCGATTGTGCCAGGTATGTTAGGAATGGAAGCTGGACAATCGTGCGTTGGCGATGTCTATGCCTGGTTTAAGGATTTACTGATGTGGCCTTTGGAAGATATTTTAAAAGGGGACGCTACCATTAATGCCAAAACAAAACAAAAGATTATTAATGACATTTCTGAGCAGCTCATCCCAGTACTGTCAAAAGAAGCTGAGAAGGTAGCGATAGATGAATCGGGTATCGTGGCTCTGGATTGGCTGAATGGAAGACGGACTCCTTATGCCAATCAACTTTTAAAGGGAGCGATTGCGGGTTTGAGCCTTGGTTCGGACGCTCCTAAGATTTTCCGAGCTTTGGTGGAAGCAACAGCTTTTGGTGCAAAAAAAATTGTAGACCGCTTTATACAAGAAGGCGTAAAAATTGAAGGTGTTATTGCACTGGGTGGCGTAGCGAAAAAAGCCCCATTTGTCATGCAAGTACATTCAGATGTTTTGAATATGAGAATAAAAGTGGCTCGCTCGGAACAGGCATGTGCATTGGGTGCTGCAATGTGTGCTGCCACAGCTGCAGGCATTTATCCTAATATAGGAGATGCCCAAAAAGCAATGGGGAACGGCTTTGAAAAAGAATACCATCCCGACGAGGAAAATGCAAAAAAGTATGAATCCTTATACTGGAGATATTCTAAACTTGGTGAGTTTATAGAAAATGAATTCACAAAATAAGGGGAAGTTTAATCATATTAAAAAAGTCAAGAATAAAAGTAAATGCCTCAAAGAGGCTCCTTTGGAGCAAGCTGTTACTTAATAAGATCGAAACGAATTTTTAGAAGGGAGGGAATCATGATGAAAAAGAAATCTTCGTTTAGTTGCCGAGTTCGTATGAACTTCTTTATAAGTATCATTCTAATCATTGCATTTGCACTTTTGGAAGGATGTAGCAAAAAAGAATCAATTTCAGGAAAGGGAAAAGAAATGAGAATTCAAGAAGAAACCTTTGGAATGACTCCAGAAGGAGATTCAATTAAATCGTATATATTAACCGATGGAAAAGGCATAGAAGCGAAGTTAATCAACTATGGCGCCATTCTCGTTTCACTTAAAGTTCCTGACAGAGAAGGAAATTCCGAGGATATAACACTTGGTTATGAAACTCTTGAGGAATATGTGCAAGATAAATCTTACTTTGGTGGAACGATCGGTCGCTATGCGAACAGGATTTCAAAGGGAAGATTTACGCTTGACGGTGTGCAATATACGCTTGCGGCAAATGATAATGGGAATCACTTGCATGGCGGTCTAAAAGGCTTTAATAAAGTCATTTGGAAACCAGAGAAGATCGAGAGTACTGATAGCGTTGGAATAAAATTCCACTACCTGAGCAAAGACGGTGATGAGGGTTATCCAGGCAATCTTTCAACTACTGTGACATATATCCTTACTGAAAATTCAGAATTAAAGATTTATTTTGAAGCTGAGACTGATAAGGATACTCCTGTGAATCTCACCCATCACAGCTATTTTAACCTGGCAGGTTCAGCGAAACGAGACATATTAGAGCATGAGTTGACAATTGTTGCAGATCGATATACACCGGTAGATGGAAGGTTGATCCCAACTGGAGAAATTAAATCTGTGAAAGACACGGACATGGATTTCACTAATCCGATGTCTATCGGTGAAAGGATTCAGAATATTGTTGGTGGTTATGACCATAATTATGTCCTGAATAAGGAAAAAGGTAAGCTTTCATTGGCTGCGCGTGTCTATGAACCGGAGAGTGGCCGAGTAATGGAGCTATACACAATAGAGCCTGGAATACAATTTTATTCGGGTAACTTCCTCGACGGCAGCATTACAGGGAAAGGTGGACAGACCTACCATAAACATTACGCTTTTTGTCTTGAGCCACAACATTTTCCGGATTCTCCAAACCAACCACACTTCCCTTCAACGATTCTTAAACCTGGGGAGAAATATACCCATCTAATAGTGTATAAATTTTCTAACCGTTGAGTGACAAGTGACAATATTTAAAAGATACAGATGAATACATACAAAGCGCTCAAGGAAAACGCTTGGAAAGCTAATATGGAGCTTCACAGAAGCGGGCTGGTTATTCAGACATTCGGCAATGCCAGTGCTCTTGATCGGAATCTCGGGGTATTTGCCATCAAACCCAGTGGTGTTTCGTACCAGGACCTAATCCCTAAAGATATGGTTGTTGTGGATCTTGAGAACAACGTGGTTGAAGGAAGTTTGCGTCCATCTTCTGATACAAAGACGCATACGGTTCTCTATAGAAATTTCCCTGAAATTGGAGGCGTATGTCATAGTCACTCCACCTATGCAGTTGCCTGGGCGCAGGCTATGAAATCCATACCTATTTTCGGAACCACACATGCCGATTATCTAACAACCGATATACCATGTACTGAGGTCATGAGTGACAATATGATAAAGGGAGACTATGAAGAAGAGACAGGGAATCAGATTATTCAAACATTTCGGAATCTATCATACAAGGAAATAGAAATGGTTCTTGTAGCATGCCATGGGCCGTTCACGTGGGGTCGAACTCCTGAGAAAGCCGTTCGTAACGGTGTAATACTTGAAAAGCTCGCTAAAATTGCGTTTCTAACGTTACAAATCAATCCATCAATTCCAAGGCTTAAAGAAGCCCTGATTAACAAACATTATCAGCGGAAACATGGTAGAGATGCTTATTACGGACAAAACAAGTAAGGAGAATAATTAATATTAAGGCTGCTTACATGACATCAGCCGGTTGTTTTAAAATACATGAAACAACTGCACCAAGAATCCGAACCGATTTTGATGTACTCTTGCAAATTGAGACGGTTGGTATTTGTGGATCAGATTTACACTATTTTCGCACAGGCAACATTGGAGGTCAGGTGGTTCAGTATCCCTTTCTCCTTGGTCATGAATGCGTGGGAATAGTGATGGATTTTGGCCCAGCTGTAAATTCTGTACAGCTTGATGATCGTGTGGTTATAGATCCTGCTGTTTCCTGCGGGCAATGTGATCAATGCAAACAGGGACGGCCACATACCTGTAGAAATTTAAAGTTTTTAGGCTGTCCCGGTCAAATGGCAGGATGTCTAACGGAACAACTCATCATGCCGGAATCATGCTGTTACCCAGTTCCTCCGGAACTAACAACAAATGAAGCCGTCTTTACTGAGCCGCTTTCCATCGGACTCTATGCCTGGCAGTTGGTTGACGATATTAATATCAATAAAGTTGCTATTCTTGGAGCTGGACCTATCGGACTCAGTGTTTTGCTTGTCGCACGACAGAAGGGTGTTTCTCATATTTTTGTGACGGATAAAGTGAACGCCCGGCTACAGGCTGCGAAAAAATTGGGTGTTGATTGGACTGCCAATCCCAATGAATCGGATGTAGTTCAAGCTGCGTCCGATGAACTGGATGTTGTATTTGAATGCTGCGGTCAAGAGGATGCAATACGAGAAGGTATCAATCTGTTGAAACCCGGTGGTTTTCTGGTGATTGTTGGTATTCCGGAAGTGGAAAATATCCAGCTTCCAATCCATCTACTTCGGCGGAAGGAAATTACAATTCTTAATGTACGCCGACAAAATGGAAAAATGCAGGAAGCCATCGATTTTGCAAAACAACAACTATCTCATATTAATTCGCTTATCACACATGAATATCGTCTGCAAAATGTTCAAGAAGCCTTTGAAAAAACTTCGGCTTATGAAGATGGTGTGATTAAAGCGATTGTTACAATACAATAAAATAAGATGGACAAACATATAAATTGAAAGGAATTCTCATGGAAAATGTACCTGAAGTTAAACTCGGTATTATTGCAGTCAGTCGCGATTGTTTTCCGATTGAACTGTCTCAAAAACGAAGAGGAAAGGTAGTTGAAGCCTGCAGAGCGCAAGGTTTTTCTATCACAGAATTAAAGACCACCGTTGAAAATGAAACGGATGTACTCAACGCGCTTAAGGAAATTCAGGATAGCGATGTCAACGCATTGGTCATCTATCTCGGCAATTTTGGACCGGAGGGTCCAACGACGATGCTTGCACAGAAGTTCGATGGGCCGGTGATGTTTGCTGCCGCTTCGGAGGAAGCCGGAGATAATCTCATCCAAGGCAGAGGTGACGCCTACTGCGGTATGCTAAGTACGTCTTATAACACAGGGTTAAGGAAATTAACGCCATATATTCCGGAATATCCTATCGGTATCCCCGATGAAATTGCTGACATGATACAGGATTTCATTCCCATTGCCAGGATCATGATCGGCTTGAAAAGGCTCAAGATTTTCTCATTTGGTCCCAGACCCCATGACTTTCTTGCCTGCAATGCACCCATCAAACCGCTCTATGATATCGGCGTTGAGATCATGGAGAATAGCGAACTTGATTTATATGATATGTATCTGACTGCAAAAGATCATCCCGACATCAAATCTGTTGCCAAAGATATGGCTCAAGAATTGGGTGCAGGTAACAATTATCCTGATATCCTGAACAAATTGGCACAATATGAGATTGCGCTACTGAATTTTATGGAAAATAACCTGGGTGCCTCACAGTACGGTATTTTTGCCAATAAATGCTGGCCTGCTTTTGAAAAATATTTCACATTTGTGCCTTGTTACGTGAACTCTCGACTTGCCTCGTGGGGCATTCCTATTTCATGTGAGGTGGACATCTATGGTGTATTGAGTGAATACATAGCCGCATGTGCGTCAAATCTATCGCCGACTATCCTTGACATCAATAATACAGTTCCTTATGATATGATTAAAGAGGCAAAAGATGTTGTGGGTGATTATAAACCGAGCGATCTTTTCATGGGCTTTCACTGCGGTAATACACCGGCGTCCTGTATGGCGAACTTTTCGATGAAATACCAGCTCATCATGCACCGTTTGTTGGAGCCGGATAAAGAACCGGATATCACCAGGGGAACGCTTGAGGGTCAGATCCGATCCGGTGAGGTCACAATCTTCCGGCTCCAATCCACAGCAGAAACACAATTAAAAGCCTATTTAGCTGAAGGTGAAGTGCTGAATATCAATCCTAAATCATTCGGTAGTATCGGGGTTTTTGCAATTAAAGAAATGGGCAGATTCTACAGGCATGTATTGATTGAAAAACGCTTTCCGCATCACACGGCAGTCGCTTTCAAACATTCAGGAAAAGTACTATTTGAAGCAGTAAAAATGCTCGGAGTTGATGATATTTCATTCAATTTACCGAAAAGCGTTTTTTATAAAACTGAAAATCCATTTTGATTTAAATGTACTGTAATTTAATGAATTGAAAAGGTAAACAAGGAGGGAAACATGGCTGTTCATACTGTTGATTGGATCATTGTTGCTGGTTATTTTCTTATCATCTTAGGATTAGCATGGTGGGTGATCAAAAAAAGGAAGGATACATCTACCGATTATTTTCTGGCGGGTCGCCACCTGGGCTGGTTTGTGATTGGGGCATCAATTTTTGCCTCCAACATCGGCTCAGAACACCTGGTGGGTTTGGCTGGTTCCGGCGCTACCGACGGCGTTGCTATGGCACATTATGAACTGCATGCCTGGTGTTTGCTGGTTCTGGGATGGGTGATGGTGCCTTTCTACATGCGCTCAAAAGTATTTACTATGCCCGAATTTCTGGAAAAGCGTTTTTCACCGGCGGCACGCACGGTACTTTCGATTATTTCCCTTGTAGCATATGTGCTAACCAAAATTGCCGTAGGTATTTTTGCCGGCGGTATTGTGTTCAGCGTCTTGCTACCGGACCTTCATTTCATGGGGCTGGATAGCTTCTGGATAGGCTCTATTCTTGTGATCGTCCTGACTGGTATCTATACCATTCTCGGCGGTTTGCGTGCAGTTGCCTATACCGAAGCTCTGCAGACCATTGTTCTAGTATTCGGTTCAGTATTAGTAGTTATTTTTGGTCTGAAAGCTCTGGGTGGCTGGGGTGAACTGCGTAATATATGTGGTTCGGAAATGTTCAACCTCTGGAAACCGCTGGTGCCCGCTGGTATCCAAGGAACGTGGGAACCGGTGCGGGAGGCTGGACGTATGGCGTGGTATTTCAACGACAATTACCCATGGCTGGGTATGCTGTTTTGTGCACCGATTATCGGGTTGTGGTACTGGTGTACCGACCAATATATTGTTCAGCGTGCCCTGGGAGCACCGGGTGAGCAAGTAGCCCGGCGTGGTTCCATTTTTGCCTCGTTCCTAAAATTGCTGCCTGTTTTCATCTTTATTATACCCGGAATGATCTGTTTTGCCCTGGCTAAAAGCGGGCGGGTAGAAGTTATTCAGCAAACATTGTTTGATTCGCAGGGACAATTGCTGCGAGATAATGCTCAAATGGCTTTTCCGCTATTGGTGGCGTATGTATTGCCTGTAGGAGTGCGCGGCATTGTTGTCGCTGGACTTTTAGCAGCGTTAATGAGTTCCTTAGCAGGCGTTTTCAATGCCTCTTCTACACTATTCACTATGGACTTTTATTCCAGATTTAGACCCAAAGCAACTCAGCATCAACTGGTTTGGATAGGCCGAGTAGCTACCAGCGTCATGGTTTTGATTGGCCTGCTGTGGATCCCGGTGATCCGAGGCGGCAAGGGTTTGTATGACTATCTGCAAACGGTGCAGGGTTATCTTGCTCCACCAATTTTTGTCGTCTTCTTCTTCGGGGTTTTCAATAAGCGGCTCAACAGCAAGGGATGCCTGGCTGCATTGATTACTGGCTTTGTTATGGGACTATTTCGATTGGCAATCGACACGCCGGTTAAACTCGTCGAGAGTTTTGCCTATGAACAAGGTTCTTTCTTCTGGATTATGAATAACATCTTTTTCCAGTATTATAGCTTATTGATATTTATTGTCTGCGCCGTGGTTATGGTTGTAGTCAGTTATATGACTAAAGAACCATCTTACCAAAAAATCACCAGTTTAACCTACTCAACCATAACAGCCGAAGACCGCAAGCAATCCCGGAAAAGTTGGAATATCAGAGATGTTGTTAGTTCCCTGATTGTGTTGGTGCTCATTGTTGCAGTGTATTTGTACTTCACAGGATAGGATGAAACAAATCGGGCTACAGATGGTATTTGATTCACACTTTAATCATTGTTGATGTCATAGCAGCTTTTTATGTCTAATTTTGGTAAGATTGTAAAGTAATTACAACAAAACGATGGAATTTGCTCCTGCATCTATATAAAGGTGATGATTGAATTGATGAAAAAAGCTGGGATTTGTTTTTTTAAGTCTGCTGGCAAAGAGCCGGAGCTGACCGCCTCGCTGCAGTGAATTTTGGCAGCTATTATCTAAAATGGACGTTTTAAGCATTTTTGTTAGTTTTGATTAAAAGTTACGGCGGGCAGGTTAAACTAGCGTTATCATCATTGAGAATATTTTCGAAATTAAAAAATACTAAACAACTTATGAAACGAGTCATTTTTGTTTCTTTATTAATGGTTACAGCGGTTTGGAGCGCTGAACCTCCTTTTCATCGTGGCGTTAATCTTACAAATTGGTTTCAAACGTCAATTGCACAGCAGATTCAGTTTACTAAATTTACCAGACAGGATTTTATCAATATCAAAAACCTAGGCTGCGATGTCATTCGACTACCTATTAATTTACATTTTATGACCAGCGGCGTGCCGGATTACAAAGTCGATCCGCTGTTTTATTATTTTCTCGATCAAATAGTGAATTTTGCTGAAGAACTGGAGCTTCATCTCATCCTCGACAATCATACATTTGATCCATCGGCTGATACGGGTCCAAATATTGACGATGTTCTGATCCCTGTTTGGACTCAAATGGCGGAGCATTACAAAGATCGCTCAACTTATCTTTACTATGAAGTGCTCAACGAACCGCACGGTATTTCGGATACAAAGTGGAACGAGATACAGCAAAAAGCTATCGATGCTATTCGTTCGGTCGATCAAAAACACACGATTATTATTGGTCCGGCAGGATGGAACAGTTACAATAACCTTAAAAATATGCCTGTGTACGCTGATGGTAACCTGATCTATACCTTTCATTTTTATGATCCGTTTTTATTTACGCATCAGGGCGCCAGTTGGACGAATCCATCAATGGCACCACTTGCTGGTGTGGCCCTTCCCTTATGATGCTGCCCGCATGCCCGATTGCCCACATGAGCTGGTAGGTACGTGGATACAAAGCAGTTTGAATAATTATCGAAATGACGGCACTGTTGAGCGCGTTAAACAATTAATTGATATTGCTGCAGCGTTTAAAACCGAACGGGATGTTCCGTTATTCTGTGGAGAATTTGGTGTATATATTCCGAATAGCGATAACAACGATCGAGTCTATTGGTATAATATCGTACGGAATTATCTTGAAGAGAAAGGTATTGCCTGGACGATTTGGGATTATAGAGGTGGTTTCGGCCTTTTTAAAGCAGGAACAAGCGAAATGTTCGATTATGATTTAAATATACCTCTCCTAGACACGTTGGGATTTAATTCGCCGCCACAATTTGAATTTGTCCTTAAACCTGATACAACCAGGTTTGATCTTTATATGGATTTTATCGGACAAAAAATAGTTGAATCGAGTTGGGCAGATGAAGGCATCGTGAATTTCTACTCGGAAGATAATCCAGTTGGTGGGAATTACTGTATTTATTGGACAGAATTTGACCAATATAACTACATTGGCTTTAATTTCAAACCGATCAAAGATCTTTCTATGCTTGTTGATAATGGGTATGCGATTGATTTCTGGGTGCGCGGGGATTCACCCGGTGCTAGATTCGATATCCGTTTTGTTGACACAAAAACCGATGCTCCTGGTGATCACCCCTGGCGTATGCGTATGACCATTGATGAAACATTAGCGACGTGGAATGGAGAATGGAACCATTTACAAATTCCCTTGAGTGATTTTACCGAACACGGTTCCTGGGATAATGAATGGTTCGAACCGCAAGGTGATTTCGATTGGACAGCTATCGAACATTTTCAAATCGTATCGGAACATCATGATCTAAAAGGTATTAAATTTTGGTTCGATAATATCCGAATCGTTGATCCGCAAGTGGTAGGTGTTCAAAGTGAAGTGGGAAAACAATTTAATTATAAACTTTTCCAGAATTATCCCAATCCTTTTAATCCAGTTACCACAATCGTCTATGAATTGAACGAGACAAGTACGGTTTCACTTAAGGTTTATAATCTGACAGGATGTGAGGTCGGCATTATAGGAGATAACCAGCAAAAGGAGGCCGGACACTACCAGGTTACTTTTGACGGTTCGGATTTACCAAACGGCGTCTATTTCTATCGTCTGGATACTAATAAACAGACAATGGCCAGAAAAATGTTGCTTATTAAATGAGCTTTTTCCAGGCAGCTGATGGGCAATCAAGATAGAGAATAGCAAGGTACTATTCGAAATTTAAACAAGCGGGTGTTATTAATCAAAAATATGTTTTATATTCACTCTGTATGAGGGTAATTTTCACAGGTGAATAGGTAGAATTGTAGCATAATGTCGAAATTGAGAGTACAGAGATTGAAAAGAAATCGGGTGCTGTTAGGGCTGCTGTTATTTTTTCAGTCCCTGGCGCTCTTTGCCTCTGCCCTACCCAGTTTTCGGTTTGAACATCTCTCAATCGAAAACGGACTGTCCCACAATTCAGTTATCGAAATCATCCAGGATCGTCAGGGATTTATCTGGTTCGGGACACTTAACGGACTGGATCAGTACGATGGATACCAATTCGTTATTTATCGACCGATACCGGGCGATTCGACCAGTCTATGTCATAATGTAATCAATGCTCTCTATGAAGACAGTCGCGGAATTCTCTGGGTGGGGACGCTTAATGGATTGAATCGTTACGATCAAGGCCAGGACCGATTTACCAGAATTCGTCATCAGCCCGATAATCCCAATTCACTGGTAGATAATCGTATTCGCTGTATAACTGAAGACCATACCGGTCTTATCTGGATCGGAACAGAAGGTGGTTTAAGCTCTTATAATCCGGAGACAAACCAATTTCAAAACTACCTTCCCGAAGCAGGTAATCCCCATAGCCTGGGTGATTTCATCATTCATGATATTTATGAGGATAGTCGTAATCAACTTTGGATTGCTACGGAAAAAAGCGGTGTGAATTTTTTCAACCGCCGCACCTGTTCTTTTACTAAATTCAAACATGAATCACATCAGTCTTCTACCTCGTCCACCAGTGCCGTTATTACCCTTTGTGAGGATCAATGGAATGTTTTATGGATTGGTACCTGGGGAGATGGCCTCCAGCACTTTAATAACGAAAAACACAGGTTTCAGAGAGTACCATTAATTTCAAACAGCAATGAGCCCTTTTCATCTAAAATAATCACGAACCTTATGATTGACCACTCTGGTCGACTCTGGGTCTGTACCTATGATGCGGGTTTATTCATTTTGCCCCAGATTCCGCGTCAACAAACGAAACTCAGAGCAAGCGATTATCAGCACTATCATTACGACCCTTACGATGAAACGGGTATTCAATCCAACGCTCTGTGGACTGTATATGAAGACCGCACCGGGGTTGTCTGGATTGGTAACGAAAACGGGGGTGTCAACCGTACAGATACTAAACAAAGTCATATACTGCATTATCATTCCAGAGTCGCCTCTGATAATTCTATTTCCAATAACCATGTAACCTCTTTTTATGAAGACAAATCCGGGACTATCTGGATAGGCACCCGCTTCGGTGGATTAAATCGCTTTGATCCGGTGAAAAACCGTTTCAAGGTCTTTCCATCGCTTCCCGGCTTAACCGACAGTCCCGGCTCAGATGCCATTCTCTGCCTTCTGGGCGACGGAAAAAATACACTCTGGATCGGAACCGATGGAAGCGGTCTGGATCGCTTCAATCTCAAGAATGGTCATTTTGAACACTTTCGCCATGATGACCAGTATCCCACAAGTATCGGAGAAGATGTAGTGCTTTCACTTTGTCGCGATCAACAGGGAGTGCTCTGGATTGGTACCTGGGGTGGCGGTCTTTCACGTCTGAATGAGGACCAGAAAACCTTTACCAATTATCCGGTCAACCGAAAAAATGATCGACAAAATGTAGTTACTTCGATTGTTGAAGACCCTGACGAAGGACTATGGTTGGGCACCTACGGCAATGGATTAATCTATTTTAATCCTCGAAAAGAGGAAATGCTTTTCTCCCGCAATGATGAAAAAGATTCCTTGAGTCTCGGACATGATAACGTTAATACACTTTACTTCAGCCAGGAAGGAACTCTCTGGATAGGCACCATGGGTGGCGGTTTAAACTACATGACTGATTTCAGTAGAAAAGACCGAGTTGCTCGTTTTGCCAGATACGACCAGAGCGACGGATTGCCTGATAATATTATTGAATGTATTGTTGAGGATAACAACGGGTTCCTCTGGCTGGGAACCAATCACGGCATTTCACGGCTGGACCCAAAGACGAGGGAGATAAAAAATTTTGATCGTAATGATGGCTTCGGCCAGGATATCTTCTATCATGAATCAGTCCTGCGCGCCAGCAACGGAATGCTTTATTTCGGTGGTATAAACGGATTCAATATTTTTTATCCCAGCGACATTCGTTTTAATCCTTACATACCGCCGGTGGTCATTACTCAATTTCAGGTTTTCAATGAATCGGTAACTCCCGGGGATCAAGGGAAAGGAATCCTAAGCCATTCCATTTTAATTACTGATAGCCTGACTCTTTCTTATAATGATAATGTATTCTCTTTTGAATTTGCCGCACTGGACTTCAGCTGCTTTCAGAAGAATCAATATGCCTATATGATGGAAGGCTTTGACCACCAGTGGCATTATACCAATGCCAGCCGTCGTTTCGCTTCTTATACAAATTTGCCTTATGGAAATTACCACTTCCGGGTGATTGCTTCAAACAATCACGGAATCTGGAACAAAGAAGGAGCATCAGTCCATATTACAATCACACCGCCCTTCTGGAAAACTAATTGGATGAAAATAATTTATATGGTCTTTATTATCGGTGCGGCGCTGGGTATAAAAAAGGCTGTTCAAAATCGGGAACGCTATCGCGCTCAAATGGAGATAAAACGTCTGGAAACCGAGAAAATTCATGAGATAGATCAATTAAAGCTGCGCTTTTTTACCCATATTTCCCATGAGTTTCGTACGCCCTTGACCTTGATTATCGGGCCCGTTGAGCGCATTCTGCATGCAGAAAAAGAGCTGAATCAGAAAAAAAAGGATTTCTATAATCGACTTGTTTTACAAAATGCCCGACGCCTGTTGCGTCTGGTAAATCAGCTAATGGATGCTCGCAAACTGGATACGGGTAGTATGAAACTGGAACTGCAGGAGAAGGAAATTGTCTCTTTTGTAAAAGCAATTGTTTCGGCTTTTCGCTACGAGACGGAGCAGAAGAAAATTCGCTATAATTTCCATGCATCAGTTGATATATTGCGCTGGAGTTTTGATCCTGATAAAATCGAAAAGATACTTTATAATTTGATTTCCAACGCCATCAAATTTACCGATCCCGGTGGTGCGATTGAAGTGAGCTTACATTTATCTTCAACAGAAGTCACACTCCAGTCAAATTCTTCACCGGCAGCAGAGCGCTGGCTTTTAATTAGGGTAACGGATACGGGTGTTGGTATGGCCCCTGAACACCTCAGTCATATTTTTGATCCCTTCTATCAGACTGAACAATCGATAGTTCGGCGACCCCATGGGACTGGAATTGGTCTTTCCATTAGCAAAGACTTTGCAGAAATGCACAGTGGGATAATAACTGTTGAAAGTACACCAAACATAGGGTCAATTTTCACCCTTGAGCTGCCAGAAATTTATCAAAGTGAACACATCGCTGAAGAAGCACCAGAAAAAATATCACCACTTTTAGAAACCAAGGCGGGCATTATTTCCGGAGATTTATTAGATAATGACCTTGAGCCGGTCGTAGAGCAGAATGAAAAGGATGAAGATAATAAACTACTGATTTTGACTATTGAAGATGATAAAGATATGTGTCAATACCTCAGGCTGGAAATTGGTAACCAGTATTCCATAATTCAGGCGCCGGATGGTCTGAGCGGATATGAAATGGCCTTGGATCATATTCCAGATCTGATCATCTGCGATGTGATGATGCAGGTTATGGATGGCTATGAATTTTGCCAGCGGTGCAAAAATGACCAGCGCACCAGCCATATTCCCATTATCTTGCTTACGGCCCAGACGGAGGAAGAGAAGCGGAAAGAGGGTCTGATAGCCGGGGCTGATGATTATATTACTAAACCCTTTAATCCAGACCTATTGAAACTGCGGATTGAGAATTTGCTCTATACCCGGAAAAAAATGCGAGAGCATTTCAGCCGCATGGTTTACCTTAATCCTCAAGAAATACCCATTAGTTCGCCCGATGAACAGTTTCTGCAGAAAGTGGTAGAAGTAGTCGAACAGTATATTGGGGACACTGATTTTTCAGTGGATGATTTGAGCTATCATGTGGGTTTAAGTCGCGCCCAGCTATACCGAAAAATGCGGGGATTGATTAATCAAACTCCAAGCGATTTCACTCGTACTTATCGATTGAAACGAGCTCTGCAGCTTCTGGAAAAAGGTCATTATCCTTCCCAGGTATGCTATCAAATAGGATTCCGAGACCCCTCCTATTTTGCAAAATGTTTTCATAAGCATTTTGGAATGACTCCTCAACAGGTTAAAAATCAAAATCACAATATAAATTAACCTCAATTTTCTTGCCACATTTTCTTATTGTGTGACCGATTTCGACAAAATGCAACATAATTACCAGATTTTGAGATGATTTTTCTGGAAAGCATTCTTATTTTATTTTCAGCTGAGGGAATTAAACAAAAGTGGGGTTTCAATCAATATGGATCAATTAAAAGGAGGTGATGAATTGGAATTTATCTCAAAGTTGAGGTTAACTAATAACTAAAGTAAGGAGAAAAACTATGCGCAAAGTTACTTTGTTTTTAAGTATGGCAGTCTTGTTACTGCTTTTTTCACCGGCAGGAGCCCAGTTTCTGGCTGTGGAATCTTTTAATTATCCCGTTGGCACTTCTTTGGACACTCTTATGGGAACATCGGCAAACGGATGGAGTGGCTGTTGGTATAAGCTTGTAGGAGCTCAGGATAACGCGGCGGTTGTTGCAGATACTGGTTTGGTTTATGACGATCTCGATTATGAGGTCCCGAATGTCGGCAACCATCTTGAGAGTGTACCAGATTCAACTGGGACAGAACAGCGCTATTGTCGTTTCTTAGATAAAACTTGGCCAGACGAGGCCGGACGGGAATACTGGATTAGTTTTATTATGAATGTAAAAAATGCCACTGATGACGCTACATGGTTGGGTATCAAGTTTTATAATGGCGAAACCGGTGAATTAGGGATGCTTGGGAAAGGACATGGACTTGATAAATATACGGTTGGTAGTGGTTGGCACGGCGGCCCAGGGCCAGAAGTATCCACAGTTTCATGGGACTCTGGACCGGTATGGCTTGTAGGAAAAATAGTTATGTCAGGGGGGGTTGGCCCCGACCCAATCTATATGTGGATTAATCCAGATCCTGCTGCGGAGCCCGATACTTCAATCAAAGATGCAGTGGCGAGTGGTGCTCAAATGGATGATGGGTTCAATTGTATTCGCATAGAATTTGGCGGTAACGTTGGAGACGGGCTCCAGGCAAGTTTTGATGAAATTCGATTGGGAACCTCCTATGCAGATGTTTCTTCACCCACTACGGGTGTGGCCCGGCAGGACAATAGATTTCCGGTTCAATTTGCTTTGTCTCAAAACTATCCGAACCCGTTCAATCCCACTACTAATATTTCCTACACGTTGAAGAGCAGGGGTAAAGTGCGTCTCCTGGTTTACGACCTTTTAGGTCGGGAATTAGCTGTTCTGGTGGATGGTGTTCAGAATGCTGGCATGTATAAGGTTGTGTTCTCTGGTGCTGATCTAACCAGCGGTATTTATTTCTACAGTCTGCAGACCCCCAAGGAAGTGATCACAAAGAAGATGGCGCTGATCAAGTGAGTGCCAAGTTAAGAAGTAATTCTCATCTGCGAACATGTAGGTCGGTGTGCAGTTGAAAACGGCTGCACACTAAGCGACTCGACAATGTAACTGTTGGTGTTGCTTTAACTGATCTAATGAGGGGCCAAGGAGAGACAGGGTGATGATCTGGTTTGCTTGAGCGGAATACTCACCCTGAAAAGGGGAAACGGATTCTGGCTCACATAACTTGTAATTCTGTGCTCCTGGGCCTACTCTGTAATCCTTCGGGAGAGCAGAACATAAAGGTTATCTGTTCTTTGATATTGTGATAAATCAACCAAGTTACGAGGTTTGACTCAATGCGATCCTGTAATTTACTTTCCTGGATTGGTTCTTTCGAGCAGCCTGACCCTCAAGAGCAGTTCCTTGGCAGGCTTATATGCCGGATAACGGTTGACAGTTCGTTCAAGGAGGCGAATCGCTGGTTCCGGCCTTTCCGAGATCAGGTACGCAAGAGTAAGCACATAGGCATTTTCGGGAGCGGTTGCAGGATCCTCGGGAAATTTAGTCAGCTCTTCATAATAGCGGATGGCATTCTCTGATTTCCCTTGCTTCAGGTAGATATCTCCAAGAGCGCGGTAAGCGATAGTAGTTCGCTCGACCTGTAATGAAGCAAGAAGTATTGTCTCAGCCTCGGAGAACGCTTTTTGATCGAAATAGAGTTGCGCAAGCCCGAAATACGCAGTAACATTGAGCGGAAATTGATTGATGATCGTTTCATATTCCTTCTCAGCGTTGGTGTACTCGCCGCGCCGCAGGTAATATTCGGCAGCACGTTTGTGCACGCTTACCCAACTAATCTGATTGCGAACAGCCTGTTCAGCAATGAAGCGCAGTGTATCTATTGCTTGAATGGGTGCGACAACTCGAAACCGCTTCTTGAAAGGCCACCCCGATGTAAGGAATTCAATTTTTCGTGCTGCTATAAATTCATCTACATCGGTCAGGTGACGATGTTCCCAAAGAAAATCATCGGTCACGGTGTCGTGCATTAGCCATTCTTCGGATGTAGCCAACAGGCCATGGTAGCGCATCAGCCGCGCGTACTCCTTTGCAATGAAAAAATGTCCCCGTGCATTTGGATGGAGATGTTCGATGCTAAGATTGTATCCGACGAGAGAATCTTGTGAGAGAGACTTGAAAACCGTCTCGATGTCGGCTACAAAGCAGTGCTCGTGATCTTCCATCGAACGAATAAGGTTGTTGAACTTACTATCTGTTCGGAATCGCAGTTCGTCGTAATCTCGCGCAAGAATGTATTCAGGATATGCTTCTTGCTTTCTGCCTTCTGCATCGAGGCATTGGGCAAGTCGATAATGAGCATCGGCATACAGGGAATCCCACTTGATGGCTGACCGGAAAAGGACGATAGCAGAATCCACCAGGCCTTTTGACTGAAGCTCCAAACCGCTCCTGTACAACTGTTGAAACTGGGTCCGTTGTTGTTGTGGAATTCCAGGTGAATTATTCGATATAAAGGGGAATTGGTCCCGAAGGTTTGACACCTGAGTGCTAAGGATAAGAGGAATGCGTCGGTTTTGGCATAGATCGAAGAGTTCTTTCAGGTTCTGCCGAAATACAGCAAGAGTCTTAATATACATGTCACTCCCGTAAGGAACATTTTTTCCTCGAGCAACCTGCTCCATCATCGTGGTACGATTTGAATAGTCGATAGCAGATTTCCTCAATAAGTTAAGCGGCTTGGAAATGATATTTTTAACAAGCTGAAAAGTCCGGAGATGAACCATGCGAAGGTACAAGAGCGTCATCCATCTTGCAGGAGTTCCAATCTCATTGGATGCCATTCCAAGTGCGCCATAAAATTCATTATGACCACCGTATACGATAAACAAGTCAGGTTCATACTTTATCAAGTCCTCGCTAAGGTCTAGGACTGTGTAGCTGTTGGTGGCCGTCATGCCCAAATTAACGATCTCGATTAAACTATCGGGAAAGACAGCCTTTAGGCGATCACGCAGGAACGAGGGAAAGGCGCCATTGTACCAGTAAGGATATCCGACAGTTGTCGAACCGCCAAGACAAAAGATGCGGAATGTTCCGAGCGGCTTGGAAACGAGAAAATACTCCGGCGAAGGGTCAGGGCTGAAATTGATCCGACTGAAATATCGATTCTTGACAGACGGATTCAGGGTGTAATATGCTTTTCCGCCAACATCTTCAATTGTAAAAAGCGAGAGGTCGGGGCCGTAATTGAACAGCCTTAAGGAAAATTCGAGAAGCGTAAAGAAAAGAACTGGAATTGATGGAGCAATAATTCTAAAGATACGTTTTCGTCGAGGAGTGATGTTATGGAGTGGATGTGGGCAAGTTTGATGTTTCAATTTGAATCTCTGATCAGATTTGTCCAAAACAAAATCTCCTGAATGTGGTGTGTTTTGTGTGATATGTATCTAATCTAACCTCCAACCGGAAGTTGTTATACACTCGAAAGATACAAATTTTTTTCGCAAATAAACAAATAAAAAAGAGTACCATATAATTGGAAAAAAAAGCAAGAAAAAAATTAAGTTCTCGAATATTCAATTGATTATTCTTGTTTGTGCTTCTCTTCCCATACTTTGAGAAATCAGTGGGGAGAGTAAGATTCACTCAATTTTTATTATAAACTCTATTAAGGAGGAATTGAATATGAAACAAGTGAAGAGGGTGATAGCCCTGATTCTGCTGTTGGCAATCGCAATGGTGGGCACGCTCTGGTCGGGGATAACGGGCAAGATAGCCGGCATAGTGACCGATAAGACGACTGGTGATCCACTGCCCGGTGCTAATGTGGTCATTGTTGGAACCGTAATGGGCGCTGCATCAGATCAAGATGGGCACTATACCATTTTGCATGTTCCACCAGGTGTTTATAATGTTCAAGTCTCTGTCATCGGATATGCAAAAATGACTATTAGCGATGTCCGAGTGCTTATAGATCAAACCGCCCATGTCAATATAAGGTTGGAAGTGGAGGCTATAAAAGGCGAAATGGTTACGATCGTAGCTGAAAGAAAACTTATTAAGCCAGATGTGGCAACCAGCGTAGTTGCTGTTTCCGGAGAGGATATTAAAACTTTGCCTGCTGCCAGCGTGACGGATATAATGGGAATGCAGGCGGGAATTAACAACAATCAAATTCGTGGAGTTGGTCTAGATCAGGCACTATTCGTAGTGGATGGCGTCACAATGAGGGATCCACGAAATAATCAGGCCTTGACCAAAGTGGCGTTGAGCACCATACGGGAAGTTTCCATAGAACGTGGTGGCTTCAACGCGGAATACGGTCAGGTTCAATCCGGCATCGTCAACGTCGTCACTAATGAAGGGAAAGTAAAAGGTTATACGGGAAGCTTCAATATAAGAATAACACCACCGACGCCGAAATATTTTCGAGGCTCCGACATGCCGGATGTCAATGATCCAACCTCCTATTGGTTACGACCCTATCATGACCCTGATGTATGTTGGACAGGCACGACCAGCGGGGCGTGGGACACGTACACCCAATCAAAATATCTAATCTTTGAGGGATGGAACTCAGTCTCAAAACGGTTGTGTACGGACAATGACCCAAACAACGATCTGACGCCACTTGCAGCACAAAGAGTATTCGAGTATTACACAAGAAAAAAACAGATCAATGATCAGCCGGATTACAATATTGATGGTGGTTTCGGTGGACCGGTTCCTTTTATTTCTGAACAGCTTGGGAATCTTCGCTTTTTCGCCTCCTACCGCGGTGAAAGAGATATGTTACTTTTCCCGACAACAAGACCGGATTACAGGGATTATGATGCAAGGTTAGTGATGAATTCTGATATTAGTAATTCGATAAAGCTGCGTGTCTCGGGTTTGAAAGGTAATGTCAGCACTTTGGCAGGCAACCGTACTACTGACCTAAACTACTACCAGAATCCAAGCGACTTCGCGGGCATTGCACTCGGTACCGGGGGATATCAATTATTAAACATGTTTAGTGATTGGACTTTTAGTTTAACAGATATTCAGCACAGTTCATTATCGGCAAAACTTACTCATATGTTAAGTAAGGAGACATATTATGAAGTTTCGCTGGACTATTTCAAACGTCATTATGATACGCGTCCACCAGCATTGCGAGACACCACACAAAAATTCGAGGTTATTCCCGGTTTTTATCAAACTTCTACACCTTACGGCGTTTACTATGATTTAGATGGGATCGTCGGAGGAATTAATGAAGGTAATCAGGAAGCCTTGGCAAGGGACAATTCCACAGTAAGCTCGATTACTGTAAAAGCCGATCTATCAAGTCAGATCAACTTTAGCAATCTGGTAAAAACCGGAATAGAATTCGTTTACAATGATCTTGACCTGAACTACGGTTTCATCCAAATGCAAACAGGAGGTGTCCAGTATGCTAATCATATAATTATGCATAATTATCCGATTAGAGCTGCTGCCTATATTCAGGATAAACTGGAGACTCAAGGATTTATCTTAAACGCGGGATTGCGCTTGGACTACAGCAACTCCAAGACGGATTGGTGGGCTCTTGATCCCTTCAATCCATTATTGTATTCTTTCAAATATACAGATACGACCACACTTGCAATGACGTCCCCAAAGGGACAATGGGATATCAGCCCCCGTTTGGGTATTTCTCATCCCATTACCGAGAACTCAAAATTATATTTTAACTATGGGCACTTCAAGCAAATGCCGCAATATGAATCTGCCTATCGTTTCGACAGGTCGACAGGGAATTCGCTAGTACGTCTTGGTGATCCTAATCTAACTCTTGCCAGAACTATCTCATACGAATTGGGATACGATCACCAGTTGTTTGATGGTCAATTACTTATTCAACTCGCGGCGTTTTACCGCGACATAAGTGATCAGCAAAACACAACAACTTACACCACAAGAGATGGGACTGCTTATACCATAACAACGAGCACTTCCTATTCGGACATTCGCGGGTTTGAACTCACTCTACGCAAATCTGCAAGACGTTGGTTCTCTGGTTTTTTGAATTATACTTATCAAGCAACATCCAATGGCAATTTTGGTGAGAACCGTGTGTACGAGGATCCTGCGGCACAAAGGGAATATGATGAGAATTCGGCTTTTTCTTATCAGATCCGTTCTATTCCAGCACCGTTCGCAAGAGCCAATCTCAATTTTTCAACGCCTCCAGATTTTGGACCATGGCTAGGACATGATATTTTAGGCGACATTATGGTAAACCTGTTGCTGAGGTGGAATGCAGGCGGATGGACTACTTATAATCCTAATAATGCGGGTACTTCCAAAGGTTCTCTCAATATCGCTGACACCCCCAGCAACAAAATCCAGAACAACGTACAGTTTGTGGATTATTTTAATGCATCGCTACGTGTTAGTAAAGCTATTACGTTCAAACATGTTAACGTTCAACTGTTTGCTGACGTTTCTAATCTTTTCAATGCTATGCGTCTGAATAACACTAATGATATTGATTACAGGTTGTCCCTGCATTTGCCGAAGAGTGAGGCGTACAATAATATTCCTGGTGACGATAAATTTGGCGATTACCGCAAACCGGGTGTTGAATGGCAGCCCGAGGAAAATGGCGTTAATCTAGACGGAGTTCCTGCAAGTACCCGTGCGATCTATTATGACGGAAACACAGAAACATATTGGCAATACACCAATGATCCGAGTATTCCCAACATCAGGGACCGATGGTCACAGGTCGATCAAAAGAGAATCGATCAGGTCAACAAGGACAAGGCATACATTAATATGCCAAACCCTTCTACGTATTGGTTTCTGAATCCTCGAAATATCACTTATGGTCTTAGTGTTTCTATTGATATAGACTAACAATTGACAATCAAGAATAAAAAATGAGAATTTACGATGAATATTAAAAACATAAAAATCCGACTTGTGTTGCTGGAGATTGGTTTTGTACTTATTGCTGGTGGCTTCCAATACGCGATTGCTCAGGAATTAAGGTGGATCCGTGTAGGTCAATTGCAATCTTTTTTCAAGGACTACGGCAACGAATGTGAACTTGAGCCTGGTGGAACGGGATCAATAAATTTTTTAGCGTGGCCCGCACAGTACGGAAACAATCAGTACACCATGCGTGCCAAGGGATTGTGGATGGGCGCAACAAATTTCTATGATCCGGTAGAGAAAAAGGTTAAGTCCCTAAAAGTCATCGGTTCGGGACCTCGCTACGACGATGCAAATTCACCTCTGGAGATTTTCTCGAGAAGCATTAAGTTGATAGGACGCACAAATCCTCCTACCGTGTATGTGGATGATGCGACTGGTTCATCTAATTCGTTGTACGACGTTTTGGATGAGGTGGATCCTAATCTGCCGTGCGATAGAATGGTCTTGAACCAATATAATACTTCTATGGGTGTTTCAGTGACGAAAAAGGTACTTGCTTTTACACAACAGAATCACAACAACTATTTTATTTACGACTATGTTTTTAAAAACACAGGTATCTATAATACCGCTGGTGATACCATCAAGCAAACAATTACTGGTTTACGGATATATTTTAATGTCCGAACCGCATTTAATGGCGTTACAACTACTGGGTCGACTTCAACATGGGGTAGTTTTGATGCTGAGTGGGGCCAAGGCACAGTATACGACGATTTTGGTCCACCATACAGGGAGCGTACTGATAGTCTTAGAGGTTTTTATGCGTTTTACACACCCGTAAAAAGTAGTTATGGTTCGCGTAATCCTGTAATAGCAAAGGGATATGATTGGGACTGGGGTTGCCCGAACCAAACTGGAGGTGGAAAGAACTTAGATGGACTTTTAGGAGCAGCAAAATTTGGTGGTTATGTTACGCTGCTTGCCTCAAAAGGTGTGGGAAGCTTGTTCAATGTTGATGACTACAACCAACCATCAACGGTCAACTATTTCAATCCCGATGGAAACACCTGTACAAACCCCCAAAGCCAGTATGATGAAAATGCCATGGGACTACGCTGGGCACAGATGACGGAAGGCCACCTTCCACAGTCCCTGTGGCAAGCGGTGGGAGATGGACGATATATATCAGATTGGAATGGTACTGATCCTCTTCATCCCGCGGCAGGGGAAATGGGACAAGGATACGGTCCATATACTTTGGCACCTGGAGACAGTATCCACATTGTGTTTGCCGAAGGTGTCAGTGGCATAAGTTGGGAAAAATGCCGAGAAGTTGGCGCCAATTGGTATCAGTATTATACAGGTACAGGCACACCACAACTAATAAAACCTGATGGTTCTGTTACAACCAGTATTACTGATTACCAAAAAGCATGGGTTTGGACTGGGAAAGATTCTATCATACAAACTTATAAGAACGCTCGAATTAATTTTAGGTCTGGGTATAATATTCCCAAGGCGCCCCCACCACCATCTCAATTTACTGTAACATCGAGAGGTGACCAGATTCAATTGGAGTGGGCCGATAATGCTAAGAACTCGTCCCACTTTAACGGGTATGTGATCTACCGGTCCGAGGGACTCGTTAAGGATTATCGGGCCGTCTACGAGAAAGTCTTTGAATGTGATGCCTCAAATGCCCCAGTTGATAATAAATGGGGTGATACTTCGGCCTTGCGCGGATTCAATTATTATTATTACATTCAATCTAAGGACGACGGGACACAGAATGATGTAAGACCGGGTACTCCATTATATAGCAGTCTATTCTTGACAATGACATCGGTGCCTGCCCATCTATTGAGACTGAGTGGTAATTTATTGGGCGAGGTACGTGTAGTCCCGAACCCATACGATATCCGATCTCGGAAATGGCAGTTCGGTGAATATGGACCCTACGACAGGATTATGTTTTATGGTATTCCGCCGAAGTGTAGACTGAAAATTTTCTCTGAAGACGGCGCATTGATATGGGAAACGCTACACACCAACGGCTCGGGTGATGAAGCTTGGGATTCCAAGACCTCTTCAAACCAAATTGTCGTCAGCGGTATTTATATACTGTATGTGGAGGTGACTGAAGATACGTATGCGACGGAAGATAAAATTGCGAGATATGACATTTTTGATGAAAACTTAAAGCTGATATATCCTAAAGACGCTTTGATGTTCCGTACGGGTGAGAAGATATTTAGCGCGGGCCAATCTACTTTCCGCAAGTTTGTCGTGATAAGGTAAGGAGTCGATCAATGAAAAAGAAAACAGCTATAATAATCTTTGGTATTTTGATGGGAATCCTTTTGTTCGCCAGCGGGAATGCCCAAGAAAATCAGAAATTAGCACAAACCAGTTTTAAATTTTTGAGTGTGGTATCGGACGCGCGTGGTGCTGCAATATCAGAGGCGATGACCAGTTTGCAGATCGGTTCCAGCGCGTTATTTTTCAATCCGGCGGGAATGTCTGGTATGCAGAAATTTTTAGATGTATCTATCAGCAATAACCAATGGATAGCCGATATTAAACACAACACATTTAGTATGGCTATCAATCCAGCAAAAGGCAAATATGGTGTGCTGGGTTTTAGTATGCAATATGTGGATTATGGAAACTTTATCGGTACAGTCGTGAATACAGATCCGCTTAATCTCAAAGCGTATGATGATGTCGGCATATTTAAATTGGGTGCATTAGCAGTGGGTGCCGGGTACGCCAAACAGTTGACAGATCGATTTAGTGTCGGAGGGCAGATACGCTGGGCGCGGCAAGATCTGGGAGAAAGTGTCATTCCTAACGAGTTCCAAAAGATTCCGATTTATGATCCGAATGATACAACTACTATTATTGGTTATGCAGATTCGGCGGTTACCGCGACTAATAAATTGAATCCGCTGGTCTTTGATTTCGGGACTCAATTCAAGACTGGTGTTAAAAGCCTTACGTTTGGGATGTCCGTGAGAAATTTCTCCAAAGAAATTCAATATGTCTACGAACAATTTCAGCTGCCATTGGTATTCACACTCGGGATATCAATGAATCTCATGGATCTATTCGAGAAGGTTGCGCTGGATCAATCTCTGTATATGAGTATCGATGCGAGTCATTACCGAGACCATCCTGAGCAGTTAAAAATAGGGCTTGACTATCAGGTGTTGAAAATGTTCTCTATGCGCTGCGGATATGCAACAAACAGCGATGAGAGCGGATTCTCGTTTGGAATAGGGGCGTCAAAATTCGGTTTTGCTTTTGATTACTCGTACACACCATTTGGCATATTTAACAACGTGCAGCGGATGACGGTAAGATTTTCATTGTAATAATATGTAAGGAGAGTGATAATGAAAGCATATAAATTGATTATAGTAACATTCTTCATGGCTGTATTAATTGTGGGCATGACAGGGTGTGAATATGAAGTTGAAGAACCTCTGTGGGATAAAGACTTTGCAGAAACGCCAACGCCCGTAATCACTCAAATCGAACCAGCCCAAGCGGCGACACCCGGGGTGAATTACGTTACGATTCGCGGGGAGAATTTCGCTGGAGTGCCAGATACCAATGGTGTTTATTTTGGCGCTACGCCTGCAGAAATCGTACAGAAATCTGCAACTGCCATAACGGTACGCAGGCCCAATCTGGCAACCGATTCCTGTACGGTGAAAGTGGTTTCGGACAGTGCGCTTGTTGTTGCAAAATTCGGCCCCTATAGAATCGATCCCGTCTTGGAGCAATACGGATCCTTTTTGGAAAACCTAATATTGAGTGTCGTTGCGGTTGACAGTGCAGAGAATCTCTATGTTGTAGAAACAGACAGCAAGAAGATCCACAAAGTTGCTCCTAATGGTGATAAGACGATTATAGGAAAAGCCTCGCGGTCGCCCTATGACGCAAGAATTGGACCCGACGGCAATCTATATCTGGTGGAAAAAAATAGAGCTATCGATAAAGTAGATTTAACAACCGGAGAAGTAACAAGATGGACTCGACTCCCTAGTGGAAAAGTTGTTAAGTTTGGTGACTTTGGCTCTAATGGATATTTCTATACGGGTGGAACAAAAACTGATCTTGTTATTGTCACTCCCGATTTCTCAGTAACATATGCAGGTTTTTATGCTACTGACGAGATCCTCGCAATTCGTGTTTACAGTGGGTATGTTTACGTGGCATCCAGAACGTCCGGTTCACAGTACCCTGCAAAAATCTGGAGACACACGATAGATTCAACCGGTAATGTAGGAGATCAAAAACCTGTTATTGATATGAGTACGACCGTTGAACTTTCATCCCTTTTGATAAGGGCTATTACATTTTCTTCAAATGGGATCATGTATATTGCAACTGATTCCCCGGATCCCATCCTGGTCGTTGATCCTGCAACCAAGAAAGTGGACTTTTTTTACAAAGGTATTTTGCCGTCATATTGTAAGCAATTTTATTGGGGCAGTGGAAATTATCTTTATATGATTTGCGGCGATACAAATTTAGGAGAGGAATGGACTGTATATCGAGTCGACACGGGAACTACTGGTGCACTATAATACAGGGCTCCTGACATAGGATAAAAATTAATGCGACTTTATCCCAAGTTAGGATTGAGATAACACCATCCGGCAGATGCCGGATGGTGAAATGAAAGGACACAATACCTCCATATATAATAACCACTTCAGTGGTTTTTGAGGTGAGGATAAACCGATGAACCCCGTGAGATACCTCTGCCAAATGGAAAAAACGAATTTATAAATATATTCTATCTAACGGGGTGAATCGGTTCATGCGTGTTGTAGATGTTTTCCTAATCACCCAAATAAATTTGGGTGATGTCTTAATGTATTTTAATAATCGCTATGAAGCCTCTTGTAAAAGTCGCATTAATTATTATCCCGCAAGGGATGCCTACGGCACGATTTTCTGAGGAGAGTTTCAATTATTATTAACGACAATAGCAATCCTATGTCAGGAGCCCTGTAATATGGGAAAATAAATAAAATGAAAAATCATTTGTGAAAATACATTATTATTGTCAAAAAAATAGGTTCAACCGAAAAATCAGTCAGGCGGCGGTCTATGAACGATCAATAGATTTGATAAAAAATCTACTGAACCCCACCAGCGGATATAAGTGCCCAACTGAACAAGAAACAACTACATACTTTTTAAAACGGCATATTTATTAACATCAAAATAATTGAAAGGACATTCCGTGAATTTAAAGATATTGTATATCATATTCGCGTTATTCTCTTTTTTTCTCAACTGTCGAAACGCTGACGGATTCGAAAAACAAACCAACGGTGTTCTTTTTGAAATCAAGGTGCAAAAGGAAACTGATGCCCGGTGGGTGAAAATCCAGGTGTGTACCGAGGATATAATCCGAGTCGTGGCATTACCTGAGAAATCCTTCTCTACACATCCAAGTTTGATGACTGACAGAACAGATTGGGAAAATGTGCCTTTCTCTGTGAAAGATGAAGGCGATTGGGTAGATATTGTTACGTCAAAGATCGTCGTTAGAGTGGATCAGAAAACCGGAGCGGTTGCTTTTTACAATACAGAAGCACAATTGCTTTTGCAGGAGAAAGCAGGCGGCGGCAAAATCATCACACCAGCGGAAGTCATGGGAGAGAAAACTTATCATATTCAACAGCTTTTCGACTCTCCCAGGGATGAAGCGTTCTATGGGCTGGGGCAGCATCAGAATAATATCATGAACTACAAGGGGCATGATGTGGATCTCTGGCAGCATAATATTATTGTCGCTATCCCATTCCTAATTTCCAGTAAGAATTATGGAATCCTGTGGGATAACAATTCACGAACGAAATTTGGAGATATCCGTGACTTTCAACCATTATCATCTCTAAGATTATACACTAAAGAGGGTAAAGAAGGAGGACTCACAGCTGAGTATTTCGAAAAACCGGATTTCAAATCACTGTTAACATCGCGTTCCGAAGCGAGGATCGAATATGAGTTTGATGACGCCTCTGATACATTTCCCAAAGGTTTCAATAACAACATGGGCAGCGTACGATGGAGCGGAGAAATTGAGTGTCATGAATCAGGCATTCATAAGTTCAAACTCTACTGTTCCAGCTATATAAAAATGTGGCTAAACGGAGAACTTGTGGTTAACTCATGGCGGCAGAACTGGCTGCCGTGGACTCACCTAATACACTTACCGATGGAAGCTGGGAAGCGCTATCCGATAAAAATCGAATGGGTGCCTTTTGGCGGCTTTATGGGATTGAAGTGTCTCGATCCCGAAAAAGAAATCTATAAGAACAGCTTATCGCTCTTTTCGGAGGTGGCTGATCAGATTGATTATTACTTTATTTATGGGGATAATTTAGATCAGGTCATTCAAGGATACCGTGAAATTACGGGTAAAGCACCCATGATGCCAAAGTGGGCTATGGGCTTGTGGCAGTGCAGGGAGCGTTACCGATCGCAGGAAGAGTTGCTCTCGGTTGTCAAAGAATTCCGCAAACGCCAGATCCCACTCGACAATATTGTCCAGGACTGGTTTTATTGGGAAGAGGATAAGTGGGGCAATCATGAATTCGATCTTACTCGCTTTCCTGACCCTGAAGGCATGGTTGGAAAACTGCATCATGATTTACATACTCATGTAATGATCTCTATTTGGCCAAAATTCTATGTAGGTACACGAAATTATCGTCAATTTGAAGAAAAAGGTTGGCTCTACAAACGTAATGTGGAAAAAGGTCAGCGGGACTGGGTTGGCCCCGGCTATGTCTCGACTTTTTATGATCCCTATAGCGAGGGCGCTCGGCAACTCTACTGGCAGCAGGTTAATGAGAAACTTTATCAGAAGGGATTTGATGCCTGGTGGCTGGATGCAACCGAACCGGACATCCAATCCAATCTATCCCGTGAAGAAACACGTCTTAGAATGCACCCTTCGGCTCTCGGTTCAGCTGCCCGTTATCTGAATACCTATTCTCTGATCTATTCTAAAGGTATTTATGAAAATCAAAGGGCTACCAATCCCAATCAGCGTGTGTTTATCCTAACTCGTTCCGCCTTTGCCGGTCAGCAGCGTTATTCTGCTGCAACTTGGAGTGGAGATATTGCCGCTCGATGGTACGACCTAAAAGCGCAAATTCCGGCTGGTCTGAATTTTTGTCTATCCGGCATTCCTTATTGGACCACAGATATCGGCGGTTTTGCAGTGGAGCAACGTTTTGAGAGACCGAACGATTCCGATTTGGAAGAATGGCGCGAATTAATGACCCGCTGGTTCCAGTTTGGCACATTTTGCCCTCTCTTCCGTGTCCATGGTCAATTTCCATATCGCGAAATGTTCAATGTTGCACCGGATAACCATCCAGCTTACCAATCGATGTTAGCTTATGATAAACTGCGCTACAGATTGATGCCTTATATTTATTCACTGGCCGGCATGGTAACGCACAATGACTATACAATCATGCGTGCTTTGGTTATGGATTTTGGTGATGACAAGAATGTACTCAATATTGGCGATCAGTTCATGTTTGGTCCCGCATTGCTGGTTAATCCAGTAACCGAATATAAAGCAAGAACACGCAAGGTATATCTGCCCGCCGGAACAGGCTGGTACGATATGAAATCGGGTCAGCATTACAAAGGCGCACGGACCATTCAAGCGGATGCACCCTATATGGATATACCGATTTATGTAAAGGAAGGCTCCATCATTCCGTTTGGTCCGGACATTCAATACAGCGAAGAAAAACCTGCCGATCCGATTCGATTGTTTGTTTACACCGGCAGCGGCGGCTCATTCACACTGTACGAAGATGAAAATGTGAATTACAATTATGAAAAAGGCGCCTTCACTATGATCCCGTTTAAATACGATGAAAAAGACCGTTCTCTAACAATTGGTACCCGTCAGGGAGGATTCCCCGGCATGTTAGAGGAACGGACTTTTGAGATTGTTTGGGTCGACAAAGATGATCCTGTGGAGCTTGATTTTGGTGACATTCCATTCCAATCTGTTCGTTATGATGGAAGTGAGCAGATTGTGAAACAGCCTGAGTAACGACGACAATAAAAAAATGGATATTTTTAAAAATAAAAACAAGAAATTTCCAATGCTCAACTGTTATTTTTTGAAACATGTTTTTTCAGTTATTGCGATTTTACTAGCAACGACACTACTCTTACAAGCCCAAACAAGCGAACAACTCCAGCGTGAATTCACTGAATTACGCTTCGGAGCGTTTTTCCATTTTGGTATTCGAACATTTACCGGCGGTAGCTGGGGAGAACCCAACCAGGATGTCAGTCAATTTAACCCTACCGATCTCGATTGCAATCAATGGGCGGAGGCTATCGCCGCCGCTAAAATGAAATTTGGTATTTTAACGACAAAACACCATGATGGCTTCTGTTTGTGGGATAGTGAATACACCGACAATGATGTCGCCAGCAGTCCCTGGAAAAACGGAGAGGGTGATGTGGTGCGTGAATACGTGGATGCTTTTAGAACTCATGGACTGGACCCATCGCTTTATTACTCTGTGTGGGACAATACGGAGGGTGTGGGCAATGGCCCTATTACAAATAATGATATGGAATTTATCAAAGGCCAGCTCAGTGAACTGTTAAGTAATTATGGCGATATTAAAATGCTTTTCATCGATGGTTGGTCATGGAAGATGGGACACAAAAATGTTCCCTACGATGAAATCCATACACTCGTCAAGGAACTGCAGCCGGGATGTTTGTTGGTGGATAATACGCATCTGCGATGTCTGTACAATAATGATATGATACATTATGAAGCCGGCAGCCCTTTTCCGACTAATAACATCCTGCCGGCAATCTTCAGCCTTCTCATTAATAAGAACAGCGGTAATGGCTGGTTCTGGGATGAGAGAGTGCCAACAGACAGTCTTTTGAGTGTCAATGAAATTGTGAATGGCAACCTCAATCGTCTGGAGCCACAATGGTGCTCCTTTATCAACTGTCCACCGAATCCTGATGGCGAACTGGACGATAACATCGTCGACAGGCTTAAAGAAGTCGGGCAGGCCTGGAGCCCGGACCTGAACCGACAGCCTTTACCACCGCAATTACCGCAAATTGAACACCAGATAACACCGGTAACAGCGACCGCAACGAGCGGTAATGCCGGTCTGGCCATTGATGGCTTTAATGACCGTTTTACCTATACTGTCTGGCAGTCATCGACTTCTTTACCACAGTCCATTACCATTGATCTCGGTCAGAAATACAATGACGTCAGTATATTATCGTACGTGCCCAAGTATCAACCTTATATCAATCCCTTGAGCGAGGGGAGTATAAAGTCCTATAAAATTTACGTAAGTACCGATAACACTAGCTTTACTGAAATTGCCAGCGGCGAGTGGAATGGCGATACAGATATGAAAGTGGTCACATTCACGCCAATCAGCGCCCGCTATATCAGACTGGAAGCAATAACCGCGATAGGCAGCTTTGAGATATGGAGCGGCGGCCAGGGACTTACGACGTACTCGTTTTCGGCAGATGTTAAAAAATCATCTTTCCGGTGAAAGGAAATGGTTATGAAACATTTATTGTGCTTAGTTTTCGGATTGCTTGTTTTTGGAGTTTTGTATTCCGCGGCTCAATCCATCCCTGAGGCTGTCGTTACAGGCCACTACGTAAAGCCAAATTGTCCCGAATGGCTGCATCAAGCCGTTTTTTATCAGATTTATCCGCAGACTTTTTACGATACCGATGGAGATGGAATTGGAGACCTGAAAGGTATTATTGAAAAGCTGGATTACGTGAAAAGCCTGGGAGTCGATGGCATATGGATTAATCCCTTTTTCAAATCGCCGTTTCAAGATGGAGGGTATGACATATCAGATTACTATCAAGTCGCTCCCCGCTACGGTACTAATGAAGACGCCAAACGCCTATTCAAAGAAGCCCACAGGCGCGGCCTTAAAATTCTTTTTGATTTTGTGGCCAGTTACACATCCATCGAGCACCCGTGGTTTCATGAGTCTGCCAAACAGGAGAAGAACAAGTATTCCAACTGGTACATCTGGACCGACAATATTTGGCTCAATCCGCCGGAAGCTTATCGTGGGTCCTTTATTAAAGGTTATGGTCGTCGTAGCGGGCAATATATGTCCAATTTTTACTGGTGCCAGCCGGCTTTGAATTACGGATTTGTCCATCCCCAGGAAGAATGGCAGTTGTCCATCGATCATCCCAGCGTGCTTGCTATGCGCAACGAAATGAAAAAGGTAATGCGCTTTTGGATGGATATGGGTGCGGACGGTTTTCGCGCGGATATGGCGGGAGCACTGGTGAAAAATGCCCATGTTGGGGAAGAGGATCCGTTTTTCAATACACGGGATGAAGGTACCAAGCAATTCTGGAAAGAAATTCGAGCCATCCTTGACGTTAATTACCTCGAAGCGTTTATGGTTTCCGAATGGTCTTATCCGGAATCTGCCCTCGAAGGTGGCTTTCACGCCGATTTTTACCACTGGTTTTCAGGTTACAATGACCTTCTGCAAAAAGAAAGTTGGCGTATTCTTAACGGGTATTCTGAAGGCCACAGTTTTTTTGACAGAGAAGGCAAAGGAAATATAAAATATTTCATGGATCAATATCTGGAACAATATAATAAAACTAAGGAGATGGGTTACATTATTCTTCCTCTTGGGAATCACGACGTATCGCGCCTAAACATTCGGCGTTCCGAACGTGAAATTGAAATGATCTTTGCATTTTCCTTAGCAATGCCCGGAATCCCTTTCATATACTACGGCAACGAGATCGGGATGCGTCAGTTGTACGATCTGCCCAATGTGGAAGGTGCGTACAAACCCCGCGCAGGTGCGCGAATTCCCATGCAGTGGAACTCGGAAAAAAACCTCGGTTTTTCCACGGCTGATCCGGCTAATCTCTACCTACCTATAGATTCGAGTGCTGATGCACCGACAGTCGCAGCTCAGGAAAAAGATCCTCAGTCACTGCTGAATCGTGTTCGCCGTCTGATTCGACTAAAGGAACAAGAATCGGCCCTAGCAGCCTATGCGGAATTTGTGCCGGTAGTCGCACAGGAAAACACTTATCCATTTGTATTTATCCGAGCAGTTGATAAGCAAACCCTTTTATGCGTTTTCAATCCATCCGAAAGGATTGAAACTGCTGAATTCAAATTGAATATCACCGCGAAGCGTTTCGGACGGTTGGCAGGAGATACGATAAACATTTCCCATCACGAGCGGAACTATAACATTGAGGTTCCCGCTGTATCGTATGCAATTTATGAGTTGAAATAAAATCTCATCATTCAAGACTCAGAGTTATGAAACGTAAAATCAATCTTCAAAAATTAATAGAGCACACTTTGCTGGCGGGCCACATGAGCCGAACAACCTGGAAGCCGGCGATATGATTTGGGAAAAATGGTGGAAAGATGAATCAAAATCGCAAATTTCATTTTTATAAGGAATAATGACTATGAAAACACAAACATTTAAAATCGGAGCGCATTTTCTCTATTATTGTCTTCTTGCTCTCCCAGCTTTATCGTTGATCATGTGCACGGTTTCTCCATCGAAAGTGAGAAAAACCGAACTCTTCACTAAAGGCTGGCAGTTTCAACTCGGTGATGTCACGAACGGCCAGGAGCCCGGGCTGGATGATTCCCAATGGCGAATGCTTGATCTGCCGCACGACTGGAGCATCGAAGGAGAATTCAGCAAGGAGCATCCCGCAACTCCGGGCGGCGGCGCTTTGCCGGGAGGCATCGGATGGTATCGGAAGACGTTTACCATACCTGAATCGGAGAAAGGTCGCTTAGCTTTTATCGAATTCGATGGTGTGTATAAAAACAGCGAGGTATGGATCAACGGTTACTATCTAGGGAAACGTCCGTACGGTTATATTTCATTCCCGTACGAGCTGACGCCGTTTCTGAAACACGGGGGAAAGAAAAATGTATTAGCAGTCAAGGTTGATAACTCACAACAACCCAATTCGCGTTGGTATTCAGGTTCGGGAATTTACAGAAATGTACGGCTGGTTACTACTGAAAAAATATATGTTGATCACTGGGGAACATTTGTTACAACACCGGAAGTAAGTCAGTCGTCGGCTAAAATTTCTATTAAAACAAATGTGCGGAACGCTTTAGATCGAGATCAACCAATAACACTCATAACAGTTATAATTGATAAGGACGGCAAGAAAGTTAGTAAAGTAAAAACTAATAATACAGCGCCGAAGGATTCGGTATACGAAATAGTTCATGAATTAAATGTTGAGAATCCCGCATTATGGTCAATAGAAGATCCTCATTTATATAAAGCTGTGACTACAATAAAATGTGAAGGTAAAATATGCGATGACTACGAGACGACATTCGGAATCCGCACGTTTGCTTTCGACAGCGACAAAGGTTTTTTTCTGAATGGAAAACAGGTGAAGATCAAGGGTGTATGTAATCATCATGATTTAGGATGCCTTGGTGCGGCGATCAATACTCGCGCTATTGAACGACAACTAAAAATCCTCAAAGATATGGGATGTAATGGATTACGAACATCTCATAATCCACCTGCACCTGAACTTTTAGACTTGTGCGATAAGATGGGATTTATTGTAATGGATGAGGCCTATGATATGTGGGCTAAAGGTAAAACCGAGTTTGATTATCATTTAGATTTTGAAAAATGGCATAAACAAGACTTGGAAGACATGGTTCGGCGAGACCGTAACCATCCCAGCGTGTTCATATGGAGCATCGGGAATGAGGTTATGGAACAATGGGATAGGCAAGATAGCAGCAGTACGATCATAGCAAGGGAGCTGACTGCTTTGGTTAAGGTTCTCGATGCGACTCGACCTGTTACCGCAGCCTGTAACCATCCGAATCCCTTGAATCTTGTTATCCGATCGGACGCTCTTGATTTGATTGGCTATAATTATGCTCAGAATGACTATCCGGTGTTTCTCAAGACCTATCCGGGGAAAAGATTCATCGCGACAGAAACCACATCGGCTCTGGCCACGCGAGGTTCTTATGACATGCCTTCGGACAGCATCCGCCGATGGCCCTATCGGTGGGATAAACCCTTTTATGATGGAAATCCAGACAACACTTGTTCCTCCTATGACAACTGCAGCGCACCCTGGGGATCGACCCATGAAGATACCTGGAAAATAATAAAAAAACATGACTTCCTTTCCGGCATGTATATCTGGACCGGTTTTGATTATCTCGGTGAACCCACACCTTACGGTTGGCCTTCACGTAGTTCTTATTTCGGTATCGTGGATTTGGCGGGTTTTCCGAAAGATGCCTATTACATGTACCAGAGTGAGTGGACGGATAATCCGGTTTTGCACGTTTTTCCCCATTGGGATTGGAGCGAAGGGGACTCGGTAGATGTATGGGCTTATACCAATTGCGAAGAAGTCGAATTGCTCCTGAATGGAAAGTCGCTGGGAATCAAGAAAAAGACTGAGAATGACTTGCATGTTATGTGGCGTTTGTCTTTCACGCCAGGCATTTTGAAGGCTATTGGTTTTACCGGCGGCAAAGAAATTCTGACACGGGAAGTCAAGACAGCCGGAGCTCCGGCGAAAATCGTTCTTGAACCCGACAGAAATGTGATCGCTTCAGACGGCAGGGATCTTTCCTTCGTTACCGTCAAGGTTCTGGATGAAGGAGGCACACTGGCGCCACATGCCGATAATCTGATCCGGTTTGAAATCTCCGGCGAAGGAAAAATTGCAGGTGTTGACAATGGTCTCCAAACGAGCCATGAACCGTTTAAAGCGAATTATCGGAAGGCATTTAACGGTATGTGCCTGGTCGTTATTCAGTCAACAGAAAAGATTGGTGATATTACTCTAAAAGCAACATCAGATGGACTGGAGGAATCTACTGTTAAAATTAGTAGTAAGAAAACTTCGGCTGTATTTTAGAAATTATTAAACCTCAAATGTTTCTTAAATCTGTGAGATTAATGAGAGAATTATAATATGAGTTCACTACCAAGTTCATGAAATCGTTAAATTTTGGAAGAGAGGTAAAGAAACATGAAAATCCGAAGCATCTTTATATTAGCAGTCATTCTGACCTTCATGACTTGGCATTGCTCTACAGAGCGAGCAACGGTGCAACGTATTCAAAATGGCGTTCAATTGGAAATCCGCACGTTGAATGTGAAGGTGCAGTTTTATGCAGACGACATGGTTCGTGTTGTTAAATGGCTGAGCAAAGCATCGGCGGAAAAATCGAGTTTAGTTGTCATTCAAGACAGCCTGCCGGACATAAATTTAGAATTTCAAGAGAATCGCGGAACCGTCATACTCAGTTCTGAAAAAATTACATTAAATATATCCAAAAAAGATGGCAAAATCGAATATTTAACACCCGGCAACGAAAGCATTTTGAGGGAAAAAGGAAAAGCAATCATTACGCCGGTTGAATATGAATACGAAAAAACATTCAGCGTTCAGCAAAAATTTCTACTGACCCCGGATGAAGGCATTTACGGTCTCGGACAACACCAGTATGGGTATATGAACTATCGTGGGCGGAAAGTATTACTCGTACAAACAAATACCGATGCAGTTATCCCATTTCTTATTTCAACCCGTGGATACGGAATACTATGGGATAATTATTCCAAAACCATCTTTGAGGATAAAAATAAAGAAACCTCGTTATGGTCAGACGTTGGTGATAATATTGATTATTACTTCATTTATGGGCAGAACATGGATGACGTCATTAGTTCTTACAGAGACCTCACAGGTCACTCTCCCATGTATGGCAAATGGGCGTATGGATACTGGCAAAGCAAGGAACACTATGAAAGTCGCGAGGAATTATTAAGTGTAGTTAGAGAATATCGCCAGCGAAAGATTCCCATTGATAATATCATTCAGGATTGGCAGTACTGGGGCGATAATGACAAATGGAGCGGAATGATATTTGATAAAGGCAGATATCCAAAACCGAAAGAGATGATCGACATAATTCACGATTTGAATTTTCACATCATGTTCTCCATCTGGCCCGGGCTTGGACCTAACACTGAGATTTATAAAGATATGCAGAAGAGAGGATATCTCTTTAATATAGTTGGGTGGTCAAGCTTTAAATATTACGACGCCTTTATTCCCGAAGCCAATGACCTGTACTGGAAATATCTAAAAAGGGGATTGTTTTCTAAAGGGGCTGATGCCTGGTGGATTGATTCAACCGAGCCGGATATTGTAAACGCGACGATGAAGAAATCTCAAGAATATGAAATGAAAAAGGTTGGAACCAATCATTTCGGTTCCTGGGCAAGATATCTGAATGCATATTCGCTGGTCATGATGGATAAGCTATATAAAAATCATCGTAAAGAGACCGACCGGAAGAGAGTCTATTTGCTCACTCGCTCGGCATTTGCCGGGCAGCAGCGGGCAGCAGCCACTACCTGGTCGGGCGATATCGGAGCCAGTTGGGATATTTATAGAAAGCAGATCGCCGCCGGTATCAACTTTTGCATGACCGGCATTCCCTATTGGACTTTTGACATTGGCGCTTTTGTCCTCGGCGCCTATGGTGGCGTTTTCACAAAAGGTGGCAACGACCCGGCTTATCAAGAACTATATACCCGAATGTTTCAGTTTGGCGCTTTTTGTCCGATTTTTCGTGCACATGGCTCAGAGACACCGCGTGAAATCTGGCAATTTGGTGAATTCGCTCCTACACTGCTTAAATTTGACCGGTTACGCTATCGGCTACTTCCATATATTTACTCCTTAGCCTGGCAAGTGACCAATGATGGTTATACGATCATGCGCGGCTTGCCCATGGATTTTTCCGATGACCAAAAAACTTATACCATTGACGATCAATTCATGTTTGGTTCTGCCATGATGGTATGTCCGGTAACGGAGTACATGATCCACCGACCGCCGGAGCCAAGCGTTCTGATCACATCGGAACATTTTAAGACCACAGACGGCCAGCCAGGTATTCTTGCAAAATATTATAGAGATCCGGAATATGAAACTTTAACACGCAAGCAAATCGAACCTAATATTGATAATCTCTGGTATACAGGTCGTCCGGATTTCATGACTGACTCTACTTTCTCAGCTCGATGGGAGGGCAAGTTAATCCCGACCCAAACCGGTAAGTATCAATTCCATCTCAAAAGCTACGATGCAAAACGTATTTTTCTCGATGGTAAACAACTACCCTATGTTTATACCAGTGTCGAACAATATACTGATTTTGTGGAATTGGAAGCGAACAGGGAATACAACTTTGTGCTGGAAATGGAGAACCGGTCGACAGGTGCGGCCAAAATGCGGCTTTACTGGAAGACGCCGGACATATTTGCCAAAGAACAAATCTTGGAACAAAAGCCGAAAACCAGGTCGGTCTACCTACCCGCCCAGCATGAATGGTTTGATTTCTGGACCGGTGTATCGATTGCCGGGGGACAAACTATTGTTGCGGATGCTCCGATCGATAAAATTCCTCTATTGGTTAAAGCAGGCTCCATTATTCCAATGGGTCCGTTCGTACAGTATGCCACCGAAAAATCAGCTGAGCCCATAGAATTGCGCATTTATCCCGGTGCGGATGCCTGTTTTACTCTGTATGAAGATGAGAACGACAATTATAATTATGAAAAGGGCATATATGCAACGATTGATTTCTATTGGAATGATGCAAAACGACAGCTTACGATTGATGACCGAAAAGGTGCATTCCCAGGTATGTTAGAGAAGCGTACCTTTGATATTGTTCTTGTAAAACAAAATCATGGAACGGGGATAGAAATTACTGATAGCCCAGACAAAGTGGTTCTCTATCAAGGCGAAAGACAAGTTGTGCAATTTTAACCGTAATAAGGAGAAAAGGTATGAAAATCCGTTGCCAGATGCTACTCAGTGCCATTTGTCTATTCACAACGATTCCGCTTTTCGGACAGGGTAGCGTCAATTGCTTCCTAAAAGATTTTGAACCTAAAAACGCCACAATACCTCCGTATGAGGACGTGGTGAAAACATCGGCAGCCCCTACAGTTACCGTTGCGATCAATACCAGCGACACGCTCGGGAAAATATCGAAATATATTTTCGGGAATGCTGTTGCTGTCTGGGTTGCACAAAATCAAAACAATCCAGAACTCATAAGCCATCTTCAGAAGTTATCTCCCACCCTCATCCGTTATCCGGGTGGAAGCTGGTCCGATATTTACTTTTGGAATGGGAATCACGGTGATTTACCCACCACTATACCCGACGGGACAAAAAATGGTCAGCCAATCCCACTCTATGCTCAGTTTGGCCCAAATCACAGTCTAACCTTTGATAGTTATTTAGATATGCGTGATCAGCTTTATTCTCAAGGATTGATCACTATTAACTATGGCTATGCGCGCTATGGACTCAGTGCGAAGCCGGCGGAACAAGCTGCTCGTCTGGCTGCCGACTGGGTGCGTTATGACGGCGGTATGACCAAATTCTGGGAGATCGGCAATGAGAGTGCCGGACCCTGGGAAGCCGGCTGGCAAATTGATACGACTCTGAATAAAGATGGCCAGCCTGAGATAATAAACGGTGAATTATATGGAAAACACTTTAAAATTTTTGCCGATTCGATGAGAGCCGCCGCTGCCGAATTGGACGAAACCATATACATCGGTGGTATAATTATTCATTATGACGGCACTAATAGCTGGAATGTTGCTGATCGCGGATGGAACGAAGCTTTCTTCAGAGAGGTCGGTGACGCTGCAGATTTTTATGTGATGCATAATTATTTCGGATACAGCTCCACCACTCTAAAAGGTCAAGTGGATAATGCTCGTTCTGAAATTAACAAAAATATAACCTTCATTCGTCAGGACATTGCAAATAAACAAGCCTCTTCAAAACCCGTTGCCTTAACTGAGTGGAATTGCGGTGGTACTGATCTGGCTAAAACTTCAATTGCTAACGGAATGCAGGCAGTGGTTTTGTTGTGTGAAATGATAAAGAATAACTTTGGAATGTCCGCCCGTTGGCTTGTTGCCAACTGGGAATCTGATGGTATGTTTTATTATAGAAGTCCCACCTCTGGTATACCTCTCTGGAATCCCCGTCCTGACTTTTATTACATATACTATTTACAGCGATTCGTCGGCGACCATGCGGTGAGCACGTCCTATGTTGGGCCGAGTAACGACGTACTTGCTTATGCGACCATGTTTGCTTCCGGTGAGGTTGGAGTCGTCGTGGTGAACAAGGGGACAGCCGATCAGGTGGTAAAACTGGCACCGGGAGACTTCGGCGTTGGTGAACGGTTTTATGTCTATTCACTGACAGGCATCGACAATAGCCAGTGGCCACAAGCGGTTAATGTGAATGATGAATGTCCAACTGGTGCAGCCTGGGGACCGCTTGACGGTTTGGAGGATATTCAGGCATGGGCTTATCCCATTGGGAACGAAATCAAGTTCACATCGCCCGCCCGGTCGGTGCAATTTATAATGATTGAGCCGGGTGAAAACGTTTTGTCTTTAAGAAGCGAAAACCGACCTGTTATAATTGATAATTTTAAATTACATCAAAATTATCCCAATCCATTCAATCCAATCACAACCATTTCGTATGAGTTACCGAAATCTTCATTTGTGAATATATCTATTTACAATGTTGCAGGTCGGTTAGTTGAAACACTCGTAAACGATAATATGAGCCCTGGCTATTATTCGGTTGAATGGAATACGAGTGGCGTTTGTTCAGGATTGTATTTCTATCGTATTGATGCTGCTGATTTTAGTAGTGTAAAAAAATGTTTGTTGGTCAAATAGAAAATATGGTCTAACGGGCAAGCTCACCTGACGCTATGAAGCGCAGCGGAATAGCGGTCAGGTGCGAAGCAGATTCGTTAGACTTTTTTACTTGGATATGATACTTTAATGCGATAGTTAAGAATCGATGGATATATACGCAGTAATTCTAATAATACCTTGGTTGAACCTGAAGGTCTTCTTGTTCCCTGTTCCCATTGTCTTACCGAAGATGGACTCACATTTAGTAATCTTGCAAATACGCTTTGACTCAACTTTGTTTTTTCTCTTATCTCTTGAATGTCATGTGCATCAATCTTTACTTCAGGAATAATTACTCCAAATTCCTTCAATTCTTTCTCAGAAAATGATGTTCTTATCCCACTTAGAATTAGATTCTGAACTGTATCGCCTATAGCATCTTTTATTGTTTCTCTCATCTTTCTTCCTCCAAACTGAAGAAATTTCCTAATTCCTCCTGCCTTGAATACTCTTTAGCACTTATTTGCAATAAATCTTTAGCAAATTTTTTAAAATTCTTTAATTCTTCTTTATCCAAATTATCTCGTTCTGTTTTAGAAAATCCATATATAAATATTGCTTTATCTGTTTCATTATATACAACAAGCGTTCTATAACCACCGCTTTTTCCTTGACCTATTCTCGGTACACGAACTTTATATATTCTTCCTCCTAAATTGACAACATTGAGATTTTTTGATATTGACTCAAGTGCTTTTAACAATGTTTTATCAGATATCGAGTTCTTTTTTGCCCATTTATTGAACCATTTAGTTTTTAGTTTCAACATAATTAAATATATCACATTGTGGTAGTATAAATCAAGATGTTTCTTGTTTTCACTCTATTTTAAACAGTGATATATTTCGAATTCTATGGTAAAAGTCTAACGGACAAAGCTCACCTGCGGGTGAGTTAGAAAGGATAAAGAATGAATCAAAAGCCAAAATCACCGAACAGCTATTACCTTCAGCTGGAGCGGATTGTTAGGCATTTTTTTAATTGATTTATCATTTAAACGTACTATAACTTACTTTGTAATGATATATTTTCGATTGGTCTTTCTATTTTACTGCTTTTATTTTTTTCCAAAATATTAAGTCTAAAAATTGTATCTGAGACCCCATAGCTGTTTCATTGATACAGATTCTCCATCTGTTTATGGCGCAATTTCTGCTACTAATGAAAGCCTATTAAAATCTTTTAAAGGGAATATTTGAAAACCTATAGGAACTTGAATACCATTTATTTGATCATATTCTCTAAAGGGACTAAGATTAAGTCCTAATCCTAAATATACAACGGACCTGTCTTGATTTTTAATGTTAAAAAGTATTGAAAATTCAAGTTATTCTTCATCAATCTGGGTGTTTGTAAGAATTTTTAGTTCACCGAAAATTTTATTATTTTGATTTGTATTTATCCCAATTGTTGAATATCTGTGGGCTGTAATACTAATTTGCGAATATGAATTGCTAATTAAGAATGATAACAATACAAATGTAATTAATAAAACCTTCTTCATTTTTGCTACCTTGTTTTATATGCATAACGGGCATGATTCACCTACAGTGAATGTGATTGTGTAAACCTCTCACTTTTCAATAATGACTCTCAAACTCCAAAATCCTAAAATCATGCAACAGCGTTCGCTGTTAGGTGGAAGCGATTGTTAGCCTGTAACTTTATGTATATTCTTTTGGTCTAAATAACCGCCTTTTCTTTTTGAAAAACCCAAATCCCAATTTTTTTGTTGATAAAGTTTTTTTACATTTTCTTTAATAATATCAAAGTAATTCACTTTGGTGTCTCGTGCTTTTTTGGATAACACATTTTGAGCTTTGTATTTTTCTTGTAATAATTCATTTGTATACATTATGCTTACCTTTCCGTAAATAATTCTAATGGCGTTATTATTTCAGGCATGAATAAATTCAAGCGGGCATTTATAATTCTTATATGTTGCTTCTTATTTGCATTTGCTAAATGATTGCAATTCCATGTTAAAAGGAAATCAATTTTGTAAAAAGAAGCATATGCCAAATGTAAAGCATCTCCTTGTTCATCTATGGGCATAAGTTTATTTTGAATGTAAAATTTAACAATGTTTCTTATTTCATGATTTGGTTCTAATTGTTCAATTTCCTTTGCAAATTCTAAAATCTCATTTTTCCTTGGATAATTGCCACTATCTAATTCGGCTATTGTCTCTAATGAAATAAAAATATCAAAATTTTTACTTTCTTCCGACCACCATTTACGAGTGACATCACAATGGAGTTTTATTTATTCTCTTTCGTCATAAAAGTAACTAGGAATTGTTGAATCCAAATATACAGATTTTTTCATAGCAAGAGCCTTAAAATATAATTTTCTAATTCATTCACACTAAAGTTTAACAAATAGGATTGGATTGTTCAACAAAATTATTCTATACATGCTAACGTCGGCTGTTGAGCCGCGAGGCCGCGAGCCGGGATTGATAATGTGATCTATCATGGCTGCGGCTGAAGTCGGCTCGAACGCCCTTGATAGGCGGAGCGTGTGCGGAGCCTCAAGGGCGTGAAGAGCCGTAGGCTCAACAGCCGACGGATAAGCGGACGAGCGAAGCGAGAGCGAGCAGAGCGAGCGGTCCGCTTATCGGTCAACGCTTCACCTGCGGCAGGCAAGAAAGTGATAATGATTGAATGATAAATGACACTGTAAAATATCAAGAAAACAGAAATCATCGAACAGCTCAAGCCATAAGGTGCGAAGCAGATTCGTTATGTGTATGGTCTCACAAATTCTTAATCAATTTGACTTTCAATTTTATTCTTAAAGAAAGGATTATATTCACTAATTGATTCAGATACATTCCAGATATTTTCAAAATGATTATCATAATGTTTGTAAAGCGATGACCCCGCCTGCACTTGAATAATTGGGACATTACTTCCACGGGCAGAATAATTATAAGACTCGATAAATGCAAATCTACTGGTTAGTAAAACAAAGGATGTTGGAGCTTGTCTATACAATCTTACTTCTAACAAATTACTGTGTTTCTCACATAGGCGTTTCGCAATTCTTGCCGCTCCATCAGTTTCTATAAAAGTTGTACTAAGTTACTCACCATAAATATTTATAATCAATTCGTTCCATATTCCAATTCCAACATTTAGTGGTTTTACTAAGCTACCATTTCTCCAATGCCATACTATTTTTCTAATTCTATCCAAAATTTC
>Ga0315533_1000086_pt1 | contig 86694 bp, 83 predicted proteins | sample SalMarSW160130MG_FD_203081 | JGI IMG/M metagenome (GOLD analysis project Ga0315533, IMG submission 203081) | Salt marsh sediment microbial communities from the Plum Island Ecosystem LTER, Massachusetts, United States - Salt Marsh Sediment SW1601-30 ...
GCAATAATATAATCAGATTTTCATCAAAGTCAACCTTTTTTAGAGGAAAAAGTAGATTTTTTTCAAAGAACTTCTTTGAAATTAAACAGTTAACTCAAATTCAGAGGCAATTTTTAAACAGTCTCATAAAGAATACCATCGAAAGGAGGTATCCAATGGAAGGTTTTTTGATTTTTGATAGCACTAGCAAAGATAGTAAAGGTATCTTTTCATTGTTTTGTCGTCAGTGCCGCAGCCGGAATCGGTGTATGGTTTTTTGGTGGAATCGGAGCCGTTTTCAATAAAGACGACTCAATTATTGACCCAGACTGGGATAAATTCTGTTTGGGGGTTGGGGTTGTACTGTGGATAGGACTTCAAATTGCGTATTGGGTTAAGTATGGACTGAAGTAACCTGATACCCAACATTAAGAAGAGAGCTAATCTCAAGGCTTTCTTCTTTTTTTAGTAGTAGGTATTATGCTTCATTAGCCAACCAAGCCAACACAAAAAAGCTGTCAGTAGAGCAAGGGAAAGAAGGCCTATAAAAAGGAACTTTGCTCTTTTGTTAATCTTTATTTTCTGGTTTTCTTCCGGTATTGCAATTTCCAATCCCTCATTTATAATGACAAGTGCCAAGGCCAGAATTGACATAATTATTGTTTCTATGGCATAGGTAGCATCAAAATAGTCAAGTAAGTGTGCAATCTGGAATCCTGTCTTAACGGTTATAATAACTGCTAAGCCTACTATGAGCCTCCTGCCATACTTTTTAAATATTTTCCTTAAAGGCCCATTTGTTGGTGTATGTGATTTATCTGACTTACGACGGTCTTCTTCCTCTTTTTTCCCTTTAATTTTTTTTATGATGTATACTCCTATAGAGTAAATCAACATAATTGTGACTAAAAGTCTTGCAATCCATGGTGCTAAACTCTCTATAAAATCGAAGACACCTTGCCCCATTATATCACCTATCTCACATTTTCTTCTGCAGAATAAAGTCGAATTGTTTTATTTATACCCAACCATTACAAAAAGCAAGAAAAAATTTTTACGCCTCGGTTTTTGACATAAGGTCAAATCAATTTGACAAAGAAATGATCCTCCTGTAAGGTGAAGAAAAACAAGAAGATATAACAGGGGGGTTGAATTGTATAGTCCGAGAATATCTGAAAAGTTGATCCCCAAAATTTATAGGGTAGCCAAAGCTAAGGGGGTTCCCATGACTAAACTGGTTAATGAAATCCTTAAAGACGCTCTGTCTAAGATCGAAATTGAAACTATTCCCTGTGAAGTGAAAGTATCAAAGGTCCGGTATCAAATTAAGCAAAAGGGTGATGATAATGGATAAGGATACTCTCTTAGTGCAAATGGCTAAGGTGAAAGCCGAGATCCAAAGTTTTCAACTCTGGGTTGATGATGCCAGGGCAAACAGAATAGCCCAAATTAGGTATGGGAAAGCAAAGGAGAGGTTAAAAGAATTGGTAGCTGAACATAAAAGCCTTATAGGAGAATGGAAAAAGAGGTGAACAAATGGTAAAGAAATCTTCGGTAGAAATAGAGGATTTAGAGTTTTGGGACAAAGAAAAGTTTCAAAATCGCTCCTTAAATATTTGGGGGGGACCCAAGGAAGTTATCTCTATCCCGGTGCCTGATGATGTTATTCTCTGTGATGCTTGTAACACTGAGATTACTGAGTCCCCTGTGCCAGTATATCTGGGGAATGCCTTATGTCCAAAGTGTTTTAGAGAATTAGAAAGGAACATCAAAAAGGAGAAAAGGGATGGATCCTGAATTGAAGCGTAGAAAGAGGTGGTTCCGGGCTTTGGAGATTGCTGCCTGTCTCTTTGAAGATGAAGGTTATCACACAGAGTACCTGGAGGACCTGAAAGATTTTTTGGAAGGTGAAGAAAATGTACAATCCAAAAATATAAGAGGGGAAAAATGTTACCAGAAGGTTTAATCCTAAAACCCCAAGAGATTCTCCTTGATCATCCGGATAGTTGCTATTTCTTTATCACCCAACCTTTTGTGGCTACGCCAAACGCTCTTCAAGTTTATGGCTGGGAAACCATTGTTAGATGTCTAAGCTATCTCCAGAGACAAGCTAAGCTCTATCAGGGGATAGATTATCTTCAAGTCTTTGAGGATCCAATTAAAAAACGCCCTGACCTTTGGTTCATTGATGATGGTCAAGGAGGAGCCACCACCGCTCTTTTACCAGATGATTATTAAAACCAATCAAACTGAAGAGGATATAAGAATCAAAAAAGTTTAGTAACTATAAGAAGTTACAAAACGGATCCATCCCTTGGCTGCTTTGCTAAAAATTAAACCCGAAAGAATTTTTCTTTCGGGTTTTTTAAAAAAATTCCCCCCCTTAACATTATAAAATTGAAGAAGATAGACAAAGTTGGTTAAGGGTGGGGGCTCCGATTCACCGAAGATGATCCCTCGGTAATTAAATGTTAAAGAAGTTTTAAGAAATTGTCAAACTTAGTAGCGTGGCTTGAGCAATAGGTTAGACTGTTTTTTTACCAAGGTAAGTTGACTTCAATTGGAGTAACGTCAGGGAAACGTTCACCTACTTTTGGTTTTAGCTCTTGGGCCAGGTAAGCCTCTATGCCATCTCGGTGCTGTTCTGCAACTGATGCCCATGTAACAAAAAGCCCAAAATGGTCATAGGCTTGAACTTTGTCATCTTCTCTGTGGTCTTGTAACCTCTCTTTGATGACCCCTTGTCCGACTCGCACTGTGGCTGGTGACTCACCCTCGTGCCAAATAATGTAAACCCCCTCCATGTTGTCGAAATGTGAATTGGTCAAGTCAACGGTATTTAGCTCGCACCAAACATCACCTTCATCACCTTTACATTTAATCCACTCTAAGTTCATGGTTACTCTCCTTTTCAACGTTTCGGATTGCTAAATGCAGATAAAAAAGTAGAACAGGAATTTAATATAGGAAAAAGGGTTAAGAGAACCAAGAGATAATTTTAACCAAACCAACAAAAATAATCCTTCCTGACAAATCATTTTTCAAACCAAGCTCAAGTTTAAAAAGTGATCTGCTAAAGCTTGGCATGGAGCAAGCCTGACCCTGGCACTATCTCTTGGACACTGGCCAGAGAAGAAGGATTATTTTTTCACGGTTAATTTCATTATAGCATATCTTCTTCTATTCCAAAAAGACTATGTAGCTCGTCATCGTTTGCTATCTTCCAAATTTTATTGAAGATAGTTTGAGGATCCTCTAAGGAGATTTTGCTTTCATCGGAAAACCAAAAGGTCATTAAATTTGCTTTCTCTACCTCCTTGAGTTTTAAAGCTGTCTCTCTCAAGCTCTCGGCTCTCTCTTTTGATTTGGTTAAGGTTAAGACCCTAAAGTTTTTGATGTTGAACTTCTTAGTCTGCCCTTTCTCCTTTTTCCAATACCAGTATGCTTTTAGCTTTGAAAGATACCTTCGGTTTGACATAGTAGAACGATCTGCTTCTAAGAAAAAATAAAACTTTCCTTTTTGATCTTCAAGTCCAAAAAAACCGTCTGGGATTACCGGATAGGTTTTGTTTTTAATTTTTATTCTATTTTCTAAACCTTTGTCCTGCCTAAAAAAGAGAAGCTCTAAGTTTTTTTCCTCATTCGTGACTAAGCTCAAGATCGCTCTAAAGTTTGAGATCATTAAGGAATGTTTTAAGTATCTTTCCCCTACTTCGTTTTGTTTGATCCTTGCTCTTAGAAGTTCTGGATCTATGCCTTTGGTCTCTTGTAATACCTCTGCGCCTTTTCTGTCTAGGGTATAGATGGCTTTAGGTGAAGGCTTGGGTTTCCCCGGCCAGATGGGTAAAAAGATTCTTTTGAGATAATACGCTCTCCATAACTTTGCCAATCGTCTCTCTATGGCGTTCTCTTTCATCCTGCCTCCAAAACTTGACACAAATTTTAAGATCTTGCCTTATGTAAGGAGGCCATCTCTTAATAATATAGGGGGAAAGCTCAAATTTCTGGCCAGAATTGCTGTGTTTCTGGCCAGGGTCCTTATGAGGATACTTAGATGTCTCGGAATTTCTAAAAATTCCGAGACTCAGGGGTAGTTTGAAGGGGGTAAACCCCCTTCAAGGGTGATAGCTCCGCAATCCGAGCGAGCGCAGGATTGTGGAGCGCCAGAGGGTCGGTGAGACCCTATGGAGAACTTTGCGAGCAAAGCGAGCTAAGCTCTGTTTAGGGTTGAACCTTCCGCCGCACCTTTTTAGAGATGGGGGACAAGGCCCTCTTCTCTCCAGGAGAGGGAATTTAGGGCCGGTTTCTTGATGCCTTAGTTCGGCCTAACTTCGAGCCCCGCGGGATGTTTTTAAAGAATTGCCTGACATCATTTAGGCTTATGGTGATTTTGCATTGGGGAAGGGAATTAAGGAACCTTGCCCCATAGGATTTCCTCCTCACCCGGGTATCCAGTATGGCCACCAGCCCATAGTCGTTCTTATGCCTGATCAGCCTGCCGAAGCCCTGTTTAAAGGTCATTATGGCCTGGGGAAGCTGATAGTCCAAGAAGGGGTTTGCCCCCTTCTCCCTGAGGGACTCTATGCGGGCCTCCATTACCGGATCATTGGGTAAATCAAAGGGGAGTTTGGTCAGTATCACGCACTGGAGTGCCTCCCCAGGGACATCTACCCCCTGCCAAAAGGTAGCTACACCGCAGAGGGTGGAGTTGACCTCCTCCTTGAACTGGGCCAAGAGCTCCTCCCGGGAGGCATCGCCCTGCTTAAGCAAGGTCGCCCTGGGGAACCTGTCTTTTAGCAAAGAGTGAACTTCCCTCATCATTCCATAGCTGGTAAAGAGGACGAAGGCTCTCCCCTGGGTGATCTCCAGAATCCTCTCCGTTTCTGCAGCCACAAACTCCGTGTATGCTCTGGGGTTAAGCCTGGGGTCAGGCCCGTCTGTAGGGATGTAAACTTGAACCTGACTGCGATAATTGAATGAGGAAGAAAGGATTAGCTCCTGGCATTCATTTAAGCCCAATCTCTGCTTTAAAAAATCAAATTGGTGGTCAATGGCTAAGGTTGCCGAGGTGAAGAGGATGGGGTGAACCTGATCCAAAACCCTCTTTTTCAATTCAGCGGCGATATTTATGGGGGCCATATTGATAGCCACCAGGTTCCTTCTCCTCTTGGGTTCGATATCTATCCAATAGACATAACCCACCAAGCTCTGAGTCAGGAAGGCATCTATCCCCTGGCTAAACTCCCGGCATCTATCCGCCAGGGCCGAGACCTCGACGGCTTTCTCTTTGTTATCAATTCCCTTTTCTATATTCTTCAGGGCGGAGTATAGTCTTCTCAGTGGTTCCCTAAGCCTATTGGTGAAAGGGTTCTTCCCCTTTACCCTGATAGTTTTCGGCTCAGGGCCAAAGCGGTGGAGGATCTCCCCGTAGAATGTATCTGCTGCTTCCCTGGCCTCTTCAGTAATTGTTTGTATCCTCTCCCTCTTATCTTCCCTAACCTTACCCAACCTGTTGGCCAGGCCAGCCCCTGTTCTGGGGTTGTGAATTGAGTTTAAGAGGTAATTTAGCTGGGAGTTGGTCAGCCTGACCCCGAAATAGCTGGTGGCCACCTCCTCAAGGCTGTGGGCCTCGTCGAAGACAACTGCCTGGTAACGGGGAAGGAGCATTCCATTAGTGGCTAAGTTGGCGAAGAAAAGGTGGTGGTTGACCACGATTATATTTGCTCCGAACAGCCTCTTTCTGGCCCTCTCGTAATAGCATTTCTCCTGATGGGGGCAGTTCTTGCCCATGCAGAGGTCTGGCTCGCGACATATCCTCTCCCAAATTCCTATCTTTCTCTTCCTTTCCAGCTCAGACCTAATTCCCGTCCTTGTCCCCTTTTCCCACTTAAGAACCCTGGTCAGCTCCCCCTGATCTATCGGGTTAAGGAGGAGCTCACCTGACAAGTTTTGATTGAGCCTCCTCAGGCAGAGATAATTCCGGGAGCCCAGGGCTAAGCAAGCGTTGAATTTTACTGGAAGGCGTTCCTGTAAAAGGGGGATGTCCTTATCCAGCAGTTGATGCTGCAGGGTCTTGGTATTGGTGGAGACTATCACCCTCTTCTTCTCCTCCACTGACCACAATATAAAGGGGGCGAGATAGGCTAAGCTCTTGCCCGTTCCTGTTCCTGCCTCCACTATAAGATGTTTGCCCTCCCTTATCGCCGACTGAACCGCAGTGGCCATCTCTATCTGCTCTGGCCTTTCCTCGTAAGCCGGCAGTTTCTGGGAAATTAGGCCATCCTTCCCGAAGATCTCTCTCATATCCACAGCCAACCCTCCTTTAGCTAAACTACGACTTTCCCACCCATCCGTCAACCTTAAATTGAAAGTAACTATTTACCCAAGTGAAGTGCAAGGTAATCGGTGATCAGGTTATCGGTGAGAAGAAATGGAACATGCAAAAAGTTTTCGGGATTTAGAGGTTTACAAATCGGCTCGGCAGTTATCACGAGAAATCTATGAGATCTCCAAGGACCTTCCTAAAGAAGAAATGTTCTCACTGACAGATCAAATCAGACGTTCATCGCGATCTGTCGGTGCACAAATTGCAGAGGCTTGGGCAAAACATCGGTATGAAAAACACTTTATCAGTAAGCTGACAGATGCTGATGGGGAACAGCAAGAAACACAACACTGGATTAAAACGGCCAGTGATTGTAATTATTTGTCAGCGAAGCAAACCAAAGATTGGCTGGATCGCTATGCTTCAGTGGGACGAATGTTGAATTCAATGATTAACAAAGCAACTCAGTTCTGTTCTTAAGCGTTAAACCCGATCACTGATCACTGGTTACCGATTACCAAAGTTCCGCTTCAGATGGCTAAAATGTTACAATTGAAAGGGGGTCTATGCTAGCGCTTTGCTTCCCTGAGCAAAATGGCTTGACAGGGGAGGGGAGTGATATTATTATTGAGACAAGGGTTTACGATAGCTTTTTCTTCTATCAGCGGAATCTGAGTAATCCGTGGCTTTAATGGCCAAGGTCGAGGACAAAAGGAGCATTGATGCTTAAGGAGATCGAAGTGAGAACCTCCTCCCGAGTGGAGGTGGTGGATATAACCTCTCAGGTAGAGGAGGTATTGGGGGAGAGTGGGGTCACAAAGGGGCTTCTCTGTCTCTATGTCCCCCACACTACAGCCGGGGTCTTCATCAATGAGAATGCCGACCCCAGTGTGAAGAGGGACATCATCAAGGAGCTGAACAAGGTGATCCCATTTGATGATGGCTACGCTCACCTGGAAGGGAATGCCGCCGCTCATATAAAGTCAAGCTTGATAGGAGCCTCCGAGTGCATACCAGTGGAGGGAGGAAGGGTTCTTTTAGGCACCTGGCAGGGGATCTATTTCGGTGAATTCGACGGTCCCCGCAGGAGGAGGATTCTGATCAAGGTTATAGAGGGTTAAGTGAGACCAAGACTTGTCCTTTTTGACATAGATGGAACTCTCCTCAGCTCTCAGGGCGCAGGGGGGAGGGCCTTGAAGGGGGCCCTCAGGGAGGTCTTCGGCAGGTTAGGGCCGATGGATGGTTATTCTTTTGCCGGTCGCACCGACCCCCAGATAGTCCTGGATTTGATGAGGAGGGCTGGTTTTCGAGAGGGTTTTATTCGGGAGAAGATGCCTCTGGTCTTTGAACTCTACCTGCAGAGGTTGCCGGAAGAGATAAGGAAGGGGCTTCCTCCCACCCTTTTCCCTGGGGTTTTGCCCCTTTTGAAGGCACTGAAGAGGGAGGAGAGAGCTATCCTCGGCCTGCTTACCGGCAACATCGAGGCAGGGGCCGAGATAAAGCTTGCGGCTCTCAACCTGCAGGATTACTTTTCCGTCGGGGCCTACGGGAGCGATGCCGAGGAGAGGAACCACCTGCCATGGATAGTCCTCCAGAGGGTTAGGGGGAAGTTCGATCGTCATCTAAATGAAGGGGATATGGTGGTTATAGGTGATACCCCCCTGGATGTGGGGTGTGCAAGGGAGGTAGGGGCCCGCTCCATTGCGGTAGCTACGGGCGTTGTCGGCAGGGAGGAATTGGAGGGGTGTGGGGCCGACTACCTCTTTGATGATTTCAGGGAGTACCGCCGGGTGATCGCCGCAATTTTTAGCCAGGATGAACAGGGGTCAGTTTAGGGGGGAGTGTAAGCGCAGAGGATAAATCTCTTTCCTCCATCCAAACAACTGAGCAAGCAGACCTCTTGATCTGAAATTTCCTGGTGACAGAGGAGGGCTTCTGCCACTCGGTTTCTGGAGGTTAATCACGGGTAACGAGCTACGATCCCCGGAATAGTTTTCCTCCCCCGTGGCCCTCTTTGGCTGCGGCCTTGCCGTGCTATGTAAAATGTGAATCCTTAAAACCTAAGCTAAGGAGGGGAAAAGATGATGGCTACCGCCTATGTTTTGATTAGTGTGGAGACAGGGAAGGCCAGGGAGGTTTATGATGAACTTTCGCAGCTCGAGGGTGTTCAGAACTTGGACGCCGTCTCTGGCCCTTACGACTTAGTGGCCACTATTCAAGGGGCTGATTTTAATGCCATTGGAACATTAGTTCTCGACAGAATCCAGGCCATTAAAGGAATCACCGACACTATCACCCTCAATGTATTGAAATTTGAAGCGTAATTTTAGGGATGACTGTCCTCTACCGCCACTTGAGGAGGCTTATGGAGAGGGCCATCCTGGATTATGAGATGATCCAGGATGGGGATAGGGTTCTTATGGCCATCTCCGGGGGAGCGGGTTCATTCTTCCTGCACAGCTTCTCTCCGGTCCCCAGATAGATGTTACCTACTCCATATCCATTTTGGCCGTCCATTTAGATATGGGGTTTGATGGGAGGGGAGAATCGAGGGAGAGGATTTTGCGGGATTATCTGCAAGGGAGTGGCCACCAATTCCACATCGAGTCCACGCAGATTGGGAGAATTGCCCAATCTCCCGCCAATAGAAAAAGCCCCTGTTTCCTCTGTCCCCGCCTACGACGGAAGCGCCTCTATGAAATCGCCTGGGAGAGGGGATGTAATAAGATAGTAGTTGGCCATCACAAAGACGATATCATCGAGACATTTCTCCTCAATCTCCTTTTCTCCAGGGAGTTAAGCACAATGGTGCCCAACCAGGAGGTCTTCCAGGGGCTCTTCCGGATAATCAGGCCCCTGGTCTATATAGAGGAGAGACTGCTTAAGGACTTTGCCCAAGAGTGCGATTTTCCCATTGTGGAGAACAACTGCCCCTGGGCTAAGAAGTCCAAAAGGGCTTTTGTAAAGGGGCTTCTCAGAAGGCTTGATCAGGAGGATGGGAAGATTAAGGAAAACATCTTCAAATCCCTGAAGAATGTGAAGAGGAAATTCCTCTTATGAGGAGCTATGTTTAGCGGAGCACCTGAAGGTTTGGACAGGATGAGCAGGATAGACAAAAATCCTGCTGTCCAGTTAGACGAACTTAGAGGATAAGTGTTTCCATTTTTCTCGCTGATAGTCAGAGAGCCATAGAAGTGGAGTCCAAGTCTCGGTATCCAAACCCCCTGGTGGTCGCTGACTTTAGTCGGGTTCTGTTGCCACCCGAAGCTTGTGGCCACTAGCCATCTTCATAAGGCAAGATCTTAAAATTTGTGTCCAGTTTTGGGGGTATGAAGAAAGACATGGACAATGAGCTTAGATCCAGACCCCTTGGCTTCAGGTTTTTTCATTCTTAATTCTAAATTCTTCATTTTACATTCGAAGCTTCGCTAGTGTAGTGCGTAGTTTAGTTCCCTACCCTGGAGAGGGAGATACAATTTTCACCCTCTCCTTAGTCCTTCCCCATCAAGGGGGAGGAGAATGTTTAGAAATCCTGCTTATCTGCGTTCATCTGCGTCCCATAACATTGCCTGAAGAGCGTTAAGCTCAAAGGAGGAGGTATGGAGTTAGAGGCTGTAAGGATGGAATATCCTGAGGGGACGAACATCATCATCGGCCAGACTCATTTCATCAAGACCGCTGAGGACCTTTATGAGGTGATGGTAAATGCCTCTCCCCAGCTTAAATTCGGCCTGGCTTTCTCAGAGGCTTCCGGCCCCTGCTTAATAAGGTATGAGGGGAACGATGAGGGGCTGAAACAAGCCGCCATCAAAAATGTGCAGGCCCTTGGCGCCGGCCATACATTCGTTATCATCCTGAAGGATGGCTTTCCGGTGAATGTCTTAAACGGTATCAAAGCTTGCCGGGAGGTCTGTTCCATCTTCTGTGCTACGGCCAACCCGGTGGAGGTGGTCGTGGCCCAGACAGAGCAGGGGAGGGGGGTCTTAGGGGTGATCGATGGCTTTGGGTCGAAGGGGGTGGAGACCGCGGAGGATGTGAAAGCGCGGCGAGGGTTTTTGCGGAAGATAGGTTACAAGCTCTCAGGAGAGATATATGGGTAATGAATGGGGTTTATCCACAATTTCGGTTCATTCTGGGGGGGAAAACTATCAGGGCTCACTGACTACCCCCGTGTTTCAGACCTCAACCTATGTCCTTTCACCTCAGGCCTATCAGGCGATAGAGGAGGGAAGGCCCAGGGATGAGTGGGTTTATACCCGTTGGGGGAATCAGAACCAGCTCGCCGTGGCCAAAAAGTTGGCCGAATTGGAGGGGGCGGAGGATGGCCTGGTTTTCTCTTCGGGGATGGCGGCCATATCCAGCCTTCTCTTGGCCCTGCTGCAGAGGGGTGACCATCTCCTCACCACCAAAGACCTATATGGGGGAACCTATGGCTTCATTACCAGGGAATTGCCTCAAAGGGGGATAGAGGTAAGTTTTACCGACCAGAGGGATTCCCGGAAGGTAAAGGAGGCCGTTAGGCCAAACACAAAGGTTATCTTCTTTGAATCCCTCTCCAACCCGCTCCTTAAACTGGTTTCCCTACCTGAAATCGGTTTATGGGCTAAGGAGAAAAGGATAAATCTGGTAATAGACAATACCTTTACCACCCCAATAAACTTGAGGCCTTTGGATTGGGGGGCAGATATAGTAGTGCACAGTTGCACCAAATACCTCAATGGGCACAGCGATCTGATTGCCGGTGCTGTGGTGGGAAGGAGGGAGGCCCTAAATAAGGTTTGGGAAGAGATGGTCAGGTTGGGAGGATGTTTAGACTCCCATGCTTGCTTCCTGTTGGAGAGGGGGATGAAGACCCTGGCTTTGAGGGTAGAGAGACAGAACGAGAATGGCCTACGGGTGGCGGAGTTTTTGCAGGGCCATCCAGCCGTGGAGAGGGTCATCTATCCAGGCCTTAGCTCTTATTCGCAGAGGGAACTGGCCAATAGGCTTCTTTCCGGTTATGGGGGTATGGTTAGCTTTCAGGTTAAGGGGGGGAATGAGGCCGCCCGGAAGCTGATGTCGAAATTGCAGGTAATCAAGGAAGCGACAAGTTTAGGGGGCGTGGAGTCCTTGATCTCTATGCCCACAAACACCTCTCACCATCACCTCTCTGCGGAGGAGAAGGCAGAGCTGGGGATAAAGCCAGGTCTTCTGCGCCTATCGGTGGGCATAGAGGATGCGGACGACCTCATCGGGGATTTGGATTCTGCCCTGAGATAGCTATGGAGGAGTGGAGGGACGAAACCAGAACCTATAGGCTTTGGCAGAGAAGGAATAGGGGAATCCTGCGCACTCAGAGGGTGGCTGCTGAGGGGATTGAGCATCTCCCCGTCGATGGTCCTGCCCTTCTTACCCCTAATCACCTCAATTGGAAGGATGTCTTCTTTATCTCCGCCAAGATTCCCCGACAGGTGCACTTTGTAGCCACCTACGAGCTCTTCCACCTTCAGGAGTGTGCTCAGATGGTCTATCAGTACGGGGTGAATAAACTTGGGGGATGGATAGCCCCGTTGATGAAACCTCTCAGCCATTGGGTGGCAAAGACAATGGTTCCCCGGGTGAGGGAGATGGAGGCCATCCCGGTGAAGAGGCAATCGAATGATCGCCGGGTCTTTGAACACATCAAGGAGAGATTAAGAAGGGGACAGGTGGTTTGTATCTTTCCGGAGGGAGGAACGGGGAAGGTGGGGGAGTTGCGGAGGTTCAAGAGGGGGGCAGCGAAGGTGATCTTTGACCTCCGGAGTGAGGGGATAAGGGTGCCGATGCTTCCGGTGGCCGTTTTGGGGACCCATCGGTATTTCAATTTTGGCCGTAGGTTGACGCTTAGAGTTGGTAACCCTTTTTACCTCAGCGACCATCTTGAAAATGGGGGAGAGGATAGTTTGGAAAGTTTTACTCAATTGCTCTATCAGAGGGTAAAGGAAGTGTTGGACGGATGAGGTGGTTAAAAGTAACATCCCTTTTCTTTGTCCTGACTGCTTCTGCCCAGGGAACAAATTGGCTATCATTTGAGGGGAAGGGGAAATCCCCTCCGCAGGTAGAGTTTAAGGGTGGAGAAGTGGTAGAGTTCGCCATTTCTGGAATGGAGGTAAAGGAGAAAAGGGAAGGTAAAAATAGATACCAGCTCCTATGGCTTCCTGGGGAGGGGTTGCTGAGGGATCCGGGGAAACCTCAGCTTCCGCGGATAACCCGGATTTTGGCTATCCCTCCTGGGGAGGTCCCAAAAGTAGAGGTGGTAAGTGAAGAGTCTTCCCTTTTGGAAGGTTACAACATCTACCCTGCCCCTCGGCCGGTGATCAAGAGATCTCCGGATGGCACAAGATGGGTGGACTATGAATTCACCAAGGACGAAACCCTCTACTCCCAGGATGACTACTTCCCCTCCCAGATTGCCCGCATAGAGAGGACCGGCTGGCTGAGAGGGCAGAGGATAGCCTGGCTTTCCATTAATCCCATTCAGTTTAACCCGCAGAAGAGAACCATCAGGGTTTATACTTCCCTAAGGTTGAAGGTTAAGGGGGCCTCCAGTCTCTCCCCAGTTAATCTCGGTCCGCTGGAGAAGTTAGGGGATGGACTTCTGTTCAATTATCCGCAGAGAATAGAGGATATGCCCACCTCCAGAAGGGTTGGGGTTAGCCGTCCGCAGGATTTAAGGTCACCTGAAAATCAGGCAGATTACCTGATCATCTCCCCGGATACGGTCTATGGGAGTCAATGGCTGGACTCCTTGGCCGAGTGGAGGGTGGAGAACAACGGCTTTCAGGTGGCTATTGTCAAGCTCTCCGATGTCTATGCGCAATTTCCTTCATTTGAGCAGGATCAATCCATCAAGGATTTTCTCACCTTTGTTTATGAGAACTGGTTTGCCCCATCAATGGGCGATGGGCATCTTGGCTACCTCCTTCTGGTAGGCGATGCCGCAGAGGGTGATCCTCTATATCTGCCCACTCATTACATATGGGGAAAATACAACTGGGAGATAGCCACCGACCACTGGTATGCCTGCTTGAATGATGACAATGGAGATGGAGTTGTGGACGATCGGGATGATACGCCGGACATCCTCATCGGAAGGTTCTCCGTAGGTTCGGAGGCTGACCTGCAGGCGGAGGTGGAGAAGACCCTCAGCTTTGAGAGGTCTTCCTGGGATACCGCAGAGTGGAAGAGGAAGATCCTCCTTTACAGTGGGTTTGTCTTAAACCAGGTTGATGGGTATTTAGAAGACGATTTTGGCTACATCAAGGATTTGGCCTCCAAACAAGGTCAGTTTTTCATCTCCGATACTCTCTATCGCTCGGATTACTCCAACCCTGCGGTTTGGGAGGTGAAGAACAAGTTCCTGGCAGGTCTTAATCAGGGCCGAGGGATAGTCAATGTCTACACCCATGGGGCACCTGACCTTTGGGGGGACGGTCAAGGTTGGCATATGTTCTACAACTATGAGGTGACCAATTTGCAGAACTCCCCCTACTATCCTGTGGTGCTCAGCTACTCCTGTGAGACGGCCTGGTTTGACAGCATAGGTATAGACTGTTTAGGAGAGGTATTTGTGCGGGCCAAGGATAAGGGAGCAGTGGCCTTCTATGGGTCTTCCAGGCTTGCCACGGCCATTGGGTGTATAAATCAGAACAAGGGGATGCTGCAAGCTCTCTTGGGCTATAAGATTTATAACCTGGGACAGATAATCCTCTGGGGGAAACTGCAGGACCAATGGGATATATATAACTTTAACCTCTTGGGGGATCCGGCCCTCTCCTTTGATAACCATCCTCGCTTGGGGAGACCGGACTTAGCTATTTCCCCGGAGGATGTCTCCGTTTTCTGGTTCCCTTGGAGCTACAATTCCCGAACCGCTGTGGCCCAGGTGCACAACCTTGGCCGAGGGAGGGCGGAGAATGTTAAGGTGACCTTCTGGGATGGGCCCCCAGGAGGGGATAAGATAGGGGAGGGAAGAATTGAAGATATTGACCCTTTGGGAGAAGCCGAGGTCTCCATCCTCTGGGCGGGTAACCTCTCTGGTAGACATCAGCTTTTTGTTCAGATTGACCCCCAGAATTCCATCCCGGAGATAAGTGAGGATAATAACCTGGCTTCCATACCGGTGGAAGTTCCCCAATTTGTGGATATAACAGACCAGATAGGTATAGGTTCCAACTCCAGCCGGGGAGGAATTTGGGGGGACTACGATGGGGATGGTGATCCTGACCTGCTACTTCTGGTTGGGTCATCTGTGAGGCTTTTAGAAAATGAAGGCTTCCACTTCACCGATGTTACCTCTTCTTCTGGAATTATCCCTCCTTATGAACTTAAGGGAGCTACCTGGGGGGATTATGACAACGACGGTGACCTTGACCTTTACCTGGTGAGTGATGGACGGAACTACCTCTATCAAAATCAGGGCTCAGGGCAGTTTCTCGATGTAACCCAGGGGGCTGGGGTAGATGATAATGGGAAGGGTTTTGGGGCCGCCTTTTTGGACCTGGATAACGATGGTTATTTGGACATACTCCTGGAAAACTATGCCCTGGGAATAAGGCAGTTGATCTATTTCCACAACAACGGTGATGGGAGTTTTACCCATAAAACCCCATCTGGATTGGGGGATACCGGCAAGGGTTGTGGCATCGCCGTGGGAGATTACGACAACGATGGTGACATAGACCTCTATTTCCCCAACCATGGGAAAAACTTGCTTTTGCGCAATAAGGGTGATGGCAACTTTGAAGATGTTACCTCTACCGCTGGGGTAGGGTATAATGCGGGTGTAAGCTTGGCTGCTGGCTTTGATGATTATGACCATGACGGAGACCTCGATCTTTATGTAGGGAATTACCGGGAAGACATCCTCTACCAGAACAATGGGGATGGAACATTTAGCCGGATGGACTCCGGAAATCAGGGATTTGAGGAGAGCGCAGAAGTCCTTTTCCTGGATTATGACAATGACGGTTGCCTGGAGCTTTTAGTTGTTGACCCTTATAACCTTGCCCTTTACCGTATTGGGGAAAGGGGAAGTTTTGAGGAGGTCCCTTATTTTGCCGGGGGCTTGTCCTTAAGCGGAATAGGGGGTATGTCCCCGGTTGACTATAATCTTGATGGTTGGGTTGATCTCCTTGTTTACGGAGGGAGTTATTATCAATCACGGAGCTACCTACTCCACAATTTGGCGGGAGAATCACATTGGCTTAAGGTCAAGTTGAAAGGCTTAAGAAGCAATATGAATGGGGTAGGGGCCAGGGTTAAGGTGGCTACGGGAGATCTCATTCAAAGCAGGATGATCTATCCCTCCACCACCCTTTTCCCTTCTCAACCACCGGTTTTTGGTTTAGGGGACAGGGAGATAGTAGATAGCTTAGTGGTTAGATGGCCCAGTGGAAGGCGGTCATTTCTGACCGGAATAGGGGTAGATCAAACTGTAGAGGTGCAAGAGCCTCTTTGTGGGAAGGATTTGTCCCTTCAATCCATCATCTCCCCGCATTTCAGGCTCAACATAGGGGATACAATTCATCCGCAGGTAATAGTCAGGAATATAGGGAAATCTGAGGCCACAGGTTATGTGGTCAGTTGCCAGATAGATACTGGCGGAGTTGCCATCTATTCTAAGTCTACCCCAGGTAGTCCAATCCCCAGCCTGGATACGGCGAGAATAACCCTACCTTCCTGGGTTCCTTCATCCTTTGGAAGTTACAACTTCAATTTTAATGTTGATTTTCCTTCAGATGAAGATACCAGCAACAATCAGAAGGCAAGAAAGGTAAGCATCTCCCCCTTCTCTAACATCATTACTACCCTTCCAGATTCAGGGAAGGGCCCAAACCGATATGTCTGCTTTGGCGACTACAACCGGAATGGCTATCCTGATATTCTGCTCGTTACCAGCAATTCTCTCAAGCTATATGAAAACCAGGGGGGGCGGAGATTTAATGATGTTTCAAAGGAGTTGGCCCTTCCTTCAGGTGACTTTTGCTCGGCCATTTTCTTGGACTACAACAACGATGGCTATCTTGACATCTTGGCGTTGCAGAACTCCGGCCATCCTTGTCTCTTGAGAAACGAAGAGGGCAAAGGCTTTGTGGATGTGAGCGAATCTGTGGGCCTTTCCGGATTAGATTCATATCACGCCCTCGCTATTGGCGACTATGACCAAGATGGCTGGCTGGATATATTTTTGAGCAATGCATCCTGGAGTTATGATCAATCAAGGAGTGTTCTGTTAAGAAACATAGGGGGTAAATTTTCAGATTATACCTTTCCTGCTGGTTTATCCACTATCTCTACCCTGGGATTTTACGCTGCCGCCTTTTTTGACTATGACACCGATGGGGACTTGGACCTCTTTCTCACCGGCCATTATAGCGTAAGTTTCCTTTATGAGAACAATGGCGATGGCACCTTTACGGATGTAGCCGGTTCAGTGGGGCTCAGGTATACTTATGGCGAGGATGTAACTATTGGGGATTATGACAACGATGGTGATTTAGATGTCTATCTGGTGAAGGGAAACCACGAACCCAATCAGCTCTACCAGAATGATGGCAGTGGTAATTTTTCTGAGGTTGCTTCCTCAGCAGGAGTGGACTACCTGGGGATGGGTGGTAAAGCCTTCTGGGCAGATTATGATGACGATGGGGATTTAGATTTATTCCTCATCAATAAAAGTGGGTTGAATGTCCTCTACCAAAACCAGGGCAATGGCACTTTCCAGGATAGAGCCTGGGAGGCAGGAATTGACTATCCAGGAAGCGGAGAAGCTTTCGCCTTCTCAGATATCGACCAAAATGGCTATATGGACTTTTACATAGCGGTAGAGGATGGTGAAGGTGCATTCTTTCGCAACGATCTCTCCGGCAACCACTGGTTGGAAGTGAAGCTATCCGGCATCTTAAGCAACTCTTTAGGGGTAGGAGGTAAAGTTGAGCTTTTCTCAGGGGAGGGGAGGCAAGTCAGATGGCTTACGGCAGTAAAGGGAGATTATTCCCTCCATTTTGGCTTGGGGAATGAAGGAATCGTTGACTCCTTGAGGGTTACCTGGCCAAGTCGAAAGAGGCAAGTTCTCCCTGAGGTGAGTGTGGATCAGGTATTGGAGATAACCGAACCTCTGCTTGCCCATGACCTGAGAGTTGAAGCCATCCTGAGTCCCTCCAGAGAGTTCAACCTAAGAGAGCCATTTGTCCCCAGGATAAAGATAAAAAATATTGGTCAAAATAGAGAGGAGGGATTTCAGGTCAGCTATACTCTGGTGGAGGAGGAGAAGGAACTCTTTTCGGAGGAGAAGGGTATTTCCTCTCTGGAGAGTATGGATACAACAACTGTCTCCTTCTCCCCTTGGACTCCAAAGGATTTTGCCAAGTATACCCTAAGCTTTGAGGTAATTCTGCCCTCAGATCTCGATCAGAGCGATAACCTGGCCACCCTGGGAACAGCCCTCCCCATATTTTCTCCTCTCCCCTTTTCTGGCCTCTCAGGATTGGGGGCACGTTCTGTGACCTTGGGGGATTACAACAGGGATGGGAGGCCGGACCTCTATCTTAGTTCCGGAAGTCTACTCCGCAATGAGGGAGATGGGACATTTCCTGGTGTAACCCAGATAGCGGGAGTGGGAGAGAATGGCTCCACTGTGCTTTTAGATGTGCTTTTCTTTGATTATGATAACGATGGGGACGAAGACCTGCTGGGCCTGGACCACCGGCCTCCCTATGTTCTCTATGAAAACAAGGGGGATGATACCTTCGCTAAAATTCAGGTGGAGGGTATAATTTCAGGAAGCAATTCCCTTACCGTTGCCGATTATGACAACGATGGATACTTAGACCTCTTTGTTCTTACTTTTGATAACCAGGGGATTCTGCTCCGTAATTTGGGGGATGGACGCTTCGAGGATAGGACTGAGGAGCCGGGGCTGGGAGGTCTTAGTCGGTCCTATGCTGCCCTCTTCTTTGATTATGACCTCGATGGGGACGAAGATCTTTTTATACTGAACGGTTCTAGTTGGCCTAACCAGCTTTATCTTAACAACGGTGATGGGACATTTGAGGATGTAGCCGAGGAGGCTGGGGTTCAGAGAGGAGATGGAGTGATAACCGTAGGCGATTATGATAACAATGGTTTTCCTGATATTTTCATCGCCGGTAGTAACATCCTTTATCACAATGAGGGAAACGGGGAGTTCGGAGAGGTTCGGTCGGATAGTTTAGGCTTGAATGGGATTCAAGGAGTGAGTAGCAGCTCATTTGGAGATTATGACAATGATGGATGGCTGGATCTCTATTTGGTCCGCAGATACGAGGGGCCGAGTGTCCTTTTTCATAACCAGGGAGACGGCACTTTCTCCCCGCTCAACGATCTTTCTGGCCTGGGAAAACGGAACGATGAGATCGGTTCCGTATTCTTTGATTATGACGGTGATGGAGACCAGGATCTCTACTTGACGAGCTATGGGGGGGACGAAAGTTGCCTCTATCAGAACAACCTGAAGGGGAACAATTGGCTAAACCTGAAGCTTGTGGGAAAAGAGAGCAACCAAGATGGGATTGGGACCCTGGTGAGAGTAGTAGCCGGTGGGCTGGTTCAGGTTAAGGAGTCCAGCTTTGGCTTCAGGTTTCACACCCTTCCCTGGCTCCATTTCGGCTTGGGGAAGAGGCTAAAGGCAGATACTATCCTTGTCCGCTGGCCCAGCGGAGTCGCCGATACTTTGGTCGACATTAAGGCAAACCAGACCTTAATTATAGAAGAGGGAAAGGCCACCGAGAGATATGGGCTGCCCAAGACCTTCACCCTCTTCCAAAACTACCCCAATCCTTTCAACTCGGTCACTGTTATCCGCTACGGGATACCTTATGGAGAGGTAGCAAAGGTCAAGCTGACCATCTATGACATTTTAGGACGGAAAGTGAAAAAATTCTTTGCCGGAGAGAAGAAGGGGGGGTTCCACCAGTTTAGATGGGATGGAAGGAACAACGGGGGGGAGAAGGTGGGTTCTGGAATCTACTTCTACAGGCTGGAGGCTAAGTGGCAGGGGCTAAAGACGGTAAAGACAAAAAAGATGGTCCTCTTGAAATAGGTCCAGCGGCTGACAGGGATCAGTCTCCAGGGGTCGGGAAAAATCTGTGACAACTGACAACTGGCAACCGACAACTGAGGTATACCTGAAAACTGATCCCTAACCTCTGAAAACTGATATTAGATCTGTTTTATTCGTCAATTGGTGGGATTCGTGTTTAAATCTTTGCTTCCTTAGAGGGTGATGTATTTGGTCCAGGTGGAATCATACTCCGGGTATCGGGGGGCGGAACGCCCCATCTCCTTCCTCTTTCAAGGAAGAAGGTTTATGGTAGATGAGGTGGAGAGGAGTTGGGTGGAAGATGAGGCCGACCTAAGGGCTCACAAGCGCATCTTTATCGTGACCACAAGGGATGGGGCGAGGTTCAAGCTCTCCTACTCGGAGAGGACGGACACCTGGTGGCTGGAGGAGCTATAACTCTGAGCCGTCAGAACCCCTGTTCTGACGGCAAAGCAAGGGTGACAGAACAGGGGTTCTGCCACCTCAACAAGAGATCCCGCAGTAAATAAGTATGTTTTCTTATCCATTCGTTCAATTCGTTTATTCGTGTGATTCGTGTTCTATGGGTGTCGTGTAATCTGTGGTTGGTGTTTGGTTACGGCTTTGCCGTGCGATGAAGGGTGCATAGAATCTCAAACAAGGAGGGGGTTTGAAGGTATTTATCTCCTTTGATATGGAAGGTGTGGGTGGGGTGAGCTCCTGGAGGGAGACAGCCAGGGGAGGGAAGGAGTTCAACAGGGTAAGGGAATTGGCTACCCAGGAGATAAATGCAGTGGTTGAAGGCATAAAGCAGAGTGGAGAGAAATTAGAGGAGATACTTGTTGCCGACTCCCATTCCTTTGGGGAGAACCTCCTCATAGAGGAGTTGGATGAGGAGGTTAGTTTGGTGAAGGGTTATCCCCGGACATATTATATGATGGAGGGGTTGGACTCCAGCTTTGATCTCCTCTTCTTTGTTGGATACCATGCCGGTGTGGGCACTCAAGGGGGAGGGATGGACCACACCTACTCTCCCTCGACCATCTATGAGCTGAGGGTCGGGGGGAAGCCTATGGGAGAGGCGGAGATAAACGCCGCCTATGCGGGGCATTTTGGAGTTCCCCTGGGGCTGGCCTCGGGGGATGATCGATTTGTGGAACAGGTGAGGATGAGTTTCGATGAAAGGGTAGAGACAGTGGTTACCAAGTATGGGGTGTCCAGATTCGCCAGCCGGAATATACATCCTCTAAGGGTAAGGGAACTTCTGCGTGAGGCTGCCCAGGCTGCGGTGAAGAAGGCCAGAAGCCTGAAGCCTTACTGCATTTCCCCTCCCTTAGAGGTGGAGATCGATCTGGTCACCACCTTGATCGGTGATCTCGCCTCCTTAATTCCAGGGGTGGAAAGGTTGTCGGGGAGGCAGATCCGTTTCCATCCGCAAGATCTCCCCGCCCTCTATCGCACCCTTATGCTCATCGCCACCCTGGGAACTTTGGCCAAGCAGATAGAGTGATGGGCAAAATAAGGCTTTTCCTCATTGACGGTTCGGAGTTGGCCTATCGGGCCTACTTTGCCTTCATCCGCAACCCCCTGATCAACTCTAAGGGGGAGAATACCAGCGCTGTCTTTGGCTTTACCAATACCCTTTTGAAGCTATTGCGGGAGGAGAGGCCGGATTATATCGGGGTCGTCTTCGATACCAAAAAGCCCACCTTTCGCCATCAGATGTTTGCGGACTATAAGGCCACACGGCAGAAGATGCCTGAGGAGATGAGTGCTCAGCTTCCCCGCATTAGAGAGGTGGTGGAGGCCCTCAACCTTCCCATCTTAGAGGTGGAAGGCTATGAGGCGGATGACCTCATTGGCACCTTGGCGGTGAGGGGATCAAAGCTGGGGTATGAAGTTGTTATCTTCTCCGGGGATAAGGATATGCTCCAGTTGGTGGCCGAGGGGGTGAGGGTGATGAGGCCGGGGAGGGAGAAAAGGGAGACGGTGGTGGTTAATCGGGAGGGGGTGGAGGGGACTATCGGGGTGGCACCGGAGAGGGTTCCCGATTTTTTGGGCTTAATGGGGGACTCCTCGGACAATGTCCCTGGGGTTCCTGGGGTGGGGCCAAAGACGGCAGTAAAATTGATCAAGGAGTTTGGGGGGGTGGAGGAGGTGCTCAAGGACCTGGAAAGGGTCTTCCCGGAAAGGGTGAGGGAGAGCATCAGGAAGCATCGGGAACAAGCCCTGCTCTCTAAGAAATTGGTTATTATCGATACCGATGTCCCCCTGGAGATCAAGATAGAGAGCCTGGCTAAGGGTAAGCCCAATGCCGATGAGTTGGTGAAGCTATTTAAGAATTTGGAGTTTACCAAATTCCTTTCTCAGATAGTTCCCCAGGAGGCGGCTCCCCAGGTTAAATACACCCTGGTCAACAGTTCAGAGGCATTGCAAAAACTGGCGGAGAGGTTGCGGACTGTGGGCACATTCTCCCTGGATTTGGAGACCACCCACCAGGAGCCGATGAGGGCGAGTATCGTGGGGTTTTCCTTTTCCCCAGCCAAGGGGGAGGCCTACTATATACCAGTGGGCCACCTCTGGGGGGAGAACCTGAGGCTTGAGGAAGTGCGGACTCAGCTCGGCCCCATCTTGGCGGATGAGAGGCTGAAGAAGGTGGGACAGAACATTAAGTATGACAAGCTGGTTTTGGAGAATAGCGGCTTTACGCTCAGAGGGATATGCTTTGACACGATGGTGGCCTCCTACCTTCTCGATCCCTCCTCCCGCCAACACAACCTCGACCTCCTGAGCCTCAAGTATTTAAATCACCAGATGATCCCCCTTTCCCAGCTCTTAGGGAAGGGAAAAGACAAGATAAGTTTTGATCGGGTTCCCATCTCCCAGGCCGTTTCCTACTCCGGGGAGGATGCCGATATTACCCTGCAATTAAAGGAGATTTTTGAGCCCAAGCTAAAGAGCCTTGAGCTTTGGCCCCTCTTCGAGGAGGTGGAGATGCCCCTTTTAAGCGTCCTTTGCCAGATGGAAAAGAATGGGGTGGCCATAGACAAAGGGTTGCTGGGCCAGATGTCCTCCCAGCTCAGAGAGAAGCTCTCCTCTCTGGCCGAGGAGATCTATGGGTTGGCCGGCTGCAGATTCAACATAAACTCCCATCAACAGCTCTCCCAGGTTCTATTTGACAGGCTTGGTTTGCGGAGGCTGCGGCGCACAAAGACAGGTTACTCCACCGATGTGGGGGTTTTGGAGGAGTTGGCCAAGGATTCCCAGATAGCCAAAAAGCTCCTCGATTACAGGCAACTGAGCAAGCTCAAAAGCACCTATGTTGATGCCCTTCCTCAGCTTGTCAATCCTAAAACTGGAAGGATCCACACGTCATTCAATCAGACGGTTACCGCCACGGGCAGGCTATCCAGCTCCGATCCCAACCTGCAGAACATTCCCATCAAGACCGAGTTGGGCAAAAGAATCAGGGAGGCATTTATCGCCGGAGATGGGGAGAGCGTCATCCTCTCCGCTGACTACTCCCAGATAGAGTTGCGCATAATGGCCCATCTCTCCGGAGATGAGAGGCTGATCGAGGCCTTCCGCCAGGGGGAGGACATCCATCGGAGGACGGCCTCTCTGATATTTGGCCTCTCCCTCTCCCAGGTTACCTCTCAATTGAGGTCCCGGGCCAAGATGGTCAATTTCGGCATCATCTATGGGATGGGGCCGCATGGCCTCTCCTCCCGGTTGGATATGCCCCTGCAGGAGGCCGAGGAGTTCATTGATAACTACTTTGCCACTTATCCTCAGGTTAAGGAATACATCGAGAGCACCATTGAAAGGGCCAAAAGGGACGGTTATGTGACGACGCTCCTAAATCGCAGGAGATACCTGCCGGAGCTCAGGGAGGAGAGGTCAAAGGAAAGGAGCTTTGCCCAACGCACCGCGATCAACACGCCGGTGCAGGGCTCGGCGGCGGATATGATTAAGCTGGCGATGATCAACATTCAGGAGGAGCTTTGGAAAAGGGGGCTGCAGGCCAAACTAATCATCCAGGTGCATGACGAGCTCGTCTTTGAGGTTCCGCGGGGGGAATTAGAAGAGGTTACCCAATTGGTTAAGGAGAAGATGGAGAATGCCCTTAGCCTCAAGGTCCCCATAAAGGCGGACATAGGCTGGGGGGAGAACTGGGCCCAGGCCCATCCGTAACCGCCAAAATGTGTATAACCACAGCGCGGCAAAGCTGCAACCAAACAAAGGCTACAGATTACACTGATTTCACTGAATCTTTGGAACACGAATGACACAAATAGACGAATCTCGCGAATAGATAGTCGCATAAATGCGCCCCCTATCCTTCTACCCCCGCTAAAGCGGGGGGTAAGAGGGCTTTAGCCCTCAATAAGTTGGGCCTAAAGGCCCTAACCCGCGCTGAAGTGCGGTAGAAGTCTTTTATTCAAGGCGAGCTGAAAAGTTTTGTCCAAAAAACGAGATCTGGCAGGATTGAAATGCAGATTATTTTGAATACCTTACGATGCAGATAATTATTGGAATCGTTGTGGTGCTTTTGGTTATCCTCGGTCTCGTTGGCGTTATTCTTCCCTTCCTGCCGGGGACCCTTCTTATCCTTTTGGCTGCCGTGGTCTATGGACTTGGGTTTGGTTTTCAGCGGATAGGCTCCGAAATCTACATCGCCCTGGTGATTCTCACCCTCTTCTCCCTCTTGGTGGATTACATTGCCACCTCGCTTGGTGCCAGAGGTTTGGGGGCCTCAAAGTTGGGGATGGTAGGGGCAGTCCTGGGTGCCCTTGGCGGGTTTTTGTTGGGCAATCTGCCTGGTCTTTTCGTTGGGCCATTTATAGGGGCGTTTTTGGGGGAAGCTTTGGGCGGAAAGGATTCTGCGGGAAGCTTTAGGGCTGGATTGGGAGCTGCCGTGGGGGTTTTAGGGGGAATGGTGGTCAGGTTCCTCCTGGCCCTGGCGATGATCGCGCTTTTGGTCTACGGGATGGCCACATAGGATTAAAGAGGCCATTTATGGGTGGCGATATAAGCTGATGAAGGTTGGCGGATTTTGGGGGATTCACTACTCAACGGTAAGCAGGATAGCCGCGAGGGTAGCAAAAAGCAAGACCTGACCCCCATACTGTTTTACAAACTGACCTTTTTTCTACTCCCAACTTTGTTTTTCGCCTTTCTGCAATGGACTATCCCAAGTAACCCGTCAATGGAGATATCCTCATCGATTAGGGGCCAATTAATGCCGTATCCAGAAGGTGAGACTTCGTATGTCTGACGCTCAGTAGGATTGGCATGAAGAAGCCTTTTGGAAACTTTCTCCAAGGGAAATCTCTTCTGGGCCCCGTCGATTTTGAGGACGATATTATCGCCTTCAAAACGGACATTTTGGACATCATGATATCTCTTCATATATCTCTTCTCCTCTGGAATTCCTCCCATTGCTGTTCAATATACTCAAAGTGTTCAAAAATGATCTTCTTTATTTCTCGTTTATCTCTTGGTGTCACATGGTAAGCGTACGCTTCCTCCAAATCAAAAGTTTCTGTATCAAGCCAGTACTTGCATTCCTTATCGCCCTTTCGACAGTGAATATGGATAGGTTCATTCCTCTCATTAGCATAAAAGAAGAGGCGCCATCCAAGAATCAGGAGAATAGTTGGCATACGTTGTCATCCTTTTTAAGCCTAACTTCTGTATAACTTCCTTAGGGCAACACTTCAAGCTATATAAGACGCTGGCCAGCTATCCAGGCACATCGGGGACACATAAGAGAATATAAGCTCTTTTTCTATTCTGTCAAGTTATAATGAGCTATTTGCAATGTAGGTATTTTGCCTGATTTATTCATAAATTCTTATTAACCTTTAATCGTCAGGAACTTTCAATCGTAGGGACAAGTCTTTAGACTTGTCCGAGGAGCGGACAGACCTGAAGGTCTGTCCCTACACGAGAATACAAATTCCCGTCAATCTCAAGAGATTACCTCAATCCGCTATTAGTTTATGAATAATTCGGGTTTGAAGCAGAAGGGAATTCTTACGAGGTGTTCTCAATAGAGGTTGAAAGCCTTTTGATAGGGTGCAATTTGGGGGAATAAACCAAAATCAATTCCTACAAAGCACTATTCTGTGCATTTGCGGGTGTGCCTCTGCATCCCCCCCTTACATCCCGTAGCTTTTAGCTGTCGATGCGAAATGCGGGCCCCCCCATATTTTATCTAAAACATCGTCTCTCATTCCCTTTATATTCACCCTCGCATTTGACCACTTCCAATCCTCAGCCTTCTTCACTATTTTTGCCCTATATTTTCCAACAAAAATATAGGAGTTGCCCCTATATTATTCAAAAGGCAAGGGATCTGCTGGAGAAGTTTGGAGCAGGGGAGGTGGCAAGAAGGGAAAGGTATGCTGCAAGGCCATCGCTTGAGGAGATATTTGAGGGGAAGGAGGCTAATGAAGGTATATACGAGGCTATTTACAGGTGGAGATACAAACTGAAGGAGGTTGGTGAATTTTTAGGGGTTCACTACTCCAGGGTAAGCAGGATAGCCTCGATGATGGCAAAAAGCAAGACCTGACCCCTATACTGTTCTATATTGTTTCGCAATGTGCAAATTATGTGGCCAGAGTAATATCATAAACTTCTCTCATTTTGGAGGGCTCATATTCCTGGATGAGGATGATCGTCGGGGGCTTGTAACCCAATCTGCAAAATTGAGGGGGCAGAACCCCCGTTCTGCCCCGGTCAGATCAGGGAATCTGACCGCTCAGCTATTGGTAATTTAAAGCTACTTACAGATTTTTATGAATAATTCGGGATAGTGGAATCTCGTGGTTTCCTAACAGGTAATCTGAAACAATATCCGTATTGCCTGGGACGGGGTTTTGGCTGATGCAGATAATTTTTGGAATCGTTGTGGTGCTTTTGGTTATCCTCGGTCTCGTTGGCGTTATTCTTCCCTTCCTGCCGGGGACCCTTCTTATCCTTTTGGCTGCCGTGGTCTATGGACTTGGGTTTGGTTTTCAGCGGATAGGCTCCGAAATCTACATCGCCCTGGTGATTCTCACCCTCTTCTCCCTCTTGGTGGATTACATTGCCACCTCGCTTGGTGCCAGAGGTTTGGGGGCCTCAAAGTTGGGGATGGTAGGGGCAGTCCTGGGTGCCCTTGGCGGGTTTTTGTTGGGCAATCTGCCTGGTCTTTTCGTTGGGCCATTTATAGGGGCGTTTTTGGGGGAAGCTTTGGGCGGAAAGGATTCTGCGGGAAGCTTTAGGGCTGGATTGGGAGCTGCCGTGGGGGTTTTAGGGGGCATGATGATTAGGTTTTTCTTAGCCTTGGCTATGCTTGCCCTCTTGATCTACGGGATAGCCACATAAAAAAGGGGGCTGGTTTTTATTCTCCGTGCACATTTTCGGCGTTCTATGGAACAGATAGATGAGGCCATAATGGATGGTTCGGAGCAGAAATCCCTATCTCTGCCGCAACAGGGGAGGCATATCTTTATCGTCTCGGACGCCACAGGGAGGACCTGTGAACTCGTGGTTAAGGCCGCCTTGACCCAGTTTGAGACCTCTCAGGCGGTCCTGCATCGGATGCAACATGTGCGCAATGAGGCCCAGGTGCAGGAGGTCATCGAAGAGGCCAGGAGGAAGCGAGGGATTGTGGTCTATACCCTGGTCTCCCCCCAACTGAGGAGGGCGATGCTCTCCGGTGGCCGGCGGAACGCGGTGCCCACCATCGATATCCTGGGCCCCATCCTCACCAGGCTCACCGATCTGCTGGAGATCTCCCCTATGGCCATCCCAGGCCTGTTCAGGGACCTGGACGAGGCCTACTACCGGCGCATCGAGGCCATCGATTTCACGGTAAAGCACGACGACGGGTTGCGTCCCCAGGATTTATCGGAGGCGGATATCGTCCTGGTTGGCGTCTCCAGAACCTCCAAGACCCCAATCAGCATCTACCTTTCCTACCGGGGGTACAGGGTGGCCAATCTCCCCATAGTTTTGGGGATTGAACCTCCTCCTCAACTTTTCACCATCGCCCCCCACAAGATAATCGGCCTGACCATCCATCACCAGAGGCTCCAGGCCATTCGGAAGGCCCGGGCCAAACGGTTGGCGGCAGCCGAGCTGGGTTCCTATGTGGATCTGCAGGAGATCAAAAAGGAGCTTGCCTACAGCCATACCATCTTCCAGCGACGGAGGTGGAAGGTGATCGATGTCACCTCCAAGTCGATTGAGGAATTGGCCACCGAGATAATGGAGTTAGTGGGGAGAAAGCACGATGCTTCCTCTCTTTAGACGTCCTAAAGATAGCGGGACTGTTAACATTTTTGACGCAGGTAGATGGAATCACCTCCCATAGGGTCCACTGCAAAGGAGAACAGGATCAGGTCCCCAGAACGCTGAGGCTCTCAGCCAAAACCGTCGAGAAAAGTTCTTGACTCGGTCGAAGAGTTTGAGTAAATTAGATTTATGAATGAGTGCACAAGCAGTCATCGTGAGAAGCGTGGGGAGCCAGTAGTTTGCAGACTATGAAAGAAGAAGGGCCACAACATAAGTGAGTTACTCTTGAAGCAAGAGAGTCATGTGGAATAGGTGCAAAAAATCATGACAGACAAAGAAGCGTATTTAGATTTCATCAAAAGGTTTACACACTTGATAGGTAAAAACCCTCACCTGATCAAAGTGACGTTGAGCAACATTTTCACAATGCGCCTCATTGGAAACAAAACTCACGGTGACTTAGCCGAAACAGGGGTGTCTGAATTCGTGAATCAGTACATGTATGACTTCAAATCCATTCATGTTGGGAAGGATATGTATAGAGCCAAAGAACACGAGGAAGATATCCGAATCACCAATGAAATTCATGATATCGACTTCACCATCAGTCTGAAGGCTTACGGTGTCGGACCGCTGCAGCTTTCTACAGACAAGAATTTCAGGATGTTTCCAAGACTCAAACAGGAAGAACAAGCAATAATCGCAGGCAATACGATCCCAGCTATTTTCGACGATGCCGCGTTTAATGAGTTCGGCAACATCAACGTGTTGCCGCTAATCTACGACGAACGAAACAAGCGTTGTAACATCATGGTCTTTGATTTTGATCAGGCAAGGCAAAACACGCACGAAATCAGATACGAAGAGGCTACGGGGAGGAGAAAGCATGCTGTTTTTCGCTTTTACGACAACGGGGGAGGATATATCTGTGAAGTGCGCTACGGTGACGCATCCGCGAACGCACTACAAAGAGGACTTTGGACACACACGACGAATGCCGTGAACTACTTCAATAGTGTCACCGGTGGATGGATTGACTATTCTGATAACCTCCTTCTTGTGAAGCTCTTTGCCCATGCTCTTGTCTCAACGGTTAGTGGGCATGAGAGGGCGCTCGAAAGCCTGAAGGCTGATATACAAGCTCAGAAGGATATGTCGCATTTGCAGGATTAGTAGATATGACCCCCTCATTATTTCCTGATATAGTTGTCGATTACCCGTATACAGAGGGTATCAAGTATGTAGGGTCAAAGCTGCGGCTTCTACCGTATATCTTGCAAATTGTCCAGAAGGTTAAGCCTCGGTCAGTTTTCGATGGATTTGCAGGTACAACACGTGTGTCGCAAGCGTTCGCTCGACTTGGCTACCGAGTAATAGCCAATGACCATGCCGTATGGTCTAAGGTATTCGGTTTATGTTATCTCAAGAACAAAAGGCACAGAGCATACTACAAAGAACTAATTGACTACTTGAATGCTTTACCCGGGAAAGACGGCTGGTTCACAGAGCATTATGGCGGTCTGTCAAATGGCGGACGGTCATCTCAAGCTGATGGCCTAAAGAAACCATGGCAAGTCCATAACACACGAAAGCTAGACGCGATCCGTGGTGAAATTGATGAAATGAACTTGGGGGAGATTGAAAAATCAGTGTTGTTGACCAGCCTGATATTAGCTCTCGACGAGGTAGACAATACATTGGGACATTTTGCTTCATATTTGAGCAATTGGGCGCCAAGATCATACAAAGTCATGAAACTAAAAGTGCCGACTCTTATCGACTCGGCTGAAGAGCATGAAGTCTACTGCGGTGACATTTTCAATCTTGTAGATCAGGTGAATGCGGATTTGTCGTATTTTGACCCACCGTACGGTTCGAATAACGAGAAAATGCCACCTTCGCGAGTAAGATACGCTGCATACTATCATTTGTGGACAACGATTTGCCTTAATGATCGCCCTGAGCTATTTGGCAAGGCAAATAGAAGAGTTGACTCTTCTGATAAAGTAACAAACTCACAGTTTGAGGAATTTAGGAGAAGTGATAATGATCGTTTTATCGCAGTACAAGCAATTGAACGGTTACTTGAGCGGACACGGTCGAAATATGTTCTGCTGTCGTATAGTTCGGGCGGCAGAGCGACCGCCCAGGAGCTTCATGGCGTGCTGGCTCGATCAGGGAAGGTGTTGGAATCTGTCAAAATTGACTACCGCCGAAATGTTATGGCAACGATGAGATGGACAAACGAGTGGGTTCCTAAAGAGAAACAAGAGAACCAGGAATACCTCTTCCTAATAGAGAAATGACATCACTGTCTTGTTGTGTGGCATTGTTTCATCAAACAACAAAGAGAAGGGGGTGTTAAAATGAGTGAAATAAGACGCAAAGTGTTTATATCGCATCACAAGGATGACAAAGGTGAACTAAAGAAATTCATTGATACCTTCGACCAGGAGCGCAAAGTCTTTATTACCCGAGTGCTTGAAGCTGATATGGGACAAGATATCATTGATAGTGACGATACAGACTACGTCATGCAACGAATCAAAGACTTATACTTGAAAGACTCCACTGTGACTATCGTGTTAATCGGTAAATGTACTTGGGCACGTCGCTATGTCGACTGGGAGATACAAGCGTCGCTCCGGCACGGAAGGACAGTAACACCTAACGGATTATTGGGAATTGTGCTCCCTTCAGCGGGTAAAAAACCAAAACCACCTGAGCGCCTGAGCATGAACCTCAAGGATGAAAACAGTGATGGATATGCCCGATGGTACTGGTATCCACAGCGGAAGGATACTCTGGCTAACTGCATTGAAGATGCCTTCCAATCGCGCACCAGTAGGGCAGATTTTATTGTGAATCCTCGTGACAGGTTTAAGTACAACAAGACATGTCCGTAAGAAAGGGAAAACTGTGGCAAAGCTTACCAGTGTGAAAGTCAGCCTTAAGTTGCCTTACATTGGCGGAGTCGAAGGAATCTGGGAACCCGATGAGAGTGAGCGAAAAGCAGCTTGGGAGATGTATGTTGAACTGATTACTCGTATTTCAGTAGCAGAATTAAAACCTCAAGAGGGTTTGCTTCGGGAAGCACTTTCTTCACTTTACACACTCTTTGACACAACCAGAAAGATCCTACGCCGATATGGTCCTTCCGTTGCACAACCCAAAGGCGAAGACAATTTATCATTTGGCTATCTCGCTGTAGCCATCCTAAATGTTGTGCTACGTCCAGTCCTAGCGAAATGGCATCCTCTACTCCTCGACTACGAAAGCACGAAAGAGAGGTCCGTTTCTCCCTTAGACCACGAAAGACATTGGGATAAATCTGAAGAACTACGACAAGTTCTAAACGATGTCCGCAGCGTGCTAATCGAATACACGAATTTACTTGCTCAGGTAGCAGAAGTGCCTTCACTGATTGTTCAAAGGCCCGATTAAATACTTTAAGACCGAGGTCGGTAAGAAGCTTCAGAAGTTTCAGTCTAATCTTCATCTTCCCAAAAGCTTTCACCAAGTCCCCCCCATTACCTTCATAGTCAAAATTTGCACATTTCTTACCAAATTCCAAGAAGGCTAACATAAAAGCATCGCTTTCGTCTGAGCTTAGATTTTTTTCTTTCATTCCTCTCTTGTGGACTCTCAATCTACCGTCAGAACAATATTTCATTTCGATCCTGGGTAGTTCGACTCCTAAACAATCGTGATCTGTTATTAAACTGGGCACATTATAGTTTGCACATTGGTATTTCAAGTGTCATTGCGAGGTTTGTCCCGTGCACAAGTGAGAGAACCCCGCGAACGATCTCCTGGTCTCACCCCCCATTCAGTGTTTTGAGACTCTGCCCCGCTGCCTCACTTCATTCTGAGTTACGGCTCACCGCAATGACATGCAATCTACGCCCCCAGTAATAAATCCCGACTGTAAAAGCTCAGACAGTCGTATTCTCCATCTTGAGCAATGACTTTGATTAGAGGTCTTATGATGTGTTTCTTGACTAATTTATTTGCTAAGATATTATCGATTATTTTCATAAGCTTTGCTCATTGTTTCTTGGCTATCGAGAAAAGTTCTTGACACGGTAGAGGAATTTAACTTTATTCTGCAGAGATATATCACGAGCCTGTTGCATCACACTGACATGGAAAGGAGAAAATGATGCCGCTCGATAAGCAACAACAAGAGAAGCTAGAAAAGTGGCTTCAATCAAAAGGAGTTTTACCGAACTGCCCTATCTGCACCACAAATAGCTGGGCGATTGGGGATATTGTGAGTGCTCTCCCTTATACCACTGGCAAGATAAAACTCGGTGGGCCAACAGTTCCGATGGTCCAGATCATTTGCAAGAACTGCGCTCACGTCCTTCTTTTCGCAGCGATTCCTATCGGTTTAGTCTCATAGCTGACAACAGCTGACACTGAATAGCATTATCGAAGAGGTAGCCCTATAGCTAAAGAAAAAGAAAAATTGAAGACATGTTTTGTGATTGCCCCAATCGGTGATGAAGGAAGCGAAATCAGACGTCGTTCTGATCAGGTATTGACGCACATAATCAAACCTGCAGCTGAGGAATGTGGATATAACGCTATTCGTGCTGATAAAATATCAGAACCAGGGATCATTACATCACAAGTGATTCAGCGTCTCATAGATGATGATCTCGTCATCGCTGATCTAACCGGCAGAAATCCTAATGTATTCTATGAACTTGCCATCCGGCACATGGTCAAAAAGCCAATAGTTCAGATTATCAAATCCGGTGAATCCATTCCTTTTGACGTTGCTCCAACGCGAACGATTCATGTTGACCATCAAGATTTAGATAGTGTAGCCAACTGCAAAGAAGAACTGATCAGACAGATTCGTTCTACTGAAAAAGATCCTACTAAAGTTGACTCTCCGATCTCAGTCGCAATTGACCTTAAATCACTTCGTCAAAGTGAGAACCCTCTAGAAAAAAGCAACGCTGAAATCATCTCAATGCTTCAAGATCTTCGATCTATGATGGTAAAGATGGGTCTCCATCAACAAGGCCCCCTGTTTTCTTTCACGTACCCGGAACACCCCGTAAGAAGAAAGTATGGACTCCTTAACGATACTGCGTTCAAAGTAACTGAAGTGGTTGATGTAGATACCTTGAAGGTTTCGCCTAACTGGAACTTAGGAGACAAGAAGGGCGACATAGTAATAGCTGATGGGTACAACCCTCCCGAACAAGGCCGACCTGATTATCAGTCAGCGAAGGAGAAATTAGAGAAGCTGATATTAGAATTTAATGGCATTGTTGACCTGGTAGATCCTATCAGGATCATAAATGGACGATTACTATGTGATGTTTACATCGGAGGGACGAATTTAGCAAGTTTCTTCCCTGAGTATCAATAAATCAATCGCGGCATTACTTCAGATAAAAATTGTAATAGGATAAGGGGACGTCCATAAAATTATAAAAAACATCCCTCTAACAGTTAAAATCTCTTTCCTTCTGGGGAACTGAGGATGCTTCCCTCTTCTTTACAGAGATGCTCACTGCGGGTTGGGAAAGCCTCAGCTTCTTAGCAAAAGCTGTTGCCCTCACATTAAATTCTCTCACCACCAATAGCAAGATAGGCTCCAGGCTCACTTGTCAACTTATAATTTTATGGACGTCCCTCTTTACTCGTCGTCCCTCCTTACTGGACGTTCACCCAATCTCCATTGTTTTATCCAGTACTCGCCTTAATGGCTAAGCCGTCGGCTTCAGATTTCCACTTTCCACTCTCAATTTTCAGTGAAAAAAGGTTGACTTTCAGACAGTTCTTGGTTATTGTGACGATGTGAAGGGAAAGCTTGATTCCTGGGGATAGGGGAGCTAACAGCGGAAGCGATCAATAGAACAAGTCTCAAATCCCCTTTTTCTCCCTAAATGAGAGGATCTATCAGGTAAACTGCTAAGGAGGCAAAGCTTGATCTGTAGGAGAGCAGTTTTTTATAATTTTATGGACATCCCCTATTCCGTCCCAGTTCGCAGGGGTGAAAACAAACTTTCTCTCCAGGGAACTTCGCTTACCAGTCACCCTGTTATACGAAAGCTTAACAGCAATCATTTAAGAGGTGACTCACATGCTTTATGAAAAATTAAAAGATAGACTAAACCAATTGATAGAAATGGGAGAACGAGTATTATCAACAAAACGTGTAGATACACAACTTGAGGAGGAGTATGTTAATAACGATCCTTTTTATCAATGGAAAGCAGGAGCTTTGTCTTTTCTGAAGGTCGTATTGGGAAATGATAGTACCCATTTTCAAGAATTCCAACAGAATTGTAAGCATCCTTTATATTTACACGCATTTCAAGGTCAATCAATTTTGAAAGCAGCAAAAGAAGATATTGAGGGGGGATACCTCCAAAAATTAGAAACTTTGGTTTCGGCAGATATTTTTACAGATTTCTTAGAAATGGCTAAATACTTAGTAGAACAAGGTTGTAAGGATCCAGCTGCTTCATTGATTGGTGCAGTTTTAGAAAACGGGCTAAGAAAAATAGCTAAAAATAACGGTATTAAACTCAAGAGTAAAGAAGATATAAGTTCTCTTAATCAAAAACTTGCCGATGATCGAACCTACAACAGACTTACTCAGGAAAGGATAAAAGTTTGGAAGCGCATTAGGAATGATGCTGTTCATGGTAAATTTTCGGAGTATACCTCGGATTTAGTTAAAGAAATGTTGTATGGTGTTAGAGATTTCTTGGGACAGTATTTATAACCATTAGGCAAAAAGTCAAAAGGATGATGACATCTTTTAGAGACAAAGGTAAAAGGTTCAAAATGCTGAATTTAAGGAGGAGAACTATGAGGGGTAAAAAAATTCCTATTTTTGCATTTTCTGCTTTATTCTTTGCTTTGTTGTTCATAGGAGGCATTTCCTATTGTTATACTTCTGAAAACGCTTATGAACGAGCCCACAAGGCGTTTCTTGCCTCTCATTATGAGGAGGCTATTATAGATTACACCGAATACCTTAAACAAAAACCTCATAATGAGAATGCTGTTAAGGCTCAGATTGAACTTTCAGAAGCTTACTTTAAATTGGCAAATAGGTATTATAACGAAGGGGATTATGAAACAGCTGAGAGATTGTTCTACTCTGCTAATTCTGAAAAAGGAGATAATTGGGTTGCTAAGTGCAGATTGAAACTTGCTGAAAGGGACTATAAAGAAGCCCAATACCAAAAATCGATAGAAAAGCTTAATTTAATTGGTGAAACTCATTGTAATCCAGAGGTATATTCTTCTGCTTTGTTATTGAAGATAAAGTGCTTCTATAAACTAAACAAAGAGCAGAAATGTTTAGGAGTATGTCAAGAACTAAGTAATATATCTCACTTGGAATTACCCAGGGAAATAAAAACAATATTGGATAAAATTGCTATACATTACATTCGCAGAGCAGACGACTTATTAAGTAACAACAAATTCGACGAGGCAATCCAGACTTATTCTGAAATTGATAAAATCCCTACTTCTTATAAGGAGGAATTAGAAATAAAGAAAGGAAGCGCCTATTTCATGTGGGCTCTCACTTACAAAAATCAAGGTGATTATGAACATGCGATTGAGATATTAGAGAGTGCAAAAAAGAATGGAATTATACCTACAAAAGTAGAGCAAGCTCTTGCGAATAATAGATTTTCTCTCTTTATTAAGAAAGGCGACCTTGCTTATAAGCACAAAGAATGGAGAGAAGCAAGAGGTTATTATAAAGAGGCGCTTGAGTATATGCCCAATGATCAGTATGTTAAGAAAAGGCTTGCCCAAATATCGAAGAAGTTAAGGTTCGGCACTGTATATGATTTTGAGAATGGAATTTTGGTAAAAATGCGTGGGTATTCCCTTGGAAATTCTTGCTGGCTAAAAGGAGAAGAAAATGCTGGGAAGTTTAGTCGTAAGTATAATTCTCCTGGGGGGATAAGTATAGTGGAGGTCATTTCTGAGGGCTCTTCTAAAAATGCTGCCATACTTTCTTTTACAATACTTATGGCCCCAAGTTATTTCTCTGCCTATCAGGATGTCTATGATTTGTTTTCTTTTCTTGCAGATGCCACAGGTGGAAACATACCGATTGGAAGTGTATCAAGATTTATTGTCAATAACATTAATGCAAATGGAATCAAAACAAAATGGTTTGGAAATTTCAAGATCAAGGTTAATTCCGATATTTCTTTAAGGACATTTGTGGTAATGGTGGAATGAAAGGAGGGGTTATGAAATGCCTTGTTTTTCAAATGATTTCGTTGTTACTCATTTTCCCTCCCCTAAAGGCTCAAGAAAATGGCCTTGTGCCGCTAAGAAAATGGGGAAGCGAAGAGGAAAGACTACAAGAACGGCAGAGGTTGTCTCGATTAAGTAGTAAGTTAGACACATTCCTGAGACAGAAGCAAGAACCCATAGCAAATATAGTGAAATCCAGCATTCTACCGGGGTATGGTCAATTTGCTGCTAAAAAGTCATTGAAGGGTCTGATATTTACCACAACAGCGCTTACTACTATCGGAGGAGGAATATATTTTCTTAGGCAGTCTAACCAAAAATATGACAAGTATAAGTCGGCCGATAACATCGATGACATTGAGAAATACTTTGATGGCTCAGAAAAACTTTTGAAAACCTCTCGGACTTATTTTGGAATAGGTGTTGCTATTTGGGCTCTGAATATCATTGACGCTTACTTTTCAACGAATTCGTATAACAAAAAACAGTTTGAGAAGTTCTATTATGCTTTTGCAGAGAAAAAGCTTGGTCTAAATGCTAATTTTGGTATGCAAGGCAGGACAGTCACGATTGGTCTTGCTTACAGATTTTGAGAAAAAGGGAGCAAAAAATGAGTAAGAGGATATTTAACCTTTCGATATTACTTTTAGCAATTGGGATAACTTTGTTGGGATGTTCAAAACGAGAGCATACAAATCCACTTGATCCTAACAATCCCAGTTCAAATGTAGTTTTACTGCCACCGCCGGCGGGATTGAAAGCAACGCCTGATTATGGATCTGTCACATTAACTTGGGATACTGTATCTGAAGCTAAAAATTACCAGGTTTATCGTGGAGACAAGAAAATCGTAACTATTGATACTACCTTTTATGAAGACACGGGACTAACCCCAGGCAAGAGATATTCCTACCAGGTAGCATCAGTTCATCCTTGTGGACTTGGCGGGCATAAGTCAAAGCCTGTGTATGCAATGCCGAAGAAAGGGGCGAAAATAGTATATTCAAAGTATGAGGTTCATTCGGATGATAATGGGGATGGGATAGTAAACAGGGGCGAGACCATAGGTTTAGATCTCTATCTAAAGAACACTGGGACGAGCACAGCGAAGAGGGTAAATGCGACTTTAAGTGAGAATGATCTTTATGTAACCATTTCTGATAATATATGGAATATTTTGGGTGTAGATTTAACAGCTGGTGGGGAAGCTTATGGTTACTTTGTATTTACTGTTGCTGACAACTGTCCATATAATCATGTGATAACTTTCAGCTTGAGTATTACAGATAAAGATGGCAATGCCTGGTCAGATAGCTTCACTGTAGCGGTCAAGCAGACTGGTGCAAAGATTGAATACTCCCGTTATGAGGTTCATTCGGATGATAATGGGGATGGGATAGTAAACAGGGGCGAGACCATAGGTTTAGATCTCTATCTAAAGAACACTGGGACGAGCACAGCGAAGAGGGTAAATGCGACTTTAAGTGAGAATGATCTTTATGTAACCATTTCTGATAATATATGGAATATTTTGGGTGTAGATTTAACAGCTGGTGGGGAAGCTTATGGTTACTTTGTATTTACTGTTGCTGACAACTGTCCATATAATCATGTGATAACTTTCAGCTTGAGTATTACAGATAAAGATGGCAATGCCTGGTCAGATAGCTTTTCCATAATGGTTAAGTGAAACATAAGGATTATCCTTGTATTACTCAAGTCATATTATAGTTTACACATTGGTATTTCAAGTGTCATTGCCAGGCTTGTCCCGAACGTGAGCGAGGGAATCCGGGGCTACGGCTCACCGCAATGATCTGTAATCTATCTTACGCTCCCAGTAATAAATTTTACCTGTAGAAATTCGGATAGTTGTATTCTCTATCCTGAGCAACGACTTTCATTAGAGGTCTGACTATATGCTTCTTGACTGACTTATTTGCTAAAATATGTTCTACGATTTTTTTCATAAGCTTTACTCATTTTTTCTTAACTATCGAGAAAAGTTCTTAACACAGTAGAGAATTCCACTATACTATGAAGGACTGGTGATATAACAATGGAGGTAGTGATATGAAAGTCCTATTATGTTGGTCGGGTAGCAGAAGCAAAGAAACTGCTGAAGCATTACACGACTGGTTAGGAGAAACTATCCAAGCTGTTGAGCCATGGATGTCGCCTAACATGGAGAAAGGGGTTCGTTGGAACTCAGAGCTAGCAGATCAGTTTGAAAAGTCAAAATTCGGCATCTTTTGCTTGACTAAAGAAAATCTTAATGCGCCTTGGATTCTGTTTGAGGTAGGGGCACTATCAAAACCTAAAGGTGCACATGTATGCACATTCTTGCTTGAGTTGACACCAGCAGATATAGAACCCCCGCTCGCTCAATTTGAACACACAAAATTTGAAAAAGAAGATATCCGACTGCTGGCGCGCACAATAAATCAAACGTTAGAGAAAGTGGGTGAACGTGCGCTTCCTGAAAAGACTCTGGATTGCGTTTTTGATCGGTACTGGCCGGACTTAGAAGAAAAACTCAAGACGATTGCAGACAAAGCAATAGAAGACAGTAAACTAATTAGAGGGGATCGGGAAATACTAGAAGAAATCCTTGAGATTTTGCGAGCACAGGAACGCAGGAGTTACATTCACGAATCGGCTGAAAAGATGGCCGATATGCGCAACAAGTCTTGGCAGTTCCATCCTTCAGGTAGTTCTGGGATTCAGGGGCAACAGGGAGAGCCGAATGGAGGGGTATAGATAGACACACATAGGAGACATTATACGCCGTGATTTGAGTCCCGTAGTGCCTAATCTTCTTCTATATCATCCCAGAAGTCATCTCCCAATCCTCCACCACCTTCATAGTGAAATTTGACTTTCCTTTTCCCAAGTTCCAAGAATGCCAGCATCAGAGCATCTGATTCGTCAGGACTTGGATTGTTTCCCTTCGTTCCCTTCTTATGGACTCTCAACCGTCCATCCGAACAATATTTCATTTCGATCCTGGGTAGTTGGGCTCTTAAACAATCGTGATCTGTTAACCCAGTCTCGTGAGTTCCGACTAACTACCCTAAATTCCAAAGCACTTACATTTCCGAAGCGATGATTGCGAATCTCTCTGGGTTCATAGCCTTCTCTTACTATGAACTTATAGTAATCCAAATTGGATCATAACATTCAGAACCATCGCCAGTGGCCCCTTTGAATTGTGGGAGAGGTCTCCAGACCTCGATTACCGGCATCAGGAGATGTTTCCCACATTCCACTTCCCTTGTGGATGATAACATCCACAAGGAGCATAGGGAGAAATCGGTAACAACTGGCAACCGATGACTGATGGGCGCCTAACATCTAATTTCTGGGCCCAGTGAACTGTTACAAGACTCCTTTTTATCCTTGATTTCCCCTCCTTTTATGCCGATATTATATATAAAGGGACTCGCCTTAGGGAACTTTTAATTTTTCAAGGAGTTTAAAGTTTAAAGATGAGAGAGAATCTTTCACCTCAGAGAAGGACTAAGATACCAGATGAGGAACTTATGTTCCACCTGGCCCGGGGAAATGATTATGCCTTAGAGGTCTTGGTCAAAAGGTATGAGCTGAAGATTATCAATTTTGTCTACCGGATGGTGGGGGACTTCGACCAGGCGGAAGACATAGCCCAGGAGGTCTTCATCCGGGTTTATCGCCACAGGGAAAGGTATCGCCCCCTTGCCAAGTTCTCTACCTGGCTCTATACCATAGCATCTAATCTGGCCAAAAGCGAGTTAAGGAGGAGGAGCATCTTTAATCCTATCTCGTTTACTCGACTACGGGGGGAAAGGCTTTCCTCTATCAAAAGGAGCCCCGACAAGGCGCTTTTGGAGAAGGAGCTGGGCCAAAAGATTCAGGAAGGAATCGGGAAACTGAAGCCAAATTATCGGGTGCCTTTGGTTTTGCGGGATGTGGAAGGGTTTTCCTATGAGGAGATATCCGAGATAGTTGGTTGTCCTTTGGGCACGGTAAAATCGAGGATTAACCGGGCCAGGCTGAAGCTGAGGGAGATATTGGATGACTACATTAGTTAAGGAGTGGCATGCAGAAGGCCACTTTAAACAGAAGAACTACTTAATGAAGGAGGAAGGCCTATGAATTGTAAAGAGTTGGAGGAGTTACTTTCGGGTTACATAGAGGGAACCCTAAATCAGGCCGTCGCAGAGGAGGTGGAGGCTCACCTCGCTGGCTGCAGCAGGTGTAGGGAGAAGATGCACCAGATGAGGGCGCTTGTGGGTAGATTAAAGGATTTGGAGATGGTGGAGCCCTCCGCGGGATTTGAGGCCAGGCTCTGGGGCCAACTGAGGAGGGAATCTTCCCCGAGGAGTCGGGGCTGGGTTTTCTCCCCGATTTCCGCCCTGGCCGCCCTGTTCCTCCTGGTGGCCGCCGGTTACCTCTTCCTTTCCCGCCCACCTCAGAGAAGGAGCTATCTTATCTCAGAGGCGGACATAGTGAACATTCACCCTTCGGCTAACCAGCTATTAGGGACTGGATCCGATTACCAGACCAGGGAGGCGGGAATAAGCCTGGAGAGGTTTAAGCCCCCAGAGGATAGCCTTTCCGAGGGGAGGACAAGATACATCCTCCCGGTGATATCCAATCGGCCACAGGTGGAAGCTACCTCATTTTAGGAGGGAAGAGAGATGAGAAGATTGGGGAAGTTCCTCATTCCCCTGCTCTTTCTATGGAGTATGGGAATTCCTCTCCTCCGGGCAGATGGGTCAGTCCTTAAGCCCCTGGAAAAGGAGATAAAGTCCATCGTTCAGGGGGCTCGGCCCAGCCTGGTGAGCATCTCCACCAGGGATGGGTTTGGCCCGCAAAAAGATGTGGGCTCCGGTGTGATCATCAGGAAGGAAGGATACATACTGACCACCGGGGATGTGGTTGGTGAGGACCAAAAGGTGGAGGCTACCCTTTGGAATGGGAAGTGCTATCAGGCAAAACTGGTGGGCTCAGATGCTGAATCAAATCTCACCGTTCTCAAGATCGAGGCCGATGGGCTTATATCGGCCAAAATAGGCGACTCGGCAAAACTCAAGCCAGGTTCCTGGGTCATCGTTCTGGGCAACTCATTCGGCCTTGCCCCCTCGGTCTCCCTTGGCCTTTTTAGCGGGAGAAGGGAGGATGGTCTCCTGCAGCTAAGCGCCTTCGTCTCCCCGGGGAACAGCGGGGGGGGGATCTTAAACTCAGACGGTGAGTTGGTAGGGATAGTCACCGGCACGGCCTCAGGATCGACAGAATCGCATTTCTTAGGAAGGGTTACCCCTTACTCTAAGGTGAAGAGGTCAACCGATCTTCCCCTTCCCCATTTTGTTCTCCCCTACCAGGGGATGGCTCTGGCCATTCCCATAAACAAGGCTCTGGCGGCGGCTACCCAGTTGATCAAGGAGGGTAAGGTGGAAAGGGGATGGTTGGGGGTGATCATCCAGAACCTTACCCCTGCTTTGAGCGAGCATTTTAGGGTGAAGAAGGGGGTCTTGGTCTCCGATGTAGTCGATGAGAGCCCTGCCCAGAAGGCAGGGATAATGAGGGGAGATATAATTGTAAGATACCAGGGAGAAGAGGTCAAGAATTCCGCTCAGCTCAGGGATATGGTTACCTCCACCTCTCCCGGGGAAGAGGTTAACCTCCTCATCATCAGGGATGGGAAAGAGAAACCGGTAAGAGTTAAGATAGGAAAGAGGCCGAAGTATTCCCGGATCGGTAAGGAGAAAATATGGAAGGACTTCCAGTTTCCCGATCTGGACTGGTTAAAGGAGGAGTTCTCCTCGGAGAAACTCAGGCAGAGGCTGGATAGATTGGAGAAGGAGATAGAAACGCTCAGGCGGAAACTAAGCAGGGATTGAGCCGTTCCATTGAGGAACGGCTTTTTTGTTGACAAGCAGGGTTTGACCAGTTATAATTGGGGGTTGTTTGAAGTCCCGACCGTGGGTTGGGACTTCAAGGGTGACAGCGGAGCATCAGTTTTTGTAGGGGTCGGATTTATCCAACCCGCTTTCAGAGTGACTGAAGGGAGCCAAATGCGGCCTATGAGAAGAGCCCTTTTTATGCCAATTCTCCTTCTTCTCCTCTCTGGGGGATGTTCCCCTCTTCCTCCTGGAATTGGTTCAGACCATGAGGTTATGGTCTTGGCCAACCCAGAGGATTGGGAGATGGTCTATCCCCTGCTGCAGGAGATATTCGAGAGGAAGGTCCGCACCCCCCAGGAGGAAAATGTCTTTACGGTAAGGAAAATCGCCCAGGCCAAGTTTGACCTTTATAAGAAGTCAAGAAATCTCCTCCTTATCTCCCCTTTAAACTCAGTGGGGCCGGCAGCCCAGGAGATCAACTCCCTTTTAAGCCCCCAGGCCCGCCAGATGGTTGAGGAGGGAAGGGCCTTTCTCTTCGCCAAGAGGGATGTTTGGGCCAAAGATCAGGAACTTGTGATACTTACCGCCCCCACCTACCTGGCCCTCAGGGAGAAACTCGCTGAGGGCAAAGAGGATGTCTTTCGAGTTATGGAGAAAGCCCTCAACGAAAAGACAATGGTTTGGCTGTTCAAGAAGGGCGAGCAGAAAAAATTGGAGAAGGAGCTCTTCCAGAAATGGGGTTGGCATCTGAGAATCCCCTGGGGCTTCTCCCTGAGAAGCGAGGCCCCTGGGTTTGTTTGGTTGTTGAAGAAGGTGCCTGACAGATGGATATCCATCTGGTGGGAGGAGAGCGAGGACAGCATCCTTACCCCCCAATGGGTTATTAAAAAGAAGAACGAGATAGGGAGGACCTACTATCAAGGGGAGGAGGTAGTCTCCAGTTACTTAGGGTGGCGGCGCGTTAGCTTAAATGGACACAGGGGTTGGAAGGTTTGGGGGACCTGGCAGAACCCCCAATTAGTGGCCGGGGGGCCGTTTAGGCTCTACTGTTTTTGGGATCGGGAGAGCAAGAGGCGGTACATAGTGGACGGTGCCCTCTTTGCTCCGGGGATAAAGAAGGAGCCTTACCTGAGACAACTGGACCTAATTATGCAGACCTTTACCACTAAATATCAATCCCCATGAGGATACTGGTCACCGGAGGGGCAGGGTTTATCGGCTCCCATCTCGTGGATGGGCTTATTGCCCGGGGGCATAAGGTTGCCGTGGTGGACGATCTCTCTACCGGGAAACGGAAGAACCTGAATCCGGCTGCCCGCTTCTATCAGGTGGACATCAGGGATCCTAGTTTAAAAGAGGTCTTTGAAAAGGAGAAACCGGAGGCAGTGGACCACCATGCCGCCCAGGCCAGCGTAAAGGTCTCTGTGGATGATCCCTTCAGGGATGCTCAGGTAAACATCCTTGGTTCCCTGAATTTAATGCAAAACTGCCTGAGCTATGGGGTGAAGAAGTTGATCTTCGCCTCCACTGGAGGGGCAATCTATGGGGAGGACCTACACCCCCACCAGGAGGGGGAACAGCCTGCCCCCCTCTCCCCCTATGCGGTCTCTAAAACCTCCTTTGAATACTACCTGAAGGCCTTTGGCCAGCTTGCCGGATTAAGATATACCGTCCTCAGATATGCTAATGTCTATGGCCCGCGCCAGGATCCCTTTGGGGAAGCAGGCGTGGTAGCCATCTTCTCCTACCGTCTCCTGGCCGGTCTCTCCCCCCAGATAAACGGCCGGGAAGAGATAGGGGATCCAGGGTGCATCAGGGATTATGTCTTTGTCGGTGATGTGGTGGAGGCTAATTTACTCTCCCTTTCCCAGGGGGATGGCCAGACAATCAACATCGGCACGGGCATAGGAACAACCACGCAAAACCTTTGTGAGAGGCTTATCAAGATAATAGGATACCAGGGGGAGATGGAGTATCTTCCCCCGCGCCCGGGAGACCTCAAGGCATCCATCCTCTCCCCGCAGAAGGCTGAAGCTATCTTGGGTTGGGAGCTCCACACAGACCTGGAGAAGGGGCTGCGGGCCACTGTTGACTCCTTCCGCTCTTCACATTAGGTTTAACTGAGCGGTTGGATCTGGCCGGTCAAGGGGCAGGAATCAGGAAGGACCTTCAGGTTGGTCTATCTCCCTTTCGTTTAAAATGGCAGGCCTCATCGCTTTGTGGAGATATGCCTCCTAAATGCTACTCCAAAGAGAAGGTTCTTCTCCAGTCCCTCTCTTAACCATCTCTCCCCCTCTACATAGATAGAAGAGTTCCTGGAGAGCTTTAACTCCAGACCATAGACCAAACTGGGCATATAGACGGTCCAGTCTTCCTCCCAATGGAGGTTCAACAGGATCCCCTTGGCCTCGAATTCACAATATGGTGTCACCCTACCCCAGAGGTCCTTGCTGAGCAGAACCGATAGATTCATAGGGAAGATTCCCCAGAACTCAGTATCAACCGCCAGGTCAGCAATCCTGTTCTTGGGGAATTGCAATTTGAAATCCTCTAATAAAGTAGGGCCCAGAGGGTTCCCTTTCTTCTCCGGATTGTATATGAGCACAGCCCTGATCCCTACATCATACCCAAATCTACCTCTTCTTGCCGCCCGGCCAAACCTGGGCATAAATACATAATAATCCGTCCAACGATCCTCCCATTGGATCCTCTGCCAGCCAACGGTCAGGCTGGTTCCCTCCACCGTCTTTGCGGTCTGGAAGTTGGTAAAACAGCCATTGGTTACTATGGCGATAACAAACAAAAGGGGAGGAAGCCATGCTCTCATTTTGACCTCTTGGCTAGCGAAGCTTCGCCTTCCCGGCTCGGGACGGGCAAATCATCTGGCTGTGGCAGCATAGACTGGGCAAAGCTTCGAATTTCAAATCGAAAATTGCAAAGTGTAAAAGCAATATTTATTGTTGCTTCCATCCTGTTGAATCTACATCTTGGCTTTCATTTGGATAATTTTCCCGATCCATCGGGACAATTTACAATTGCTGGCTGTAAAACTTGACACAAATTTTAAGGAGTTGCCTCATGAAGCCTACTGGTTCCCTCTCCTCTGGGGGGGTTAGGGTGAGGGGGAAAGCGGAGCCAATTCTCACCCTCTCCTTAGTCCTCCCCCATCTCGCCCCGTGTAGTCGTGAAACTTACTACACAGGGCAAGGGGGAGGAAAATGTCTTCGCTGCCCTGCCCTGTGGGTGGAGCGGTTCACTTTTCGGTATCATTCGGTGTTAGTCGCAGATCCCCGCTCCTCCCTCAATCCCTTATCATACCCAATTGCCACATGAGAAATGTCCAGACATCTGCCTCCTCGCTCATCGCCCTGCTTTTGGCCATCTCCACGCCGTGACCGGACTTTCGCCTCAGGGAAAGGAGTATGGGGCCATCCCCTGTTGTGGCGTGCTGTAGCCTGGCCGTCATTTTCCTGGCGTGCATGGGGTCAACTCGGGCATCCTTTGTTCCAGCGACAAGTAGAGTGGCCGGATACCTCGCCCCTACCTTCATATTGTGATAGGGGGAGTATGCCAAGAGGTATTTGAATTGCTTTGGGTCTTCTGCGCTGCCATATTCGGTAATCCAGTAACGGGCTACCGAGAAGAGGTGGTAACGCAACATATCCAAGAGGGGCGCCTGGCAGATGACTGCCTTAAAGAGCTCCGGCCGTTGCACCTCCACAGCGCCCACCAAAAGGCCGCCATTGCTCCCTCCGCTTATGGCCAGTTTCTCAGGATTGGTGTACCCATTTTTAATAAGCCATTCTGCAGCGGCGATAAAGTCATCGAACACATTCTGCTTTTTATCCAACATCCCTGCTTTGTGCCACTGCTCTCCAAACTCATAACCACCGCGTATTCCGGGTAGGGTATAGACCCCACCCTTCTCCAGCCAAAAAATCAAATTAGAGGAGAACTGTGGCCTCATACTGATGCGGAAGCCGCCGTATCCCGTTAACAAAGTTGGGTTTGTTCCATCAAGCACGATACCACGATTATGAATCACATACATCGGGATCTGTGTGCCATCCTTAGATTTGTGCCAGACTTGCTTTACTACGATGTCTGAGACATCAGCCCTTATGGGTGGACGGAAGAACTCCTCAAGGGTGTCTCTCTTAAAATCGTATCGATAGATTACAGGTGGAAAGGCAAATGAAGAGAAGGTGACGAAGATATTTTTATCTCTCCAGCGACCGTGGACTCCTGCGGCCCCAAGTGTGGGCAGTTTTAGTTCCCTTACATACTCTCCTCTCAGAGTATAGATCTTCAATCTTGTGTAGGTATTATGGGAGTATACGGTATATAACCTTCCGGCAATCGGATTACAGTATCTGAGAACATCTTTCTGCTCTGGTATAATCTCAATCCACTTTTTGCGTGCAGGATTGTTTAGGTTTACACTAAACACACGATTATGAGGTGCGTTCCAGTCTGTCTGCAATATAAGCTTGCCCTCTATTATCGAGCCCCAATAGCTGTTTTTGAAACCAGTAACAATGGGAACAAAATCCCCACCTTTGGAAAGATCTTTAATATAGAGCTCATTCTTACCACCGAGGTTTGCATAGGCTGTTAGATAGCGTCCGTCTTCTGAAACCGAAGCACCACACCAGACCTCCTTCTTTTCCGGATATTCAAATATAAGAGAGTCCTCACTCGTTGGCGCACCCAACCGATGATAGTAAACTTTTCGATAATAGACCTCATCACCTTTGGGGACACTTCCCGGTGTGGGATACCTACAGTAGAAGAAACCCTTATTATCGTGGGCCCAGGAAACCCCTCCCTGACGCCAACCACCCAGACTATCGGGTAAGATTTCCTCCGTGTTGACATCAAGTATGCGCAACACAGGATTTTCAGTCCCCTCTTCCGATAATCCATAAGCTACCCATTCACCGTCCTCTGATGGCTGGGCATAATCCAGGGAGATGGTTTTCTCCTCACTCAAGCCATTCGGATCGATGAGCACCTTAGATTCACCACCCAAGCTTTCCTGCACACAGAAGACCCAACGTTCCTGCACACCGTCTGTCCTCCAAAAGAAATACCGCTCCCCGTATTTGCTTGGTACACCTTGGTTTGGATAAGTCCATAATTCTTTGAGTCTGGCCAATACTTCTTTTCGTATCGGCAAAGAGTCCAATCTCGAGCGGGTAAGGCCATCCTGTGTATCCTCCCACTCTTTTACTTCCGGTGAGTCGCCCTGCTCCAGCCAACGATAGGGATCCTTTACTATTGTGCCGTGCAAGGTATCTACAACCGTCTCCCTCCTTGTTTCAGGATGCAGAATCCTCTTTTCGGGTATCGGCTGGGCCGTTACCTTAGGAATTATCGCGATCGTCCCCAACACAACTGAAAGAAGGAGGCATATCGCAGCCTCCATCATTAGGCCTTTCTGCCCTTCAGGCCTTCCCCACTTAACCTAAACTCTTTCATCAGTGCTCCTTTCTTCAACTTAGCCGCCTGCGGTGGGGCTTTTCTAAGGGGATAACAGGATTTATCCCGGATCTTTATCCCAAACTATACAGGAAAACACCGTCCGTATTCAATCAACACTTTGAGGCTTGGTGTCTTTGTGGCATATGCATTATTCAGGCTAAAAGCGAGTAAGGGGACCACCGAAGGGGCCCATATCCGAACGGGTCCCATCGGGATCAAGGATTTCAGGGTCGCCTGCATCTATACACGGTGACCCAGGTTTCAACCTAAAAGACTGATCATCTTCAAGCAGAGGATCCTGCGAGATATTGCCATTCCAGTTGGTTTGGTCCTCAATCCCCTCATAATTACCCGCAGTGTTGTTCCAGACATTGTTGTACACAACCGGGAATTTTTCTATTGCGGTATTCATCCAGACGCCCACACCTGGACATACCCATTCCTCCTTCCAGCCATTTCTGGCGATAATGTTGTTTTTGAGGATCCCCCTTGCCGTCTCCTCCCAGACGGCAAACCCACAGTTACCATTGTGGTAAACCGCATTGTTGACCACCTCCATATAGGAATTACCAGTGGCAATGATGCCCCAGCCAAGGTTATCAAAGACCGCATTGTTCCTGGCCACTACCCTTGAGTTGCCGAATGCCCCAATGCCTTTCCAGTATCCGGAAATCCTGTTTCTATATACGATTGCAGTGGCATCCCAGGTTATACCTATGCCTGCCCCTCGACCATTTTCAATCACATTATCGGCAATCACTGCGGTTGCCCCCCGGTAGAGGGCCACACCATCCCATCCGTTGTTCCTGATGATATTGTTGAAGATGAGTAACTCTGCCCCCTCTCTACCATATATGCCGCCAATGCCTACGATCACTGTATCAATCCTGTGGGTATTGGCAACAATACGCACATTTTCAATGGTTACACGGCTATTCTTCACCACAAAGGCAGCATCCGTCGCATTGCCATCGGGGTCACGGATACCACCAGTCACCGTTAAGTTCCCGATATAAGAGCCATAGCTGTTCTCAAAGAGAATTCCATAGCCTCCATTAGTAACCAGCACAGTGCTATCCTGATCTTCACCGATGATGACAAGTGGCTTTCCGCTGATATGGAAGCCAACGGTAACATTAACTTCGGTGTGTGGATCAACACAGTTACCGCAAATTGCCTCTCGGTAGGGCTTTGGGGTTGCCTCGTATCTGCCTGGCTTGAGAAGGAGTGTATCTCCAGCCTGTGCATGGTCGATTACCGTCTGGAATGTATTATCGGTCGTCGGGGAACCAGAGGCAGAATCCGATAGAACTATATTCTCGGGTGTAACCACCCATATCTTGGCCAAGACAATAACAATTAGCCCAAATGCTTTAACCATTTTAGCTTAAGACTCCAAATAACGATTTCGCTGCTACTCAACTTCTTTCTGATCAACTTCAGTTATATGAAAACCACATTTCGTAAACTGCTCCAGCAGATCCTGTGGCGAAGCAAACCATTGTCCCCACTTCCGAGAAATGTGTTCGCTCCACCCATAATTATCAAAAGTAAATGTCTCTTCACGCTCTCCTTCCAAAGGGATCTTGTAGTTTCCCTTACGGTAGTAATCCTGTGCCAGATACCCTTCGTCCATTTCCCTCATCGCTTTACTAATCATCTCCTCACTGAACTCAGGATATTCATCCTCAAAAAGAACAAACTCCAGAGGATATCGCGGCCGGGGAGGTGGGTTTTCTGCTGGATACCCCATAGCTAATTGAACCAAAGGGAAGACCCGCTGGGGCAATTGATATTCTTTTACAATCTTCTCGGCTCGGTAAGGGACATCCCCCAGAAAGCAACTCCCCAATCCCAAACTTTCCTCGGCAATCACCATATTTTCTGCCATTAGGGAGGCATCCTGGATGCCAAAAATCAACAGGGAGAGATCATTAGTGATCAACTTCCAATTTCTTCGGGCCATAACAAGCTCTACCTTGTGGGAATCCACACAGACCGTGAATAGCAATGGTGCCCCAAAGGGATTTCCTTCTTTATTGCGCGATAGTAACAGGCTGTAAAGTTGAGAAGCAAACGGAGCCTGTTGGCCTGCTCGGACGATGGATGTTATCACTTCATCAGAGGGTGATTTATCCTTATAGCGACGAATTGACTTCCGCTTCAGCATCGTTTCGATTATTGGGTTGTTCATCATAACATCTCCTCTCCATTGAGCAATGTCAGCTAAGGGTCCGTTGTTTGCGAAGCGCTAAAACATCTGGGCAGTGGGTTGGTTCGCTTTCATCTCAAACCGCAATTGAATAGACACTTTGCCCCTGACCATAATACGATTCGTAGATATGTTCATAGACTATGTCACACTTCCGTCGATACAACTGCTGTGGGTAGCACTGGGGAAGCTTATCCAGCGTTTCCTCGATAGTCAACCTTACCGCTGCCCTTGATTGTTGACGCTTTCGCCAATCCAAAACAAGTTTCTCCCTCTTCAGGGTCTCGAGCAACTCACGAGCCACCTTCTTGACCCGGCGGCGCTCTTGTTTACTCAGTTCCATCTTCGGCTTGATCAGAAGATCGAATAGGGCAAGCTCCTCTTCAGATAACTGAGCCGCAATATGCCGGTTTTCCTCCTCGTTCAGGCTCTGCGCGAAGTCAACAAGCTGCTTGAAGAACTCGTCGATGTTCATACTTCCCGCGTTGTACTCATCGATCATCTTCCGGAAATGTTCCAGATAATCCATCCGCAGGCGATTGAGGCGGATCATCTGGTTGAGCTTTCTGCCAATGACCCCTTTGAGTTTCTCTACCACTGTGCGTTTACGCAAACGTTCAAACTTGGCCTTCAACATCTCGAAATCGATCTTGCTTAGATCCTTGATGCGTGGGACCTTTGACTTGCGAATCATATAGGGCTGAGCAGCGACAGACTCATCAAGGAGCTTCTCTACTTCCCTCATTACATCGGAGATATCGACCGGTGGTTTGATAGAGTGAACCTTCTGGACAATTACATCGAAGAGGTTACATTTTGGGCTCAGTTCCTTGGCGCTCGGATCGGGCAGAATTGCTTTGTAGAACCTGTTGACAGTTCCTGCCAGCATAAGGTAGTGTCTCTTAGATTCATCATCGACAAGGATGGCGTCCACTGCGTCGTCCAGCAGTTTTACCCTCTCAAATCCCTTGGCGGCTTGGATTACATCCAGGTCAATCTTATGCTCCACACAGTATGCTGTCGTCTCGGCAATGGCCTGCTTTAGTTGCTCCACCAAGGCTGATTTATCCCTTACTGGCGTGTCGCCTTCCTCCACCCCACCTCCCGAACCAGAGCCATAGATGGCCAACGCTTTCTGTAGGTTACGGAAGACCCCCACATAATCCACAATTAAGCCATTGACTTTGTCCCTGAAAACGCGGTTCGCCCGCGCAATTGTTTGCATCAAGGTATGATTCCGCATTGGCTTATCGAGGTAGATTGTCGAACAGCAAGGTGCATCAAAGCCCGTCATCCACATCGCGCAGACAAATACAACGCGAAAACAGTCGTCAGCATCTTTGAATTTGGTGTCGAGATCCTCTTTCCCCATCCGCTGGCGATGGAGTATGATGTTTACCCCCTTTTTCTTCATCTCGGCGATCTCGTTCTGGGATTGGGAAACCACAACGGCCATATCGGTCTCCTCCATGAACCGGATTTGAGCTGCGATCCCGGATCGTGTATCCTCGGATGTCCTCTTCAGTTCCTGGCGCAAGCGTTTCATCTTCCGTTTCCAGTACTTCTGCACTTTGTCGTACATCCGCACCGCTGTAGCCTTGTCGATGCAGACTACCATTGCCTTGCCCGCAAATCCCCGATTTGTGAAGTGCTCGACTATATCCTCGGCCACTGTCTCTAACCGGTCGTCTCGGGTAATCAAATGGTATTCCCGGAAAAACTCCCGCTCCAGCTTTTCCTCTTCCTCCTCATTGAGTTTGGCTTCTTCTAACAATTCCTCCATATCCTCGTTAAGATTCTCATTACTCAACTGCAGTTCGGGGATGCGGCTTTCGTAGTAGAGCGGCACAGTAACTCCATCATCTACTGACTGCTTGAAGTTGTAGATGCTCACATAGTCGCCGAAAACCTGTTTCGTTCTCTCCTCTCCCACGATCAGTGGTGTGCCGGTAAAGGCAATGAATGAAGCGTTCGGTAAGGCAACCCGCATGTTCAAAGCCAGCGTATCGTATTGGCTGCGGTGTGCTTCGTCGGTAATAACAATAACATCCGAACGCTGCGAGAGGACAGGATGCTCCTCTCCCTTTGCGGTGCGGAACTTGTGGATGAGGGTAAAGACATAACGATGATCTTCCCGCAATAACTGGCGCAGTTTGGCGGAATTCGTTGCCTGAGCTTGCTTTTCAGTGATTACTTTGCTATTGGCGAAGTTCTTGTAGATCTGTTGATCCAGCTCCTTTCGATCCGTTACGATGACAAAAGTCCAGTTACCGGGAATCTTGCGCAGCACCTTCTGAGAGAAAAAGATCATCGAAATGCTTTTGCCGCTACCCTGCGTATGCCAGAAGACGCCAAGCCTTCCTTTCTTCAATTTAATATCTTTAAGCGCCACAATTGCGTTGTTTACCCCAAGATACTGGTGGTTCTTGGCCACCAACTTGATAAGACCACCCTGAGCCTCCATAAACAGAGTAAAGTTTTCCACTAAGTCGAGCAATCGTGCTGGCTCACAAATGCCGCGGATCATCGTTTCCAGGGAGATGATTCCTTCTTCTCCTTCGCTGTTAACCTTTTTCCAGTCCACGAAATGCTCCCAGGTGGATGTGACACTGCCCACCTTGCTGAGGCTGCCGTTGGAGAGGATGATCAGCGCGTTATACCAGAAGAGCTGTGGAATTGTATCTTTGTAGTCGGTAAGGTTACCGGTGTAGGCCGTCTCCAGCCGGCGGTGAGATGCCTTAAGTTCGACGAACAAAAGAGGTAAACCATTGGCAAAACCGACCAGATCTGCCCGTCTGGTGTACATCTCTCCTGTCACCCAAAATTGGGAGGCCAGCAAAAAATCGTTGTTTCCTGGTTCGTTCCAGTCGATCACCCGGACGGTCTCAACGGTCTCCCCCTTACTACGGTCAGCACGAATTTTCACCTTCACGCCATCTTTGATGAGGAGGTATATCTCGTGGTTAGCTTGGGCTAAGCTCATAGCACTGCGGTCGCGGATCAGTTCCTCGATCGCTAAATCAAAGGCCTCTGGCGGTAAATCCGGATTCAGCCGCTCCAATACAGGTCGAAGCCGGGAGAGGAGCGCCACCTCTGCCTTTGTCTTCCGCCCAAGGGGGCTGCCACCCACTTGGGCGAACTCCTGAAAGCAGTTGATTGTCTCCCAACCGAGTTCTTCAAACAACGCGATGGTGGGTTGTTCGATAAGCCTATCTTCTGAGTAATCGTTTATCATTCCCCTATGCAATGCAACCATTTTTTCGAATCACCTTGAACTGTTTGCAAACCGGGAAAACACATTATAAATAAGAGGGATTCTTTAACAAAAATTGAGCCAGTATTTAGTATTTTTAATCAACAATCTTAGTAAAAATACTCAAGAGCCTGAGGAGGCGAAGCTATTGACTGTGGAAAAGCTTGTAGCTTTTGCCTTGTTTTCACGCGTAGAGTTCTCATTGGTGTTGCGAGGGGGCAGAGTACCTAATTTTCAACCAACCCCAGCGAATATGGCGATGCTCAACCATCAATGAGGGTAAGCCCCGAATAGTTAGTCAATTACACTCCCTCCCTACTCAGTTGCAAGAAAAGTCAACCCCCCCAAAAAATGCTTGACATCCTTAATTTTTTTTCTTATATTTACAATAGTTCATCTGCCATGTGTAGAAGGAGTAACGATGCCGTCCTTCGGGGCGGCATCAGCTATTTTTACCTTGTTGTCTCTGCCATTTCTCAAACTCTTTTCGTAGTTTACGCTTGCGATGGCTACGAGTTACCATGTACGCTGTCCATGGTAACATCTCTTTCGATCAGCGAGAACGACCAGATATTCTTGCTCTTCCAACCATAAACAAATTCTGCGCTCTCCCCGCCGCGTATTCTCCCACACCTTGACTGCCGGATCGTCCGCATGTTCAATGACAGCACGTATCCAGCGAACCCGCTTGCATCGTCTCAGATCCGGTGTTCGTGACGTCTCATCTCGTCCCTCCGAGATCATATGCCAGAATGTGGCCTCTCTTCCCTGCAATAACGGGTGTCTCTTTAGGCCCAATCTCCGTTTGTGGAATCGAGGCCTACTTTTGACAAAATCAGTTTCAAAGTGTTTATACAGGGCCTCCAGATACTGATCCCAGTTGCCTCCATAGTCACTTAGCTGAACGAGTGGCGGTAACCACTCTGGCACTAGGTTCACCTTTTTATCTCCCTGGCGTGCCACCGGAACAGGTTGACCTTCATTTCTTGCAACAGGGTCGTCGTCTTCAGATTATACCCCGAACGCCGTTTCATTCTCTCCACCAAACGGAGTTTCCCCTCATTTCCGTGGAGCCCGCGGTTCCTATAGGACACTGTGCCGATCAGGAGATCGGCCAGTTGTAGTATTTCAATTTCATGGGATCGCACCAACTGGACTCTTTCAATGATTTCGTGGGTGAAATCGTACTGGTTGCTACATAACACATTGTGTAGCTTCTTGACCTTTGCTGCGCCATGGGTATCTTTGATATCAAGGTAAATGCGATAGCTCGCCTGGGGACTAAAAATTACTTTAAGCATATCAAAGTACATCTTGTAATACCAAGTGTCATGCTCCTGGCCTGGGAACGCCTCATGGCGTAACTTTGATTTGTCCGGCACAATCAAAGCGCGAAAGTGCAGGTCGTGGTCGTCGAAGAAGTAATCCATCCAGTCTATATAAAGTTGAGCCTTAGCAGGAGATACCTTAGTCCACTTGACTTCAAAATCGGGTTTTAAGCCGTGGCGTATTTTGATCTCGCGCAGCCGCACGGCAATTTCACGAACCTTGTCCAATGGGCACCAAACCGCACCCAACACCATCACTCTTTGATGGTCGTTCTCCAGGTGGCATGATTCGTCACAATAGACATTGTAAATCTCACTCATTGGTTATCCTCCCTAACCTGCATTGTTCATAAACTAATGACGGTCCCTTTATCCAGAGGTTATCTGGTCATTCCGTAAGGACAGCCATTTATGTCTGTCCGCTTCCTCCGGACAGGGCTGAAGCCCTGTCCCTACGACATAAAATCCATGAGTATCGGAGATACTCACCCTGATTTATGAATAGATCGGGCTAAGGTTAATATGTAGCTCCGACACATCCAAGTCGCCAGAGATCAGCTTGGGTAAGAGCAGGTCGCGGGTGCGGCGGAGGTTTTGATTCCGGGAAAATGTCATTTTGATCGCCTGCAACAATGGCTCAACAGCAGTCGCAAATGCATGAAGAACCGACTCAGATGGCATCAGCACGGGCATTGTTTGCAAAGAGTCCCACTTAATGACGGGCATCTTCGTTCCCGTGCTGTGTTGATCTGCCCAGCGAATTACGTCTATCGATGACAGGAGCACAGCTAGGAATGACCACAAGTCTTCGTCGCGAGGCCGGATGACCAGCACCGATACATTGGTGACGCCTTGACAGGGAGCGAGAACAACCTTGTGTAGGTAGGGTCGGATTGATCCGAATAAGATGTCGTCTTCTTCGAAGATGATGCGCGAAGTAGAGAGTTCGTCTGGTTTTCCCATTTCACCCACTAACAAAGTGCGCTGCAGCATCTTAGCCAAGTTCAAGAGAGGTAGTTCCCCGTGCTCTTCTTTTCTGAACTTGTCCTTCCTCAGTTCGCAAGTGCCACCTAACGTTACCACCTCCCACCCCTCCGGGATCTTGCCCAGCGGGGAGTCGACAAAGCGCGCCTTCTCGTGGCCGGGGAAGCGGAACTTAACGAACCACTCGCGGTAGAGGTTCTGCGCTATCTCCTCCAGGATCTTAATCCGCCGCAGGTTGTTCTCGATCAGGTCGTCATAGGCTGAGAGGATGGCGGCGATTTTGCGTTGGGTGGGGAGAGGGGGAAAGGACCACTTGGAATCACAGAGGACTTTCCAGTTTGCACGCGGCATTCTGGTACCGCCAGATATGTTGGTCGCGTGGTCAATGAATGCTTGGTTCGCGATAAAGTAATGAAGAAATCCTTGATCTGCTTTCGCTTTTGCCCGAATCACAGTGATATCTGTCGAACATACTCCACCAAACTTTGGCCTTGCAACTTTTCGGAAGTATGGTCGAAGACTTCCAAAGAGAATATCACCTGCATGGAAAACCTTCTTTGTGCTTATGGTCTCTGTAGATTTGCCTACTCCGGTTAATCTCAACGACCGTTGGCCGATGTGTTCCAACCCAATGTATGGATATTGTTCAGCACTAGTTGGTTCGTAGAGTTCGCGGATTTCTTCAGCCATCTCACCCAATTTGCAAACGACCCAATTGTTATTGGAAGTAGTGTATGTCAGCACTTCCCCTCCAACAACTTCACGACATTCTCCGCAATCCGTTCTTCCAACTCCCTTGCCTCAACATTGAGCACCTCCAACTCCTCGTTAAGTTCCTCCAATCGCTCCCGAAAGTCGAAGTCCTCATCTTCCCGCTTGGCAACGCCGACATAGCGGCCGGGGTTTAAACTCCAACCCTGGGCTTCAATCTCCTGTACGGTCGCCACCTTGCACAGGCCGGGCACATCCACATACTTCCCATCAGGAAAATTTGCCTGCAGATCTTCCAAGAGCCTTTCAAGGAGAGGAACCCGGTCCTTTTTTTCGTTGTCTTTACTAAATTCATCCAGACGACGCTTAATTCGCTGTGCGAAAAGCTCTATATCGACCTGCTCGCCACGATATAGCCTGGCGATGTTCGCCAAGTATTCGATTTGCTCCGGAATGAACTCACGGTGTGCGCGATCGACCTGGCGGTAGATGTGCCGCACATCGATGAACAGAACCTTGTCCCGCCGGTCCGTGTTCTTCTTACCCTTATCCAGGAACCAGAGGGTGCAGGGCAGCGTCACTGTATAAAAGAAATTGGAACCAACGGATACCATTACATCCACTGTTCGATCCTGGATGAGCTTTTTACGGATTTCCAATTCTGAAGCACGGGCATCAGAGGCAGAATTCGCCATAACGAAACCCGCCCGGCCTGCATCGTTAAGGGCACTGTAAAAGATTTGAATCCACAGGTAGTTGGCGTTATCCGCTCGAGGTAGGCCAAACGGAAAGCGCGGATCATCCTTGAGACGCTCCTTGTCCACGCGGTCTACATTAAAAGGAGGATTGGCCATCATAAAATCGAACTTGCCGGGGCCGGTGTGTAGGTCTTCATAGTAGGTGTTGCCCTGGCGAATGTCACCGGCCAGGCCGTGGACTGCCAGGTTCATCTTGCACAGGCGGACAGTCTCTGCAACTCGTTCCTGGCCATATACGCTTATTTGGGCATTAGGGTCCTTCTTGTGCTCCTCAACAAATCGAGCGCTCTGGACAAACATACCACCTGAGCCGCAGGCCGGATCAAAAATCTTGCCATAGAATGGCTCGATAATCGCCACAATAAGTTTGACAATCGATGTTGGGGTGAAGAACTCGCCGCCCTTCTGCCCCTCACTCATCGCAAACTTGCCCAGGAAATACTCATAGATCTTGCCAAAGGCATCGCCCTCAATGTTCATTGGGATCGATGCCATAAGCTTGATCAATTCGATGAGTGTGGCATTTTCCAGGCGATTATAGGTTTTGGGAAGCACACCCTTGAGATCCGGATTTTCGCTCTCAATGGCTCTCATCGCATCGTTAATTGCCTGGCCAATGTTTTCCCCTTCTGGTAGTTCAAGGAGATTACGAAATCTTGCCTCCCTGGGCAAGTAGAGGGCACCCCGTGCATGGTAATCTGCCCTACCGACCTGACGGCGGCCACTGCTTTTACCAGCTAACACCTTCGCGGCTTGACTAAACTTGTAGTCGGCATAGCGGAGGGAAATCAGCCCCAGGACAGGAATCGAGTATTCGGAAGCCTTAAGCTTAGAATTTGCCCGCAGTTCATCAGCCATATCCCAAAGACGCTTTTCGGTCTCGTTATTATTGGCTGGCATAAATTAACTCCCCTCCAAACTTAGTATAGATCTTTGCCCCTCAGAAGGCAAGGGAATCTGAGAACCATTTTCCGCCCAAAATCCTTCTGGTTACTTACTCCCCCCAACTTTTGTGCCTTGGTTGTCTGCTTTATCTCCATCATACCCTATATCCCCCCCAATAATTTTCCGATCTGCTCCGGTGTGGGAAGCTGGCCTTGTAGCTCCTTTGGCAGTTTTGTTACGACCTTGTATGCGGCCACTCCAATAGGCTTGCCTGAATCCCGCAGAGGATACTCTACAATGGTCTTATCTTCGCTCTTGCAGAGGATGATCCCGATGGAGGGATTTTCGCCTTCAAGCCGAATTCTGTCGTCCAGTGCCGCCAGGTAAAACTGCATCTTGCCCACATATTCTGGCTGAAATTCACCAACCTTGAGTTCCAGTGCCACTAAGCATTTCAGCTTACGGTGATAGAGCAGAATGTCAATAAAAAATTCCTTTCCGCTGATCTCCAGCCGATACTGGCTGCCTACGAAAGTAAACAGATCACCCATCTCCCGTAGGAATTGCTCCATCCTCGAAAGCAGCGCTTTCTCCAGTTGACGTTCGCTGTATTCCTCTCCCAGCTCCAGAAAATCAAAGGTGTATTCGTCCTTAACCGCTAGCTTCGCCTGTTGGCGTATGGATTCCGGAAGAGTTTCCTCAAAATTAGTTTGGCCGAGCAGGGTTTTCTCGTAGGTCTGGTTTTCAATCTGATGAATGAGCACATTTTTGGTCCAGCCAAATCTTCGGGCCATCCGAATGTAGAACTCCCGCTGGAGGTCGTCTTTACATTTGCCCATAATAACGAGATTTTTGCTCCAACTAATTTCTCCAACCAGTGGTTGGAGTTTTTTATTGTCCCTGTAAGTAGAGAAAAATTGACGCATATACCAAAGATTCTGCGCTGAAAAACCTTTTATCCCGGGGAACTCCATCTGCAGATCCCGCGCAAGATGTTGGACTACTGATTTCCCCCAAGTTTTGCCCTCTTGCCGCTCAACGATCATCCGCCCAATGTCCCAGTAAAGTCCGATCAGTTCTTTGTTAACGGCCTTGAGCGCCTCGTACTGGGCAGCGCGAATTCTTTGTTTTATGTTCTGTAAAAGTTCCGAGTATTCAGCAACCTTTATCTCATTACTCATCCTGTCCCCTTAGCAATTGCACAATATTCTCCACAATCAGCTTAGAATTTACCTCGAGTTCAGCAGCCATATCCCAGGGGCGTTTTTCAATCTCGCTATTGTTGGCTGGCATAGATCAACTCCTCTCCGACCTTACTATAGGTTTTTCCCCCTCAGAAGGCAAGGGATTTTAGAGAACCCTCTTTAGCCCAAGATCTTTCTGGCTATCTTCGCTCCCAGTTCCCTGCATTTCCTCTTCTCCTTCTCCCCTGGAGCCTCAATGGCTAAAACCCTTCCAATGACATTTACCCTATGGCAGTCTAAGGCTTCATAGAGGGAGGTGAGGCACTTCTCCCCATCCTGGCGAGAGCCTGAGGAGGAGAACACCCCACCTATCTTCCCCTCCAGCCTCCCGTAGACATCTATTGACTTATCGATAAATGATTTAAGCTCTGCCCCCATCTGGCGGAAGTAGGTGGGGGAACCGATGATAATTCCCGATGAGGAGAGGAGGCCCTCGTTTGTGGCCTCCTTGGCCTTTTTGCAGGCTACCACCACCCCTTCCACGGATCTTGCCCCCTGGGTCACTTCCTCTGCCATCTTCTCCGTGTTCCCGGTGCGAGAATAGTAGATGATTGTCAATTTGGCCATAGTGTCCTCCTTTGAACTTGGTTTATCTCGGCAAGGCTTTTTTGAGAGGATAACAGGATTTACCGGATTTTTATTCAATCCGCAAGGGCTGTCAGTCCCGTTCCGACGGGGTTCCTGGCGGAAGAGGTAACTCCTGACAGCACACTTTTGATGACATCAGGAGCTGTCTCCCACCCACTAACTCGCTTAGATGTAACCCACACAAGGAAAGCATTGAGGTGCGAGTTTTATTTATCCTGATCATCCTGTCAATCCTGTCTAAAAATGGGAATTCTTATACTATCAAGTCAGCTCTTAACACACGGGGTAATATTTTAGGGCAGGATAGAGACGCTTTTATTTGGCGATTACATAATATTCAGGGCTGTTTGTGTGGAATTCATTGGGGGAATCCGGTGGCCCCCAATCCGCAGCGGAGCAGATTTTGATCTCCTCGAAACCGGCTTTGAGGCAGAGAGACCTCATCTCCTTACTTTGATAGAGCTTCAATATCTGATCGGGATAGTGGCTGATTACCCTTCCCTTCTCATCCTCCAGCCATAGTTGGTCATAAAGCAGGTTCGATCCCTGATCAAAGTGGTAGCGTCTCATCAACCTCCCAGGCCATCTGTCACTCTTCCCTAAACCTTTGACCACTTCATCCTTGACCCAGAACTGAGGGTTGAGGACCTGCATAAAGAGGACCCCTCCTTTAGCAAATAGTTGGCGGATTTCCTGCAGGAGTTGCAGATTAGTAGTATCGTCAAATATGCCAAATGTTGTATCCATAAGCAGGATCAGGCCAAAGCTATGAGGCTTGAAGGGAAGTATTCTCATATCGGCCTGGATGAATCCCAGGCCATTGAGATTTTGGGCACTGCTTCTCTTTAGCCCGCAGATAAGGTTATCTCTGAAGAAGTCAAGGGCACATCCCAGCAAGCCTCGCTTAACCAGGCAGCGGCTATGCCTTCCCTCACCACAACCAAGATCCAGAAAAGTGCTCCCTGGATTCAGATTTAAATTTTGTTCCATAAACCCGATGACCCTCTCTGCCCTCTCCTCCATTAGCCCACCCCAGGGCTCCCAGAGAGGAAAGACAGCGGGATAATATCTCCTCCACCAGTCCGGGCTGTGATCTTCTGATTTTTGCAAGTTCATAGCTTTAGCTGATTTATTGGTTCATTACCCTTTGATAAAACCTCAGCTCGTCGAAGGTTTTCTCCAATAGAGATTCCGATTAACGGGATCCAAAGATAACGGATAGGCATAAATGTCAGTTCTTACAAGATAATAGGTAAACCCACAAGTGTCAAGAGATTAAGCCGAATCGTAACTATCTACCTGTCCCGACTAAGACGGGTGGGAAGAGTTCTACCGCAGCTTAGTGTGGGTAATGAGTCAAAGGTGAAATCCTAATGACGAATGATAAAAGGGTTTGAGCCTTTGGAATTCCCCAAGTAACAGGCCACGATAGCAGTCGCCACTATTAGTTTAGTGGCTGAGCCGGACAGTAAATCTGCAGGGGTGATAGGGAAAAAAATTCCAAACGGGGGAAAGCTTTCCCCGACAGGGGGGACGGTTTAACTAATACCCCTCGGATAACAATTCCGAGGAAGAGGCGGAATTACAATGTCTCCGCACCTTTTCTCATCACTCTACCGCTAATCTTATAGATGGCATAAGATTTGCTACTTCCCTAAATGAATCAACCCTAACCAACCTCAGATTCCGCTTAGGCTGGGTCAAGGAGGAGATATGTTGCCGGGACTTTACCTCTCCGCAAATGGGATGAGGGTGAGGATCACCCAACAGGAAATAGTAGCCAACAACATAGCCAACCTAAACACCCCCGGATTCAAAAGGGAAGCCGTTAGCTTCCGAGAAATATATTCCTCTCTTATGGGTAAGCCTCTGCCGCTTTTGGGGTTAGAGGCTAAAACTGATTTTGGACAGGGGAGCCTCCAACGGACAGGGGAACCCTTGAACTTGGCCATTGAAGGTCGGGGTTTCTTTGCGGTGGAGACTCCCAAAGGGACGAGGTATACAAGGGATGGGAACTTCAGCCTGGACAAGGATGGGTTGCTCATTACCCAGGGAGGTGACCCCGTCTTGGGGGAGAGTGGCCCCATAATCATAGATGGAGACGAGGTCACCGTAAACGATCAGGGTGGGGTGTTCGTTAATGGCCGGTTGGTGGATAGATTCCTTATCACAGATTTTGATCTCCCCTATCCCCTGCGTAAGGAAGGGAAGGGACTCTTCTCCCCCCTGCCCGGAAGCCAGGCCAAGAGAGTGGAAAGCCCTCGCCTACTGCAGGGATACTTGGAGGCTTCCAATGTAACTCCCGCCAAGGAGATGATAGAGTTGATTAGCTTGCTCAGGTTCTATGAGGCAAATCAGAAGGCCATCTTAATGCAGGATCAGACCCTGAGCAGAGCGGTCAATGACCTGGGGGTGGTAAAATAAACCTGCGAAGTTTCGAATTTAAAATGGAGAACGCGGAATTAAGGTTTCATTTCACGAGGATCAGTAACCAGATATTCGTCAGTTATCAGGGGTATTTCCTGACCTCTGGAAATCGATTCCGGTGAACTTTTACCTTTCTTACTATCAGTGAAATCCGTGTAATCCGTGGCTGTTGTTTGGTTGCGGCTTCGCCGCGCTATGTAATTCCTTGAGACTCCGCGGTGTACTCTCACCGGAGATCTAAAATCCTGGTGGAAAGGGGGAAAGTTGATTGGGGTAAAAGAGAAGAAAAAATCCCAGGTGGGAAAGGTGATCACATTTCCCCAAGGGCTAATAGGGTTTGAGGGCTTTAAGAACTATCTCCTCTTGCAGCTCAAGGAGTATGAACCCTTCCTCTGGCTCCTCTCTCTGGAGGTAAAGAGGCTAAAGTTCCCCCTTTTGGAGCCGGCAGACTTCTACCCAAAATACGAACCGGAGATATCTAAGGAGGATCTCAAAAGCTTGGGGGCGAAGGATATAAAGGAGCTAAAGGTATACTGCTTAGTCTCGCTGGGAAATGGAAAGACAACAGTCAATCTCAAGGGGCCAGTATTGATCAACCCCAAGATGAGGTTGGCCAAACAGGTTGTTCTGTCAGAGCCCTCATATCCTCTGCGCTACCCCTTGATGAAGCCAATCTCGGAGAAGATCAAAAAAGCCCACTTAAAGGATGAAGGTCCATATAACGATTAGACCTGGAGACAAGCTACAGATTGGCGATCAGATCGAGCTCACCCTCTCCGAGATAAGGGAGCCCCAGGCCAGGCTCTTCCTGGGACTTCCTCCGCATACCCCGGTGTTCAAGCAGAAAAACTACCATCTCTTACAGATAGAAAACCGCCGGGCCGCCTCAAGCTCGGAAAGAAAAGTCAAGGAGATGGTTAGGCTTCTCAGTAGAAAACCCTCTGACCATTAAATAAAAAATCGGCTCTTCTCCATTTTAGTTGATTAGATCTTTTGTAACTTTCAGAGTAATTAGGAGTTGTGTGACGAACTATTTTGCTTGCAATACCCAGAGATGCAAAATCTGTAGGTCGCTAAACAGTTGTTAATTAAACAGTTAGCATTTGATGTATTTTCACTAAATTTTCCGCTCTATGACTTTAGAAAACAATGATTTGGTTAGCTTTAAAGATCAAAAGTTGGCCATTTTCAAATTCCACATTCTGGGTAACTATCTGTAAATAAATAATCTATGCCATCAACTAAAATGGAGATGAACCTCATTTTATTCAACTAATAACCAGACAGTAGTGATATGAGTTATAAGAAGATAGTTTTTATAAACCCGAATACCCACTATACAGGAGGAAAATTAAGTTTTTCTTCACCACTTAACTTACTTTATCTCTCTTCCGTACTTTTAAAAAGGGGGCATTCTGTTTCCATTATAGATGCAGACATTGAGGATCTCTCCATGGAGGATATAAGAGAAAAATTGCAACTAATACAGCCTGATATGGTAAGTATTACAATGAATACTCTCCAGACTAAAGGAGCTTGTGAAACTGCGAGAACAATTAAAGAAGTCAATTCAGATATCCAGGTAGTAGTGGGAGGGGTACATCCCACTGTGCTTAAAGAGAAGATTTTATACGAATCCCCCTCTATTGATATAGTTGTTTATGGTGAAGGGGAGATTACAATTCAGAAGCTTGTTGAATCGATGCAGGATAGAAAATTTGACAATATACGGGGTATCTGTTTCAGAAGAGGAGAACAAATCATTACAAATCCTCCTCAACCTTTAATTCAGAACTTAGATGAGCTTCCTTTCCCAGCATGGGATTTAATTACTCCTATAGAACGTTATCCCGGTCCGTTTCCGACGGGGGCACGTCCCACAATGATAATGATGGGTTCCAGAGGGTGCCCATTTAGTTGTACATTTTGCTCTTCGCATATCCTATGGAGTAGAAAAGTTAGATTTAGAGATCCTGAATCAATTGTGGATGAGGTTGAATTTTTGCAAAAGAAATTTGGGATTCGAGAGATTTTTTTCCAGGATGACACATTTAATGTCAACAAAAAGTGGTTTGTGAATATCTGTAAAGAGATAATTAAAAGGGAGATAAACAAGAAGGTCATTTTTAAATGTCCCTGGCGAGCAAATGGAAAGTTAGTAGATGAAGATATTCTCACCTATGCCAGAAAAGCAGGTTTTTGGCTAATTTTTTATGGTATTGAGAGTGGTGATGAAAGGATTTTACAAAATATCAATAAAAAGGTGTCCCTGGAAGAGGCAAAAGCATCATGTGAACTTACTAAGAAGCATGGACTTAAAATATACACTTCCGTAATGATTGGGAACATAGGAGAGACAAAGCAGACAGTTGAGAACACTTTAAAATTTAGTAAAGAAATTAATCCTGATTTTTTTGGCGTTGCTATTGCAACTCCCTATCCAGGGAGCCAGTTTTATAAAATAGCAAAAAAGAGAGGGTTAATTGAAGTATCTGATTTCTCCCAATACACTTGTGATAGGCCTGTAGCTAGGACGAAAGCTTTATCAAGGGAAGAGTTGATGAATTTGGCAAACAGGGTTCAGCGGGAAATGGGCAGTATAATGGGCAGTATAATGAGCCCAGATTTCTATCCAATTTCTTTAGAAAACATTAATTCTGATATAATAAAAGGCTACATACAAATGGGGGAAAATGACTTTAATCAGCTTGGCTTCGGGTGGTATGCTTTAGAATACAGCCCCCCCTATGTTCGATGGACAGAGAAGGAGACGAGCTTTTATCTCCAAAGAAAAAGAGAGAACTCAGTTTTATTTATAAAGGCTTTGAGTTCTCATCCAGATATCTTTGAAAAACCTGTAATCATTCAGGCATTTATTGATAAAAAGCCACTTGAGAAACTTAGCATAGATGATACTACTTGGACCTTACTGAGTTTCAGACTACCTATGTTTGGAAATAACAGAGTAAGTGAGTTCACTTTGATTGTTGATAGAACATGGAATCCCCATAAATTTTATGGAACCCAGGACAATAGAAATCTGGGGGTAGTTGTGGAAAAAATTTGGTTAGATTAAGAGCTATGAAACTCAATCTTGGTTGTGGCAAAGACATAAAAAAGGGGTATTTGAACTTAGACTTTAATTTTCACAGAGGGGTGGATATAGTCTGTGATGTGAAGAGTTTGCCCTTTCCTGATGAATCGGCAGAGGAGATTTATGCCAGCGATATCATCGAGCACTTTCCCTGGAGAGAGACGAAAGGCGTTCTCAAGGAGTGGTGGAGGGTTTTGAAACATCAAGGGAAGCTGTGGATGAGGACCCCAAATTTAGAGGGTTTGCTTAAGCTATATCAAGAGAGACCTAAAGGTTGGCGAAGGGAAGGTGGCAAGAAAGCAGGGGTTGATCCCGTAGTGGAGAGGATATTCGGGGGACAGGATTACAAAGGTAATTATCATTTTGTAATATTCGATCGGGTTTCTATTAAAAGGGTTATGAGAGAATGCGGATTCAAGGTTACGGAAGCAACAAATGATGGAAGTGATGTCTCCAATATGTGTGTAATAGCAGAGAGAACATCCGATATTGATCTAATCTGGGACGGTCCCATCTTTGACCCGAGTGGCTATGCAGATGAAGGCAGGAATTTTGTCCTCGCCTTAGAAGAAGAAGGGGTTAATATTCATTTGATCCCATTAACTACAACAGAAGCAACCGTGGAATTAGAAAATGCGAAGAAAGAGAGACTTGATAGTATGACCGAAAACTCTGCGATTTTATCTAACGAAGTAACAGCAAATAACGCTATATTGATAACTCATTCTACTGGTGACATATCCTACCGGCACCCTTTTGCTTCATACAATATAGCTAGAATGTTGTTCGAGACTGATCGGATCCCCGAAAGATGGCTGCCCACTCTGATGCAAATGGACGAAGTATGGGCACCAAGCTATTTTAATCTCGAAACCTTTTCCTTCTCCGGTTTGGATAGGAAGAAGATAAAAGTGATCCCAGGAGCGTTAAATGTGGAAAGCTTTCGTCAGGATATTGAACCTCTGGAAATCCCGGGTAGGAAATCATTCAACTTCCTCTCTGTTTTTGATTGGCTCCCCAGGAAAGGTTGGGATGTCCTTCTGGAAGCGTATATCAAAGAATTTAAGAGAGATGAAGATGTGGCGCTGATCCTAAAGGTTTATAAGTTAGCCACGGGTTATGAGGAAAAGACGGTGAAAGAATACAGGGAACGTCTCCATCGTTTCGTAAAGGATCGGCTTGGCCTTGACTCCTCAAATATTCCCGAGATTATCTTCCTGCCTATGATACTGTCTGCTTCGGATATGCCCAGGCTTTACGCTGCTGCTGACGCCTTTGTGATGACCAGCCATGGGGAGGGATGGGGGAGGCCTTACTTCGAGGCTATGGCTATGGGACTGCCGACCATTGGCACGCGATGGAGTGGACAGCTTGATTATATGAATGACAACAACTCTTATCTGATTGATTGCGATATTGTCGATGTCCCCCCTTCTGCCTGGCGAGAAGTTCCCTTATGGAGAGGACATAAGTGGGCACAACCGAGCGTTGCCCATACCAGAAAATTGATGAGGGAGGTTTACGAAAACAGGCAAGAGGCGAGGGAAAAGGGAGAACGGGCAAGGAAGGAGATTATCGAAAATTTTAATTACCCAACGGTTGCTAAAAAGATGATAAAGAGGTTAAGGGAAATAAGGTCCATCTTAGGGAAGAAAGAAAAGGGGAAATGAAGGAAGACGAATCCGTAAATATTTTTTGGGAGGGGCCATTCAAAGAAGGGAATTGTTTAGCCTCTTATAGCAGGGAGTTAATCTCAAACCTCCGTAGCGAGAGTCTGCAGGTAGGTATTACTTCACCTTTCATTGAGGAAAATAATGAGGCAAGTATGGACTCCCTGGATGATCCATTCCTATCTCTCCTCTCTGAAGTGAAATTTGATAGAGTCGATTTCACCATTAGCTTCTTACCTATACTGAATTTCCAACATTCTCCCAAAGAGATTTACATACCAGTTATCTCCTGGCCTTACGGTTCCATACCTATCCATTGGGCAGAGGAGATAAACACAAAGGTGGACAGGGTTTGGGTATTCTCCAAGCATATGATGGATGTTCTCACGAGGGAGGGGGTGAGGAAAAATAGGGTAACGCTCATCCCGGTCGGGGTAGACACCGAACTCTATAACCCAGGCAATCGGCCTCTGGAGCTGAAAACGGAAAAATCTTACAAATTTCTCTATTTTGACGATTTAACCACTTCTAAGGGGATAGACATCTTGATCTCCGCCTATGAAGCCGAATTTACCGAAGATGAGGATGTTTGTTTGGTGGTGCAGAGTTTCTCTCCAGACAAACTATTTTCAAATAAGGTTAGAGAGATAAACAAGATAAAGGGAGCAGCAGAAATCCTCTACTTAAAGGGTATAAAATCTTATGATGAGCCACCTCGTTTATTCACAACCTGTGACTGTTATGTGCAGCCGTATAGAGCCGAGCAATTAGGGGTTTCAATCCTCAGGGCTATGGCCTCAGGCCTACCGGTAATAGCAACCAATTCTCCTCTTTGCTCCGAGTTCTGTAATTTGGGGAATTCCCTCCCTCTGGCTACCCGGAGGATATCTTTGCCCCTCAAAAGATGGGGGGACTATGTTACAAATAACTACCCAATTTTGAGTGAGCCCAGTCTACCGGAGTTGAGACGGCTTTTGAGGTATGCTTTTGAAAACCGGGATAAGGGTTTAGAATTGGGACAAAAAGCCCGCCAGACAGTGGAGCATAACCACAAGTTAGAACGGACAGTTTCTGTTATCCGTGGGGAGCTTTCTAACCTGCTTGTGAAGCGTGAACCCCGGTCCTTCAGCTCTCAAAGACCTAGGGTGAAGATTTCCTTCTCCGGTCCCTTGTTGGAGATGGGGGGGAAGGGGGAGCGGAGCAGAGATCTATACCGGAAATTAGATAAAAAGGGCATAGAAACTCAAGCATTTATCTCATCTCCCCGCGAAGCAGTAAACTTAGATCCGGACTTGAGCCAACGATTAAGGGAAAAGCATTATAGTGGTCCGATAGATCTATTTATCACCCATTCGTTCTTCGAAGATGGATTTATCGGTTTCGTAAAATCTAAAAACTTAAACCCAGGGGGTTATCATATCGGAATCACCGCCTTGGAGGGGGGCAACCTACCCTTAAACTTACTCCAGAGAATTCAGAGGATGGATGAAATATGGGTCCCATCCAATTTTAACAAGCAAGTCTTAATGGATAGAGGAGTGCAGAGCAAAAAGGTCAAGGTGTTTCCCATCGGGATAGACATTAAAAGATTTGACCCGGAAAGCGCCCAAGCTTTGAAGATTGTTCCGGAGGGCCTTTTCTCCTTTCTATCTATATTCCGCTGGAGTAAGACTAAAGGTTGGGATATACTCACAAAAGCATTTCTGGAAGAGTTTTCCCCTGAGGAAAATGTTTGTCTAGTGATAAATTCCTTTTCCAATCAGTATCTAAATATTAAGGGGGAAATAAATAGATTTATCTCTCGTTTAGGATATAATCCAAAGAGAACACCTCAAATTATAGTCCTCCCCCAACTTCCAGCTCATCAAATCCCTTTTCTTTATAATTCCTGTGATGCCTTTGTCCTACCCAGTAGAGGAGAGACCTTTGGCCAAGCACTGGGAGAGGCAATGGCTATGGAATTGCCAACTATTGGGACAAAATGGGGAGGCAATCTTGATTTTATGAACCAAGAGAATTCCTACCTCATAGAGATTGAGGTACCTACCTCTATTACCAACAAAAAGCCAAAATTTATTGAACCTTCGATTTCTCATCTGAAATCCATAATGCGAGAGGTATTCCAAGATTGGGATAGGGCCAAGCTCAAAGGGATAGCGGCTCGTCAAGAGATAATCAAAGCTTGGAGTACAGAAAAGTGCACGAAAAAGATAGCTGCTCGTTTACAGAAGATAGCCAATCGTTTGAATGTATCAAGAATTACACTCGGAAGAGTGGAAAAACTGAGAGTGGCATGGGAGGGCAGCCTCTTTGTCTATCACTCCCTGGCCTTGGTCAACAGGGAGCTCTGTCTCCGTTTGTTAGCGCGGGATAATGTTGAGCTCTCCATCATCCCCTACGAGCCTGACCAGTTTGGCCCGGAGGATGACCCCCGTTTCCCCCAGCTTGCTGCCCGAGTGCGCGCCCCTCTCTCCCGTCCGGCCGATGTGCATATCCGCCACCAATGGCCGCCCAATTTCACCCCCCCACCTGAGGGCCATTGGGTGATGATCCAGCCCTGGGAATATGGAGCCATCCCCGAAGAGTGGATTAAACCCATAAACCTTATGGTCGATGAATTATGGGTGTATAGCAAATTCGTCAAGGATTGCTATATCCAAAGTGGGGTTGACCCTGGGAAGATATTCGTTATTCCCAATGGTGTAAACTTTGATCTCTTCAACCCTCAGGAACCTCCCTTGAAGCTGCGGACCAAGAAGAAGTTTAAGTTCCTCTTCGTGGGAGGAACCATCTGGAGAAAGGGGATTGACCTCCTGTTGCAGGCCTACCGCCAGAGCTTCACTGCCCAGGATGATGTCTGTCTAGTAATTAAGGATATGGGACAGGATAGCTTCTACCGGGGGCAGGGGGCAGGGAAGCTAATCAAGGAGATGCAGATGGATAAGGATGCTCCCGAGGTGCTCTACCTAAAGGCCACCATCCCTGAGGGTAAGATGGCCGGCCTTTATACCGCCTGCGATTGCCTTGTCCATCCCTATAGGGGGGAAGGGTTTGGCCTGCCGGTGGCCGAGGGCCTCGCCTGTGGGTTGCCGGCGATATTGACCAAGGGAGGAGCCTGTGACGAGTTCTGTCCCTCAGATGATATCTACTGGGTTCCATCCCAAAGGAGGGAGATCAAGATCAAACTAAAAACAGCAGGGAAACCTTGGGTCTTAGAACCATCCCCTGAAGTCTTAGGACAAAGGTTGAAGGAGGTCTATGCTCATCGAGAGGCGGCAAAAAAGAAGGGTTTAAAGTTGGCCGAGAAGATAAGAAAGACCTTGGGCTGGGAAAAATCCGTGGAGCTGGTTTTGGGTAGAATAGCCGCTTTGCGGGGTAAACCGGTTTTGAGAAAAGAGGGGAGGCAGAAGATGTCGGTTATAAAAGAAAGAAAAGCGATGGAATATATGAAAATGGGGGACCAGCATCGAGAGGGCGGGGAGAACGAGTTGGCCGAGAGGTTCTATCGGAAATCCCTGGACAATGCCCCAGAGAATCAGGAGATCTTGGAGAAGTTGGGGGCCTTGCTTTTTGAGGGCAACAGGTTCAAGGAGGCTATCCCCTTATATGAGAAGCTTACGGAGATAGATCCCTGGTCAGCGGATAATTTCCGGACCTTAGGGGAGTGTCTATTCAAGGACGAGAAGGTGTCGGAGGCAAAATCAGTGCTCGAAAGGGCGCTGGAACTCAACCCCACGGCCCCCCAAATTGAGACCGACCTGGGGGTGGTTCTCTGGCAGGAAGGGAACTTGGAGGGTGCTTTGGAGCACCTGCAAGAGGCCTTGAAGATGGCCCCCCAAAACCCGGAGACGATGCTCAACCTGGCCCTGATCTGTTATCAGGTTGGCCTATATGAGGAGGCAGCGGGGCTTCTGGAGAGATATTCGGGCTTGGAGACCCCAGGAGCTGATGTGAGGCTATGTCTGGGGGACTGCTATTTCAACTTAGAGAGGAGGGATTTAGCCAAGAGGGAGTTTGAACTCGCCCTTTTCCTTGATCCAGAGCTCAAGGAGGCGGAGGAGAGGCTTAAGGAACTCCAGGTATGAACCTTTCCCTCTGTATGATCGTCAGGGATGAGGAGGAAAACCTGAGGGACTGCCTCCTGTCCCTGCGCGATAGCTTTGACGAGATAATAGTGGTGGATACGGGCTCTAAAGACCGGACCCCTCGGCTGGCCAAGGAGATGGGTGCTAAAGTCTTTTATTTTCCCTGGCAGGATGATTTTTCCGCGGCCAGGAACGCATCCCTGAGCTACGCTCAGGGAGATTGGATCTTCTGGATGGATGCAGATGATCGGATCACCCCACAGGAAGCCCAGAAGATAAGGGGGTTAATTGGAGAAGATGTAAAAAAGGCCTTCTCCTTCAAGGTAATCAATGAGGGAACTCAGGAGGAGTTCTACCAATTACGGCTCTTCCCCAAGCTCCCTGGGGTTAAATTTGAAGGGGCGATTCACGAACAGGTGGAAGGGTCATTACGGAGATTGGGGGTAGAGGTTGAACCCAAGGAGGTTGTCATTAACCATCTCGGCTATGCCGATGGGGGGAAGAAGAGGAAGGATCTGAGAAATCTGAAGTTTCTCAAAGAGTGGTTGAACAAGCACCCCAGAGATTTTTACTCCAGTTTTCAATTGGCCTCTACCTACGACTCTTTGGGAGAACGGCAAAAGGCCCTGGAGCTGACAAGGAAACTCTTGGAAAATCCCAGATTTCCAGCCTTTTCCGAGGAGCTCTACCTCTACACGCACCTCTTGGAGGCCAAGCTCTACTACGAACTGGGAGAGGAGGGAAAATCTATGGTTTCCCTTCATAACGCCCTGCAAAAGGAGGAAAGCTTCTGGCCAGCTAAGTTCTACTTAGGGGAGCTACTCTGCCTGAAGAAGAATTTCTCCAAGGCTTTACCTTATCTACAGGAGGTAAAAAAAATTGAGCCTAAAACCATCAACCTCCCTCTTCCCATTCCCTTAATGAAGGTGAAGACTGACTATTGGCTGGGCATCTGCTACGAGGAGACCAATCAGATTTCCCAGGCGATTGGGGCCTACCAGAGATGCATCTCCCACAAACCAGACTCTTTTATCCCCTACTTTAGGTTAGGGAAGCTATTTCTTAAACGGAATAGGAAAGAGGAGGCTATGGCCCTGATAGAGAAGTCTATAGAGATGGCGGGGGGTGAAGGGGTAAGTCCCCTACGGAATCTCTCAGAACCGCACAGTGCAGCAAAGCCGCAACCAAACACCAGCCACGGATTACACGGATTTCACTGATAGAACACGAATCCCACGAATGGACGAATAGCACAAATCCTAATTCATAATTCTTTTGTATTCTACTCTCTATTATTCGAGTAGATTCGTTTATTCGTGTCATTTGTGTTCCCATTTTTATCTATTGGAAGATGAGGATATTGACCTTTAACTCCCATCAGGCCTATGTTTACCTTTTGGCCAAGGCAATAGGGCCATTGGATATAGTTGAACCCCTCGCCCAAAACGGGAGGAGACTGCGCTGGCTACCAAGAATAAGACCTTTACCGGAAGATTGTAGGCTTCTTAGCCTGGAGGAGGCCAAGGCCAATTTGAAACTGGGGCTCTACGACCTGGCTATATGCCATAACAACAAGGATCTATTGGACATCAAGGAATATGAACTTTCCAAGATCTCCGTTTTTCACAGCACGCTCACCGGAAGGACAATGGAGGAGGGGGATAAAACCGATCTCGCTGATTTTCGCCGGATGGTGGCCAAACTTCTCGTCTATTGGGGAGTCAAGCCCATATTCGTCTCCTCTCTAAAACGGAGAGATTGGGGAATTAAGGGGGAGGTGATCAAACTGCCTGCGCCGACCGATGAGTGCTTTGGCTATTGCGGGGAGATCCCTCGGGTGCTCAGGGTGGCCAATCATCTTAAGGAGAGGGATGCCTTGTTAGGATACTCCATTCAGGAGGAGATCCTCCAGGATCTGCCCTCGGATATCGTTGGCCTCAATCCTTCCCTGCGCACTGCTGGCCCTGCCCCCAGTTGGGATGATCTAAAGAGGATGTACCGCAGTTACCGGCTCTTTTTAATCACCAACCGCGAAGGGGTGGAGGATGGATACAATACGGCTACCTTGGAAGCAATGACCACTGGTATGCCTGTGATCAGCACTAAGCACTCCACATCCCCGGTGGTTGATGGCTATAATGGGTTTATCTCTAACGATCTCAGCTATTTGCGGGAAAAGATGAAGTTCCTTTTGCGGAATCGCGATGCGGCCATCAGACTGGGAAGCTATGCCAGGAGGACCGTAAGCCAGGAATTTCCTTTTCAAGCCTTTAGAAAAGGTTGGCAGAAGGCGATAAGCGCAAGTAGGTTCGCCTCTAGCCACCAGGCCGAGGAAGAGAAGGTGACCATATGAAACCGAAAATTTCCTTGTGTATGATTGTGAGAAACGAGGAGGAGAACTTAGCCGGCTGTCTTTTGCCGGTTAAGGATAGCTTCGATGAGATAGTGGTGGTAGACACCGGTTCCCAGGATAAGACAGTGGAGATTGCCCGCAGGTTAGGGGCAAAGGTACACCATTTCACCTGGGAGGATGATTTTGCCCAGGCCAGGAACGCCTCCCTACGATATGCCACCGGGGATTGGATCTTCTGGATGGATGCCGATGACCGCTTGGCGAGGGGGGAGGCCATAAAATTGGGGAGATTGGCCAAATCCTCTCCACCAGACTCCTACTTTCTCTGTAGGGTGCTCTCCACTGAACCCAATGGGGTGAAGACGGAATTTTTACAACTGCGGCTTTTCCCCAAGCTTCCCGGGGTGAGATTTAAAAACCCAGTCCACGAACAGGTGGCTTATTCTCTGGATAGGCTGGGGTTACTGCCCAGGATCTCCTCAGTGACCATAAATCACCTGGGATACTCCAACCCCGAGGAATACAACAGGAAGGTAGAAAGGAACCTCAAGATCCTCCAGAGTCGGGTGGAGAAAACCCCTGAGGACATAAGCATCAGATATCAATTGGCCACCAATTATAACAGTAAGGGGATGCTTGAGAAGGCAATTGAGGAGTTGAAAGCCCTTCTGAAGATCGCCCAGAGCGATGCAGGTTTCCCCGAGATTACCAAGATGGCCCACATAATCTTAGGGAATAACTATCGCAAGTTAGGGAAGTTTAACCTGGCCCTCCAAGAGTACAGGAAGGCAGGGAAGATCGCCCCCCAAGATGGCCTGCCAAATTACTGCTTGGGGGAACTTTTCTATAAACTTGGCAAGATTGCTGATGCTCAGGAAAACTTTGAGGAGGTTAAGAGGAAGGGTATTAGGTTGGGATTAGCCTCCATACCCCTTGAGGAGCTTCGCTATTCCACCTCCTTCTATCTGGCCAAATGTTATGAAGGGAATGGGAAAACTGAAGAGGCAAGCAGGGAATACGAGAATGCCCTGCAGATAAAGCCGGACTCCCCTGCTGTGCTCCGGGCCTTGGGCGGTTTCTATCTGAGAAAGGGGAACTACCGGGAGGCGCAAAGAAGCTATCAAAAGCTTGTCTCCCTGGGCTCAGACTCCCCCACCGACTACTTCGACTTGGGGATGGCCAGTATCTTCTTAGACGATTTTCCGGGGGCGGAGAGGGCATTGGGGAGGGCCGTTGGATTGGCACCCAACTTCAGTGAGGCCCTCTCCTGGCTGGCCTTTGTCTATACCAAACGGAGTAAGGTTCAACAGGCAGAGACCAGCTACAGGAGGCTCCTGCAGATTGATCCTCATAAGGTTAGGTCGCTAACCAGTTTGGGATACCTCTATTTGAGCTCTAACGACTATCCAAAGGCCAAGAAGCAGTTTCTGCAGGCAAAGAAGTTAAAAGTAGGGGATATAGATGTAAACCTTGGCCTGGCCAAGATATATGCCCAGGAGGGTTCTACTCCAGGTCTGATTAATGAATATTCCGATATCTCAGCCAGGTATCCTAAATTGGCTCCTCCTCTCTCCGGCTCCTCCGAGGATATGCACAACTTGGCCCTCGCTTTTAACAGATTCGGTGAATCCCTGCTTAACAACAAGAGGATGGCGGAGGCGGCCATCTCCTTTGATGTTTCCCTTAGCTTAGAGCCAGACCTGGAACAGGCAAAAAAGAATCTCTCCACCCTCAAGGAGAAAATGGAACTTTCAACTACAACTATCATTGAAGCAGAACCTGTTTAGACTTGACATGAAACAACCTCCCGCAGGTTCGCAACCTGCGGGAGGTTATCCCTCTTAGTTGCGCTGGTAGGAGATGTCTCCAGACCTTTCAAGAGCTGTCCGCCCCGTTCCGACGGGATTTCTGGCGGAAGAGGTAACTCCTGACAGCACACTTTTAATCGGCATCGGGAGATACCTCCCACAAAATCCTTGAAGAGGGAACCCAAATGACACGAATAAACGAATCTACTCGAATAATAGAGAGTAGAATACAAAAGAATTATGAATTAGGATTTGTGCTATTCGTCCATTCGTGGGATTCGTGTTCAATGCCTTATCAACATGAGGCGGCAAAACCCCGATTTTGCCACCGGCCGCCGTCAGATGAGAGCATCTGACGGCTCAGGCTAAATTTCCAATTTCTATTTTCTATCCCTCAGAGCTCCTGTCCTGAGGGGAAAGCCCTTTGATAATCAGTCCTCCTGACCTTTTTTCCCACCTCCTCATTTTTTGCTAAAGTTTTTCCCTCCAGTTGCCGATAATATACTTTGACAAAAGAAAAGGAGGTGAGAAAACCGCATAGTTCGTGGGGCCTCAGGCCCCCAGGGTCAAGTGGTTGTCAGCTAACCACAAAAACTTAAAAGGAGGACAAAAATGGCCCTTAGAGTAACCCACAACATAGCATCAATGGTCGCCCAGAGGCATCTGGCGGTAAACACGGCGGCCTTGAACAAGTCCTTAGAGAGGCTATCATCCGGCTACCGCATCAACCATGCCTCTGACGATGCGGCTGGTCTGGCCATCTCTCAGGGGATGAGGGGACTGATCGCTGGTCTTGGTATGGCCCACCAGAACGCGGGACGGGCAATCACCCTGTTGCAGGTAGCCGAGGGAGGAACGGAGCAGATCCACTCCATGCTCACCAGGTTGAAGGAGCTGGCCACAGAGGCTGCTGACTCCACCATCAGCTCTGATCAGAGAACCCTGATTAACAACGAGCAGACTGAGCTGACGGGCGAGATCGACAAGATCGCCAACTCTACCAAGTTCAATGGGACTTCCCTGTTGGACGGAACCTTCACTGGCACCTTCCAGGTGGGAGCCTACAACTCCACCAATGATCAGATCGCCGTCACCATTGAGGGAACAACGTCAACTGATCTGGGAGTTAACAGCTTGGACCTCACAGACGTGGCTGGTGCCCAGTCCGCTATGGACACCATTGACACTGCCATCAATTCCCTCTCCGCCACCAGGGGTGACATCGGTGCTTACTCAAACAAGTTGGAGTATGCCTCAGCCAACCTGTCCATTGGCATTGAGAACACCCAGGCAGCCGAGTCGGTGATCAGGGATGTGGATATAGCCTTCGAGACTGCCGCGTTGACCAGATCCCAGCTTCTGGTGCAGGCAGGAACCGCGATGTTAGCTCAGGCTAATATGGTTCCAAGTTCAGCACTTACCCTTCTCGGAGCGGTATAAGAGGGGAAGCACTGGATGAGTCAGGGGAGGCTTAGACCCTCCCCTGACTCCCCCCCTATTTTAGCCTTGGATGAAGTTAGCTCAGCAGAGCCGCAACCAAACAACAGCCACGGATTACACTGATTTCACTAAATCTCTGGAACACGAATGACCCAAATAAACAAATCTACACAAGTAGATAGATTTACCACGAAACTACAAAGCTTACCACGGAAATTCACGGAATCACACGGGGGAAGGCAATTAAGAATTAAGAATTGAGAATTGAGAATGAAGTTCATGCTGATTCCTGTTTTTCTGTGCATAGTCCGTGGTTATCCGTGGTGAACTACCTAAGAAGGAGAAATAGAAAATGAGGATAGATGGCTTGCCAGTCAAAGTGGATAATGGGGCCAGCAAAGTGCGGAAAGCCGACCGTCCTCAGCCTGTGGAAAAATCTATCTCCCCGCAGCAAGGGGAGAGGTTCATAAAAACCCACCGTAAAAACCTCATCTTCTCATTTAATCGAGAGGCAAATCGGGTGGTGGTCACAATAAAGAACGGGGTGACGGTGCAGATCCCCGATGAGAAGATGCTCAACCTCTCCATCGCCCTCAAGGAGGTGGCAAGGAGATACCGTAACAGTTCACAGAAGTCAGGTAACAGAGGTCGAGAAAAGTAGCGGAGTTGAAGTTCATTATCAGATAACCGACCGGTTGAATTATATCGATGTGAATCGGTTATAAAACTGAGCTAGCAGAACCCCTGTTCTGCCACAGTCAGATCAGGGGATCTGACCGCTCAATCCTATGGCCTGTATGGATCTCGATTTATCGGAGGAGATCGGACGGACTATTCCTATTGATGTACGGATAGGGTTCCTATCTCTTTGTGGATGATAACATCCACAAAGAGCGTGAGGGAGATCGGACAGACCTAAAAGTCTGTCCCTACAGAATTTTCCATAGAGGAGAGAAAAGATGGCGGGAACATTTGCCGTTGGTGGTTTAATATCAGGGCTAAACTGGTATGATGTTATCGACCAGTTGATGAATATAGAACACCGTCGGGTAGATATCTTAGAGAATAAGAAGAGTGACTACCAGACCAAGTTCTCCACCTGGGGGACGGTGAGCAGCAAGCTTTCTACCCTTCTCTCCGATGTGCAAACCCTCAACAATCTCTCCACGATGGGGGCGATGAGTGCCAGCTCCAATGATGAGGATATCCTCACCGCTACAGCTACCTCATCGGCCAGCATAGGCCGCTATTCCATAGTTGTATCGGGCTTGGCCCAGGCCCATAAGATAGCCTCGGGTGAGATCTCCTCCACCTCTACCGCCTTAGGATACTCCGGCGAACTCTCGATCAACGGGAAGGCAATAGAGTTGGAGTCAACGGACACCTTAAGCGATATCAAGGGCAAGATCAACAACGCCGATGCTGGGGTAACGGCTACAATTCTGAAGGTTTCAGATGAAAGTTACAGACTCATCCTCACCAGGGAAGAGACCGGTTCCACCGAGATCGCCCTTGCCGATGTGAACGGAGGGACGATCTTAGAAGATCTGGGCTTGGCGGATACCTCTGATTCCGGCCAGGATAGCTCCCTCTGGTTTGCCGACACCACCTCGACCATCAAAAGCCTGATTGGCTCATCAGCATCCTTTTCCTCGCAGACGGTGACCATCAACGGCACCAATGTGAGCATTGACCTCTCCCAGGACTCCCTCCAGGATATAAAGGACAAACTGGTGGCTGCCGGGATAAATGCTACCATAGAGAGCGATACAGATAATAGTGGGAACACCACCTATCGGATCGACATTACCGGCGGCATAACTAGTTACACCGATTCCGCCCACACCCTGGAGGTGCTGGGATTTGTTAAGCCCGGGGTAAAGAATCAGTTGGAGGCTTCCCAGGATGCCTCCCTCACCGTAGATGGAATATCGATTACCAGATCCACCAACACCATTACCGATCTCATCGAAGGGGTGACAATAAACCTTAAGGATACCTCGGCCGATGCGGTGACCTTGACCATCACCCAGGATACGGACACCAGAAAAGGGGCTATTGAGGACTTTGTCGAATCTTATAACGATCTGATGGGCTATATCCGTGAGCAGTTCAGCTACGATCCAGATACCGACAGCGAGGCCCGACCCCTAATGGGGGATTCCACCCTGAGATATATAGAGGATACAATCCGAAATACAATCATCTCCCAGGTTTCCGGCCTCTCCTCCTTCTTAAACGCCCTTTCCAGGATTGGGATCACCACTAACTACACTACAGGGGAGTTAGAGATCGACGATTCCACCCTGGATGCCTATCTGGCCAGTAACCCTCAGGATATAATTGACCTCTTTACTGCCTCGGCTATTACCACCGACCCAGATGTTACCTATATGACCCATTCCGCTAACACAGTTATGGGAACCTACGGGATAACCATCACCCAGGTGGCGGAGAAAGCCTGGGTGGAAGGAGATTATGTCATCGATTCCGGAGGCATCTCCCAGGATGAGACCCTCACCTTTACCATAGATGGCTCCACCGAGGTGGTGGTCAACCTCACCGCGGGGGACAAGATCGCTGACATCGTGAATAAAATTAACTCGGAGATGGATAACCAGGGGGTGGAGGTTAGCGCCTCCAACGACGGAGGCAAGCTAAAGATAAACCATAATTACTACGGCTCAGACCATTCCGTAGAGGTTGTTTCCGATCAGGCCAGCTCCTCTACAAGCGCAGGGATCGGCACAACCGCCAAAAGCGACACCGGCCAAGATGTGGCAGGATACTTCACCCAAGGAACAGATACCTACACCGCTACTGGCTCCGGCCTCCATCTCACCGGATCGGAAGGAGCGACCAAGGGGCTGATGGTGAAGATTAGCTCGGATACTACGGGGGATAAGGGAGAGATAGCCCTGGCCTTTGGCATAGCTGAACAATTGGAGAGAAGACTTGACTCCTGGACATCATCTACAGATGGACTGATCAACACCCGCCAGGATGGTCTCCAGGATACTATAGACGACTTAGACGATCGCATTTCTGATATGGAGACACGGTTGGAGATGAAAAGGCAACAACTGGAGGCACAGTTCACCAATATGGAGATACTCTTAAATCAACTGAAATCCACCAGCGACTGGTTTGCCCAGCAGGTAGCCTCGTGGTACAGTTAGAGAATGCTATGCCGGTAGGGTTCTGCCCCTGGGGGATGGAAAATAGAAATTAGAAAATGGAAATTTAGCCTGAGCGGTCAGATCCCCTGATCTGATTATGGCAGAATCGGGGTTCTACCACCTCAATTTGATAAGGCCTTGAACACGAATTCCACGAATGGACGAATAGCACAAATCCTGATTGACTCGGTTATCAGCGTTCAGCAGTCAGCACTCAGTTTTCCTCCACCCCATTACCCGATCTACGAGCAACAATCTACGAAATAAGAGTCTCCCATTCGAGTAGATTCGTTTATTCGTGTCATTTGGGTTCCCTCTTCAAGGAGTTGTGGGAGGCATCTCCTGATGCCGATAATCGAGGTCAGGAGACCTCTCCCACAAAGGGTGGTCTAATAGACCCTCAGCTAAAACAACCGCAAAGCCACTAAGATCGCAGAGGAAATAAAAAGCAAAAGAGAGATGAAATAAAATGATTAGTTAATAATTGCGACTTTGCGGTGAATTATTTTATTGCGGCTTTGCCGCGCTTGGCTAGTCCGTGGTTATCAGTGGTGAACAATTAAACAAAAAGGAGGGAGATGAACCTACGGGACCCATCACAAGAGTATCTGCAGACCCAGCTTGAAACGGTTAGCCCCGGAAAGCTAATTCTGATGGTCTATGATGGAACGCTTACTTTCCTGGAGGAAGCCGCCGAGAGGCTGCGGAGAGGGGATTGGGAGGGAAAGGGGGAGATGATCTTCCGAGCACAGGACTGCATCACCGAGCTGATGTGTTGCCTTAATATGGAAGCGGGAGAGATCGCTCAACTCTTCTATAAACTTTACGATTATCTTAACTGGAGGTTGGGCCAGGCCAATGCACAAAAAAACCTCAATGGGGTAACTGAGGTCATTAACCTGATGGCCACTTTGCGGGAGGGTTGGGAAGGGGCGGTGCGGAAGGTGGAGATGATTAAGTAACCTTGGAGGAAGGATGCCTACACCGAGTGAAAAGGTCTTTACCCCTGGAGAGTTGATTCTAATGGTCTATGATGGCGCCATTGGATACCTAAAAAAGTCCGAGGAGTTGCTCAACGAAGGAGATAAAAAAGGCCAACAGAAGATGCTTTTCCGGGCACAGGACTGTATCACCGAGCTTATGTGTAGCCTTAATATGGAGGCAGGGGAGGTGGCCAACTCTTTATATAGGCTCTATGACTATTCGAACCGCAGGTTGGCTCAAGCAAACACCCAGGATCAAGGGGAGCCGATAAAAGAGGTTCTCTCCATCCTCTCAGAACTCAAAGAGGGTTGGAACGGGGCGGTGCAAAGGGAGGAAGGGACATTCTCCCATGGCCACTGAAGGGGACCCTTTAAGGGAGATATTAACCTCATACAGAGCACTTGAGGAGCTTCTCCGTGAGGAGCGGGGGGCGATAGTAGAGGGGAAAATGAAGGAGCTGGGACCTCTTCTTGCCGCTGGCCTTAAGAGGATCACGGCCATTGAGGAGAAGACAAAGGATTTTTTAACCGGGGAGGGGGCCGCTCAGTCGTCCCCTGAACCGGAAGGGGCAAGGGAAGAGATTGGCCAGGTGTTGAAAGGGCTGCTCAGCCTCTCCCGCCAAAATAAGGAGCTAATGGGGGAGAGGTGGAGGAAAGTGGGGAAGGAGATTGAAAAGGTAAAGGCTGGCCAGAAGCTCATTCGTGCCTATCGACCAGCAAGGGAAGAAATTTTCCGATATCTGTAAAAATCGCTAAAGTTTTTTCAAAATTTGCCGATAATATGAATAGAAACATTGTTGCATATCAAGGGGGTAGTCCGCAGATGGAGGTTTACAAGATGGTGAACCTAAACAAGGTGGAAGGGGCCTCTCATTTCCATCGGGTGGATAAGAAAAGCAACCAGAGGGGAGCAAAGAAAGGGGAGGTAACCCAGGACCGGGTAGAGATCTCCGCCGAGGGAAGAGCCCTCTTAAGAACCCAGCACACGGTTGAGCTGGTTAAGGCCCGTCTTCGGGAGCTGCCGGATGTGCGCCAGGAGAGGATCAAACAGGTGAATGAGCGGATCAGGGAGGGATACTACAACCGGGATGACGTGCGGAAGGCCACCGTGGAGGGGATCCTGGAGACCTATGGTTTGAGGTAAGAGACCAGCCGATGGAAGGGAAAAGTGGCGGTTATCTGAATGGTCAAACCTCGGTAATAAAGGGATCACAGATCAAATTCCACCCCCAAAAGAAGGTGATCAGGGTGGAACGAGGGGAAGAGCCTACAGTTAAGGTGAGGCGGCGGGATGGGGTGGTGCAGGGCCTGGAGATATTCTGCTCCTGCGGAGAGCGGATTAAGATCGACTTTGAATATGAGCCCTCGCCCCCTGCGGGGTAGATGGTGACTTCCCAATAGCCAAATTCTAAATTCTCCATATATGCTTGAACCTCCCGCAGGTTTCAAACCTGCGGGAGGTTCAAGGTGTGCTCACAGAAACAAAAAAGGCCCCCTCCGCAATGGAGAGGGCCTTTTTTTGTTTTAATACATTCCTCCACCTGGAGGCATTGCTGGTGGGGCTTTCTCCTCCTCTGGCTTCTCCGTCACCAGAGCCTCGGTGGTGATGAGCAGGGAGGCAATGCTGGCGGCGTTCTCTAAGGCCGCCCGCGCAACCTTCGTGGGATCAATGACCCCAGCACTCATCAGGTCCTCATACTTCTCCGTCTCTGCGTTGAAGCCGAATCCATCCATCCCCTCCTTTACCTTGTTGAGAACGATGGAGCCTTCAACCCCCGCGTTCTCCGCAATCCGTCTGATGGGTTGCTCCAAAGCCTTCCTGATTATGGACACGCCTATTTTCTCGTCACCTTCGGCCTTTATCTTATCCAAAGCCGGGAGGGTGCGCAGATAGGCCACCCCACCTCCCGGGAGGATCCCCTCCTCTACCGCAGCCCGCGTCGCATGGAGGGCATCTTCTACCCTGGCCTTCCTCTCCTTCATCTCCGTTTCGGTGGATGCTCCCACATTGATCACCGCCACTCCACCGGAGAGCTTGGCCAACCTCTCCTGGAGTTTCTCCTTGTCATAGTCAGAGGTTGATTCATCTATTTGATTCTTTATCTGGTTTATCCTGGCCTTGATGTTCTCGGTGGCCCCAGCGCCCTCCACTATAGTGGTGTTATCCTTGTCGATGGTTACCCTCTTGGCTTTCCCTAAATCGTTGACATTTGCGTTCTCTAATTTGAAACCCTTTTCCTCAGAGATGACGCTACCCCCGGTGAGGACGGCAATGTCCTCCAGCATTGCCTTCCGCCGGTCACCGAAGCCAGGGGCCTTGACGGTGGCAGCCTTGAGGGTGCCCCGTAACTTGTTCACTACCAGAGTAGCCAATGCCTCCCCCTCCACATCCTCTGCGATCACCAGGAGGGGCTTGCCCATTTGGGCCACCTTCTCTAAGACTGGAAGTAAGTCCTTCATACTGCTTATCTTCTTGTCATAGATGAGGATAAGTGGATCCTCCAAGACAGCCTCCATGGCGTCAGCATTGGTCACAAAGTAGGGGGAGAGATAGCCCCGATCGAACTGCATCCCCTCCACCACCTCCAAGGTGGTCTCCGTTCCCTTGGCCTCCTCCACAGTGATGACCCCATCCTTGCCCACCTTCTCCATAGCCTCGGCAATTAGGTCCCCAATGGCCTTGTCGTTATTGGCTGAGATAGTCCCCACTTGCGATATCTCAGTCCTGTCGGTGACCTCCTTGCTCATCTTCTTCAGCTCATCGACTACTACCTTTACTGACTTCTCCACCCCCTTCTTCAGCGACATCGGGTTGGCCCCGGCGGTAACATTTTTTAGGCCTTCCTTAAAGATGGCCTCAGTGAGGACGGTCGCTGTAGTGGTCCCATCCCCCGCCACATCACTGGTCTTGGAGGCTACTTCCCTGACCATCTGGGCTCCCATATTCTCAAAGGGATCCTCCAGCTCGATCTCCTTGGCCACGGTGACCCCATCTTTGGTTACCGTGGGGGAGCCGAACTTCTTGTCCAAGGCGACATTTCTCCCCTTGGGTCCCAGAGTCACCTTGACGGCCTCGGAAAGCTTTTCTATCCCCTTCTTCAACTTATCCCGCGCGGAAACATCAAATTCAATCAATTTTGCAGCCATTGTTCTCACCTATCCTTTCCTATGGGATTATCGCCAATATGTCGCTCTCCCTCATAATGAGGTAATCGTTCCCATCGATGGTGACCTCCGTGCCTGAATATTTTCCATAGAGAATCTTATCCCCTTTCTTCACCTCCATCTCCATCTTTTCCCCTGAATCATTGCTCTTCCCTGAGCCCACGGCGATTACCTCACCCTGTTGTGGTTTCTCCTTGGCCGTATCAGGGATGATTATCCCCCCCCTCTTCACCTCCTCTTCCTCTAATGGTTTAACTAAGACCCGATCAGCCAAGGGTTTTATCTTCTCCAGCGATACTTTGACCATTAGTCACCCTCCTCTTTAAGTTTTTGGCACTCTTCCTCCAAGAGTGCTAAGTGCATCTAAGATAAAACATAAAGGGATCTATGCAATAGCCAAAAAATGGCAAAATTGGCTAATAAATGCAAAGAACCCAAGTTACTTACCGTTATCAGCTTTTTTTTTAAATATTTGATGATTTTTGCTATTTTCTGCCCTGTTATAGATTATCCTCAGCCCATCCAAGGTTAAATGGGGGGCTACCTCCTCGATGGTGGTTGACCCTTGCGCCACCCAGCGGGAGGCTCCCCCAGTGGCTACCACCTTAGGGTGAACTTTGGCCTCCTTGGCCATCCTCCTGACGATCTCATCCACTCCCCCAATGCTCCCATAAAATAGGCCTGCTCTGATACAATCCCCGGTGGTGGTCCCAATCACCTTGGATGGTGGCTCTATCCTCACTTCCCCTAACTGGGCAGCCCGCGCAAAGAGGGCCTCCGCTGAGGTGAAAACCCCGGGGGCAATGGCTCCACCCAGATAGATTCCCTCCGGAGAGATAAGATCAAAGGTGGTTGCTGTCCCCAGATCCACCACGATGACCGGTCCTCCATAGATCTGGAAGGCAGCGGCGGAGTTCACTAACCTGTCCACTCCGACCTGGTCAATCAGCACTGACCCCCATCTGAGCCCGAAATCGAGTGTAGGCTTTACTAAAAGGGGTTTTAAGTCAAAAGCATTCTTGAGGCCGCCTTCATATACCCAGTTCAGGTGAGGGACGACAGAGGAGACAATTGCGCCATTCAGATTGCTCTTTCCCCCTCTTAGGGAGGGGAAGAGATCGCTCAGCAGGCAAGAGACTTCATCTGGAGTTCCCGCCCGAATGGTCCTTATCCGCAGGACCCTTTCCCATCTCTGGTTCCGGTAGAGCCCCAAGGATGTTGCCGTGTTCCCGATATCAATTGCTAAAAGAGTCACAAATAGCCTCCTTCATAAGGCAACTTCTTAAAATTTGTGTCAAGTTTTTGCGTGGGAATCAAACTCTGGAACTTTTAAAATCGAAGCTCGAAATACGAAATCCGAAACAATATCGGAATTCAAATGTTCAAAACGACCTGAGGCAAACTTGCCTTTGGCAAATTGTTCTTAGTTCAGATAATTTGGAATTTGGACATTCGGATTTAGGATTTCCTTACTTGCCCCGTAGGGTGTGAAACTACCCACGGGACAGGCTTCCCGCCTTGACGGTTTGCCCATCCCGGGAAGGCGAAGCTCTGCTAAACCCTCTTCAGGGTCAAGCTTATATCCAGGGATCGCGCAGAATGGGTTAACCCCCCCACCGAGATGTAGTCAACCCCTTTCTGGGCGATCTCCCGCACATTTTTTAGGTTAACCCCGCCGGAGACTTCCACCTCCGGCCTCTCTCCCTCCTTGAGCTTTAGGAGGATCCTCATTGCCTCCTCTATCTGAAGCAGGGGGAAGTTATCCAACATTACCCTCTGCACCCCTAAGGAGAGAGCCTTCCTTAATTCCCCCATATTTCTCACCTCTACTTCTACGCTCTTCCCCCACCAGAGGGGGCTATTTAAACCCGCTCCTATGGCCTGAGGGATTCCCCCTAAGAGGTCTATGTGATTGTCCTTGATCAGGACCATGTCGTAGAGACCAAACCTATGGTTTAGCCCACCACCCTTTCTTACGGCATATTTCTCTAAGTTTCTCCACCCAGGAGTGGTCTTTCTGGTATCCAAGATCCTGGCCTTGGTCCCGGCGATGGCCGCGACGAATTTTGCCGTCAGGGTAGCTACCCCGGAGAGCCTGCCCAGGAAATTGAGGGCCACCCTCTCCCCTTTAAGTATAGCCTGAGCCTGCCCTTTTACCCAAGCTATCTCCTTGCCTTTTTGGACTTTCCCCCCCTCCTTCACCAATTGGCCAAAATTCAAGCTGTTATTTACCCTCTTGAAGGCCTCCTCCGCCAGAGGGAGGCCACAGATGATCCCCTCCTCCTTGGCGATTAGGAACCCCTGGGCTTTAAGATCCGGCGGGATTATCGCCTCGGCGGTGATATCCCCGCTACCAATATCCTCCTTTAATGCTTCCTCGATGAGGAATGAATATTCCCTCTCCATAGGGATAATATCAAGGGCAAACCACCATTTGTCAAGGAGAATGTTGGCTGTTGTTGCGGGAGGCGGAGGATTTCCCATTTCCCGCTTAGAGGGACGGGGTGGATTTAAATGGATAGGGGGAATGCCTAAATATTTTGGGGTTGACTGAGGGGAAAAAATTGTGTATAAATGTATGCTGACATTTCGGAATTCCCAAAAGATTCTAAAATGTCCGGGAAGGATTAAAATTTCCTACGCAGGTTTGGACACGGATAGACGCAGATTTCATAATCTAGCAAAGCAGCGACCGATACCCGCAAAGAACCCAAAGAAGGAGCAAAGGTCGCTAGCCCGTATTGTTCATAAGAGCCGTAGGTTGTATCGAAGAACCAATGGTTGAGCGGTCAGATCCCTTGATCTGACTTGGGCAAAACAGGGATTCTGCCCTCTCAGAGGGGAACCCTTTGGCTCAAGCAGGGTAGAGCGAAATTGCTTCGTCGCCTTGCTCCTCGCCCTGTTAGATAAGTCCCATAATTTTTGGCTCTTGCCAAGATGTTATTGATATCTAACAGGGCGAGCAATGGCGGGACCCTTTACCTGTCATTGCGAGGCTTGCCCTGAGCGGCAGCGAAGTGGCTAGCCGAAGCAATCTCCAGTCACCAGAGGCTTCTACCGCACTTTAGCGCGGGTTCAGGGCCTTTAGGCCCTAAAGGCATTGCATTGTAGATTTCCTAAGTTGAGTCAAGCCGTTTTTTGGAAAAAATCGTTCTTTGAAAACCCAGTTTACCCCCGGTGGCTCTAAGTGCCAAATTGACTACGACTGATAGCCCTTACCTGTATGCC
>Ga0315533_1000092_pt1 | contig 85173 bp, 75 predicted proteins | sample SalMarSW160130MG_FD_203081 | JGI IMG/M metagenome (GOLD analysis project Ga0315533, IMG submission 203081) | Salt marsh sediment microbial communities from the Plum Island Ecosystem LTER, Massachusetts, United States - Salt Marsh Sediment SW1601-30 ...
TGAACCTTACCGTCTTTCCGGTACGAATTCCGCAGGAGCACTCGGCGATAAGTCCTGCCCTGGACAGTGTAGGTTTGGTCATCAATAAACATAATGACCACATAATAAGAAACAATTAATCCATTGTTAAGGACTTTTTTAACATTTCAAAGAACTATTTTTAGTGACTATACTTTTCAACCTAAAATGAGGGTTTTCCTCTTAATCATCAGAGAGTTACGGTGAAATCGCCTCTGGAAGATCCGATATAGGTCCGCGCATCGCCGAAGGGATAGAACTCGTTATTATGGGCCTGATCCCTTAGGAAATTCCTGTCAGCAATATAGAGAACTCGATGCAAATATTTTGATTTTACCAGCTTCCATACCACCTGAAAGGCGACATAGGTCTTTCCTGTGCCAGTGGCCATTGTCAAAAGGATGCGTTTCTTGTGGTTAAGAACAGCCTCTATCACCCTCTTGATAGCCACATCCTGATAATACCGCGGAGTTTTACCGCCAGGCTCAAGATAGTAAGGGTAAAGTAAGGGATTCCCAAATAGATCTTTCGCCTCTGCTGCCTTTTTTAAACCAGAAGGTGATTTGGAAACCCAGTATCTCCGCCAGAGCTCATCGGGAGAGGGAAATTGTGAGAGGGCTGTCTGCTGATTGGTAGTAAAATCGAACTCTTCGATTCCGTACCCATTGGTCGAATAGGCAAACTGGACATCCAATACCTTAGCATATTTCTTGGCCCGTTGGAGCCCAGCCAGTGGTGAATGGGACTCATCTTTGGCCTCAACCACGGCAATGGGGAAAGATGGTTTATAGAGGAGAATATAATCCGGCCTTCTCTTCTCTCTCCTCTTTGGCTCTTCGCCAACTAAATAAATTTGGCCTTGAGTGATATCTATCTCCCGTAGAATCCTCTTCTCCTGCCAACCAGATCGATGAAGTTTGGGATCAATAAGCTTCGCCCGGGTGTCTGATTCGTTCAGCATCTTATCTTCCCCAGATCTCCGTTTTCTCCTTAAGGCTGTAATATTTCCTGTCGCCGATGATCACATGGTCAAGGATTTCTATCTCCATAAGCTTGCTCGCCTCATAAATCTGTTTGGTCAATTCGATATCGTCTCTGCTGGGGAAAGGATCTCCTGAGGGGTGGTTGTGGACGAGGATAATGGCGGCGGCATGGACCTCCACCGCTGGATGAAAGATCTCCCTGGGGTGGGCGAGGCTTTCGTTCAAAGTGCCGATGGTGATTACCTCATCCCTGATGAGCTTATTTCTGGTATCTAAATAGAGCCCCCGGAGATGTTCCTGCTTAAGCCTGGCCATATCCTTTGCATACTCGAAGACCTCCTCTGGGGATCTGAGAAAGACCTCGGTCTGTCTGCCAAACATCCGTCTGCCCAATTCGAAGGCGGCCACCACTTGACAGGCCTGCACTGGTGAGAGGCCCAAGACCTTCTCTATTTTTCCCACATCTCCCTCGGTGAAGATCGCCTGCCCCCCATATTGAGCCATAATTCTCTGGGAGAGCTCAAGGATACCCTCCCTTTTCGTCCCCCTTCCCAGGATCACGGCCATCAGCTCGTAGTTCCTCAGAGCTGCCGGCCCCTGTTTCCGCAGCTTCTCCCGGGGTTTATCCTCCGCAGGGAGATCGCGGATGCGCAGGTTGTAGGATTGGTTGTTCTTGCTCATTTTTTACTTTCTCCTGAATATAACCAAAAGGATGGTTTTAAAAACTTGGCCGTAAGTGACAGGGCTTTTTTGACAGGATAACAGGATTTACGGGATTTTTACCCTAAAATATTAGAGAAACCACCGCATAACACCGAAATCGCCAAAAGTTTAATCCTAACTTAACAGGGATTTCCTGTGAAATTCCCCCGCCGAGTTTCTTATACCAGGGATTCTCAGTTTTCAATAATAAATCATGGTGAGTTACCCTGACTATCCCTTCAATCTCCCCCGAAAATGGGAATCCTTTAACTTTTTAAATTTATAGACTCCCCCCCTGGATAGTCAAGGACTTTTATTGCTTAATGTTTACTCCCCTAAGAGCTGGGAAAACCTGAGCGAATCCTCCAGCATATAGACATTGTTGAACATAACCCAGGTTGGCCTTTCCTCTGCCCATCCCTTCAACTGCCAGAGCTCCTCTTCGGAATACCTATACCGGTAGCCCTCCCTTCCGTGGAGGCGGAAGTAGTTAATCGAGCCATAGGCAACCTGGGATTTGAATGGATCCACGATATGGAGGAGGTCAAGGGAACGGCATAATCCTTTAATCTCTTCCCCCTTCCACACTCCCCTTGGCTCCCAGCCAAAGAGCAGCCCGCCTCTTTTGGCCTTAGTGAAGAATTTCTCCATATTCCTCATACTCTCCGGGGTTGGCCGAAAGCTGGCCGGGCACTGAAAAACAACCAGCGTAGCCCTGAGGGCCTGGGCTATCCTTCTGGTCTCCTCCCAGGCAGCAAAGACCTCATCTGTGGGGCGGAAGTATCCGTAGTTTTCCCTCTTGGATAGGGAGATCTCCACCTTGGCCCTCCGGTAGGTTGGACTCTGGGATGGATGGGTAATAAGTTGCCAGGCCTTGAGGGTGAAATCGAAGTCCTCTGGTGCTTCCTCCCTCCACCTTCGAGCAGCCTCGAGCTTAGGGGGCTGGTAGAAGGTCTTTTGGATCTCCACCGCCTTGAATTGACGATAATAATTCCTTTGGGCTATGGGGAATCCGCAACAGCCTACGTTTATCATTGGTTTCCCCCCACGATGGGTATCTTCTGACCACAGTGAGGGCACTTTCCCTCCTCTATCCGATAAGAGAGAATGCGGGTGTTTCTCCTCTCTATCAAAAGTTCCCCACAGGAGGGGCAATAAGTATTCTCAAAGGGATGGCCGGGGAGATTCCCCAGATAGACGAAATTGAGGCCTTCCTCCATTCCTATCCCTCTGGCCCTTTCCAAGGTTTGAATTGGGGTAGGAGGGAGGTGGGAAAGTTTGAGGTAGGGAAAGAACCTGGTTATATGCCAGGGAGTATCCGGCCCCAGTTTATCTCTTATCCATCTCGCCAGTTTTTTTAGCTCATCTGGAGAATCGTTGAGCCCGGGAACCAGATTGGTTACGACCTCTAAGTGCATCCCCCACTTCAGCTTAGCCCTTTCAGCCACCTCCAGTATCCCCTGAAAATCATCTACTCGTGCAATTTTCCTGTAGAAACTCTTGGAGAAGGATTTTACATCTACCCGATAGGCGTCCAAGTAAGGGCCTATCAGGTCCAATGCCTCCGGGGTGATGAAACCATTGGTAATGAAGCTGGTGTGGAGACCCTCTTCTTTGGCCTTCTTGGCCGTATCCAAGCAATACTCAAACCAGATAGTTGGCTCATTGTAGGTGAAGGAGATCCCCTGACAATTTTGCTCTTTAGCCATAGATATGGCCCGCTCAGGGGGGAGAAACTCTTCCCTTCCCTGCTCCCCTTTGAGCTTAATATGGGCTATCTCCCAGTTTTGGCAGCCTATGCATCGGAAGTTACACCCCCAACTTCCCAAAGAGAAGGCCCATTCACCTGGATGGAAGTGGTAGAGGGGCTTTATCTCCATAGGAGCTGGCCTGTAGGTGGAGATAGCCCCATAGACCAGGGTATAGAGCCTTCCCCCTCGGTTAATCCTCACCGCACAGTAACCCAACCCATCGGGCTCAATCAAGCATCTCCTCTGACAGAGGTTACATCTCACCCTCCCTGAGGATAGCTGTTCGTAGAGGAGAGCCTCCCTTAACGGCCTCTCCTCAGACACACCCCCACCATTGGGCACTGATGGCATCTTCCCTTTTGGCAGTAATTCTTGCCCAGCCTTAAAAGGGCAGGCTCCAATTGGCGGTTTCCGTAGGCAGCAAGCTGACCTAAAGCCCCCTGGGGTGAGGAGACCAAACCTAAGTTGAGAGCGGCTTCCAAGGCCAACCCCTGTAAGGGGGGATTGGCCTTCTCCCATATCCCCCTCAACTCCCGGAGAAATATGTTTACGGTCACCTTCCCTATTCCTTTGCCCAATTGTTTGAGTCTACTTTCCAGATCTCGGGCATCCCTGGATTGCCGGTGGAGAAGGTTCAGATCTGCCCCATATCTACTCAGAAGGTTCTCACATACTCCCAGTAGTTTGGTCGCCGTCTTGAAATCATACCTCGCATATCCCCCTCTATCCAACACCTCCACCAAGCCATTCCATCCCCTCTCCAGGATCTTCTGGGCAGAGTCCAAACCCTCCTTCTGGAACTCCTCAAATGTACGGATGGCTATCCCCTCTGAAATTCTTGCTCCAAAGAGAAGGGAGGCCAGAAACCACTTGAAGAGATCGGTTGGATTAAGGGACTCCAGGCCAATCCCCAGAACCTGAGAGTAGCTTCCCCCTATATTTGCAATCAGCTTCTCGATTATCTTCATAACAGTTCACCCGGGATTTACACCCCACAGCAAACCCGCAACCAAACAATAGCCACGGATTACACAGATTTCACCAAATCTTTGGAACACGAATGACACGAATAGATAATTTACCACGGAAATTCACGGAATCACACGGGAAAAAGCAATTAAGAATTGGGAATTAAAAATTCAGCTTATGCTGGCTACTCCTGATCCCTAATCCCGGTAAACTAATTACTGATCCCTGTTCCCCCCTGCATAGTCCATGGTTATCCGTGGTGAAGTTACCACAGATGAAATGTTTCCCTTATCCATCCTCCCCTCCGATTCGACTCATCCGCCAGGAGGAAAGGGGCCTCAAACCTTTACCGAATAAAAACTCATGCCACTCCCCTCTCAGGCCAATATAAACAAAATGCCCGTTTCTTCAAGAGCAAAATTTAAGAGCCCCACCCAAATGGTAAAATGGGGACACTCCCCATTTTCTCTTGGTATTCTCTCCTGCGCGGGTTCAAGAGAACCCTCCTCAGAGGAAAGGCATTTTAAATGGAGATAGATCTGTGAGAACCTTGTTGGTAGAAACTGTATAAAAAGAAGTGATACCTAACCAGATGGGAATTCGAGGAAGATAGCCTAAAAATAGGAAGTGTCCCTATTTTTTACTATTTTTTCAAATAAAAGAAGGGTGGAGGGGAACCCTCCACCCTTTGCTCACCAAGGAAGATATTGTGCTATCTCAAGAGGACCATCTTCCTCGTCTTTGTAACCTTTAACCTACCACCCATTAGCTTTAACCTACAGAGGTAGATCCCACTGGGAACCTCCTTCCCCGAGCTATCCCTCCCGTCCCAGAGAATGGAGTAACGGCCGGGGGCTTGCTCCTTGTCCACCAGAGTCTTCACCAACTGCCCCAGCACATTATAGACTTTCAGAGTGGTGGGGTGCGGCCTGACCCCTGACAACTGATAGCTGATCGCTGTAGTCGGATTAAATGGATTGGGATAGTTCTGAGAGAGGGAGAAAGAAACTGGAACCCCAGCCTGACCTGCATACTTTACCCCAACACCACCGAGAACAATGTCAGCATCATAACGGGGCTCGAGCTTGAAGTCTCCGTAGGAGTAGTTCACGATGCCGGTTATATCCAGGGTGTCACTTAAGTGGGGTTCGTAGGTGTATTGACCATCGTCATCCACTATACAGGTATCCGACCCCTCTACCTTCCATTCACCGTTTCCATCCATAGTATCCACCACAACAACGCTGACAACCTTTACCAGCACCCCCTCATAGGCCTCGGAGGTATCCACCTCACCGGGAGTGAGCAAAGTGGGATTTGGGAGTGAGTTACCGGAACTATTTACGGTCAGGTCGATGATGCCGGTAATCTCCGTCTTACCGGAGTGTTCGGCCACTTGCCCGGTGACGGTGACACTATCTCCTTGGGCAACGCTATCGGCATTATGGTAGACCAGTATCCCATCCCAGGCCCCATCGCCATCCTGCAGGTAAAAACCTTCGCTGTTGAAGACTCCTGAGCCAGCCGTAACTATACCGCTGGTCACCACCGTGCAATCCTTGTATGGCGAGTCACCGGAGGGATCCGTGGTATATTGAATTTGATGAATTGTGCGTGGTAAGGGTGGGGGATACTCATTGGCCTCACCTGGAGTAGGTGAACCAAATGTGGCGAAGTCAATGCTGTTGGTATCGGTATCACTCCCATCCGGATACCGCCCCAAGCTGCTGCCTCCGCTAACATCTGGTGCCGGGATGGTTTCACCAACGAAGTGCCAGGTGCTTGTGTCAGGTGGACCATAGCCCACTGCATCTACCGTATCCCCTGAAGGGAATGTCAGGAGAAGATTATCCGGTCCGTTCTGCCAATCCACATTGGCGATAAGATCGTAATTTGCCACCCCCTCATCTTGAGCAACGACAAAATAACCATCAGTGGGTATGGTACCAGTGAGGGAAATCGTCCGATATGTCGCGCCGTCTGCTCCATTAACCCCAACCAGATTGTATCCCTCTAAGCTTGTCCCTGGATCTCCTTTGAGCTCGGTAAAGGTAAGGGTATCTGTCCCGGGCGAGTCGTAATAGACCTCATTTATAACCACAGCAGGAGGAAGTTCTCCCACGGTATAAGAGTAGGTTGTTGTCGGAGCATTGGAGGGGCTGGTAGTCACCTGTCCAGCATTATCCATAGCCTTCAAGTAGTAATCGACTAAGGTGCCATTTGCCTGGGGGAGAATTTGGGCGGTGTAGATGGAGTCACCCGCAGCTTGATCGGGAGGGTTCCCATCATCCAGCATCGCCGTGCTGTCATAGGGGCCAGAATCTATAGAGTAAAGAAGCCAGACCGAACTGATGCTTTTGCCTGCTTCGACATCAATAACTTTGCCTGAAATCACCACCGTATCGCTGCTACTTGGATAGGTGGGCACCTGGGATACACCGGAAATCTGGGGAGGTGGATCGGTGAGCAGGACGATGTCTGAGTCACCCCGGGGATCAATCTTGTAGTTACAATGGGCATAGTTGAGAGGACCGGTGAGATTGAGGCTATCGCCCAGCGAGGGAATATAGCTGTAGGTGCTGTGGTGGCCAACGACCAGGGAATCCTCACCGATATTGGCCACCTTCCATTCATCCCACTCATCAAACTCTCCCACCACCTGCACACCGGTCAGCTTTATCAACACGCCCTCATACATCTCCGCCGTGGGGGAGCTATTGCTCACATCTCCCGTGTTCACCAGTTCGGGATCGGGGAGGCTGTTCCCGGTGCTCTGCAGGCCGTAGTACACCACTGGGGTTATCTCGGTCTTCCCCCTCCCCCCACAAGAGTAGAAATACTCCTCCACCACCCCAGCCAGGGTGAGGCTATCTCCCACCGTAGGTGAATGGTCAGAATCATAGACTAAGATGCCACTCCAGGGGCCACCGGGCGAATTTTCCAGAAAATAGAAGTTGTAACTACCGAAGGAGGCGATAACAAGGCCGGAGATGGTCACCGTCTCCCCCTCTAAGAGGGAGGTATCCCCATCAGAAGATGTGTCCTGAACAGTGGAGATGGGGGTGATACCATCCCGGAAGCCCACGGAATCTGGGGTTGTTATCGGGTTCCCTGCTGTATCCGCTACCCCTGATACGATCAGGGTATCGGCCATCCCATTGGTCTGACTGGCAGTGGTTAGATGAACGATGCTGCTATCCGAGCCATCCCTGGAGGCACTCGATATATTCAGCCCACTGGTAAGGGTATAGTGAGCAGTATTTTCCGAAGAAGTCTCATCTACAGCCTCACTGAAATGCACATCCATACCCGTCTGCCCAGTGGCAAGGGCTATACTTACCGTCGGCGGGGCTGTGTCCGCTCCTGGCCCTAAGAAGGAGGCACCATCCACATAAATGAAAGCACTGTCTGCGAAGCCGGCGGTATCATAAAGCCTAACCTCCGCATGTGCTTCCACGGCATTTGTTGGTGCGGTTTGAGCACCGGAGGATACATATTGCCAATTCTGGTTGTCAGTAGTATAACCACCATAATATCCACTGATAAGAGCTGCTCCACTATCATACCAACGGATACAGACCCTGGCCCTTGCCACGCTGGTAGTATCAAGGGCATAAAAGGAGAACGTGTAATCATTACCAGCAGAGATTCCACTTATTATCTGCATAAATATCTGCGTAGAAGTGGAGGTCAACTTCAATTTGACACTATAGCTCCCCCCATGAACAAGTGTCCCTTCCTGCCGCGCACTTATCCCAGATGTCTCCGATAGCCAGTCATCAGGATCGTTATTTGGCCCATTAGTCCAGGTCTCAAACCCACCATTGGAGATCATTTCCACCTGGCCATATGCCGGCACAATCACTAATGCCGCTAATACAATTATAAAAATGCCAAACATTAGCTTCTGCCGAGTAAACATCATAACCTCCTTCCTTAGGTATAATCTCAAAAACGAGGTGGCAGAACCCCCGTTCTGCCACGATTCATACCCACCGTAAGCGGTCGGGCATTCTCACTTAATTTTCGCAAAAAAAGGAGGGCAGGGAGAGAGCCCCTGCCCTCCTAAAAGCGGCACTTCTTTTCAGCATCTACTTGAGCAAAACCATCTTCCTGGTCATCCGATACTTCCCCGCCTCTATCCTGTAGAAGTAGACCCCACTGGTGAAGGATTTCGCATCCCAGTTTACCCGATAACTTCCCGCATCCAACTTCTCATTCACCAATTCGGCAACTTTCTGGCCGACGATGTTGTAGATGGTTAACCTCACCTGTGCCTCCGTAGGTAGAGAGAAAGTGATCTGCGTCGTCGGGTTAAAGGGGTTAGGATAATTCTGGGAAAGGGAGAAAGAACCTGGGATCGCAGATAGATCACTAACCCTTACCCCAACAATGGTAGTATCAATGTCAGCATCATACCGAGGATCAATCCTGAAATTCCCATAGGCGTAGCGCAGAACACCAATAACACTAACAGTGTCACCTAATTCCGGAGTATAGGAGTATTCAGCGGCATGGCCAACCATGCAGGAATCCCAGGGGCCGTCACATATCTCCCATTCCCCATGGCCCAAACTGTCGTTGGTAACCCAGGCTTTACTAACCTGGATGAGCACCCCCTCGTATGACTCCGCAGTGGCAGAACCTGTGGCCACATCCCCTGTATGTACCACTACGGGGGGTGGTAACTCGTGGCCAGAGCTATTAACCACATAATAAACGCCCTGGGCTTCTACTTCAGTCTCTCCGTAGTACTCTATCACCTGCCCAGCAACGGTTACACTATCGCCTTCCAGGGCTCCCCAGGCGGTGAAGTGGGCCTTTATTCCGCTCCAGGTTCCGTCACCATCCTGGATGTATACATAATAGTGGGAGTAGGTGCTCGTATCGGCAGTGACTATCCCTGTAATGGTTACTATCTCATTCAGAAGTTGAGATTGATCTCCATCTTTAGGTGGTGGGATAGGGGTCTGAATCATAGAAATGGGGGTGAATCCCTCTCTGAATGCAACAGTATCAGGGATAGTCATCGTATTACTTGATGTATCAGCCACCCCATTTACAATCAAGGTATCTGCCAATCCATTGGTTTGATTCCCTGTGGTAAGATGAACAATAGACAGATCTGACACATCCCTGGAGACGTCAGAAATAGCAAGTCCGCTGGTCAAAGTGTAATGGGCAGCATTCTCAGAGGAGGTCTCGTCCACTGCCTCGCTGAAATGCACATCCAGACCAGTCTGCCCGGTGGCAAAGGCTATGTTCACTGTAGGTGGAGTTGTGTCGCCGCTCGGCCCCAAGAAAGAGGCATCATCCACACAGATAAAGGCACTGTCTTGAAAGCCAGCGGTATCATAAAGTCTGATCTCCGCATGTGCTTCCACCGCTCCCGCTGGCGCAGTTTTGGCACCTGAGGATAACTGTTGCCAGGCCGGGTTATCGCTAGTATAACTGCCATAATATCCACTTATAAACCCTCCTACATTATCATACCAGCGGATACAGACTCTGGCCCTTGCCGTGGTGTCATTGTCCAGAGCATAAAAAGAGAAAGTATAATCATTGCCGGCAGTGATTCCACTTATCACCTGGGTAAACCTCTGGGTCTCAGTCGACGAGGTCAATTTCAATTTGGCACTATAATTTCCCCCATGGACAATGGTCCCCTCCTGCCGTGCACTTATCCCAGATGTCTCAGATAGCCAGTCATCGGGATCGTTATTTGGCCCATTGGTCCAGGTCTCAAACCCACCATTGGAAATCATCTCCACCTGTGCATATGTGGGCACAATTACCAAAGCCACCAATGCAGTTACCAAAATGCCAAACATGAGCTTTTTCATCTCTCCCTCCTAAGTTAAAAGACGTGAAATAGATGATCCTTCTTGAAATCTATTCTCTATGCCTATCACCCCCTTTCCAAGCTACGGTTAAAGCTGTTCCAAAAAATAGGCCGAGTTACCTTACACCGTTGGTAATCTCAGCCTATTCTCTAACAGAGTGAATTCCCCTCCTCTCTTTGCCTCCCGTGACTTCTCCCTCATAGGATAGCTCTCACCTTTTAACCTGCTTAAATATAATACCTCTCATCCATGAGGTCAACAATTTCCCCCAAAAAAATGTAAGCTGGCTATTTCAATAGCATTATCTTTATGACCTTCTCATTGGCCCCAGTTTTTAGACGACAGAAATAGATGCCACTCGCGAATCCTTTCGCCTCCCAGCTTACCCGATAGTTCCCAGCATTGAGCTCTGCATTTTCCAACTCAGCCACTTTCTGGCCGACTATGTTGTAGATGGACAACCTCACCTGCCCCTTAGTAGGCAAGGAGAAGTTTATCTGAGTCGTCGGGTTGAAGGGATTGGGATAGTTCTGGGAAAGGGAGAAGGCCAAAGGTAAAGAGCCCTGAACGAGAGGAACCGCGGATGGGGGCTCTCCCGGAGTAGGTGTTGCGAAGATTGTCCAACAGCCGCCGGAAACGGTCATATCCTCACTGGTTTCATCATTGCCAGTAATTCCATTACCACCTGTAAGGGTCTCTCCGCATTCTGTTATGCCACTCCTTTGGGCGCTCTCTCCGTAATCATGGGGATCTGAACCGCCGCCGACCACAGCCTGATTGGCGATCGGGGTATCATCCAAATAAGAAGAAGTGGCAGTACCAGGATCTGGACCATCAATGGATACCCCAGTCTTATCCACAGCTTCATCCTTATCCCCCCATAGAACATAATCAACATCTTCAACCAAATCTGACTGCCCATCCCAATAGTAAAGAATTAAAACTTCTCCGCCGTTAGTGAGGCCAGCATTGTCGTCAATAGAGCCGTCCTCTGCCGGGATCATATCTGGAACTGAGGGATCGGTAGAGAAAAGCTCATAGTTGGCATCAAGGCCATAAGTAGAGGAGAAACTTGTATCTCTAAAGGCTATAGTCTGATACTCCCCGGGAACGATAGTATCCTCTTCAGGAAATTTAGCATTGAAATCATAGTAGTTGCCTGGCCCTGCTGCCCCCGCAGTGCCATTTTGGAGGACAATGTTGTAGTAGTAGTTATCACCATGGGTGGCATCGGTCAAATAATAGTTGCTCAGATCAATCGTGGTGCCTGTGGGGTTATATATCTCCACAAACTCAGCATTGGTCGGGCTAACACAGAACTCGGTGATCAGAAGATGATCGGCAGCTATAGCATAGGTAAAAGCCCCCAAGACCATTAGGGCTGTTACTAAAAGAAAACTGAACTTTTTCACTTTTGCCTCCTGATTAACAAGGTTTGAACAAGAGATTAACCAAACCCTCAACCCTTTGAAAGAAAGGATGGATTTTCAAGTCTGGTCGGCTTAACCACCCCAAAATTTATATTCCTATTGGTCTCACCTCCTTTTATGGTTGTGGCGAAAATTTTCCTATTCAAGAATAGTCTCACCCCTCTCAAAAGTCAAGCCATTTCTCTTAAATTTTTTCTGCTTGTGCTGTCGGGAATCCTTACCAAAAGTTATAACACCGAAACCTTATATCTTATATTCAAGAAAGAACCTTGGAGAAACTATCCTTAGCTTGGAGAATTCAGTCCTCAATGTAGCCTCATCTATCTCAAGGAGATCCTTATCTCCAGTAATCAAAAAATCAGCGCCAGCAGCAAAGCAGCATTCAAGGACCATATTATCTTCCTTATCTCTACAAAGGGACAAACTCTTTTTCGGTACTCCAACTTTGGCATTAACAACAAATGAAGCAATACCAGAAAGAAGTCTCCTCAGTTGAGTATGGGTGATCTTGTGATTCACCTCAAGTTCAACCAGTGTCCCTCTATATTCTTTAAGAAGTTGTGGAGAAACCCATACTTCAGCCTCGGTAAATACCTTCTTGACTGCACTTTCAGGAATTCCTCCGAAAACAAAGGCGGATATAAGCACTCCGGTATCAACTACTACCTTATCTCTGCGTTTCTTCGTAGGCCTTTCTCCTTACCTTTTCTACAGCTCTCTCTATATCCCTGACTGTTAATGTAGTTCTCCTAAAGGTCACCCTGGCAATCTTAAGAGCAGCTTCCAGCCTCTCCTCTGGTGTGAGCACAGAGAGGATATAGTCTTCAGGATTAACCTTTGCTATCGTTTTCATCTTAGATACTCCCTCGTATAATATGTTTGTTTGCCACCATTATGAAGTTAGCTCGCTCAAGATAGACTTCATACACCCGGATTATACTCCTTAAGAAACCCCTCCAGCCTTTTGAACTCGAGTGGTTTCTTTCTCATCTCTTCCAGCATTCTCAAGTCCTCCACATCCTCCAACCGCTCTAACATCTCCTGGTATTCGTCAATGTCCAGGATGACCGCTGCTGGCTTTCCCTCCCGGAGGACAATTTCAGGGACTTTTCTCTTGACCTTGCCTTTCATACCTTCACCTCCAAAAATTTGTTTGTATGTATTTTGTATAGATGGGTTGTATGATATTCGAATACACCCTCTGACCAAACCTTGCTATTCCCCATAACCTGGCTGTAGACAAACTTACCCTTCCCAACCAAGGGTGAGCAGGGGAAAACCGCCCCTATCAAATCCTACCCTTTGACGCAACCCATCGGTTTCAACCTAACCACCTTTTTTGCCAAACCACCGTTGTGAATTGCCTCCACCACCTCGGAGACATCCTTGTAAGCCAAAGGGGCCTCCTCGGCCAAACCGGACATAGAATGGCCCCTGATATATATCCCCTTTGACTTGAGCTCATCCAGTAACTTCTCTCCCCTCCAGGTTCTCTTAGCCCGTTTGCGGCTCATCCTTCTTCCGGCCCCGTGGCAGACAGAGGCAAAGGCCTTCTTTTCGCCGGACTCAGTGCCCACTAAGATATAGGAGAACGTGCCCATCGTTCCCCCAACGATCACCGGTTGACCAACTCCCTGATAGGGACGGGGCAATTCCTTTCTCTGGGGGCCAAAGGCCCGGGTAGCCCCCTTACGGTGGACTAGAACCTGTTTCTCCTGACCATCTATCCTGTGGGTCTCGAGCTTGCAGGTGTTGTGGCCCACATCGTAGAGGAGTTTGACCTCTGCCTGAGGGAACACTTTGCTTAGAGCTTCCCTAACTAAATGGGTAATCACCTGCCGGTTGGCAAAGGCATAGTTTATAGCACAGTTCACTGCGGAGAAATACCTCCTTCCCTCCGGGGAGTCAATGGGCGCACAAACAAGCTCCCTCTCCCTTATGGGGATGCCATACTTACGGGATGCTTCCGCTAATACCTTCAAGTAGTCAGTCCCCACCTGATGTCCCAAGGCCCGCGAGCCGCAATGAATCGTAACCACTACCCCATTCTTCTCAAATCCAAACTTCGCCGCTGTTGAAGGCTCGTAAATCTCATCTACCCACTGCACCTCTAAGTAATGGTTCCCTGAGCCCAGGGTCCCTACCTGTCTCCTCTCCCTTTGCAGGGCCTTCTGGCTCACTGCCCCTGGATCAGCTCCGGGCACCACCCCTTTCTCCTCAGTGAATTCCAGATCCTCCTTCTCCCCATAGCCATGTTCCACCACCCATTGGGATCCCTTAATGAGCACCCCCTCCACTTGGGAGGAGGAAAGGGAGATCTTCCCCCTGGATCCAAGTCCCGCGGGAACAATGCTGAAGAGGGTGTCAACCAGTTCCTTCAGCTTAGGCTTCACCCCCTCCAACCTCAGACCGGTATGCAGGGTCCTTACCCCACAGTTTACATCGAAGCCCACCCCCCCTACGGAGATTACCCCCCCTTGGTTGGGATCAAAGGCCGCCACTCCCCCAATGGGAAAACCATAGCCCCAATGGGCATCGGGCATGGCCAGGGAAAACTTCTGTATCCCCGGGAGAGTGGCCACATTGCTTACCTGTTCCCATACCTTTTCGTCCATCTCCTCTACTAACTCCTGGTTGGCAAAGATCTTCCCAGGGACCCTCATCTCCCCTTGACGAGGGATAATCCATTCATACTCCCCCTCGGTAACCAACTTCTTTAGTTCCATCTCTTCACCTCCTTAGAGATCTACCACACAGCGAGCAAAGAACTCGCCGTCCCTCTCCCCAAGGACTAACCCAGAATAGGTTGCCGCTTTCACCTCCCCCTTGGGATGGTGTTTCTGAGGGTCAAAACCCTCTCCTCCCCCCCATCCCCACAGTTCTTTTTCAGTGAGATTTTCCACCGAAAATCGGGAGAAGACCATACCGTTGATGTCCGCCTCAGCCAGCAAGGCATTCAACCATTCCACGAAAAGCTCTTCCCGGTCCCCACCCTGGCAACGGATGGGGATCTTCTCCTTTGGTTCTACCCGGTCTATGTCCACCATCAGGTTGAACATAGCCTTGGCCCCCTCCTCAAAGGCCTCAGCGAGGCTTGCCCCCCAGCCGATTATCCCCATATCAGCCAGGTGTTCAAAATATTCAAATCGCCCCATTAATCCTTAGGGGGGACAAAACACCTCCTGCACCTTGGTTCATAAGCCCCCTCCGACCCCACAAGGACCCTCTCTTTGCTTTTTACCAACCTCTGGGACTTGTTCGCCGGCCGGCCACAGACCATACAAACGGCTAAGGTCTTCGTTATATCTTCGGCGATAGCCAAGAGCTGAGGGATGGGCTCAAATGGCTTGCCCCGATAATCCTGGTCCAGGCCGGCCACGATAACCCTCCTCCCCTCATTGGCCAATCTATCACATATATCCACCAGTTCCATACCTAAGAACTGGGCTTCATCTATGCCCACTACCTGGGTGTCTGGATGTAGCCTCTCCAATATCTCCTTAGCCGAACCCACCGATTCCGATTCTATCCTCTGATCACTGTGGGAGACGATCTGGTTTTCGCTGTATCTGTTGTCGATCTTTGGCTTAAAAACCTGAACTTTCTGCTTGGCTATCTTTGCCCGCCGCAACCGGCGAATAAGCTCCTCACTCTTGCCACTGAACATACTCCCACAGATAACTTCAATCCAGCCTGTCCCTTCATCGATAGCCTTCATCCTATAATCCTTTTACCTAAAATTTCAAACGATAACAGGACTTTAACCATACCCAAAGATAATACACCCACTTTCAAACTTGTCAAGTGGGATTACCTGAGAGTTAATCCCGAATAATGCATTAAACACTGAAAATCACTGAAATAACCCTGAATTTAGCAAGTTTTGGCAACAATGATTCTTTGACCTTTGTAGGGGCTCCGTTCATCGGAGCCCGCAAGATTCGGGTCGCATAAATGCGACCCCTACCTACCCGCCTCCAAGGGAGGATCCGCCAGGGTTGGGTTGGGTTCAACCTCCCGCAGGTTCGGAACCTGCGGGAGGTTTATAATGGATAATTTGGGGTAACCCCTCAGGTTATTTGCAACTTCTCCAGGGGTATCCCGGCTTCTTTAAGCAGGTCCCGGGCCAGGCTATCCGGATAGTCCTCCCCGATCACTACCCTGGTTATGCCCACACCGATAATCAGCTTGGCACAAAGGATGCAAGGCTGTATCGTGCAGTAGATGGTGGACCCCCTAACATCCACCCCTGAGGTCGCCGCCTGCACCAAGGCATTCTGCTCGGCGTGGATACCGCGGCAGATCTCCTGCCTCTCCCCGGAGGGGATACCCAACCTATCCCGCAGGCAGCCCACTTCGGCACAATGCTTCAGACCAGCGGGAGCGCCATTATATCCTGTGGCCAAAATCCGCTGATCCTTGACCACTACTGCTCCTACCTTCCGTCGCAGACAGGTGGAGCGAGAGGCAACCAGCTTGGCAATGCTTAGAAAATATTCATCCCAGGATGGTCTGGGCATTAGAGGTCAGCATAGAGGGGGAAAACCTCACAAAGCTCCCTCACCTGGGCTCTCACCTTCTGATAGACCTCCTCCCGGCCAAAGCCATTTATCACCTCGGCCAGAAATTTCCCCACAAGCTTCATCTCCCTCTCCTTCATCCCCCTTGTGGTGAGGGCAGGTGTCCCTATCCTTAGCCCACTGGGATCAAACGGGGTGCGGGGATCATAGGGAATCATATTCTTGTTGCAGGTTATCCCGGATTTATCCAGGGCCTCTTCGGCCTGTTTCCCCGTAACTCCCTTGTTGGTCAGATCTATAAGAATCAGGTGATTATCAGTCCCTCCGGAAACCAATCGGAAACCCTGGGAGAGAAGCTCCTCGGCCAGAGCCTTGGCGTTTTTCACTATCTGCTGGGTATAAACCTTAAATTCCGGCTGCAGGGCCTCCTGAAAGGCAACCGCCTTGGCCGCATTGACATGATCATGGGGACCACCCTGCATCCCAGGGAAAACTGCCCGATCTATATCCTTGGCAAATTGCTCCTTACACATAATCACCGCCCCGCGAGGCCCTCGCAGGGTCTTGTGGGTGGTGGTGGTCACCACATCGGTAAAGGGGAAGGGACTGGGATGGACACCTCCCACCACCAAACCGGCTATGTGGGCTATATCAGCCATACTAATTGCCCCCACCTCCTGGGCAATCTCGTGAAAGGCCTGAAAGTTAATCTCCCTGGGATAGGCGGTTGCCCCGGAGAGGATAAGCCTTGGCCTCTCCCGCAAGGCGATCTCCCTCACCTCATCGTAGTTGATTCTCTCACTTCCTTTCTCTACCCCATATTGCATAAAAGTATAGGATTTACCAGAAAAGTTGACTGGATGACCATGGGTGAGGTGGCCTCCATGGGCCAAGTTCATCCCCATAACCTTATCGCCAAAGCTCAAAAAGGCAAAATAAACAGCTATATTTGCCGGAGATCCTGAATAGGGCTGGACATTGACATGCTCCGCCCCAAAGAGCTTCTTGGCCCGCTCAATGGCCAGGTCCTCCACCACATCCACAAATTGATTCCCTCCATAATACCTCTTGTGGGGATAGCCCTCAGAATATTTATTGGTGAACACCGATCCCAGTGCTTCCAACACGGCAGGACTGGCGAAGTTCTCCGAGGGGATCAGCTCCAAACCATATCTTTGGCGGCCTATCTCCTGGCTTATCGCCTGGGCAACCTGGGGATCAACCTTGTCCAAATGTTTCATCTCTCCTCCCTGAAAGTTTTTTGGACAAACCTTTTAACCGCAAAGCTCGCAAAGTAGGCGTAGAGAACGCAAAGGTTCGAATGTAAATTGCGATAATTTCACCACGGATAACCACGGAACAACACAGATGAAAACTAACTTTTTCTTAAATTTCTTCATATAGCTCCGTGAGGTTCCGTGGTGAGCTGGGCAGTCCGTGTAATTCCGTGGTAAATTTATCTATTCGTGTTCCAGAGATTCAGTTAAATCCGTGTAATCTGTGGCCCTTGTTTGGTTGCGGCTACGCTACGCTGTGAACTGTCAGTTTTAGTAACCTCTGCTCTCTCCCAAAGATAAAGATTGAGTCAGAATAGTCAACCACTTTTAATGGAAATGAGTTTGCCTTAGGGCTTCTGCCACCTTATATTGGGGATATATGGACAAGGTAAACCTTATGGGGATGAACTTAGGGGAGATGGAGGAATTAGTCAGCTCCTTGGGGAAAAGGCCTTTCCGAGCCAGGCAACTGATGAAGTGGATATACGAGAAGGGGGCGGAGGGCTTTGCCCAGATGACTAATCTGTCCAAGGGATTGAGGAAAAGGCTGGAGGAGGTCTCCTACTTGGGGAGGATGAAACTGGTCCAGAGGGCAGATTCTCAACAGGATCAGGTCACGAAGTTCCTCTTCGCGCTAGAGGACGGAGAGAAGATCGAGACAGTCCTCATCAAGGAGGCGGGGAGAAGGACAATTTGTCTCTCCACCCAGGTGGGTTGTCCCTTAGGCTGTCGCTTCTGTGCCACCGGGAAGATTGGCCTGAGGAGGAACTTAACGGCTGGGGAGATCGTGGGTCAGGTAATTGAGACGGAGAGGTTAAGCGGGGAGAGGCCCACCAACCTCGTCCTTATGGGAATGGGGGAACCCCTCCTGAACTACAAGGAGGTGCTCAAATCCCTGAACATATTTAATTCCCCCTATGGATTGGGAATGGGGGCAAGAAAGATAACCCTCTCCACGGCCGGATTGGTCCCCCAGATAGAGAAGTTGGCTAAAGAGAAGATAAAAATAGGACTGGCCATATCCCTCAATGCCCCCACCGACCGACTGAGGGATTGGCTTATGCCCATAAATAAAAGGTATCCTTTGAAGGAAGTACTCCAGGCAGCTCAACGGTTTACCCAGATACGCAAGAGAAGGATAACCTTCGAATATCTCCTCATCGCTGGAGTTAATGACTCCTTTGATGATGCCATCAGGCTGGCCAAATTGGTTAAGGGGATACCTTGCAAGATAAACCTCATACCCTATAACCCCACAACCAACAACAAATTTAAGAGGCCAGACCCTCAGAGAGTGGAGTTCTTTAAGAGATGGCTCTATCCCCTTACCCCTACGGTAACCCTGAGGGAGAGCAAGGGCAGGGATATCGGGGCGGCCTGTGGGCAACTCAGAGCTCTATATTAACGAAGCTTCGCTTTTCCGGCCCGGGACGGGCAAACCGACGAGGCCTGACAGTATAAACTGGGCGAAGCTTCGAATGTAAAATTCACCCCGTTAAATATTTGCTTGTTTCCAAAGGTTGGAGCCTTCTTCTAATGACCCTGTTTCACCTCTAATTTCTTTGGTTGAACTCACTATTTAACGGGGTGAAGAATTTAGAATTAAGAATGAAAAAACCTGAAGCCAAAGGACCTGGATCTGAGCTCATTATCCATATCTTTTTTTCTGCCCCCAAAACTTGACACAAATCTTAAGATCTTGCCTTAGGAAGATGGTTAGAACATCTCCTTGCCCTTGTTTACCCGCCACTTTACCAACCCCACTATGAGGGCTATACCAATGGCTATCAGGTAGAGGTTACCCACGGTGGCCTTCTCTCCACCTAAGAAATAGGCAATTACCCCGGGGATGATGCTGTAAACTATTATCCCTATCCAAATCAATGTCTTCATCCTCCCTCCTTGAATTTAGCTCCCTTCGATCGCTAATTTCCCATAGGGTCTCACGACCCTCTGGCGCTCCGCAATCCTCCACTCACTCGAATTACTCCGCTGTCACCCTTGAATCCCGCACTTATGCATGCATGAGTGCGGGACTTCAAACTTCCCCCGACATTTCGGAATTTCTCAGGAATTCCGAAATGTCGTATTAAACAAGAAAACATAGAAAAGCGTAGCCAATTTGTCAAGGATAATCGCACCAAAAATGGCTTGACTTGCCCCCCAGGCCAAATTATACTTGAAAGCAAAAAATGGGGAAGGAATTTGCGGTGATAGTCGTGGGGGCAGGGCCTGCTGGTTCCTCCGTGGCCAGAGGCTGTGCCCAGGCAGGCCTGGATACCCTCATCATAGAGAAGAAACCTCGGATCGGGGTTCCCGTCATCTGCGCGGAAGGGATAGATACCATGGGCCTGGAGGACCATTTCCCCCCTCGTCCCTCCTGGATAGCCTCCAGGGTAGAGGGGGGTAGGCTTTATGGCCCAAATGGAGAGATGGCTGAGGTAAACCATCCCCGGGCCGGATACATACTGGAGAGGGCCATATTTGACCGGGATCTGGCGGCCTTGGCCGCGGAGGCAGGGGCGAGCATCTGGGTGGGAGCAGAGGCCCTGGGGATGGACGTCGGGGAGAAAGGGGTGGAGGTAAGGGTAAAAAGAGCAGGCAGGGAGATGAGGGTCAAAGGCCAGGTAGTGGTAGGGGCAGATGGGATCGGGGCAAAGGTGGGAAGATGGATGGGGCTTCATACCCACCTCGTCCCCTCTGATCTCGTCTCCTCCTGTCAATATCTTCTCACTTACCGGGGGATCTCCCAGGAGTTTGTCGAATTTCATATCGGGAATCTTTTGGCCCCAGGAGGGTATGCTTGGGTCTTTCCCAAAGGAGATGGACTGGCCAATGTGGGGGTAGCCGTCTCTCCGGCCAAAAGCCAGCAGGGACCTAAACACTTCCTGGACATTTTCGTCCACCAGGTCTTCCCAGAAGCAGAAGTCCTGGGGATAACCTGGGGGGCGGTGCCCACCGCGCAACCCCTTTCCCCTTCATTCGCCCAGAGGCTCCTGGTGGTAGGGGATGCGGCCCGGTTGGCCGATCCACTCTCCGGCGCAGGGATCGCCAATGCTTTAAGGAGTGGGGCTTGGGCTGCTGAGACCATCAAGGAGGCCTTTGATAGAGGGGATTTCTCGGCAAATTCCTTAAGGGGATATGAGAAGAGATGGAAGAAAAAGATAGGGAGGGAGCTATACTTTCGCTATCGGGCCAAGGAGATCTTCCTCAAGCTCAACGATAAGGAGCTGAATGAGGTGACCGGTATAGTTAAGGAGATGTTTGCCGGTAGATCGGTAGAGAGCATTGAGGTCAAACGCATCGTCAGGGGGATTATAAAAACAAGCCCTAGCCTCTTCAAGTTGGCCAAGCACTTAATTTCAATTTGACATCCAGAAAATTTATGTTAAATTAGGCAAGATGAGGAGAGTAGGGGTCTATATCTTCCTGTTTTTAATCTTTGCCCTGGGGTTCTGGAGGCTAGGCCACAGAGGGGAACTTAAGCTCTTTGAAAACAGCCGTATTCTGATGGATACCCTGGTGACAATATCCCTTTATGACCGGGATGAAACCCATTCTCAACAGGTGATGGAGGCAGGGTTCCAAAAGATAGCGAGGGTGGATGAGGTGATGAATGCCTACAAAAAGGGAAGCGAGGTCTGGGAGGTAAACCAAGCCTCTGGGGACAGTTTTGTTCCTGTGGGAAAGGGGCTCTTTGGTCTCCTCTCCCGTTCTCTGCGGTTCTCTCGGCTCACTAAGGGAGCCTTTGACCCCACCGTTGGCCCCTTAGAGAATCTCTGGGGGTTCACTAAAGACAAATACAGGGTGCCAAAAGAGGAGGAGATAGAGATGCTCCTTCCCCTTGTTGGCTATAAGAGGGTGAGGCTGGATGGCCTCCATCAGAGGATTTTTCTCCCCCTGAAGGGGACGAAAATTGACCTGGGAGGGGTAGCCAAGGGCTATGCGGCAGATAAAGCGGCAGAGGTGATGGAAGAGATGGGGATTCCAGGGGGGATAGTCAATGCCGGAGGGGATATCAGGCTCTGGGGGAAGAAACCAAGAGGTGGACTCTGGAGGGTAGCTATCAGACATCCCCGCCAGCAGGGAGAGTTCATCGGCTATCTGCACCTCCCCTCCCAGGGCGTGGCCACTTCAGGCGATTATGAGAGGTGTTTCTTCCAGATGGGGAAGAGATACCATCACATCCTTGACCCCACCACTGGCTATCCAGCGGACTCCGCGGTAAGCGTAACGGTGATCGCTCCCTCTGCAGAGCAGGCGGACATACTGGCCACTGGGGCCTTCGTTTTGGGGCCCAAAAGGGGCAGGGAGCTTTTGGAGGCCCTCCCGGGGGTGGAAGGGATCATCTTCTATAAAAGGGAGGGAACCATCAAATCCTATCTAACCAGTGGTATGAGAAAGAGGTATAATCCGGAGAAAGGTTTAACCTTGTCAATTGACGAAAAGGAGGAGGAGAGATGTGCAAGCAGCAAGCAAACTTTATTCTTTGGGGAATAGAGGCCATTTCCTTAATTGGTCTTTTAGGCTGCGCCTCCACCCAGATGGAATACAAGACAGAAGAGACGGAAGTTTCCCAACCTGATACCTTAGAGGTGAAAAAGGCTCAAAGGGAGTTTGAGATAAAGAAGGAGTTCAGCACGGCATATGAATACTACAAGATGAAGAACTATCACGATGCCATCCCCCACTTTAAGAGGGTTTTGGAACTAAAACCTGACCATCGGAAAGCCTATAGTCTCTTGGCTAATAGCTATTGTAGTCTGGGAGATACATCTCAGGGTGAAAAAACCTATCAGGAGGCCATTGACAAGTTTTCAGATTATGCCCCCTTCTATATAGCCCTGGGATATATATATGAGGGGAAGGAGAAGAATGAAGAGGCCATATCGCTTTACAAAAAGGTCTATGACCTCAATCCGGAGCAGGAGGACAACATCCTTCGCTTAGCCAACCTCTTGGTCAAGGTAGGTAGGAAGGAGGAGGCCATCCCCCTTTATGAAAAGGCGGTGGAGATTAATCCGGAAAACAGCGCTGCGCAAGCTATCCTGGAAAAACTCTATGCCCAATTTGGCCAGATTGAAGAAAGAATAAAAACACTGGAGAAACTCCATCAATCAAAGCCTCGGGATACGGAGGTAGCCCTGAAACTGGGTAAGGCCTATGATAAAGTGGGAAAATATACTAAGGCCGTAAAGATCCTCCAGGAGCTGATCAAGCTTGACGACCGGAATTACAAAGCCTATTCCTACCTGGGAGTTGCCCTACATGGACTGAAAAGGTATCAGGAAGCAATTCGGTATGAGAAGGAGGCAGCGAAGTTAAACCCCCAGGAACCAAAGATATATTGTGATTTAGCCTCTGCCTACAATATGCTGGGCAACTATGCTCAGGCTAAAACCTGGGTGCGGAAAGCGCGGAGGATCGATTCTCATAACCCTTACTCATTTTATGTGCTGGGTGAGATCTATGAAAAGCAGGCCAAGGCCTTTATTAGCCCCAAGGGGAAGATGAAGATAGAGGGAAAGGTCCTCTCCCACTGTGCCTACAGGGAGTTCCGGAAGGCAAAGAACGATCCTCAATGGGGAAGCGATGCCCGCAACAAGATGGAGTATAACTTCCAATTCATCCCTACATCTCAGGATTCCTTTTTCTATGATATGAGCAAATACAAGGATCTCTGTAAGTAGGCAACTGATCAGAAGAAGCTTTTCAAATAGAGGCGTCAGAACCCCATTCTGACTCCTCTATTCGCTCCAAGACATCGGCTCTTCAAGATGATGGTAGAACTCACTTCTGCCAGAGGCAGATTGGACGATTTGACGGCTTTGATCTTGTCTTGGACCACAATTTTAGGTGAAAAATGTTTTTCTTGATTTTCCTGCGTTTTTTTGCTATAATTAAAACAAATGGGAGGCGATTCAAATATGGATCAGGGCGACATTAACCAAATTAAAAATCAATTCAAGGATGAATGGCTTTTATTTGAGGTTCAAGAAACAGATGAGTTGAAAAACCCCGTTCGAGGGAAGTTGTTAGCCCATAGTCCAAGTCGAGCGGCGATCTATGAATTCTTAGGCAAAAATCCTTGTCCCCATTTTTACATTGTGTACACTGGTGATCGGCCAAGGAAAGGGATGGTCTCAGTTTTATGAAGCCAGCTCCATTTGATCCCAGGGCAAATGTTTTGACCTTTGAATGTTTCGTTGAATACAAGAGAAGTGCAACTTTAGTACTCGCCCTTGATACCGGTGCCTCTATGATCGTTTTGTCCGAAGAGGCTTTGAAAAATATAGGTTATGACCTCTCGAAGGAGAAAAAGAACGTTACTTTCACTGATGCTTCGCAGAGTCACCTCGTTCCCAAGGTTGTTCTTAAATCCATTAGCCTCTCTGGGGTCAAAGTGGAAAATATAGAAGCATTAAGCTATACAATCCCAGAAGAACATGGGATCGATGGCGTTATTGGATTGAATTACTTACGACATTTTAAGAGGGTGATTCTTGATTTTGAAAACGGCCTGCTTATGCTGGTGAAGAACTCACTTACTTAGGTCTGCTTCTTTTGCCCCATCTATTCATAAATCACCAGGGAATTGCATAACTCCTTGAGATTTCCTGTGCTGGTAAGGCGCCTGCCCTGATGGAGAAAATCGCAGGTGATGTGTTAAAACATTGAACAGGCTCAAATAGGCAGACAAGTCAGCTTTGTGGCAATATTAACTATTCAACCGTAACCAGAGTATGTGAGAGAGGAGATCAGCAAAAATTTGTCTAATGTCAAGGCCAGACCCCCATCTCCTTTTTTCCGTGAAATCCGTGTAATCTGTGGCTGGTGTTTGGTTGCGGTTTTGCCGCACTGAGAATAATTCGGGTAAAATGGACTGGCGATAGGGTGAGGATGGATAAAGAGACCAAAAGATGTAGAACCCTCCTGTTCCGGTATCTGCTTTTCCCCTTGCTGGCGGCCAACCTCTTGGCCAACTCCTGCGGCCGTCGGGAGAAAAAGCCAGCTCTTTCGGTGATACCTCGTGGAGAGGAGGAAACTTTGGAGATCGTCACCTGGAATATCAAGAACTTCCCTCTCGCCGGACAGGCCACGGTGGGGGAGGTTCGACAGATCATCATGGGCCTCGACGTTGACCTCTTCGCCATCCAGGAGATCAGCGATACCATGGCCTTCCAACAGCTTCTCAGGGATCTTGAGGAGTACGATGGCCTCTACTCCAGCGACATCTACTACTGGGGGGGATACCAGAAAACCGGCGTTATCTATAAAGAGGGTTTGATCTCTATCGAAAATGTCGGTCAAATTTTCACCAATGATAGAAATGCTTTCCCTCGTCCCCCTTTAGAGATGACAGTTGTCGCCCAAAAGGATGGGAAGATTTTCGATTTTCGCCTTATAGTCATCCATCTGAAGGCGGGGACTGACTCAGTTGATCTTAGCCGGCGCCAAGAGGCGGCCCAGAAGTTGAAGGGGTACATCGATTCCCAGGTGGCCTCCTCTGCTGAGAAAGATTTCGTGGTGGCCGGCGATTGGAACGACCGGATCGACGATCCTTCAGGCGAGAACGCCTTCACCGTCTTCATCGAGGATTCCCTCAACTACCGGTTTCTCACCAGTCCCCTAACCAAAAATCCCCACCTCGCCTCCTATCCCCGTTACTCCAGCCTCATCGACCATATCCTCATCTCCAGGGATGCCTTTGACGAATATACAGGAGGGAAGACCACTACTCTTCGAATCGATGACGAGATGCTCAACTACCTCCAGGAGGTGTCTGACCACCGGCCAGTGATGGCCAAATTCCCGGTCTTCTAGCTCTCCCTGAGCGAGAGTAGGGTCATCAGCCAAATTATAGCTAATCACAACTTGACACAGGGGAAGAGGTATGCTATCTTATACATAGATGAGCCGATGCAGAAGGCGGGGCCTGTAGTATCAGTTCACGTTTCGGAGCTTCTTAGAAGCTCCGAAACGTCATTGTTAGCCACCTTCGAGTGTCACTGTAAATGGATAGCGAGAATAACGAAAACAAAAGACTCCTATGGCAAATCAGTTTAAGGAATTTATATCAGTGCTAAAAGCACTTGATGAACATAACGTTGATTATGTTTTGATCGGTGGGGTTGCTGTAATTCTTCATGGTATGGAAAGATTGACTCGAGATATAGACCTATTTATCAAAATGGTATCTAAGAATATTGAAAATCTCAAGAAAGCTTTAATTTCAGTATTTAATGATACCTCTATTGAAGAAATTACTTTAAATGAGTTACAAAATTATCCTGTCATACGTTATGGAACACCTAATGGCTTTTATATAGACATCATGAGCCGACTTGGTGAAGCTGTATCATTTAAAGATTTGGAATATGAAATTATTGAATACCAAGATGTAAAAGTAAAAATCGCCACACCAGAAATGTTATATAGCTTAAAGAAGGATAGCTTACGATATAGGGATAAAATAGATGCTCAATTTTTGAAAGAAATTATCATTGATAAAGGATCGAGTCAAAACAAAAAAAACTAATTCTGAAGGAGAATACTATGCCAATTTATAAATACAAAACATTTGAAGAAGCAGAAAAAGCTCTTTGGAATTTCAACCCTGATGAGAAATACTATGATAAAGTTGGAGAGCTCTGGGAATTTGCGAATGAGTTATCTTCAATAAGTTATCCTAAAGGAATCTTTAAATTTAGAAGTGTCGAAGAAGCCAATAAACATAGAGATGAAATAGAAATTGCCCATGCTAAACGGTTACGCGCGAAGAGGAATGCCTCAAATGAACGGAGTGGGGTCAAACCCTTAATTACCAATTAAAGCCCCTTCCGTCAGGGAGGAAAAGGGAGAAAGGTCTTGACAGGTGAGGCGTGATTCGTTATTTTTAAGTGTTCTTAAGAAGGGGCTTCTGATGACGAAAATACCTTGAGCTTAGACAAGACAGAATTGGGTGAGAAGGAGTCGGGAAGCGAAAACAATAGCTCTTCAGCATGTTTCCAAGCTGGAGTCCAATAGGAAGAAACAGCCGATCTGCCATAGTGTTTACTTGAATGCAGCTCGGTTTTTCTTTTAACCAGGAGGCTCAGAATAGCCGTAGGGACAGAGCTTTAGCTCTGTCCGAATGCGGACAAATCTAAAGGTTTGTCCCTACATTAGCTGCCCGGATGGGGACATGCCACCTCCGATGGAAACCTAAATTAGTAATTAAAGGTTTGACCCCAATGGCCTCCTTAGCTTTGGCTACCTTATAAATTTTAGGGATCAACCTTTCAGATATTTTTTTAGGCTATACAATTTAATCTTCCTGTTATATTTTGTTGTTTTTCTTTACCTTACGGGAGGATTGTTTTTTTGTCAAATTGATTTGCCTTGACCGTTTCTTTTAAAGAGGCTGTTTAAAAATAGAATTTTCCTCTTGGGATTAGAGGTACCCATTTGGCATTCAGGCCTTTTTTGAAAAAAATCAAGACCCTGGAATTGCCGCTCTTTGACATATGTAAGCAGTAAAGTGCTCAAGGGCTCCGCCAGAAGGCAAAGTTATCCCATCTTTAGCTCTTATAAGGCGGATTTCTATCCTTTTGAGGATAGAAAGTTCAGCCGCTCCCTCTTTTTGGGAGAAACCCCCTTCTGATTAACCCCTCTAAGCTACTGCCTATAAACCAACCCTAAGCCGTCTTCTTCTGAAGTGACCTCTTGCTTTCTAAGAAAATTGCCAGAGAGTCCAAGAGATCACAGACATCGGCAATCACTGCTAAGAAGTGAGCATTATCCTTGTTCAGCAAGCTAATCCTGTCTAATCCACCCTTATTCCTATCCCGCCAGAAACCGGGCTCCTTCAACTTCCTTGCCCTCAGCATCTTCCGGCTCACCTTAAGGTGAACAGGGATCTGGCCAAAAGCCACCGGGTATTGGGCAGAGTCAATCACCCTTAGCTTCTCACATCCCCCATAGAGGGGACAATCCTTTGGCTCATCCAATCCACACCCATAATAGTGCAGCCCGCTTTCCTGGTCAAGGCCCAACCACTGGAGGTTCTCCCCCATAATACAATAGGGAGCACCTCTCTCATCAACCATCTCAGGCAGGCGGCTGTTTACCTTCTTGTCGGTATGCACCACTACCCCAAACCTCTCCTTGGCCACCCTCTTGCGCTCAGAGTCTATGTAGGCCAAGTCTGCCACCACATACTTTACCTCAAGCCCCAAGGCCTGGGCCAGATATAAAAGGGGCAGAAGGAAATGGACATCCTGCTGATGGGCGGGAGCAACAATTGAAATGAGGGTAACCACCTTGTTGTTGGGCAGGAGAATAGCTAAGGAGTGCTTCCTATGGCCCACCAGGAAACGGCTCTTGCCCTTCTTGGCTGCGCGCTTCCCTCTACTGGCTGTGGGGTCTCGGAACACCTCCACCTTACATCCATTGACCTCTATAACCTCAATAGGCTCCCAGCGACAAGGGGACTCCATCTCTGTGGAGTCGGTGATATGCAACTGACGGCAGTTCTGGAAGAACCCCAGGGAGTCAGCAGTCTTGATAAAGATAGACATCAGGGTGAGCCGATCCCGGAAGGAGAAATCCTGGCGGAAGTTGGTCAAGGTAGCAGGACAGAAGCCATCCTTCTTGCTCTTCAGATGGCAGAACCTGCGATAGGCCTTTCGCTGCTTGAGCTCAGCACAGAGCTGATTGAAGGAGAGAATCCTCTTGATTGCCTTGAGGATGTGGGCTCGTACCTTGGTGGAGATAGGGACAAGTTTTCTTCCCCGCCAGGCTGTCTTATAGGAGAAGGCTGCATCAATGGCCTCATCATTGATGAGCTCATCCAACCGCTCTAAGTCAGGGTCAACATCTTTATCATAGATCCTGATGAATGACAGTTGATGACTTTGGCTCATTTCTTACCTCCTTAAAGATTGGAGCTTTGACTATTAACAAGCAATAATATAATCAAATTTTCATCAAAGTCAACCTTTTTTAGAGGGAAAAGTAAATTTTTTTCAAAGAACTTCTTTGAAATTAAATAGTTAACTCAAATTCAGAGGCAATTTTTAAACAGCCTCTAATAGTTGAAAAATCAATAGGAAAAAATCTGAAGAATCGCTGTAGACGTTTATAGTTCGACTCTTTCTTGGCTTTTCTGGAAAAGGCAGTTGCAATCTCAACTAAATTGACACTTCTGACCTTCAAAAGTGCAATAAGAAAGTTGGCTAAGAAGTCTATTCTTGCAGCGTTCCATTTCAGATGATCTTTGAAGGCTTTCTTTATGATTTCAATCTCAGTCATGGCGCTATCTCCTATTAAAGAAGTATTTCCCGACGTCATAACTGAGCATATTATTCACGAAATGTCAAACAATTTTTTAACTAACAACAATTATCTCAAATGATTAATCCATTTCCGGGGGATTTTTGTCCTGCACAGAGGAAGTTGCCTTATGAAGGAGGCTAGAGGGATTTCATTTTCCCCTTGACTTGGGGGGAGAGGTTTATTAACTTATGAAAGAATCTTCATATCTTCTTAGATGAGGGACTTGGGCGAAATCTTTAAGGCCCTTTCCGATCCTAACCGATTGCGGATGGTAAGATTACTTATGGAAGGGGAGTTGTGTGTCTGTGAGCTGGAGAATGTTTTGGGGGCCTCCCAGTCGAATATCTCCCACCAACTGCGGATACTAAGGGGGGCAGGTTTGGTTAAGGACAGGAGAGAGGGGAAATGGGTCTTCTATTCCCTGGAGGATAATCCCTATCTGCAGGTTCTCTCTCCAGCGATAAGGGATTGGATGGAGAGGAAGGAGGTGACAAAGCAGGACCTGCAGAAGGTGGGGATGTGTCTTAATTCTGCTGTGATGGATAGGTGTAAGCGCCTGGAAACGGGGGTCAATTTTGACCCGTCTTCGTTGAACAGGAATGGGCAAGGGTGAAAGCCTTGCCCATTGTGGGTATCAAACTCAACAAGCTCTGGCTTGCCAGGGTTCCAATTGAAAGGAGGATAACGATGGAAAGGGAGATGCGCCTTTTGCTACTCTTCCTTTTGCTTTTGGCCTTGGGCTCCTTTTGGGCCTGCAGTTCCCCCCAGGTGGCCGTAGATAAGGTCCAGGTCGTCTACTCGGGGAATATGTGGGGTTATCTGGAGCCCTGCCCCACCTGAGGACATCGCCATGATTATGGCGGGTTGGCTCGGCGAGCCACATACATAAAAGAGAATAGAGTTAGTAACGCCTGTCTGCTGGCCGTTGATGCGAGTCAGTTCCTCTGTTATGGAAGTAGGACCAGCAAGCTGAAGGCTGAATTTATGGCCCGAGGGATGGCTCTTTTGGGCTACGATGCCATAAATGTAGCCGGCTGGGATTTTTTCTTAGGGGAGAAATTTCTTAAGGATTTGGGGGGCAAGTATAAGCTCCCCCTAATCTCGGCCAACATCAGGTATAAGGATACGGGGTCGCATTTTGCCCGGCCTTATATCATCAAGAGGTATGGGGGGAAAAGCTTTCTGGGTATTGGATATGGAGGGCTCAAGGTGGGGATATTTGGTTTGGCCTCACCTGCGGCAATCGAGCGGATCAAGCCTCAACAGGGGGACAAACCGCTGGTGGTGGACGATCCAACGGAGGTTGCCAGTCGCTTAGTGCACAAGCTGCGAGGGAAATGTGATCTGGTGATTGTGCTCACCGATTTGGAGCAGAGCCAATCTCAGGAACTGGCCAAGAAGATAGAGGGGATTAACCTGATAATCGGGGGAAGGATAGGATCGGTAGAGGGGCTACCGGAGAAGGTAGGGGAAACCTATCTGGCAGTTGCTGGTACAAAGAGCTATTATGCGGGGGACCTCATCCTTTCCTTAAATCCGCGGAGGAGGCTGGAGTCGATTGAATCCCGTTCCCAGCTCCTGGAAGAGAAGATTAAGGATGATCCGGGGATTTTGGAGTTGATTCGGGCGTACAAGAAGGGGCAAAAAATAAGGAAGAAATAGTTCATCTTGGAATCTCGTGGAATTACATCACCGGTAAGCCGTCAGGTGCCCTCACCTACCAGCAAAAGGTGAAGGTGGCAGAATCGGGGTTCTGCCACCTCATCTTGGACAAGAAGAAGCAAAAAGGCCATAGGCTGAAGAAGATCAGGAGGTCAAAACCCTAAAATGGGGGAGGTGATTTGAGGTTGGGCAGAGTTGGTTGGGTATTATCCCTTCTCTTCCTGGTGATTTTCAACCATTCCTGGGCAAGTGGGAAAGAGGGCCCCAAGCTCTCTTTTTATGTCTTCTATGCCCAGGATTGCGAGGATTGCCAGGTGATCATCAAAAATTTCCTGCCCAAGATTGAATTCCTCTATGGGGACAGGCTTCAGTTGCGCTACTTCGAGGTGAACAGCCCAGCCAATTACCAGGTGCTGGTGAACCTGGAAGAGGCCTATGGGAAGGGGAAGAATGAAATCCCAGTCTTCATCATCGGCGATTCCCTGCTCAGCGGTCAGGATGTAAAAGGAAAACTGCGGGGGGTGCTCTCCCAGTATTCTGCAACCGGAATTCCCTTCTCCCATTTGGAGCTTACCCAGGGAGGGGTTTATGCCTCAAAACCTGTCTGGGGGGAGGGGGAGATGGGGGAAATTCCCCCAGCCCAGGAGAGTAAGAAGATCTATCTGGCCTATTTTTACAAGTTTGGCTGTAAGGAGTGTGACAGGGCTGAATATCGGATAAAGCACCTGGAGAGTAAATATCCCCATTTGGTGGTGAGAAAGTTTAACATCCTGGATCCAGAGAGCAAAAGGTTGGCGGAGGCCTTGGGGGAGGTATACAATGTCCCGGAAGCCCAAAGGATGTCCATCCCGGAGGCCTTCATCGGGGGGGATTACCTGTTAGGTATGGAGGTGAATGACAAGAACTTAGAAAGGCTCATTAAAAAATATAAGGATGTAGAAGCAACCCCTCCCTGGGAGATGGCCCGAGGGGAGCTGAAGCGGGCAGAGAAGAAGATAATCAGCAGGTTCAAGGGCTTGGAGATCACCACGGTCATCTCCGCTGGTCTCTTGGACGGGGTAAACCCCTGCGCCTTTGTGACCATAGTCTTCTTCATCTCCTATCTGGCCTTTGTGGGCCGCAAGGGGAGGGAGCTACTCGCCGTTGGTTCTGCCTTTACCCTGGCTGTTTTCATAACCTACTTTATAGTGGGGTTAGGCCTACTGAAGTTCGTTCAATCCCTGAGCTTTATGCCCATTGTGGCCAGAATAGTCTATATACTTACTGCAACTGGGGCCCTGGTTTTGGCTGGTTTAAGTTTTTACGACTATGCTAAATACAGGGAGAGCGAGTATGAAGAATCTATTCTCAAGCTTCCTGGGTTCCTGCACAGGAGAATACACCAGGCGGTGCGCACCCGCTCTCGAGCGAAAAACTATGTCCTTGCCGCTTTGGTTACTGGTTTTTTTATCTCCCTGTTGGAGTTTGCCTGTACAGGCCAGGTTTACCTGCCCACCATCATATTTGTGACCAAGGTCCCCGCCCTCAAGGCCAAGGCCCTGCTCTATCTATTCTTTTATAACCTATGTTTTATCCTGCCCCTGGTAGTTATCTTCCTTCTGGCCTACAAGGGGATGACCTCAGAGAGGTTGACGGAGTTCTGGAAGAGAAGGGGGAAGGGGGTAAAGTTGGGGATGGGAATGATGTTCCTTTGTTTGGCCGGGATTTTGCTCTTCTATATCCTTTAACCTCTGGTTAAGAGATCCTTCCCCTCCGATCCATTAAAAAAGTGCCTCTCCCTTCTGCCTGGAGTTATCATCCGCGAAATTGGGTTGCCGACTCAAGGAAGCAGTCGGTGACTTGTTCAGATATTAAATCCCAACAACAGCTTACTGTAACTACAAGAGTTGCCCAGGCGTCCTCGTTTGGGTGGAGTTCCCCCTTAGGGTAGAGGGGAGGAACATTTCGGTGTTTCCAGATAATTTCCAAATGCCCAGGTTCCTCAAATGCCAATACCAGTAAATCTCTCCCTAATGGTTCCCGGGAGCAACTTTGCTGCCTGCTTGGTCAACTTGAGCAAACCAGGAGCGAGAGCTGATTTTTTGATGGTTTTCTTCCCTTGGGGGATGAAACCCACGGTGATGATGCAGATGATGCCGGAGATGAGGAGCCCCTTGAGGAGGCCAAAGAATCCCCCAATTAACCTGTCTGCCCATCCTAACCTGATGAAGTGGATAAGTCTGCTTAGAATTGCTCCGAGTATGACGATCAGGGCTGCAACGAAGAGAAATATGAGTATAAAGCTCAGCAGGGCGGATATATCCGAATTATGGATTAGGGGTGAAATTAACCCTTGCCCTAAAGGATAAATGCGGCAGGCGATGACAAAACCAAAGCATACGGCCCCCAGGGCGAAGAGCTCCCTGATTAACCCTCTGATAAAGCTATAGATCACGCTCAGACCAATGATGATAATTATGAGGACATCAAACCAATACATTTCATCCTCTCTTTTCAACTCCACATATATATCAAAATTAAATAAACATTGCAAGGGATTTTTGTGAGAAGGGGCATTCTGACTCCAGAGGGATGGCATTACCTTAACATAATCTGTAACAGTTCACCACGGAATTGTATACAATGATCAATTAGCAATTAACAATTAGCAAGTTAAAAGGAGATGAAGCCTGAAAATCCTGAGGTGCGTGCCATTTTTCATTGATAATTAATCATTGATAATTGACCATTTCTTATCTGTCCGTGGCTCTCAGTGGTGAACAATTACGATGATCTTAAGCTGGAATCCTTCTTGACAAGGGGAGGGTGTAATGTTTCCTTGGGTTCTATGAGCAAGGTTTCCAGAGAGGATATTCTTGGGGGCCCCATAATAAGGACGATCTTCAGGCTTGGGTGGCCGGTAATGGTCACTACCATCCTCCAGGTTCTCTACAACCTCGCCGATACCTTCTGGCTAGGCCACCTGCCCAAAGAGGAAAGTGGTGTAGCCGTAGCTGGCCTCCAGATATCCTGGCCCATAGTCTTCCTGCTTATCTCATTTGCTGCTGGCTTTGCTGCTGCGGGAGTGGCCCTCATCTCCCAATATACCGGAGCTGGTAAAGGGGAGAAGGCTGACCTCTCCTGTGGGCAAGTTTACTCCCTCTCTTTTGTCTTTGGCCTGCTCATCGGTGGGTTAGGCTACATTCTCTCTCCCTACCTTCTTCCCTTAATTACCCATTCCAGAGGGGTTACCGATGTGGCCATCCTGTATATTCAGGTCATCTTCTTGGGGATGCCTTTTATGTTTGCTTCCTTCCTCTTCGCCTCTGTTCTGCAAGCTTACGGAGATACGGTCACCCCGATGTTGGTAAGTGGGGTAACGGTTTTACTCAATCTTATACTCGATCCCCTGCTCATCTTCGGCCTGGGGCCTCTGCCTAAGCTGGGGGTCCTGGGGGCAGCCTTGGCCACAGTCATCTGTCAGGCGATCTCATCGGTTATTGCCTTCTATATCCTCTTTAAAGGCAAAAGGGGTGTCCGACTGAAGTTATCCTCCCTGAGGCCAAGGTGGCAGTGGATCTCTAAGATATTTAAGATTGGCCTCCCGGCCTCCATCGGGAATTCGGGGACGGCATTTGGCTTTGTGGTCTTGATGGCCATAATCGGCAGGGTACCCAATGCTTCCATTGCCCTGGCCGCCTATGGGATAGGTGATCGGATAATCCACCTGATGTTTATCTGTATTGAAGGCTTGGGGGTGGGCCTGACCACTATCTTAGGGCAAAGCTTGGGAGCGGGAAAGATCGCCCGCGCCGAGGCTACAGCCCGGAGGGGTAGTGCGCTTATGTTCCTGATATTGATGGCTGAAGCCGCTATCCTGTGGCTATTGAGGAAGCCAGCTTTCTCATTCTTTATCCCCAATCGCCCGGACATAATAGAGGAAGGGGTAAAATTTATTTCCATATTCGTCTTAGGTATGCCCTTCTTTGGCCTGTTCCGCGCGGCAGGAGCAGTCTTCCAGGGTTCAGGGCACAATGTTCCCACAATGATAATGGAGCTCTCCAGGCTTTGGGCCCTGCGGGTCCCCCTCTGCTGGCTCTTTGCCTTTTACCTCTCCAAAGGGTCAACGGGGGTTTGGATGGGAATGGCCATCAGCAACATCGTTGGGGCAACTGTGGCCATTGTGCTCTTTTCTACTGGTGTCTGGAAGAAGAGGGTAATATAGGAGGAAGATTTGCCGGAAATATAGCTAAGACTTGGGGGAGCATCTGAAACAGTTTCCTCCCCCTGATGGGGGAGGACTAAGGAGGGGGTGAAGATTATATTCGGTCCCACCTTCCCCCGCCGGGGGAGAGGGGACTAGTAAGGATGTCATTTATCTCCCCTCACAGTACGGGGTGTTCTGACTTGTTTCCGTAAAAAGGGCAAGAATCCTTGCCCTTTTTTGGTTTGACAAAGAGCGGAGAAGGCCTATATTCTCAGGGGGAGGGAATTTGAAGAGACTTTACCTATTGCCCTTTATCTTACTCCTCATCTTCTTAGGCTGTGGGAAGAGGGAGAGGAGAATATTAAACAATAACCTACCCTCGGAGCAGGGAGCTTGGAATGTCTATTTCAACAAAAGCGTGAATGATCCAGAGCTGGCCAATGGCAATGTAAAATTGGATCGAAAGCTCATCAATCGAATTGATCAGGCCGGATACTCCATCGATGCCTGCTTCTACCACTTGAACCTACAAGATGTTACCGCTGCCTTGATTGCAGCCAAGAAAAGGGGAGTCGCTGTGCGGTTCATCACCGAAAACGAAAATGCCGGTGAGTATGAGATAGCTGAACTGAGGGAGAATGGCATACCGGTTATTGACGACAGTTTCGGCAAGAATGACGGGGAGGGATTTATGCACAACAAGTTCACCGTCTTCGACTATCGGGATAAGACATCCACAGGTGATGACTGGATATGGACCGGTTCCTACAATATTACGGAGAATGGCACCCGAAGAAATGCCAATAATGTCATAGAGATACAGAGCAGCTTCCTCGCTCAGGCCTATACTCAGGAGTTTGAGGAGATGTGGGGATCAGCAACAGATACCCCTGACAGCACTAAATCGCGGTTCCATGGCCGAAAGGCCAACAACACCGCGCACAAATTTATCATAAATGAAAGTCTGGTTGAGCTCTACTTCTGTCCCACGGACGGAGCTACGGAGAAGATAGTTAAAACAATTGAGACCGCAGATCATAACATCGACTTCTGCATTTTTGCCTTCTCCAGAGGTTGGGCGGCACAAAGCATTGCCAGTGCCATTCAGGAAAGATTTCGCAATGGGGTGAGCCTGGCCGGGGTCTTTGATTACTATTGGAATACAGAGAATTTGAGCGAGTATTCTACGATGAAGGAGAGCTGGAACCCTCGCCCTTCGGTCTACTTCAGCAGAGTGGAGGGGGGAGGCATCCTCCATCACAAATATATGTTCATTGACCCAATTCCCTAAAGAACGGACCGATTGTGATCACTGGCTCCCAAAATTGGACCTCCAGCGCCGAGCAGTTAAACGATGAAAACACCCTGATCATTCACAATGTGGGGATTGCGGGACAGTACCTCCAGGAGTTCATCGCCCGCTACAAGGAGGCCGGAGGGAATTAACCAGTTCCCTTTAGGAGCATTCCCCATCCTTATAAGGAAGGTTTCGCACTTCGGAGCATGCTATGAGTCAGGTAATCATTGGCTATCTCTTTACTGGTTTCTTTTTGATACTCTTGGTCTATCCTTGGCTGAGAAGGTTGCGCCCCCTCAGGGGATTAAGGTTATCCCTAAATTATCCCCTGCAGGCTGGCTTAACCTCCATCCTGGTGGGTGGATCCCTGGTTCTTCTCTACTTCTCCTGGGGGTTGAGGAGCTCCTTTTTCGCCGCCTGCCGCTCCTGCCCTCTCTTCACCGTAGGTCAGGGATATAACCTCTCAGAGATCGCCACCCAATTCCCTCAGCTCATATTTGCCCACAGCGCTACCACCATCCCTATCTTCATCTTGGGATGCTTTATGGCTAGCCTAATCGGCCGAATTAGCTTCAAGCTGTGGCCCAGAAACATCTTCTCTTCCTTTCTTCTGGCTGCAGTTTTGCCTCTCTGTTCCTGTGGAGTGATCCCCATCGTCAAAGCTATGCTTGAGCAGCCTCACCTGAGCAAGAAGGTGGTTCTGGTTTTCCTCATAACAACCCCTATTCTCAGTCCCATAGTAATCGTCCTCTCCTGGGGTGTATTGGGGGTTAGATATGCCCTTCTGCGTATCACATTTACCTTTCTTCTCGCTATCTCCAGTGGGTTTCTTATCAGCATGTTATGGGAAAATTCTCCTCAGGAGAGAGAACCTCCGGCTGAGCCCAAGGGCGTCAGATCCCAGAGTCTGGCTGTCAGATCCCAGAGTCTGGCTGTCAGGCTCCCCTTCCCTCTGGGAACCTGGAGATATATTGTCTCCCTCTTTAGGTTTATTGGTTTGGGGCTTCTCTTTGGATCGGTGTTTGCCGTCCTTTTGCCCAGCAGCTTTGTGAAAATGTTTATGCAGAATAACCTGGGAGGCCTTTTGGCTATGGCCTCAACAGGTATTCCCATCCATCTCTGCTCCGGGGCTGAGGTGCTTATCCTCTCCCCTTTTATGCAGATGGGGATGCCTCTGGGCCATGCCCTGACCTTTACCATTTCGGGAGCGGGGATCTGCATTAGTTCTATTCCCCTCCTCTTGAAGGTGGTGGGGAGGAAGACAACCATTTGGCTTCTTATTTCCTTCTGGGTGGGATCTATTTTCATTGGGGTTTTGACCAACCTGATTGCCCCCTTTATTGGGGAGGAAATGAAAGTTCTTTAACGATCACAAATTTAGCCACGAAGCCCCTAAGTCGCTGAGAATTAAAAACATAAAAGTAGTTCAATTTATGACAAAGTAAGTGGTCAGATGTCCTCATCTAACCGTTCTCCCACCGAGCTGGTAGGTGCCCTCACCTGAAGGCAGGAGGGTGGCAGAATCGGGGTTCTGCCACCTCGCCTTTGGGATCGACTCTTTTGAGGCTTGGTGCCTTTGTGGCATACGAATTATTCAGGTTAATGATTAGATCACTGATTATATTTTTTCTCACTTTGGTAGTAACTGCTGAGTGCAACGCCAACTCTTTGCCGATGATCACCAATGTGCGGATGATTCATCCTGCCCCGGGAAAGGCCAAGATAATATACGACCTCTTCGATGAAGACGATGATAGATTGGAGGTGCGGCTTAGGCTCTCCCCAAAGGACTCCTCCTTCCTTAAGCAACCATCCAAGCTCGTTTATGGTGATATCGGGGGGAAGATCCAATCGGGGAGGGACAGATGTATCTGGGTTGACTACAAGGGAGACTCCCTTGTCTTCCCTCCTCTTCTGCTGGCCTACGATGGGACAGGCTTTGGCGGGGAGATGATCAAGATCACCAAGGGAAAGAAAACATTCTACTTAGACAAATACGAGGTGACAAATGAGGAGTTCGCAGCATTTGTGGAATTAGGGGGATATGGTCAAAGGGAATATTGGCTAATTACCGATGGAAGTGTAACTAAACCCGAAATAGGGTGGAATAATAACATTACTTATGAATGGAACTGTCCTAGGTTTTGGGACTTTAAGAAGATGCCCTACTTCTCAGGTGACCCTTACTCAAACTCTCCCCATTCTCCAGTTACTGGAGTCTCCTGGTTTGAGGCCTATGCTTATAGTAAATGGGCGGGGAAGAGGTTACCCACACTCTATGAATGGGATTTGGCCTCAGGTCAGGTAGATAATCTTAGCTTCCCTTGGGGAGACGGTTTCTTCAACAATCAGAATCCCCCTTTTTATAACCTCTGCAACTGGAGGCTGGGATACAAAGGATACACTTATAAAGGATTTAGCGGCGATGGCTTCCCTTATGCAGCTCCAGTAGGCAGTTATAGCCCTCAAGGGGATAGCCCCTGGGGAATAAGCGATATGATGGGAAATTGCTGGGAATGGTGCAATGATGGGGTAGGTAATATGGGTTATGCCACTATCTGTACCTATAGGGCCTTAAAGGGTGGTGGATGGAAGGCAACCATCTCTTACCTTAGCCCAGATGATAGACGGAGGGATAATTGCCCCCTCTTGCGGACAAACTCGACCGGCTTCCGCTGTGCCCGCTAAGCCGGTTTATTCATTTATAACCCCCCCTGGCTATTTTCAACCACCGGGGGTTCCGCCTTTTAGGGACAGACCTAAAGGTCTGTCCCTACGGGATAATAGGGGCACCTTTAAATAGTGAATTCATCATCAGTTTATGAATAATCCCGGGTAGAAGATGGGCAAAGGGGATCTGAGGGGTAAATTTCCTCGCAAAAACTCCTTGCTTTTTGGCAGGTAAGGTGGTAAATTTAAGAAGATGAGGGTGCCGATCAAAGAGGTGGAACATATAGCCAGGCTGGCCCGACTAAAGCTCACCCCAGAGGAGAAGGAGCGCTACTCCATCCAGTTGGGGAGGATATTGGAGTATGTGGGGCAGTTAAATGAGCTCGATCTGAGGGATGTTCCGCCTTTATCCCTTGGTGCTTCCTCAAAGGATGTTTTCAGGGAGGATGTGGTGCAGGGTTCCCTCCCGCAGGAGGAGGCCTTGCGCAATGCTCCTCAGAAATGGAAGGGGTATTTCCAGGTCCCCCGGGTTTTGGATTAGATGCTAACTAACCTAAAATGCCAATTTGGATACGGTGGTGAGGTGTCACCGTATTTTTTTATTGACAATCACTCCCGTTTGGTATAGGATGATGAACGTCCTAGCAGTTATACCGGCCCGTTACTCCTCCTCCCGCTTTCCCGGAAAGGTCTTGGCTCCAATTAAGGGTAAGCCCATGCTCCAATGGGTCTGGGAGAGGGCGAAAGAGGCCTCCATAGGCGAGGTGGTCATCGCCACAGACGATGGAAGAATCGAAGAAGTGGCCCGGGGGTTTGGGGCTCAGGTGGTGATGACCTCTCCTCGTTGCCAAAGCGGCACGGACCGGGTGGCAGAGGTGGCCAGGGGCAAGGATGCCTTATTGGTGGTTAACATACAAGGCGATGAACCCCTCATCCCCGCTCAGGCCATCAAGGATGTTATCTCCCCACTTTCCGCAGATCCCAAGTTGCCTATGTCCACCTTAGCCTCCCCAATTGAGGCTGATGCAGAGCTTGATAACCCGAATGTGGTCAAGGTAATCGTGGATAGGGAGGGTTTTGCCCTCTACTTTTCCCGGCTTCCCATCCCCTACTCTCGGGATGGGACCAGCTCCTCGAGGTTCCCATACCTGAGACATATAGGGATTTACGGCTACCGCCGGGAGTTCCTCCTCAGGTTCTCCACCCTTAAGCCTTCTCCCTTGGAAAGGGCGGAGAGGCTGGAGCAGCTTAGGGCTTTGGAGAATGGCTATCGCATTAAGGTGGTGAGGGGGAGCTATGCCACGATAAATGTGGATCACCCTCAGGATCTGAGGAGGGTGGAGGAGAGGTTGGTGAGAGGATGAGAAAGGTCAAATATATCTTTGTCACCGGAGGTGTGGTCTCCTCCTTGGGCAAGGGACTGGCCTCCGCCTCCTTGGGCATGCTCCTCCAAGCCAGGGGCCTGCAGGTGAATATGATTAAGTTTGACCCTTACATAAATGTTGACCCCGGGACGATGAACCCCTTCCAGCATGGGGAAGTATTCGTCACCGATGATGGGGCGGAGACCGACCTCGACCTGGGCCATTATGAGAGGTTCTTGGATCAGAATATGGGCCACCGGAACAATGTCACCGCCGGCCAGATCTATGATGCGGTAATCACCAAGGAGCGGCGGGGGGATTACTTGGGGGGGACGGTGCAGGTTATCCCCCACATCACCGATGAGATAAAGAAAAGGATCAGGGATTTGGGGAGGATGAATGGGAAGGCCGATGTGGTTATCGCCGAGATAGGGGGAACTGTGGGCGATATCGAGAGCCTCCCTTTCTTAGAGGCCATCAGGCAGATGGGTTTGGAGGAGGGGGAGGAAGGGGTAGTCTATGTCCACCTTACCCTTGTCCCCTACATTAAGGCGGCCAGAGAGGTGAAGACCAAACCCACCCAGCATTCGGTAAAGGAGCTGCGTGAGATCGGCATTCAACCCGATATCCTCCTCTGCCGCACGGAGAGGAGGTTAGCCAAGGCCCTAAGGGATAAGATTGCCCTCTTCTGTAATGTTACCCCCCAGGCCGTAATAGAGGCCAGAGATGTGGATTCGGTGTATGAGGTTCCCCTTATGTTTCATCAGGAGGGTTTAGATGGTCTTATCTTGGATCAACTTCAGCTTCCGGGTGGAGAACCAGATCTCTCCCAGTGGGAGGAGATGGTGGAGAGGATAAAACATCCGCCGCGCAAGGTGAGGATCGTGGTTTGTGGGAAGTATGTTAACCTCTGGGACGCCTATAAGAGCATTACCGAGGCCTTTGTCCATGCCGGAGTGGAGAACGGCGTTGGGGTGGAGGTAAGGTGGGTGGATTCCGAGGAACTCCTGGGAAAGGGGGCCAAACACTTTCTTCAGAATGCCGACGGGGTTCTGGTCCCTGGCGGATTTGGGGAGAGGGGGATTGAGGGGAAGTTGCAGGCGATAAAGTGGGTGCGGGAGAAGAAGATCCCCTTTTTGGGCATTTGCTTAGGGATGCAGTGTGCGGTAATCGAATATGCCCGCAATGTCTGGGGGTTTCTGGCAGCGAACAGCCTGGAGTTCGATCCCGAGACCCCTCATCCGGTGATTCATCTAATGCCAGATCAAGAAAGGGTAAGGGAGAAGGGGGGGACGATGAGGTTGGGGGCCTATCCCTGTAAGCTGGTCAAAGGGACCTTGGCATATAAGGCGTATGGGATTACGCAGATTAGTGAGAGGCATAGGCACAGATATGAGTTCAACAACGAGTATCGGGAGTGCCTGGCCGAATCTGGCCTGCGGATTAGCGGCCTCTCCCCCGATGGGAAGTTGGTGGAGATAATAGAGCTAAAGGAGCACCCCTGGTTTGTGGCCGGGCAGTTTCATCCCGAGCTTAAGTCCCGGCCCACCAAGGCCCATCCTCTTTTCCGTGAGTTCATCGGGGCAGCGGTCAAGAAAAGGTATGGTGTTAGTGGGTGATATCTCCTCCTACCTGAGAGGGATTTTCCAGAGGTTTCCGCAGGTAGTGGCTGGCTACCTCTTCGGCTCATACGTCAGGGGAGAGGACGAGCTGTAATTGATCACCGCTGATAACCACGGACAGACAAGAAATGATCAATGAACAATGATCAATTATCAATGGAAAATGACATCACACCTCAGGATTTTCTGGTTTCATTTTAACTTGCTAATTTGAAAACAATAGGAGGGTGGCAGAATCGGGGTTCTGCCACCTCGGTGATCGCAGAGGAAATAAAAAGCAAGAGAGAGATAAAATAAAACGATAGTTAATAATCTTTAAACTTTGCGTCCTTTGCGACTTTGCGGTGAATTGTTTGGTTGCGGCTTTGCTGCGCTATGGTGTCCCGTGGTGACTGATAAAAAACGATAAGACTATGAAAGAGGTAAAGGTAAGAGATATCATCATTGGTCCGGGTAGACCCCTGGCCTTGATCGCTGGCCCCTGTGTGATCGAGTCAGAGGGGATGGTCCTGGAGACCGCAGCCAAGATCAAAGGGATCGCCCAAAGGCTAAATATCCCCTTTATCTTCAAATCTTCCTACTCCAAGGCCAACCGCTTGAGCATCAACTCCTTCACCGGACCAGGCCTAAAGGAGGGGTTGAGGATTTTAGCCAAGGTAAAGGAGGAGTTGGATATCCCCATACTTACCGATGTGCACTGTGTTAGCGATGTGGAGGCCGCAGCCCAGGTGGTCGATGTCATTCAGATTCCGGCCTTCCTCTGTCGGCAGACAGGGCTTGTCCTCCAGGCTGCCCGTTCTGGGTTGCCCCTGAATATAAAGAAGGGGCAGTTTATGGCCCCCCAGGATATGGGCTACATTGCCGCAAAGGTGGAGTCAGTGGGGAATGGACAGATACTCCTTACCGAGCGAGGGACCTTCTTTGGTTACGGTAATTTAGTGGTGGATATGAGAGCCCTGGCCATAATGGGCAAGTTAGGTTACCCGGTAGTCTTTGATGGCACCCACAGCGTGCAGCTTCCCGGAGGCGGGCAGGGGAGCTCCGGGGGCCAGAGAGAGTTTGTCCCCCCCCTTTTGCGGGCAGCAGTTGCCGCCGGTTGCCAGGCCATCTACTTGGAGGTTCATCCCCAACCCCAGGAGGCCCTCAGCGACTCGGCCTCGCAGTGGCCCCTAGGGGAGTTAGAAAAGCTCCTGCGTGAGGTCAAGGAGTTGGCGGAGATGACCAGGGGGTGGGATGAGATCCTTTAACCTCTTGCGCAAGCTTAAGCAAATCAAGCTCCTCTTCCTTGATGTGGATGGAGTGCTTACCGATGGGGGGATATGGGTTGATCAGGAGGGGAGGGAGTATGCCCGGTTTGATATTCAGGACGGCAAGGGGATCGTCAGGGCCCAGGAGGCAGGCATTGTCATCGCCTTTGTGACGGCCAAGCAGTTGGCCGCTACCCAGAGGAGGGCGGAGGGCTTGGGGGTGAAAGAGATATGGCTTGGGGTGAAAGATAAGGCAGAGATCTTTGAAACTCTGAGGAAAAGATATGGTTTAAAAAGTGAGGATGTTGCTGCCGTGGGCGATGACCTACAGGACCTGCCAGCTATGGAGAGGGCCGGCCTGGCGGTGGCCGTGGCTAATGCCCGACCTGAGGTGAAGGGGGTGGCTCACTACATCACCAAGGCCCGAGGGGGAGAGGGGGCAATCAGGGAGTTGGTGGAACTCATCCTGGAGGCAAAACGATGAGCATCCAGCGGGCCAAGGAGGTGATTAGACGGGAGGCAGAGGCCATTGAGAGGCTCTCCAACGGGGTTAACAAGAGCTTCGAAAGAGCCGTCGAGCTCATTATGGGGTGTAAGGGAAGGGTGATCGTCACCGGCATGGGCAAATCGGGCATAGTGGCCCAGAAGCTCGCCTCCACCCTGGCCTCCACTGGGACAGCGGCCTTCTTTCTCCACGCCGCCGAAGGGGCCCATGGGGATTTGGGGTTGGTGCAAAGGGACGATGTGGTGGTGATGATCTCCAAGAGTGGGGATACGGATGAGCTCCTCAGGCTCCTTCCCCTTTTCCGCAGGTTGGGGGTGCCCATCATCTCCCTCTCCGGCAATCCCAGTTCCCTCTTGGCCAAAAAGAGCGATCTCACCTTGGACTGCAGTGTGGAGAGCGAAGCTGGCTCCAACGATCTCGTCCCCACGACCAGCACCACTGCTGCTATGGTGATGGGGGATGCTTTGGCCATCGCCATCTTAGAGAGGAGGGGTTTTGGTCCTCAGGACCTGGCCTACTTCCATCCCGGAGGAAGTATCGGCCGCCGCCTGCTGCTCACGGTGGAGGACCTGATGCTGCAAGGGGAAGAGGTCCCCATTGTTGCTGAGGATACCCCGATGATGGAGACCATCTTGGTTTTGACCGGCAACCGCGGGGTAACTACGGTAGTGGATGCTAAAGGGAAGCTCTGCGGTATATTCGTCTATGGGGATTTGGGCAGGCTTTTGGAGAGGAGGAAGGACATCTTTAGCCTGAAGGTGAGGGATGTGATGATCACCGATCCCAAGACTATTGGTAAGGAGAAATTGGCCGCTGAGGCCTTAAGGCTGATGGAGAAACACGGGATAACCTCTCTGGTGGTCGTCGATGGGGGAAGGAGGCCCATTGGGATAATCCATCTCCATGACATCTTGAGATCAGGCGTTTTCTGAACCTCAAAAGTTGGTGGGGAACAGGGCTCAGAAGGAGAAGAGCTTAATGAATAGCAGGGTTGGATATTGGTGGTTTGGTTAGAGCAGAGGAGCCACTTGAAAGCGAGGGGAAATGTGTGGGAAACCTTTTTTGATCCCTATTGTTGGCGAGGTCAATGGTTCTTTTCATTTTTAATTCTACATTCTTAGCTAATCTGACTACTGAACACTAATCTCTGTGAACCGTTACTCTAAGCTACTAACCAAGAGGGCCAAGAACTGGACAATCTATTGGCTGGTCAAGCTCCTCATTCGCTTTCTGAGTGCCACCTCTCGGCAATTTTCCCTGTGGTTTTGTGGTCTATTGGGGGGGATGGCCTACTTTATCTTGGGGAAGCAGCGCAGGAAGACGCTGCTGGGGCTCCGCTTGATGGGTGGAATTAAGCCAAAAGAGCTGAAGAGGATAGCCAGGGGGGTCTTCTATAATTTAGGACGCAATGCCGCTGATACCTTCCGAATGGTCGGCCCCGGAGATTTTGGGCGGGGTTTGATAAAGGTTAAAGGATGGGAGAAATTTCAAGAAACATATAGCTGGGGAAGGGGGTTGGTGGGGCTTACCGCACATCTGGGCAACTGGGAGCTTATTGGGGCCTGGCTCTCCTGGAAGGGCTATCCACTTACCGTGGTGGGAAGGGAGTTGTATGATCCCCGGTTGGATAAGTTGCTGGTGGGGTATAGGAAGGGGGTTGGCGAGCGAAATGTCTCCATCTCTCAGGGAGCCAAGCCACTTCTGCTTGCCCTGAAGAGGGGGGAGATGATTGGACTGTTAGCCGATAGGGGAGGGAAGGGGGTGGGGAGGATGGCCTTTCCCCTGTTTGGCAAGTTAGCTTTTATCCCTATGGGTCCCTTTCTCTTGGCGCAGAGGGCCGGTTCCCCCCTCCTCCCGCTCTTCATCCATCTGACGGACGATGGCCACCATCTGTTAGAGGTGGGGGAACCAATTGATCCGCAGGGAGACTTGAAGGCCATAGTGGGGAGGTGGGTTGAGATTTTGGAGGGATTTGTGCGTCGTTACCCCACCCATTTGGCCTGGATGGGGGTGAACTGGGTGGAGGGATGAGGGGGGTGGTCCTTTGGATGATTGTTCTCCTTCTCTGGGGATGTGGGAAGGAGAAGCCGCCCCCGAGAAAGGGTTCTTCCCCCGGGCCGGATCAGGTGCTGGTTGGGTCAAGCATTATCTTTACCTCAGAGGGGAAGAGGACGGCAGTTGTCTATGCAGACCGCATCTCCAAATATCTTAAGGAGGAGAAGGAAATCCTGCAGGGGGTAAAAGCTCAATTCTACGATGAGGAGGGGAAGATCTCCTCCACCCTTACTTCGCAGGAGGGAACGGTCTGGGGGGGGAGAATGGAAGCCAAGGGGAAGGTTGTGGTGGTCACCTCTGAGGGGGTGAGGTTGGAAACCACCTTGTTGAGGTGGGTGGCGCGGGCCAATCGGGTTTATACCGATTCCCTGGTTAAAATAAGCCGAGGGGGAGATGTAGTCACTGGGTTAGGGATGGAGGCAGACCCTGAGTTGAAGCAGATAAGGATAAAGGCGAAGATCAAGGGGAGGATAGAGGGCCTGCACATAGATGAGGGGCGATGAGCCGCTGGTTGAGGGTTGAGGGCTTGGTTAAGGTCTATCGGAAGCGCAGGGTTGTTGACCAGGTATCAATTGAGATGGAGAGGGAGGAGGTGGTGGGGCTTTTAGGCCCCAACGGGGCTGGCAAGACCACTACATTTTATATGATCGTGGGTCTAATTAGACCCGATGAGGGGAAGGTCTTCTTAGATGAGGAGGAGATCACCTCCTTGCCTATGTATAAGAGGGCGCGGCTGGGGATAGGTTATCTCCCCCAAGAGCCGTCCATCTTTCGTAAGCTCACCGTGGAGGAGAACATCTTGGCTATCTTGGAGACATTGAGGATCTCCTCCCAGGAAAGAAAGAGGAGATTAGCCTCTCTCTTGGAGGAGCTAGGCCTCACCCCCTTAGCCAAGTCCAAGGCCTATAACCTCTCCGGGGGGGAACGGAGGAGGGTAGAGGTAACCAGGGCCCTGGTTACTGACCCCAAGTTTATCCTCTTGGACGAACCATTCTTAGGGGTTGATCCCATTGCTGTAGAGGATATACAAGGGATAATCTCTCGGCTCAAGGGAAGGGGGATAGGGGTACTCATTACCGATCATAATGTGAGGGAGACCCTACAAATAACCGATCGGGCCTATATTATGTCTGAAGGAAAGATTCTTAAGTCGGGAACAGCTCAAAGTTTAGCCCAGGATGCTGAGGCCAAGAGGGTATACCTGGGTGAGAAGTTTAAATTGGAATAGAAAGGGGGAGGGATGAAGGTTGGTTTAGAATCGTCAATGCTTTTGAAACTTACCCCCCAGTTCATCCAAGCCTTGAAGCTTTTACAATACTCCACCCTCAGGTTAGAACAGGTGCTGCGGCAGGAACTGGTTGCCAACCCCCTCTTAGAGGAGGTGGAAGAAGAGGAGGAGGAACCCTCTCCTGAGGAAGCCAAAGAGGAGGAACCTGAGGAGGAACTTGAACTCAGCGAGGATGAAGTGGATTGGGAGAAGTTCCTGGAGGAGGGTTTTGACTTCAGTGGCCCCCAGGAGCTTAGCGCTTCGGAAGAGGAGGTGCAGGCTAAGGTCCCTGTCTACAAGGAGACCCTTTATGGTCATCTCCTGGGCCAGCTTAGGTTAAAGGATCTCAGCCAGGAGGAGTTTGAGATCGGCGAGTTCATTATTGGGAATATTGATGGTGATGGGTACCTCTCCTATCCCATAGAGGGTATTGCGGCCATCCTGAATAGGCCCCTGGAAAAATGCCAGAAGCTCCTCTCCATTATTCAGACCTTTGATCCCATTGGGGTGGGAGCCAGAGACCTGAGGGAGTGTCTCCTCATCCAAGTGAGGGAATTGGGTATGGAGGATGAGCTGGTGAAGCAGATAATAGAGGATTACCTGCATCTTTTGGATCGGAAGACCCCCACCCAATTGGCAAAGAAGTTGCAGGTGACTCCAGAAGAGGTGCAGGTTGCCTTGGAGAAGATCTCCCGGCTCTCCCCTAAACCAGCCTTAGCCGGGTTTGCTGCCCCAGCAGCCACGGTCTATCCAGATATCATAGTAAAGAAAGTGGGTGACGATTACGAGGTAATCCTCAATGATGGGAATCTTCCCAAGCTGCGGGTGAACCGTAAATATAGGGAACTTTTGCAGAAGTCAGGCCAGACCTCAAAGGAAACCCAAAAATATGTTCAGGATAAGTTAAATGCCGCCCGCTGGTTGGTGAATGCCCTCCAGCAGAGGAGAAGCACTATGCTCAATGTGGCCAAGAGTATTTTGAGTAGGCAGCGAGAATTCTTAGAGAAAGGGGTCTCTGCCCTGAAACCGCTCATTATGAGCGAAGTAGCCCAGGAGGTAGGTGTGCATCTTTCCACGGTAAGCCGGGTGGTCAATGACAAGTGGGTGCAAACTCCGCAGGGGATGTTTGAGTTAAGGTCTTTCTTTGGGCGAAAGGTAGAGGGGACTAAGGAGGGAGTCTCTACCCAGAGCCTGTTGGAGCTGATCAAGAAGATGGTGGAGGAGGAGGATCCCGCTCATCCCCTCAACGACAATGCTATCGCCACAGAGTTGGGGGGAAAGGGGATAAATTTAGCCCGGCGCACAGTGGCCAAGTACAGGGAGCAGTTGAAGATCCTTCCGGCCAGGTTCAGGATGAAGGCCGGTGGATGAGGGCTTCAGGTTCCCCGGGGTTTTTTCGTATCTCTTGACAGACCGTCCATTTTCGTAAAAGGAAATATTGAAATAAAAAGGAGGGTGAGATGGACATCAAGATCACTGCCCGACGCTTTGAGCTGACCGATGCCTTGAGGGACTATGCACAGAAGGGGGTTTATACCCTGAAGAAGTATTTCGATCACCTGATAAGGGGCCATATGATCCTTTCCGTAGAGAAGCATCGGCAAATTGCCGAGTTGGTGATCCATGTGTGGGGGACCGATTTGGCCAGCAGAGGAGAGTCTGAGGATATGTACTTGGCGATAGATGGTGTAGTGGAGAAGATGGAGAGACAGATTAAGAGGTATAAGGATAAGCTGCGCAACCATAAATCAAACCCTAAGATGGAGGAAAGACCTGCCCCGGAGGAGTAAATGGAGGACTTCACCGTAGAGGACCTCTACAAGAGGAGGAAACTCTTAGGTCTCTACCTCCTCAACGGTCCAATAGGTCTGAAGAGGAAGTTGGTCTCCAGTGGTATCCACCGTCCGGGGTTGGCTTTGGCTGGATTTACGGAGAGGTTTCCCCAGAACAGGGTGCAGGTCCTGGGAGAGACGGAGTTAATTTACCTCAGACGCAAACCGCCAGAGGAGACAAAAGCCGTTTTGGAGAGGATGTTTGCCACAGATCTTCCCTGCCTTGTCCTCACCAAGGGGTTTGAGCCTCCTCCGGTTCTGCTGGAGGTGGCCAACAAACACAAGATCCCCATTTTAGGGACCAGCCTCTCTACTGCTGAGTTTGTGCAGAAGGTCACCTTCTGGCTTGACCACCTTTTTGCCCCTCATACCACCATCCATGGGACGCTGGTGGATGTCTATGGGGTGGGCATTCTCTATACAGGTAAGAGCGGGATAGGCAAGAGTGAGTGCGCCCTGGATCTGGTGGAGAGGGGGCATCGTTTAGTGGCCGATGATGTGATAAAGATAGCCAAAATCGCCCCCGGCGTAGTAGTAGGAAGGGGGGGGAAGCTTTTAGGCCATCGGATGGAGATAAGGGGGGTAGGGATAATCGACATCGAGAAATTGTTTGGCATCAGGGCTATAAGGGCACAGAAGAGGATTGAGGTGGAGGCGCGGCTTGTTTACTGGAACGAGGAGGAGGGGGAGTATGAGAGGTTGGGTTTGGAGGAGAACTATACCACCATATTGGGGGTGAGGATCCCCCTGGTGACCATACCCATATCCCCTGGTAAGAACATAACGGTTATATCTGAGGTGGTGGCGATGAACCACATTCTGAGGATGTATGGCCACGATTCGGCTATGCTTTTTAGGCAGAGGCTGACTGAGGAGATCGAGCGGCAGAGTGAGGTGGGAGGATACCGGGAGAGCGATTTAGAATGAGAAATGACTTGACAAGGGTGGGGAATAGGTGTAATTTAAGGCAGTCCTCTTTTCCTGGGCAAAGCAGGGATAAAGGGGACATATCTTTAAAGGGGGTGGCCATCTCAAATTTCAACGGAGAATTGGTTAAGCGGTCAGCCCCCCCGCTCTGCCCAGGGTTTTGCCCTTCCCCCTCTAATGGTTACCCCCATTCAAAAGAAGAGGGAAGGCTACACGAAGCCATGGAAAACTTTATGAATAGATTGGATCAAATATGAAGATACTTTTGCTTTATCCAAAATATCCTGATACCTTCTGGAGCTTTAAACATGCCCTCCAGTTTATCTCCAAGAGGGCCTCATTTCCTCCCTTGGGACTCTTGACAGTTGCTGCTTTGCTTCCCGCGGAGTGGGAGAAGAGGTTGATAGATATGAATATTGCTGCCTTAAGCGATAACGACCTAAAATGGGCGGATTATGTCTTTATCAGCGCTATGTCTGTGCAGAAGGAGTCGGTAAGAAGGATTATTACCAGGTGTCAAAACTTGGGGGTGAAAACGGTCGCTGGGGGGCCTCTCTTTACCACTGGATGGGAAGAGTTTAGGGGGGATATTGACCACTTTGTGCTCAACGAGGCCGAGATCACCCTCCCCCCATTTTTAGAGGATCTGAAAAACGGCAAGCCGAAAAAGCTTTATACAACCAAGGAGTTCCCCGATATAGAAAAGACCCCTACCCCCCTTTGGGAGCTGGTAGATATGAAGAAGTATGCCTCTATGAACATCCAGTATTCAAGGGGTTGCCCCTTCAACTGCGAATTTTGTGATATTATCATCTTAAATGGACACAAAGTAAGGACTAAGGGGGGAAATCAGATCTTGGGTGAACTGAATGCTCTATACGAACAAGGATGGAGAGAAGGGGTATTTTTCGTTGATGACAATTTTATCGGCAACAAAAGGATGTTAAAGAGAGAGATCCTGCCCGCTCTAATAGACTGGATGGAAGAGAGAAACCATCCCTTCTTTTTTAACACAGAAGCATCAATAGATCTCTCCGATGACGAGGAGCTTATGATGTTAATGGTGAAAGCCGGATTCAACACGGTGTTTGTGGGGATAGAGACACCAGAAGAAGAAAGCCTGATCGAATGCGGCAAATTTCAGAACAAAAATCGAAACATGGTAGCCGATGTAAAAAAAATGCAAAACTACGGTTTAGAGGTACAGGGAGGGTTCATCGTCGGCTTCGACCACGATTCCCCCTCCATATTCCAACGGCAGATTGACTTCATTCAGAAAAGTGGGATTGTTACGGCAATGGTTGGTCTGCTCAATGCTCCCCGAGAAACAAGGCTTTACCAGAGACTGAAAAAGGAAGGCCGCCTATTGCAGGACATCTCTGGCGACAATATGGACTATTCACTCAATTTTGTCCCCAAGATGAACCGTGAACTGCTCATCGATGGATACAAAAGTGTTTTGAATACGATCTACTCCCACAAGGGGTATTACGAAAGGATCAAAACCTTTTTGTGGGAGTTTAAGCCTTCCTCGGGGAAGGGTTTTAAATTCCAATTTTCCCACCTCAAAGCATTTTTTAGATCAATCTGGGTTCTGGGCTTGGATGGGGAAGGGAGGGAATACTACTGGAAGCTTCTCACCTGGTGTCTTCTGAAGCGGCCGCGGCTTTTCCCCTTGGCTATTACTTACTCCATCTACGGGTTCCATTTCCGTCGGGTAATTACCAGCTCCCCACGATTCTCCTAAAAAAAGGCTCCCCCGAGAGCAGAAGGGGGATCCAAAAGGAGGGAGAATGTTCAAGAAGATATTGATGGCCACTGACGGTTCAGCATATATCTTAAAGGGGGCCCGGATGGCCGCTGAGTTGGCCCAGATGTGGAAAGCTCGGGTTCTCCTGGTGACCGTAGCCAACCTTCCAGCAATGTATCAGGTGGATCTCAAGCCCGACTTTATAAATATCCTCTTAGATGATAGCAAAAGGGCCCTCTTAGATACGAAGAGGATATTTGCGGAGAAGGGGGTAAAATGCGAAAGGAAGCTGATTAGAGACGGGAAACCGTCGGAGGTGATCTGTGGTTTGGCGGCAGATGAGGGTTGCGACCTCATAGTGCTGGTCACCTTAGGGTTGCATAGCCCTGACCGCTATGCTCTGGGGAGCCAAACCTACCAGATAATCCACGAGGCCCCCTGTTCAGTTTGGGTCGTCAAATAGAGACCATCTTTTTAAACTCCTTCTCATCTATGGTGTAAACCCCCAGCTTGCGGGCATCCAGTAACTTGGAGCCTGGGTTCTCCCCCGCCACGACAAAATCCGTCTTCCGGGAGACGCTGGAGGAGATCTTCCCCCCCAAGCCCTCGATTCTCTCCTTGGCCTGAGATCTGGTCATAGAGCTGAGGCCACCGGTGAGCACAAAGGTCTTCCCCTGCAATGGAGTAAAGGCAGCCCTTCTCTCTTCCCCCAATACAACCCCTCCCTTTTTTAACTTATCCAACACCTGCAGGTTCTTGGGATCCTGAAAAAAGGCATAGATGCTTTCCGCTACCACTGGCCCTACCTCCTTCACCTGCTCCAACCTCTCCCGTGAAGCCTGGCGGAGGTTGTCCATGCTGCCAAATTCCCGGGCCAAGACTAAGGCCAGGTGTTCCCCTACATTTCTTATCCCTAAGGAGTAGATGAATTTGGAGAGGGGGGGAGTCCTGCTCCCGGCAATGGAGTCTAAAATGTTCTGGGCCAATTTGTCGCCCATCCTCTCTAACTTTAACATATCTTCCTTGGTGAGGAAGTAGAGGTCGGCAGGATCGGAGATGAGGTCTTTGTCCACTAGCTGTTCTATAAGCTTATAGCCCAATCCATCGATGTTCATCCCCCCCTTGGAGGCAAAGTGGGATATATTTTCCTTTAGTTGAGCTGGGCAGGAGATCCCCGTGCATCTGGTGACCGCCTCACCCTCCAACCTCACGGTGGTTGCCCCACAGACCGGACAGTGGTCCGGCATCACAAATAGCCTCTCCTTGCCCGTGCGCTTAGATTTTACCACCGCTACCACCTCGGGGATGACATCCCCCGCCCTCTGCACAACCACCGTATCCCCGATCCTCACATCTTTTTTCTTCAGTTCATCCTCGTTGTGTAGGGTGGCCCGGCTCACCGTTGCCCCTCCTACCTCCACGGGTTCTAAGAGGGCCACTGGGGTAAGGGCACCAGTCCGCCCCACATTGACCACTATATTCCTCACTACGGTGGTCTCTTGCTGAGCAGGAAACTTCCAGGCAACTGCCCAGCGGGGGCTGCGTTGCAGCTCACCCAATTTCCTTTGCAGGGAGAAGTCGTTGACCTTGATGACAATGCCATCCATATCGTAGTCCAGCTTCTCCCGCAACTTCAGCATTTGATGATAATATTGGATTACTTCTGAGGTGGTCCTGAGCAGCTTGGTGTGTTCGTTTACCTTGAACCCCAACTTTTTGAGATACTCCATCACCTGATAATGGGTCTCCCAGGTCTTCCCCTCTACCAATCCAATGCCGTAGGCGAACATATTCAAAGGTCGGGATGCGGTTACCCTGGAGTCGAGCTGTCTGACCGAACCGGCAGCGGCGTTCCGGGGGTTGGCGAATACGGGTTTTCCCTCCTTTTCCCTTTTGCGGTTCAGCTCGGCGAAATCCGAACGGTTCATAATTAATTCACCCCTTACCTCAATTAAGGAGGGTATATCCTCGGAGAGAAGCCGCAGGGGGATGGACCTAATCGTCTTCAGGTTAAGGGTAACATCCTCCCCTACAAATCCATCGCCGCGGGTGGCTCCCTGGACGAAACTTCCCTCACGATAGATAAGCTCCACGGCTAAACCATCAAACTTGGGCTCCACCACATATGCGATCTCCTCATCGCCTACCTCTCCGAACTCCTTAGCCCGGCGATGAAAATCGGAAAAATCCTCCTCCGTAAGCGCCTTACCTAAACTAAGCATATGAAGGCTATGTTTTATCGTGCCAAACTTTTCCAGGGGGGGGGCACCTACCCTCTGGGTAGGGGAGTCCGGGGCAACCAATTGGGGGAACTTTCTCTCCAATTCCACCAATTGATCAAAGAGCCTATCGTATGCGGCGTCGGAGATCTCCGAGCTGTCCAAGACATAGTAACGATAGTTGTGGTAGTTTATGGCTTTCCTCAGCTCTCCGATCTTTTCCTGAGCCTCTCTCCGGTTCATTACACTCTCTTCCATGAAATTAGCCTGGATTATGCATTAAACACCGCACTTTAGTGTGGGTTAAGGGTTTTTATAGAGTGCGTCAACTCCTGTTGACGCAAGCTGTGACAGGAGTCACAGCACTCTAAACGGGCTAAAGCCCTTGTCACCCCGGTTACCCGTCCCGACACGGAACGGAACGGGTCAGGAGGGGTAGAATGAGATTGCTTCGTCGCCTTGTTCCTCGCAATAACGTATCCATTTGCCCGTCATTGCGAGGCTTGCCCTGAGCAAAAGCGAAGTGGCAAGCCGAAGCAATCTTCAGCTTCTGCTGCACTTCTGTGCCTGTCTACTATCTATGTCCGCTGAAGGATCTTGACCTCTGACGACCTTACGGGTATCGAGCTACAATACCTAATCTACAATGGTTCTTTGGTTGCGGCTTTGCCTCTCTGTGGTCTCCGCGACTCTGTGGCGGGTTATCCTTACGGCTTAGGGACCTTACTTCTCTTGGGGGAAGGAAGGTATCATCCTCCCCTTCTTCCCCTTGTCCCCCCGAGGAATTTCTGTCTTAGCTTTTTATCCCGGAGGTGAGCATCATGCCTCATCCTCTCCTGGCGGTAATCCCTGAACTTCTCCTTCCTCATCGACTCCCTAAGCTCTTCCTTCTCCTTAAACCCCAATTTCTTCTCTTCAGAGGGGATGTGTCCCTTCTCCTCCTTTTGCTCCTTTCCCTCTTTCTTATCAGGCATAGCTCCTCCCTGTTTAAAAGGTTAAAGCATACATCCTCCTGCTATTTTGGGGCAACCGGCGCAGGGTTGCAGAAAAGGGTTAACCCAGTGCCTTTGTCCTGAAACCTCAAGGACGGTATCTCCCCAAAAGTCCCCCCAATCGATAGTATCCTCCCTGATGCAAGAGTAAGGGGTTTTTCTCCTTGTCCACCTCGATGCGCAGAACTTGGCCTATAAATAAGGTATGGTCACCAATGGTGTAACTATTCACAGACTTGCACTCCATAGTGGCAAAACAACCAGCGATGAGAGGGGCTCTGATCTTATGGGGAGGTTGCACGGCAAAGAATCCCGCGGAGAATTTGTCCTCATTCCCCCCACTTACGGTCCCCACATATTGGGAGAGTTCCACCTGGTCGGTAGAAAGTATATTGAGGCCAAACTCCTTGCTTTTCTCCAGGAAGTAATGGGTATAGCGCAGGGGAGAGACAGTCACCCCCACCAATGGTGGATGGGAGGAGAGGGGGGTCACCCAGACGGCGGTCATCAGATTTCTCTCCCTCTTCCACTCCACACTGACTACACAGACCGTCTGCCCAAAATACCGGCTGAAATGTTCAATCATATCTACCTAATATTACCAATTTTATCCCTCTCAGTCAAATACTTTTTCAATACTGGGTTTAGTGGTCAGCCAATTAGCAACGGTGATGGATTTCCCCTGATCCTGGAGATTGGTTGCGGACAACCACGGCAACATAGTTGATAAGAAAGCCCCCGATGTTGATAATTCAGGGCGATAATTCTGGTGGTATGAAATAACGCAGAAAAGGGGTTGAATTGGGCAAGTGATTGGGAAAGGGTTTTTTTGTTAAAGGGAACTGCATGTTTCCTGGGAAACCCTGGTGAGAGGTGGGCAAAAATCAGATCATTAGCTTCTTCAACCTCTTTGCCCCTGAGCGGCTGAGGGTTAATTCCTCTCCATCTTTGAGATAGACCTTATATTTCCCGTTTGCCCAATTGACGATCTTCTGCACGGCATCGAGGTTGACGATGGAGGAACGATGGATGCGGACAAATCGATTGGGGTCCAAGCGGGATTCTAAATGGCTCAGGGACTGTTGGACCAGATAGCTCTCCTCACTGGTGTGAATGTTGACATAATCGCCCATGGCCTCTATCCACTGGATCTCATCGAGGTTGAGGATAATGATTTTGCCTGACTGCTTGATGAGTAGCTTCCCCTGGTATTCCCTTTCCTGACGGAGATAGCGGAGGAGTTGATCGATCCTTCCCCCTTCTGTCGCGCGGAGTTGCAGCCCCCTTTTCGCCCTCTCCAAGGCCATATCGAACCTCTTTTGGTCGAAGGGCTTGAGCAGATAGTCAATGGCGTTGACCTCAAATGCCTTTAAGGCATACTGATCATAGGCGGTGGAGAAGATCACTAAGGGGACCTCCTCTAACATCCCTAAGAGTTCAAACCCATCGACCTCCGGGAGCTGGATGTCTAAGAAGAGCAGATCTGGATGGTGTTCCTCGATGGTCTCCAGTGCCTCATAGGCATTCTCACATTCTGCTTTAACCTCCACCTCTGGATGGCTGCCCAGATACTCCCTGATGATCTTCCGACCCAACTCCTCGTCATCGATGATAATTGCGGTGATCCTTTTCATTTAAACCTCCCACTTCAAGGGAAGGGAAAGGGAAACCTCAAACCATCGGGGATCTGAACGGTCAATCTGAAGCTCGTAATTCCCCTCGTAGAGCCGCTCAAGTCTCTGGTGGATGTTGCTCAAACCGGTGCCACCTTGGTTCGGGCTTCCTTCCCCCATACCCACCTCCCCTGGGAGGGTATTGCCCACAGAACAGGTGATTCTATCCCCTGATACCTCCATCCTTAACCTTATCCTCCCCCCCTTGCGGCTATTGACAATACCATGTTTTACCGCGTTTTCCACAAGGGGCTGAAGCAGCATAGCCGGAAATGGCTGGGCTAAAAGCTTTTGGCCGACCTCTTCCTCATAGGCCAGCCTCTCGCCGAAGCGGATCCGCTCGATCTCCAAATAGGTGTGAACAAAATCGAGCTCCTCTCTCAATGGAACCATCAGCTTCTTATGGCTCTCTAAGGCCATCCTCAGGAGTTCCGAAAGCCTGGCAATCATCCTCCGGGCTAACTGGGGATCCTTAGTCACCAGGGCATTGATCGAGTTTAATGAGTTGAAGAGGAAATGGGGATTTACTTGAAGTTTCAGGGCTTTCAGTTCAGCATCCCGGGTTAAGAGCTTCAGTTCGGCCTCCCTCAGCTCCTCCTCACGGTAATGTTTGTAGTAGATGATGGTATAGAATATGCCGGCGAGGAGAAGATAGGTTATCATGCCAAATAGAAACTGCCACCCTATTATCTTTTCTATTTCGACAAATTTAAATATTTCTTTCCCTGATTGCAAATACCATAGCCCATAGGTCAAAAATAACCAGAGCGTCGAACAAACTATGGCCAGTATGAAGTGAATGAACACAAAGATGGGAACCGGCAAGCGACCGTATGGGATTTGGCGGCAAACAAACCAGATACCGATACTGAGCAAGGCGAATATGTAGTAGTTCTCGGCTGAGACGAATAAGGCAACAAACCAGGGCACCCCCACCTGAAATTTAAAAACAACAGAATAGAAGCCCACCCACAGGGTCCAGAGGAGAAAACCATAGAGGATGAACTTTCCCCTCCCAATAGTTATCTTCTTCTTTTCTCCTGCAGAGTTCATAGGTTCATACCACCAAAATATGCAACCACATCTATTTCTTTTCCTTGGAGGCTTTCTTTTCTAACTCCTTCATCAGGTAGAACTTAACCCAACCATAATGAAGGTTAATCTGTAACGCTTTCTGGAAATTCTCCCTGGCCAGATCAAAGTTGCCCTTGTCCATCTGAATTAACCCCAAGTAGGCATAGGTCTCCTCATAACCCCACGAGGGGTAGATCTCCCCTTTTGGCTGATAGGTGATAAAATATTCGGCGGCCTGGTGGAGGTATTTCAAGGCCTTCTCCTTCCCGCCGCCGAAGAGCTTCGGGGTATAGTAGGCCGATTCCCCGGCTATCAGGTGGGAACGGGGGTTCTGGGGGGCGAGTTCGAAGGCCTTTTTCTGTGCCCCCCCTGATTTGGGCCCTAAGATCATCCCCAGCAGAGGTTTGATCCCTATCTTGTTCCCATACAAGGAGGATAGGAGGCTGTAGGGCTCGGCAAAATCGCCCTTCAGCTCAATTGACTTCTTGAGATGTTTAATGCCATCATTAACCCACTCCAGGGCCCTATCTTTATCCTCCTTGCTGAAGTAGTAGGTCACAATCCGCATATCGGCGTAGCCGATGTAATAATGGGCAAGCCAAAGATAGGTGGGGTCGTTCAATAGTCGTTCAAAGAAACCCCGTGCGGCTATCATCTTTTGCAAATCCCAGCCATCAACCGCAGACTGGATCTGCTCCTTGCCCTGGATGATTAGTGAGTCGACGTGACTCTGAGCATGGGCCAATGAGCTAATGACAAGAATCATCCCAACAACAAAGAGAAGTTTCTTCATTATAACCTCCTGACTAAGGGTTAAATTGGGTGCTCGTTTCAATCGTTTAAACCTTTCACTTTCTCTCAAATCCCTTTGTACTAAAAACTTGTCAGATCTTGTTTTTTGGGCAGAGTTTGCGGTGCAAAATTTCTACCCCACTTTAGTGCGGGTCCCCTTACGGCCCCAAAAACCCGTTGGAAAACATTATAAGAGTAAGTCTTTAGGCCGGATTATTCATTAACTGGCAACTAATTGCTATAACCGCTTTATTCTTTATGGTTTATGTGTTTACACCGTACGACAAGAAACCCTTAGCGATTCGAGATGTTATACTAATCTATGAATGAATAATTCGGGTTAGACCTGTTGCGGGGGTAGAAGACGAAAGAGAACCCACTGAGCTGGTAGATGCCCCCATCTGACGGCCAAAAGGCGGCGACAGAATCTGGGTTTTGCCACCTCAAAAACCCCTTCGAGTAACGAGCTACGATACCCAATCTACGGTAGTGGTTTTTTTCTCAGTGCGATCCGTGGCTCTTGCTCTGGTGCGGCTTTGCCACTTTAGGTTCGTCTGTGTTAGTCCGTGCTTATCCGCGGTGAGTCATTACCAGCGGTTAATCTCAAATACTCAGTGACACCCCAAGATAGACCGATCTCCCGAAGGAGCTCTTCACCGGCTCCCTCTGGCTGTAATCCGACGAGTAGCGATAGTCAAAGATGTTTACCCTTCTTAGAAGGTTGGATACGGAGAGATAGAGAACGGTAAAGTTGCCCTCGAAGAGGCTACAAAGGTAGCTTAAGCTCATATCCAACCTCTGATAGTCGGGGACCCTCTTAGTATTGTATTGGCCGGGGGCTGGGGTATAGGGTTTGCCCGTGGCAAAGCGATAAGTTGCCCCCAAGTTCAAGTGTGAGGTGAGATCATGTTTTGCCACCAGGGTCAGGTTGTGGGGGATATCGAAATAAGGAGGCCGCAGATCGGGGAAATCCCTCCACCTCCGCCTGGATTTAAGGTAGCTGTAAGACAACCAGCCGGATGCCGACTTAAAGGATCGTTTCACAAATAGATCAATCCCTTTGGCATAGCCGTAGCCATCGTTGGTATAATTATAGGTTGAATCCACTAAAATCAATTTTCTGTATTTCTTAGAGTAGGTTTCAATCCTAAGGATTTGGGTCCCCTGTTGATACTCGTATCCTAAGATCCTGTGGGTGGCTTCCATCGCTGTCAGATTCGGATTACCGATGTTGGGGTCATAGTATTGTGGGTTGGAATACTGATGGTAGACCCCCCAGGCAGCGGTCAACCCGGAATGGGCTCCCAAGGGGAACATCAGGGAGAGACGTGGGTCGAGGGTAAACTCCGCGGAGTTCGATTCATATTCCCCGCGCAGCCCAGGGATGAACCTCCCCAAGAAGCTATAGATTTCACCCTCGATGAAGCCACTGGTCAGCCCGGAGTGGTAGTGGGTATCGACTATATCTATGGGGGCATTGGGGTTTAGGTCCTCCTCCTCCTGGGGGATGGTCCCCGCCTGGAGAACCTTCCGGGAGAAGTGGGATATACCCCCGCGTAGGATAAGGTCACTGCCCGCCTCCCAATCCCCCGAGAGCTTAAGCTGGCTCAGCCTATCCTGGCAATTTAGGTTTAACCTGTTTAGTTGCGATTCCTGTTTAAAATTGGTGAAGGCGAGGTTGCCCTGGACCAAGAGCTTATGGACAAAAAGGTTACTGAATTTCAGATTATAGAGGTAATTGAGGCTTTTCCCTTTGTAAAATCCGCCGTATTGGGGGTCTTTCACCTTCACCCCGATCTTATCCATCTCGTGAAAGAGGAAGAGCTTAAGGTAGCCACTGGGGGAATACCGATACATAAGGTTGAAGTTCAGGTCATGGGCGTAAGGATATTGGGAGAACCTCCCCTGGGAGTTGTTCAGCTTGAACATGGCCTTGGTGTCACTGATATTTCCGGAGGAGGAAAACCCTAACTTCCCGGGGATCAGGGGGAGTCTGATCTCACCTGACTCGGCAGCCAGGCCCAATCCCAAGGTGCCTCCCCCCTTTGTTGGCAGATCCCTGCTCTCCATAGCCAATACTCCGGAGACGGCATTCCCGTAGCGCGCGGAGAATCCTCCACTGGAGAAGTAAGTTCCCTTAAGCAGGAAGGGGCTGATGGTGCCGAAGAATCCACCGGTGGGGGATTCGTATTTGTAGGGATGGGAGAGGACGGCCCCATCTAAAAGCATCACCGTCTCGCTAACATCTCCACCCCGGACGAACAACCCGGCTCCCTCCTCCACCTGAGCTACACCGGGAAAGGTCTTTATCGCCCAAAGGACATCCGCTGCTGCCCCGGGGGTGGTTACCACATCCAGGCTGGAGAGGGTTACCCCCTCTTTGTCTGCACTGGTAAAGCTGCTGGCGGTGATGGTTATCAGTCTCCCCTTGATTATCTCGGTCTTCAATCTGATCTCCAGCCTGATCGTCTCCCCTGGCCTGAGGGTTATCTCCCTCTCATAGGTTTTGTAGCCGATATAGGAGCAGATCAAGGTGATTCTACCCTGCGCGGTAGTAGAGAAGGAGAAGTTCCCCTGCTCATCGCTCATTGCCCCCTCTATCCGTCCCTTCAAGAAGATGTTGGCATAGGGGAGGGGTTTCCCTTCCTCGTTTCTCACCCAGCCCTTGAGCCAGCAGGCCGTCTTCCCTGCAGCCCGCGCGTTTTGCGCCACGCCTATGAGCAAAAGAGGTATGAATAAAATTGCTATCTTAATTCGCATAAAGGTTTCCCCTCTCATTGTCTGTTACAGTTTACAGCAGTTAACTCTGATGAGAGTGTTAAGACCGGAAATGTTTCCTATGGTTTTAATGGCAACGGATTCCCTTGGATCTTGAAGCAACTTAAACTGCCACAAATATAACGAGATTACCTGGGGAAGCAATGATTTTTCGGTGACTTGCATTATCCTCCTGTAAAGCGACAAAAGGGCGGGGTGAAGTTAGGCAAATCGAGGCTAACAAATGAGAATCTTCCTTCAGATCCCCTATCTGAATATGATCCAAATCCGCGGGCCCCCACAGAAGGCTGGTGCCATGTCTGGCCTTAGGGCCGCAACTCATCGGAATCCCCCCAGCACAGAGCCCCATCCTCAGATCCTCCTTTCTGAGACTCCCTTCCGGCTAGCCAGGGGGATTATAATTGGGGTCTGGATGCCTTTCCCCAATTGGTTTACGAATGAACAGAAACCATTTTGCAAAAAATTAAATTTTTTCCTTGACTTTTGGGAAAGGCCCAATTATGTTTGACTAACCATTCAGTTTTAGACTAAACGGTCGGTAAAATGCATAAATCATTATCTAGAAGAGAAAGGGTTAAACTGGCCAACAGGGAGGCCATTCTCTCTGCTGCTGAAGAGATCTTTGCCGAGAAGGGCTTCTATGCGGCCACCGTGGACGAGATAGCCGAGAGGGCGGAGTTCAGCAAAGGTGCTCTTTACACCTATTTCAAGAACAAGGAGGATATTTTCCTCTCCATTATGAGAGAGAAAGTGGGCAGTCTGGGGAAGAAGATAAAGGAGAGCATAAAGGTCGGCTTAAACCCTATCGAGAGCATAGAAAACTTGATCAAAGCTCACCTTGAGTTTTTTGAGAAGAACAAGGAGTTTTTTCAGATTATGACCTCGGAGAAAGGCAGGTTTGAGATGGGAATTAAAAATAAACTCAGAAAGGAACTGGTGAGGAGATTTCAGAGTTACTTGGAAGAGGTTGAAGGAGTGATGGAAGCCGCAGTTGACAATAAAGATCTGAAGTCTATTGGTCCAAATCATTTGGCCATAGCCTTAATCGGAATGGTGCACTCATTCACCGCCCAATGGATTTTGACCGGTGGAGAGAGCTCTTTAATGGAGTTGAGTCCAGTGATCGCCAGCCTCTTTTTCGAAGGAGCAAAAGGATAACCACTTTAGGAGATCAGATTTTCTTCTGGAGGAAGATATGAATAGTCCAAAACCGATTTCCCTATTTTTGATCCTCTTTCTTGCTCTTGTTGGGGTAAAATCCCTCTTTGCTGGGGGGAAACTGATTTTAACCTTAGAGGAGAGCATAAAGCTGGCTCTGGAGAGGAATAAAGGGGTCCTCCAGGCCGAGGAGGACATAAGAACGGCCCAGGCAAAGGTTAAACAGGCCAGATCTGGGTTCTTCCCTCAGCTCAGCGGCCAGGGTTCCTATACCCTCTTCGAGGGAATCCCCGAAATAGAGTTTCCTGTCGGCCAATTTATGTTTCCACCTTCAGGGGCTACAAGGAAAGTGGAGATGGATTTCACCAAGGACTACACCGCCAGCTTGAGCCTGACCCAACCGCTCTTTACCTGGGGTAGGATCTGGCAGGGTTACAAAACAGCGGAATTGAATCTAAAGGTTACCGAGAAGAGATATAGGCAATCAAAAGAGGAGGCCATCTACCAGGTGAAGAGGACATTTTATGGCGTCCTTTTAGCTGAGGAGTTCGTCAAGGTCACCGAGGAGGCGGAGGCACTGGCTAAGGAACACCTGAGGGTGACCAGAATCAGATACGATGCTGGAGAGGCCTCTGAATTTGATGTCCTCAGGGCCGAGGTCTCCTTGGCCAATCTCAAGCCTGGGGTTGTCAAGGCCCAAGATGGACTGAAATTGGCTCTTATGGGCTTGAAGAACACCTTGGGGATAGACTTAGCTACGGAGATGGAGGTTGAGGGGGAATTGAAGAGAACTACCTACAAACTCAGCTTAGAGGATTGTCTTGGGATAGCTCTGGAGACCAGATCCGAAATAGCGCAGCTTGAGTATCAAAAGAGGATGGGAGAGAGAATGGTCAAATTGGCCAGGGCCAACGACAACCCCAGCCTGGCCTTTGTGGGAAGCTACAGGGCGGAAAACAATAGCCTCTCCTTCGATTGGGGCAAATGGGACAAGAGCTATACGGGTATGCTGGTTTTGTCCCTACCCATCTTCGATGGTTTCCATACCAGAGCCAGGGTGCAAGAAGCAAAGGTGACCGTGGATAGGATAGAGTTGGCGGAGGAGGAGTTGCAGGAAGGGATTAAGCTCCAGGTGAGAGGGGCTTACTTAGCCTTAAGGGAGGCGGAGGATATAATCTCCTCCAGTGAAGAGAACCTCAGGCAGGCCCAAAGAAGTGTGGAGATCGCCCAGGAACAGTATAAGCAGGGGATGGTGACCAGTCTGGATGTGATGAGCGCGGAGTTGGCCTTGACTCAGGCCAAGACCAATCATTATCAGGCTTTGCACGATCTAATCTTGGCCATTGCCGGGCTGCAGAGGGCTATAGGGGTTATAGAGTGACCCAACCAAAGGGAGTGAAAAGATGAAGAAGACAATTATCTGGATAGTGATCTTAGCCGTTATTGGTTTTGTCGGCTACAAGGGAGTGACCAGATACAAGGCAGGGAAAGAAAGGGAAGTGGTTGTGGAGGAGGTCAAAGCCGTGCCTATAGAGGTGGATACCGTCAAAAGAGGTAATATCGAGGAGAGGCTCTCCTTTACCGGGGATATAAAGGCTCAGGACCAGATTCTGGTCTACCCCAAGGTGGCTGGAAAGCTGATAGAAAACAGGGTGCAGGAGGGGGATAGGGTGAAGAAGGAGGAGATAATCGCCATTGTTGACCGAGACATAACCGGGTTGAAGTTTGAGCCCGTTGAGGTTACCTCACCTATTGACGGGATTGTAGGAAGAGTCTATTTGGATAAGGGGAGTGGCGTCAATCCCCCCAAGCCATCTCCCTCTATGGGAACCCCTATAGCTATGATCGTCTATATGAATACGGTAAAGGTCAAGATCAACATTATCGAAAGGGATCTGCCCAGGGTGAAGAAGGGGCAGAAGGCAGAAATATGGGTAGATGCCTATCCTGATGAGGTCTTCCTTGGACGGCTGACGGGATTGAGCCCGGTGGTCGACCCGATGAGCAGAACAGCTCCGGCGGAGATCAGCATTCGCAACCCGGATCACAGGTTGAAACCGGGATATTTCGCCAGGGTGAGGTTGCTCGTGGCTGAGCACAGGGATGTCTTGGTCATCCCCGAGGATTGTATTTTAAAAAGCGGAGTCGAAAACTATGTCTTCGTGGTCAATGGTGAGATAGCAAGAAGAAAAGAGATCAAACTGGGGCTAAGTGAAGGAGACCTGGTGGAGGTGTTGGCAGGGTTGAAAGGAGGCGAGATCATAGTCACGGTGGGAGGGCAGATGTTGAAGGATGGAAGCGAGGTCAAAATAGTTACAAAGAATTGAAGGGAAATTCTTTGCAAATCCTTTCAATACTTTGTAAAGGAGGGTTATGCCTGAGTATCTGCATGCAGAACTGACATCTAAAATAATCAGGTCATTTTACAATGTCCATCGAAGATTGGGACCAGGCTTTTTGGAAAGCATATATCAAAATGCAGTTGCTGTGGAGCTGGAAAATGATGGAATGAGGGTCGAAAAAGAAAAGCTGGTGGAGATATTTTATAATGGGGCCTTAGTTGGAAACCACAGATTAGACATTTTAGTAAACGAGACTGTTATTGTAGAAGCTAAGGCCGTGGAGCAACTCAATGAAAAGCTTAAAGCGCAGATAATATCGTATCTGCGAGCTACGAACTTAGATGTGGGACTCCTGGTCAATTTTGCTAATCCTGAGCTTGAATTTAAGAGGTTGGGAAACTTCTACAAGCATAAAACGGGTAAATTTATACGGAAAACCGAAAGGGAATAGCTACAAAGAATTGAAAGGAATGGAAGGGAAAATCCTTTCAAATCTTTTCAATTCATTGTAAAAAGTGGAGGTAATATCTGATGAAACTACCCGAATTTGGCGTTAGGCGCCCCATCTTCACAACGATGATCTTTGTGGCGATTGTGATACTGGGTCTGGTGGCCTTGAGACTGCTTCCCATCGACCTCTTTCCGAAGATGGAGCTACCCACAATGGCCGTGATTACCAGCTATCCGGGGGCCAGCGCTGAGGATATCGAGACCAAGGTGACCAAGATCATTGAAGGGCAGGTGAGCACCGTCCCGAACATCAAAGAGGTGACCTCCACCTCGAAGGAGAACATCTCGGTGGTATCTATGCGGTTCGATTGGGGGACAAACCTGGATGAGGTGGCCAACGATGTGCGACAGAGATTGGATTTTGCTGAGCGACGTTTACCAGAGGATGCGGAAAAGCCTATGCTCTTCAAGATGGATATCTCTATGATGCCGGTGATTGTTTTTGGGGTGACGGCCCAGCAGAGCTATCCCGATCTTCACAACATCATTGACGAGAAATTTTGCAATCCGCTGAAGCGCATCCCCGGGGTCGCTATGACCGTTATCATGGGGGGACTACAACGGGAGATCCAGGTGAACCTGGACCGCCAGAGGTTAGAGGCCTATCACCTCTCAGTAAATCAGATAACTGGAGTGCTGGCAGCAGAGAATTTCAGTCAGCCCGCCGGAGACCTGAAAATTGGGAGAAAAGACTATATCATCCGGGTCCCTGGGGAATTTCAAGGGGTTGATGAGATCAGGGATGTGATTGTGGGTAATTCCCAGGGCACGCCCATCTACTTGAAAGATATAGCAGAAGTAGAGGATTCCTTCAAGGAGGTTGAGCGCCGAGTTCGCATCAATGGGGGACAAGGATTGATTGTTATGGTGCAGAAGCAATCCGGGGCCAACACAGTCACAGTAGCCAATCGCATCAAGGAGGTTCTCCCAAAGTTGAAGGAGAAGCTGCCGCCTGATGTGAAGGTCGTTCTGGCTATGGACTCTTCTGAGTTCATCGTCAGGTCCATCAGCAACCTGGCCAGCACTGTTGGCTGGGCATTTTTGTTCGTGATCCTGGTTGTCTTTTTCTTCTTACGGGAGATCCGAGGCAGTTTCATAATTGGTGTGACCATACCAGTTGCCTTGATCGTTGCCTTCCTCTTTCTCTATGCTGGTGGCTACACCATCAATATGATGTCTCTTTCAGCCATTGCCATCGCTCTGGGAATGGTGGTGGACAACGCCATCGTCATCTATGAAAACTGCTACCGCCACCGATCTGAGGGTGAATCCGGGAAGGAGGCATCCATCTATGGGGCTGGGGAAGTGGGAGCAGCGGTGATGGCCTCCACTTTCACCACGATCGCTATCGTTTTCCCCATCATCTTTGTCAAGGGTTTAACCGGGATCCTGTTTCGGGAATTGGGGCTAGTGTTGATCATCGTCTTGGCCGCCTCCCTGTTCTCAGCTTTGACCCTCACCCCGATGCTCTCCTCCCAGTTTATAAGAGTGCCCTCCCCTACGGAGAAGAGTAGAGGGCTTCTGCCAAGATTTCATAACTTCAGTGAAAAATGGTTTACCGACCTCGAGGCCACTTACAAAAGGGTTTTGAACTGGGCCCTGAACCACCGCGGGATCACGGTGGCAATCGCTTTTCTTGTTTTTGGGGGTAGTCTGTTTCTGTTCCGAGTCGTAGGCACAGAATTTATGCCCACTATGGACGAAAGTGAGGTAACCGGGACGATCGAACTGCCCGTCGGCACCAGGGTAGAAGCCACCGATCAGGTGATGCATAAGATTGAAGCCCTCATAGAGAAAAAAGTGCCGGAAGGAGAATTGATGTTCACCCGCTGTGGGATGAGCGAGATGGGTATAGAATCAGTAATGGGGCAAAGGAGCGATACCCACATCATTATGGCTTATGCACGGCTGGTGCCCAAAAACGAAAGAAAGCGATCGGATTTAGACATTGCCCAATCCCTGAGTAAGGAGATCTCCCAGATTCCGGGAATCCAGGTCATTGACTTTGCCAAGCAGGATGCCATGCAAATGATGGCAGGTGGAGCCAAGCCGGTATCAGTTGAAATTTACGGTTATGATATCACCAGGACCGATGCCTTTGTCCACGAGGTCAAAAAGCTAATGGATAAAATTCCAGGTCTGACCGATGTCACCATCTCCCGAGAGAAGGGCAAGCCCGAACTCTGGGTTGAAGTGGACCGCAAGAAAGCATCGGCTTTGGGATTGAACATGGCCCAGATTGCCAACCCCCTGCGCACCCAGTTCTACGGACAGGTGGCCACCAAATACCGGGAGGGCGGAGAGGAATATGACACCTTTGTTAGGCTGCAGGGCTCGGATCGACAGAGCATAGCCGATCTGGAGAACGCCTTTGTTACCTCTCCTTTGGGCGAACAGATCCCCATCAGCAACATCGCCAGGATTGTGGAGAGAAGAGGTCCCTTGACCATTGAACGCAAGGATCAAGAGCGCATCGTCCGCGTGGGAGGCGGTCTCTACAAACGGTCGCTGGGGAAGGTGGTCGCCGATGTGAAAAAAGAATTGGCGAAGATGACTATCCCAGAGGGGATTGATGTGGAGATCGGAGGCTCCGCCCAGGACCAGGCCGAGAGCTTTCGCTGGCTTGGACTCGCCCTCATTTTTGGCATCATTCTGGTGTATATGGTGATGGCGGCGCAGTTTGAGTCGTTCCTCGATCCCTTTGTCGTCCTCTTCTCGATCCCCTTCGCAATGGTCGGGGTCATCTGGGCGCTACTCATTACAGGGAAGACCTTCAACACGATCTCCTTTGTGGGTATGGTTATGCTGGTGGGGATTGTGGTGAATAATGCCATCGTGTTAGTGGATTACATCAACATTATGCGGGCCAGAGGGCTTAAGCTCTACGAGGCCATCTTGTTCAGCGGCCCTCGCCGGCTGCGGCCAGTGCTGATGACCGCCTTCACGACGATTTTTGCCCTTTTACCTCTTGCCTTGAGAACTGGGGAGGGATCGGAGGTATGGAGTCCTCTGGCTATCTCAGTCATCGGCGGCCTACTGGTCTCCACCTTGGTTACCTTAGTTCTTGTTCCAGTAATGTATTCAATCTTTGAGACCAAAGTTAAGAAAAACCACTCCTATTAGAACATTTCGGAATTTCCAAGAAATTCCAAAATGTCAGGGGATGTTTGAAGGGGATAGGTCCCCTTCAAGGGTGACAGCGCAGCGATCCGAGCGAGCGCAGGATTGCGAAGCGCCAGAGGGTCGAGAGACCCTATGGGAAGTTAGCGACCGAAGGGAGCTAAGTTCAAAGAGGGGGTTTATATGAAAATTGTGTGGATCGCCTACAATCAGGCCATTAGCGATGAGGTTGATGAGTCATTGAAGAGGTGTGGGGTGACGAATTACACTAAGATTCCTGTAGCACACGGGGTAGGTCAACACTCCGGCTTTCATATGGACAGTCATATCTGGCCAGGGGTGAACTCCCTCTTGATGATTGGCTGCACAGAGGAGACAAAGGACAGACTGTTAGAGGAGGTGAGGAATTTAAAGAGATCTTTTGAGAAGGAGGGGATAAAGGCATTTGTGCTTCCTATTGATGAGCTGGTCTGATCCGAGATGAACTTAGAGCTCATGAACTGAGAATGTAGGGGGCGGATTCATCCGACTCAATGGGACGGAGATTCTTTTCAAATCCTTTCAATTCACTGTAAAAAAGAGGGACCTGATTATTTATGGAAAAAGAAAGAGCTTTCTTTAGGTTTCTTAAGACCCTTTATGGCTTAGGCGAGCTTTTTCTGAAATCCCTCAGGTATGGGGTGAAAAGGCCCCTCTACCTTAAGGACATCCTCGAACAGATGAATTCTATCGGGGTCAATTCGCTCTCCATAGTCTTTCTGACCACCCTCTTCACCGGTATGGTCTTGGCCCTGCAGTCCGGGATAGTGATGGCCAAATTTGGGGCGAAGATGTATGTGGGTAACTTGGTGAGCACCTCTATGATCAGGGAGATGGGCCCTGTTTTGGTGGCGCTGATGGTTGCTGGGAGGGTGGGGGCGGGGATAACGGCCGAGATAGGCTCGATGAAGGTCACCGAGCAGATAGATGCCCTGCGGGCCCTGGGGACAAACCCCATCAAGAAGCTTGTGACCACCAGGATTGTAGCCACCGTGGTTATGCTCCCCGTACTGACCGTGGTTGGGGATATCGTGGGCATTTTGGGAGGCTGGCTGCTTTCCCTCTGGAGTATGGGGGTCAGCACAGGGATTTACAAGCAGACAGTGCTTGATGCGGTGACTATGGACGATATCCTTACCGGTGTGATAAAGCCTATTGTATTCGGGATGATCATCTCCTTAGTGGGTTGTTATTATGGGTTGACCACCAGTGGAGGCACAAAGGGAGTGGGTAATGCAACCACCAGATCTGTGGTGGTCTCATCTATTTCCATCCTCATCGTTGACTTCTTCTTGGGGAAGCTCCTTTTGGCCTTTCTCACATATACTTGAGCCAGGGAAGCTTGGAATAGCTATACCGTCTCGGAAATTCTACCAATTCCGAGCCAGTCATCAGGGGGTTTGGGGGAAAGGATATGTCTTCCCCCAAGGGATAACAGTCCCGACCTGTCGGGATGCCATATCCCGAGAAGGTGGGGATTGGAAGTTAGTGAACGGAGTAAACTAACTTGATTGAACTGGTGGACATCCGCAAATCCTTCGGCGAAAAGCAGGTGCTTAGAGGGCTGACCCTCTCTGTTCTTCAGGGTGAGACCCTGGTTGTCTTGGGGAGAAGCGGCTGCGGTAAGAGCGTTCTTTTGAAGCTCATCTTAGGCTTGATGAGACAGGATTCTGGCAAGATAATAATAGATGAAAGGGATACCTCCCAGATCTCAGAGGAGGGGATGACGGAGGTGAGAAAGAAATTTGGCATGCTCTTTCAAGGAGGGGCCCTTTTCGACTCCCTGACCGTGGGGGAGAATGTTGCCTACCCCTTGAGAGAACACACTAAGATGGAGAGGGTGGAGGTTGAGCGGAAGGTTGCCAAGAAGTTGGCGTTGGTAGAGATGGAGGGGACAGCGGACCTGATGCCCTCCGATCTCAGCGGGGGTATGAAGAAAAGGGTGGCCTTGGCCCGGGCCTTAGCCTTAGAGCCTGAGTATATCCTCTACGACGAGCCGACCACAGGCCTTGATCCCATCACTGCAGAGAGGATAAACAGATTGATCAGAAGAATGCAGACCAAATTTGGGGTCACCTCCGTAGTGGTTACCCATGAGATCCACAATGCCTATATGGTTGCCGACAGATTAGCCATGATTCATGAGGGGAGGATCCTGACCTCAGGGACCGTAGAGGAGATAAAGAAGGTGGAGATCCCCTTTGTGAGGGAATTCATTTCCAATCAGGTGGGTAAAAAATGAAAAAGAGTTTTCGTTGGTTATCATCTCGTGAGTTAAAAGTGGGTTTTCTGATCTTTGTTGGCATTCTATTCCTGGCGGGGATGATATTATCGATTGGGAAGCACCAGGGCATCTTCCAGAAGAGGTATGAGCTCAGGGTTTTGATGGATAGGGTGAGCGGCCTACAGGTGGGGGCCCCGGTCAGGCTGGCTGGTCTTGATGTAGGGAAGGTGGCCAGCATTGGTTTCCCTAAAGGGACGAAAGGAAGGAAAGTGGAGATCACCCTGAAGATAGACCAGAGAGTTCGACAAAGGATCAGAAAAGACTCCGTGGCCCATATAGGAACTCTGGGCCTTTTGGGGGACAAATTTGTGAACATCACTTTGGGTTCATTTGATCAGCTAATTCTTCAGCCGGGTGACTATCTTCAGGGTTCCACCCCCATTGACATTGAGGAGATTATAGAGGAGGGGGTTAAGATCTTAGAGGATGTGAAAGCGATGTCTAAATCCACAAGGGAGATAGCCAAGAAGATAAACCGGGGAGAGGGAACGATAGGAAAGATGGTCAACGACCCGGCCATCTATTTTAGGCTGGATGAGATTTTGGCCTTGACCAGAAGATTAGCAGGAAAGATAGAGGGTGGAGAGGGAACTATCGCCAAACTTTTCAACGATCCTGAAGCCTATAAAAATCTAAAGGGGCTTCTGCTCTCCCTAGGTTCCCTTTCTGATAGCCTGCAGAAGGGGAAGGGAACCTTAGGCAAGATGGTTAGAGATACGACACTATATAGCAATTTCACCGATTTGTTGGGGAAGCTTTCCTCTATCTCTGAGAGGATAGAAAGGGGACAGGGGACTGCTGGGAAGTTGGCAAAGGATGAGGAGCTCTACCAGGATCTGAGGAGGACGATAGGGGATCTGGACGAGCTGATCAGGGATATAAAGAAGAATCCAAAGAGGTACTTCAAACTGGAGATCTTTTGATTCTTAAGGTTCATGTCTACATTCCTTGTCGAGGCTATCATCTACTAGACATCTTCATAAAGCAAGATCTTAAAATTTGTGTCATGGTTTGCAGCCAGCAACTGTAAATTGTTCACCCCGTTAGATGATCTTATATCTAACGGGGCAAGGATTGTAAATTGAAAATAGCAAAATGAAAGCCAAGCTGTAAGCTTAACAGGGTGGAAGCAATAATGATTTTTACCTTCACACTTTGCATTTTTCAATTTAAAATTCGAAGCTTCGCCCAGTTTGGGTTGCTATACCTCGACGGTTTGCCCGTCCCGGGCCGGGAAGGCGAAGCTTCGCTAACTGAGAGGCTTCTCCCCGACCAGGAGGGAGAAATTCAAACCGTTTGAGGTTATACAGCCTGTAGAACCATCAACCTATACCCGAGGGAAAACAGATTGACGAAGGAGATAGAATGGCTATATTACGGATAACTGGAATCCCCCTTGCTAAGTGCATCATCTTCCCTCGTTGACCGTGTAAAGATCTGCCTTGGTAGAGCCATCGTTGAGGAGAATGGCAAATGATCCCAGATTATACGTCAAGAAACCACGAGATTTCACAAGATTATCACCAGATATTCAAAATAAAGAGAAAATTTGAGTTTAACCCCTTTCCCACCTAAAAGGTGCAAGCCTATATTCTTGAAGATTCTTATATAATCTGCGTTCACCCCGTTAAATAATTTAGAAATAGACATCGTTGCATTCTCAAGCTCGCTTTTATTTGACGGGGTTCACCCTGTGAAATACGAAAGTATATTTAACGGGGTTCATCTGTGGTTCCTGCATATTTTGGGATGATATGTAGCTTGCTGCCCTGAAATCCCTGGCGATAATAGTCAAGGACGGATAAAGCGCGGTCGCCCGCTTTATCATCTGCAACTTCAGGTATTCCCACCGGCAGCAGATCTCTTCGTTAGGGTGCTGATGCTGCCATCTGATCTAAGGAGAAAACAATTATGGCGAAATTTACCAAAGTTACCCATCCTTTGGTTGACCATTCGTTGACCATCCTAAGAAACAAGGAGACAGGTATAGCCGAATTCCGGCGACATACCAGTATCGTTTCAAGGGTCCTTCTCCTTGAGGCAACAAAACAATTGGCAGTGGTTAGCCAGCCAATAGAGACCCCATTAGGCCCCATAGATGGGAAAAAGCTTGAGGATAAGGTCGTTGTTGTGCCAGTGCTCCGGGCGGGGCTTGCTATGCTCTTTGCCGTTCAGGATTTTTGGGAGACCGTTTCAGTTGGCATCGTAGGGATGGAACGAGATGAGAAAACCGCTCAGGCCCATGAATACTATCGAAAACTCCCCCCCATCTCTGGTAAAGACAAAGTGATCGTGCTTGATCCTATGTTGGCAACAGGAGGATCGCTTGAGGAGACGGTGATCGCCCTTACGGGGAAAGGAGCCCAAAATATCACCTTGGTTTGCATTGTAGCTGCCCCGGAAGGGATAGAGCACATCAGGAAGAGCTGTCCGGATGTATCCATCATCACCGCGGCAGTCGATGACAGATTGGATGCTCAGAAGTTTATTGTGCCTGGATTAGGCGATTTTGGTGATCGCTACTTCGGAACATGAGTCTTGTTATCCCTTCACCAACACTCTACAGGGCAACTTCCGAAAGGATGATTGTGGGATTGGTTACGACTAACCCATTGCCCAACCGACAACGCTGTCTAGCTTATCCTTGAGGTGGTTACGGCGATTGCGGGTTCTCTTTTGTTGAGGCTGCCATCGTAGGCCCCGCGCAGCGGGTAGGATCCATAGGCGTTAGGCCATTTGCCTTTGAGTAGTTTGGAATTTTATAGTTGCATTACTGATGGGAAGATGCAATCTGTGGCGAAATTCCCTCCGTAGTGATACATCAGAGGCATAAGAGCAAGGAGTTTGCGTAATGTCTAAACTTCAAGAAGCGTTTAGCCGCCTCGACCAATACATCGAGCAGAGGATGCACGCGTTCCGTACCCCTGGGATGGCTGTTGCTCTAACCGATCGGGAGAAATTAGTGCGCGTATCAACTTATGGGGTCACCGATCTCGAAACCCTAACCCCTGTCACACCTGACACCCTGTTCGAGATCGGATCTATCGGCAAGTCATTCACCGGCATTGCAGTGTTGCAGGCATACCAGGCTGGGCTTCTGGACTTACACGCTCCGATCACTGATTACCTTCCGTGGTTTCGTGTGCAATCCCAATACGAGCCTATCACCATCCATCACTTGCTTACTCACTCAGCCGGCATCATTGGAGGGATGGATTTTTCCCCTGACCCCCGGAGTGAAGTTTGGGCCTTGCGCAAAACTGAAGCCGCTTTCCCTCCTGGCGAACGGTTCCACTATTCCGAGGTCGGCTACAAAACCCTGGGACTCGTACTGCAGGAGGTAATGGGACAATCCTACGGAGATATCGTCGAGGCAAACATCCTTGATCCCCTTGGGATGACAGCCACAGAACCAACGATCACACATAAAATACGTCCACGCCTGGCCAAAGGATACCGACACCTTTACGACGATTGGCCAAAACATATCAGCCAGCCGCTTGTTCCGGCAGCGTGGATAGAAACGGACTCAGCCGATGGCTGTATCGCCTCAACGGCTGAAGATATGGCCAGGTATATGCGTGGGTTGCTCAACCGAGGACGGGGGCCTAATGGACCGGTTCTCTCGGAAGCAAGTTATGGCTTGCTGACTCAGCCGATGATCGTGGAAGAAAACAATTGGTATTACGGCTATGGAGTTTATGTATTCGAGGATGAAGGCTTTGCCCACATTGGGCATGGTGGGGATATGCCAGGTTATGCAGCCTATATGTGGTTGGATCTGGACAACGGTCTGGGCGTTGTGGTTTTGATGACACAACCGGACGCGCCGGGGATTCCCTTTGTCGCCCTGGAGTTACTGCGAGCAGTTTACTTAAATCGGCCGTTGCCCTCAACCCCGCCGCTGCCTGATTTCACCTGCGTTGAAAATGCGGCTGATTCCGCTGGTACTTACCGCGCTGGGGACAAAACCATTACTCTAACAACCGAGGGAAAGCAGTTGCTGCTTAAGCACCGCAGTGAGCGGATTGTCCTTGAGAGGCGAGGAGATGACTGTTTCTATCTGAACCACCCCGATTGGGGCCGTTACCTGCTGCGGTTCGGGCGGGCAGTCTATGGCAACGGAAATACCAAAGTGGTCGAGGCATTTCATGGGTCAGACTGGTACACCAACGATCAGTACATCGGTCCACGGAGTTTTGAGTATCCGCAGGAATGGGATGCTTATCTCGGCCACTATCGTTCGCACAACCCTTGGGAAAGCAATTTTCGGGTGATCGTGCGTAAAGGAAAGTTGCTTTTGGTCTGGCCTTCGGGCGAGGAAGAGGCCTTAGCACCTTTGGGAAATGGCGAGTTTCGGGTGGGAGAAGAGGATTTTTCGCCTGAACGCTTGCTGTTTGATCAAGTCGTTAATGATCAGGCATTGTGTACCAACCTATCAGGTTGTGACTACTATCGTTTTTTTACGCCATAATCTTAAGAGCGAAACAATCGCGTGACCTCTCGCAATCGTCCCATCTGTCAACCTACGGTAAGTATGTGAGCCATTCTGACTGCGATCGAACCTCTTATCTCTCCTTGGCAATGAACAATAAAAGCTTAGCCTCCAATCGTCTGCACTTTCAGGAGGTTGGTTGTCCCGGGCTGGCCAAAGGGGACGCCGGCGGTGATAACTACCCTATCCCCCTTTTGAAAAAAGCCGTTCTCCAATCCCATCTTCTCGGCCTTGGCCATCATATCGTCTGTGTCCCCAATCCCCTCTACCCGATAGGGGTAAACACCCCAGACAAGGTTCAGCCTCCTCCTAGTTTCCTCCTTCAGGGTAATCGCCAGTATGGGAGCAGGGGGGCGAAACCTGGATACCCGCAGAGCGGTGCTCCCTGAATTGGTAGAGACCACAATCCCTTTGGCCTCCAACTCCTTTGCTATCTGACAGGTAGCATGGGCGATGGAATCAGCCACCGTCTCATCCCTATAATTGAGCTTAGATAGAAGAATCTGCTCATAGTTCAGGGAAACCTCAGTGCGAATAGCTATCTTGGCCATCATCTTCAGGGCCTCAATGGGATATTCCCCTGCCGCGGTCTCCTCCGAGAGCATCACCGCATCGGTGCCATCAAATATGGCATTGGAAACATCGGTCACCTCTGCCCTCGTCGGTCGCTGATTCTCCACCATCGACTCCAACATCTGAGTAGCGGTAATCACCGGTTTGCCGGCTCGATTGCATTTTTCGATGATCATCTTCTGCACCAGGGCAACCTCTTCAATGGGCACCTCCACCCCCAAGTCACCGCGGGCCACCATAACCCCATCTGCGGCCTCTATAATCTCATCTATTGCCCGCAGGGCCTCGCTCTTCTCAATCTTGGCAATTATGGGGGTGTCAAAACCCCTCCCCTTGATCTCCTCCCTGACCTTCTCTACATCCTGGCGGCTGCGGACAAAGGAAAGGGCCACATAATCCACCCCTTCCTCCAAGCCAAACTGCAGATGATTCAAATCCTCCTCCGTTGCTGAGGGCAGGGTAAGTGCCGTTTCCGGCAGGTTTATCCCCTTGTGGGAGGAGAGGACACCCCCCTCCAGGACCTTACACCTCACCTCCCCTTTACCCTTCCTTACAGCCTTGAGCTTTATCTTCCCGTCATCCATAAATATGGACTCCCCCACCCTTATATCCCCCACCAACTCCTGATAGGGGAGGGGGATAGTTCCCTCTTTCCCCTGAGCCGAGAGGATGACCTCATCCCCCCTCTTCAGTTCCATAGGCTGGATCTCTCCCACCCTCAACTTGGGGCCAGGCAGATCCTGCATTATCGAGATGGGCTTGTCTAATTCCCTGGAGAGCTCCCTTATCCTTCTAATATCCTCTCGGTGTTGAGAATGGGTGCCATGGGAAAAATTTAGCCTGGCCACATCCATCCCCGCCTTGATCATCTCCCCTAATTTACCCCGGCAGGCCGGGCCTATGGTGCAAACTATCTTTGTCCTCCTTCTTTCCATCATACCCCCTTGAGAATTTAGCTCCCTTCAATCTCTAACTTCCTCCATAAGGTCTTACCGACCCTCTAAAAGTGAGGTGGCAGAACCCCGATTCTGCTCACCACTCCTCTTGCCAGTAGAGGCTTGATTTATCAAGTCCACAGGATTCAAGTCGCATAACCTGAATTATTCATAAACTAATAGCGGATTGAGGTAATCTCTTGAGATTGGCTGGATTCTGCATTGTCATGTAGGGACAGACCGGAACTTGTCCCGACCGCCGCAGGAGGTCGGGAGGTCTGTCCGCTCCCTCGGACTCCGATAAATCGGAGTCCCTGCGATTAGAAGTACCTAACGATTCAAGATGTTACTACGAATTTATAAATAGATTGGGATAAAAGCGACCTCTACACTTCTACCCGGCTTTAGCTGGGGGTTTTTGGGGCTTGAGCCCCTTTGGAGTGTCCTGTCACAGTAAGCGTCAACAGGAGTTACCACACTCCATAGTGGCCCTGAGGGGCCCTCAACCCTGCCCTAAAGTGCGGTAGAAAGGTTCCTCAGAGGTGGCAGAACCCCGATTCTGCCACCAACCTCACTTGCCGCCAGGTGAGGGTGCCTGATGGTCGTGGGGCTAACTCGGGGCCTTGGGCCCTTTGTGGTATTGTTCAGGTTATGACCTCTCAGATTATAAACCTTACTGCCCCCTTAGTCAACTCCTTCTTGGTGAGTAAAAAGGCTTTGGGAGGACAGAGGGCAATCTGGTGGAGGCCAGCCCGCGTCGAAGAGGGCCTCCCCTTTGAATGACTACTCGAAGGAGATTCCTGAGGGTGATAACCTTGTGAGATTTTCAGCGAGAAAAGCCAGCAAAAAATCTCTTGACAAAGAGCCAGATTAGCTTTATATTTAGACATAGAAATTCTAAAGTTGTAGCTTTTTGTTATGGAGATCTGCTCAGGTTGAAAATTTGACCGTGGCAGAACAAAAGCTCTGCTACCTCGTTTTTTGCAACTAATTGGCCCTTTCATTCTTAATTCTCAATTTTACGTTCACAATTCTATTAACTTTGTGAGGTGAGATACGATGAAAAAGTTATTGGTAGTTTTGTTGGTTTTAATCTTTATGCTTGGCTCTGTGGGTGGCTTCTGGTCAAAGCCAATTTCAGCTAATACGGGCTCAGAACGCAGGGTTATGCTCTGTGCCGCCGAGCCGTGGAGTGATGGGGGATGGAGTAAGGCAACTCCTCCTCAACCCTCAGGTTCAGATTCCACAGATTCTTCAGCCAATTTCACCAACTCAGGAGTCATGGTTGAACCCCAGAAGATTCAATGGAAACCGCAGAAGACATTCTGGACTCGGGTTCAACTCTTCCTCTTTAACCTCAAGCTGCTCTTAAGGAGCAAGTAGGGATGGGGGTGGAGAAGATGGAAGCAAGAGCAAAGCTTCGGGAGGCGAGGGCGACTCTGAGGGAAATCAAGGAGAGGGTTGAGGTCCTTCTCCGGGAGAGGGAGTATGCCAAGGCTGTGGAGGAGATAGAGGCCTTCTCCCAAGGGTATACTCCCGGAGAGAGGGACTTGGAGTGGGCGGAATTACAGGTCAGGTTGGCCTTTGCCCAGGAGCAACTGGGTAGGTATGATACCGAGACAGCGGAGGTGGCCTACGAGGTATTGAAGCTGACCGATAGACGAAGGGAAGTAGGGACAATTGAATGGATATTGGGGAAGATGCAATTAGGTTTGGGAAAGACGAAGACAGCTCTCAGGTATTTGAGGAATAGCCTTGCTGAGTTTGACAGGTTGGAGGATGAGAGAAGGAAAGCCCAGGTGCTCAATACATTAGGGCAAGGCTATTTCCTAAACGGCCGGACTAAACAGGCTATTGAGCATCTCACAGAAGCCCTTGATCTCTGCCATCAGAATAAAGGGGATAAGGGGCAGGAGGCAATGGTCAAGGGCAACCTGGGCACTGTGCACCGCCGCGCTGCCATAGATTGGCCACTGGCCTCCAAAATGTTGAGGTCAAGCCTGAAACTCTATGAAAAGTTAGGCAACGACTTGGAGATTTCCAGGAGAGCCACTGCGCTTTGTAGGCTCTACATCCTCCAGAGGAAATGGGATAAAGCCTCTGAAATCACTGAGCTCTTAGATCGAGCCCAAAAACTCGCCGATGAGGGTGGCTATCAGAGGGAAAGGGCAACTGTATGGGAGAGTAGGGGCTGGTGGGAGATAGCCCTGGCTCAGCGGGAGGGCGGTACTCATTTAGAGGCAGCGGAGCAAGCTTTGTTGCAGGCCCTGCAGATTGGCCAGCGGATAGCCCCAGAGGGGGATATAGTGATGGAGGCAAGCGAGAGGTTGGGCTGGGTCTGCCTTATGCGGGGCAGCCTGGATGGTGCCCTCAGCTATGGGGAGCGCAGCCTGAGGCTTGCCCAACATCTGGGCTCTGTCTATGATAAAGGTCTGGCCCACAGGCTCTTAGGGGCAGTGTATCAGGCAAGAGGCGAGGAACGAGAGACGAAGGGCGAGAGAGGAGAGACGAAAGAGGAAAGGCGAAAGGCGAGAGAGCACTTTGTCAAAAGCGTCTCCCTGCTGGAGAAGGCAGAGGCCCGATATGACCTGGCTTTAAGCCTCTTCTATAGTGGAAGGTTCCTTATTGAGGATGGGGAATCTCGCACTGAAGGGGAAAGGCAGTTGCTGGAGGCCGTCAGGGCATTTAAAGGGCTCAAGGTGAGTCATTGGCTGGCCAGGAGCATAGCAGAGAGGGCCAGGGGATTGATCTTGGACCACCATTTGGACGAGGCCAGGGAGGCTCTGGTCAGGGCAAGGGTTCTGTTAGAAGAGGCTGGTGAGAGGGAGGCTCTAAAAGAGGTTGACCAGGTAAGGGCTGAATGGGAAAGAGCCTCTGACCGGGCGACCGTTGAGGCCAGGGAGGAGCAAGGCCTATTGGAGAGGCTGGAGCAGGTATCTGCCGAGGAACTGGGTAAACTCCTCTGGGAAGTAGCCCAGAGAGCGTCTGCTCAAAGGGGGCTTATCGGATACAAAGGTAGTGAGGAGATGATCTTGAGGAGGCATTGGGGGATGGAGGAGGAAGAGGCCAGGAGGCTTCTGAAGGGGCTAAACTCACTGGATGGTGAGGTGCTCAAGCCCAGGCAGCCTGTCTTCTCTACTTTAGCCTCAGAGGATAAGAGGTTTCCCTTCTTGAGAGATAAGGAGGTATCCAGCCTTATGTTTGTTCCCCTTGGTTTGAACAGCCAGGTAGAGGGCATCGTGTATATGGACAGGGTATCAGGGGAACCATTTCGGCAAAGGGAGCTGAACTTCTTTGTGCGATCTGCGGGGATACTGCAGGTTAAGGTGGTGGAGTTTCAGAGGGATGAGCTTCTCAAGGAGAACCTCTCTTTGAGGGAGAGGTTGGAGGAGAAGCATGGCTTTGGCAATATAGTCACCCTCAACCCCAAGATGGAAGAAGCTCTAAGAACTGCCCAGAGCTTCCGGGACTCCCGACTTCCCATCCTCATCCAGGGGGAGACGGGAACCGGCAAGGAGCTTATGGCCGAAGCTATTCATTATAGCAGTCAGAGGAGGGACAAGAGGTTTCTGCCGGTAAACTGTGCCGCCTTCACCGATACCCTCCTGGAGAGCGAGCTCTTTGGCCACAAGAAGGGTTCCTTCACCAATGCCATCCAGGATGAGAAGGGTCTCTTTGAGGAGGCTCAGGGAGGGACACTCTTCCTGGATGAGGTGGCCAATGCCAGTGGAGAGTTGCAGGCCAAGCTGCTCAGGGTCTTGGAGGAGATGGAGATAAGGAAGGTAGGGGAGACCAAATCCCAGAAGGTGGAGGTAAGCATAATCTCGGCCACCAACAAGAACCTGGAGAGGGAGGTGAAAGCTGGCAGGTTCCGCAAGGATCTCTACTACAGGCTCGCTGGGGTGGAGATAAAGCTCCCCCCTTTAAGAGAGAGGAAGGAGGACATTCAGCCGCTCATCTACCATTTCCTGGAACTCTTCACGGAAAAGAAGGGAGGCAAGATAAAGGGGATAACCAAGGAAGCGCTGGGATTTCTCACCGCCTATGACTGGCCGGGGAATGTGAGGGAACTGAAAAACGAGGTAGAGAGAGTAGCTATCCTGGCCGAAGGTGGCTGGATCACCCCAGCGGTATTGTCAGAGGGGATAAGGACAAGGGAGTCGGAGCTATCTGGGGAAATATTCAGCTTGGAGTTAAAAGGCTCTTTGGGGGAGATTCTGAAAAAAGTTAGAAGAGAAATGATGGAGAATGCAGTTAAGAGAACAGGAGGAAACAAGACAAAGGCTGCCCGACTTCTTGGTATAACTCGCGAGGCCCTGAGTAGAAGATTAAAGGAATTTCAAACAGAAGGCAAACTGTGATCTTAGGGTAATTAGTGTGATAATAGCCCCACAGTTAGCTTTGTATTGTTTTAACAATAGATTAGCTTAATTTTTGAGTTCTTACAGTGACTCTAAGGTTACAATAACTTTGAATTCTTAGTTCAGTAAATAAGTCAAAGTAGAAAAATTATATATGCAATTTAGTTAATGACAGTCACTTAGAAGGAAATCTAAGTGGCTGTCGTTTTTTTGGCACGAAATTCGCATACAAAAATTATGCAGGCAGAGGGCTTGGCCCTCCCCACCGGAGGGTTTATCCTTCCCCTTTGTCTGTCATCTTACTTTCCTCCAAAGGAAGATGGGGTGGTGGGACAGGGCAAATGCCCTGTCCCACCCAAGATAACGAACTTCTACCCGGTTTTAGCCCCATCTCGACTTATTCATTCTCAATTCTCCATCCTTCTTTGTGCTGTCAGGGCTCCTGCCCTGACGGAGAAAAGAAGTGGTGGGGAAAAGGCAATTAAAAATTAAAAATTAAGAATTAAGAATGAGGTTAAGGCAGATAATTAACCACAAAATCGCAGAGGACGCAGAGCTCTAAGATTTACGATCTACGATTCTCTCATTCGTGCTATTCGTCCATTCGTGGAATTCGTGTTCAAGGAGAGGCCTCTATCACCTATCACCTATCACCTATAACCTTTTACCTATCACCTCTTCAGGAGGAATTTGCCTTATGGAATCTGATGATAAAGAGCCGAAGCCAAAAGTGAGCCTGGAGCTTGACCAGGAGAAGCCACCGAAGAAAAAGGGATTGTGGCAGAAGCTCCTTGATCGTATAGAAGAGCTGAGAAAAGAGGAGGAAGAAGGGGAGAGCAGGGACCCCAGTGATTGGTAGAGGGCTTCTGGGGAATAAAATGGCTTGACTGAACCTGGTATTGATGGTAGAATGATAAATAACAGTTCACAGGGGTCGGGGATCAGCGGCCAGACATTCCTCTTCCGTCAGGGCGGGAGCCCTGACTGCACAGTTAAAAATTGTTATGATCTCCTTATCTATTCGTGTAGATTCGTTTATTCGTGTCATTCGTGTTCCAGAGATTCAGTGAAATCTGTGTAATCTGTGGCTGGTGTTTGGTTGTGGTTTTGCCGCGCCGTGAGATTCCGTAGTTAAACCGAAAGGAGGTTGCAATGAAAGCTTTGATAAAGTTTTTGGCCCTGGTGCTTGTATTGGGCACAGCGGAGGGGAGGATTATTCGCATCCCCCAGGACTGGCCAGATATTCAGACAGGTATAAAAATGGCCACCGGTGGGGATACGGTATTGGTTGCTCCAGGAAGGTACTTAATAAGTAGCCCTCGTAAGAGGATAAACTTTGAGGGCAAGGCCATACTTTTGACCAGTGAGAAGGGGGCTGATTCTACCGTTATAGATGGGTGGGAGGAGTATGGCCCGATAGTTACCTTTGAGTCCGGGGAGGATACAAATTCAGTGATAGACGGGTTTACCATCACCAATGGCCGAAGTGATCGAGGGGCAGGCATACTCTGCAGGAACAACTCCTCTCCCAAGATATGCTACAACATCATCACTCTTAACGAAGTCAATGACATTTACGATCCTGACTTTGGTGGTCTTGGTGCTGGAATCTGCTGTGATACAGCATCTCCGATGATAGTGGGAAATGTGATCAGTGCAAACCATTGTAAGGCGGCCTTTGATTTTTATGGTTCAGGTGGAGGCATATTCCTGAGGAGTTCGTCTGCATCAATACTGAACAATACCATATCCGACAACTGGGCCACCTGGGGAGGTGGGATCGGCTGTGCCTTTAGGAACTCTGTGCGGATGGAGGGAAATGAGATAGAAGGGAATGAAGCCAGGGGTGGATGGATAAACGCTGGAGCGGGTATCTATTGTGTTTCGGGATCCTCCGTTCTCATTGCAAATAATACTATCACGGGGAACTTCGGGTATGGATACTGCGATGGAGGTGGGATATATTCCAGAGGAGACTCCGTAGTTATAGTGGGAAACACCATCACCAACAACTCAGCTTCCCCAGGCGGGGGCATCTACACCTCCAGCTTCTCCGTGAAGATTTCGGAGAACAACATCTATGGCAATGCCCATTATGGGCTCTATAGCTCGGACACCAGTGGGATAGTGGATGCAGATAGCAACTGGTGGGGGGACCAGACCGGGCCCTATCACCCGAGCTTAAATCCAGGAGGGCTGGGGGATACGGTGGGCAATTGGGTTGATTTTGTGCCCTGGCTGAGCAAGCCCTCTGGGGGAGGAGATGATCCACCGCCCACAGTTTTGCCTGAGGGCTTTGAGCTTTCCCAAAACTGGCCTAATCCGTTCAATGCTACCACCCTCATCCGCTACCACCTCCCAGCGGTCAGCTATCAGCGATCAGCAGTGAGTCTGAGGGTTTACAACATCCTTGGCCAGGAGGTAAGGACACTAATAGATGAAAAGCAATCTCCTGGATATTACTCAGTGGTCTGGAATGGAAGAGACGACTTTCGCCAAGAAGTCTCCAGCGGGATATACTTCTACAGGTTAAAGGTGAAGGGTGAGAGGTTAAAGGCAACCAAGACCAAGAAGATGATCCTACTACGTTAAGGTTTAATCATAAGTGAGAGATCCTTTATGAACTTAACAAAAAGGTTGGCCATTTGGGTAAGTTTGGTAGTTATCCTCATTTTAATAAGCAGCCAGGCCTCTGCTGAGGTTTCTCACAGCTTAACCTTTTCCGTATCTAACTTAACCCTTGGGGAGAAGAACGGCTATGCTACGGTTAATTTGGCTGGGTGCGATTTTTACACCACTGCTATTGGTGAGCCAAGGTTGCCTTTCCAACAGATTCGCCTGGTTATCCCTCGAAATGTCAAGGTCTCCGAAGTGACCATCACCGATTCTACCTCTCAAGTCATCAAGGGGAGTTATTTCATCTATCCGGTGCAACCTCCTGTAGAGGTCGGCTCTGGCCCCCCCACGCCTGAGTTTGTTCCACCTGATTCTGTGGTTTACTCTTCAACCTTACCTTATCCTCGAAACTTGGTGAAAATAGTTTCCCAAGGGTACATAGCCGGTTTTCATCTGGTAACTTTAAGGGTTCCCCCCCTTCGTTACTTTCCAGCCAAGAGGCAGTTGCGTTTGTACTCAAATATATCGTTTACTCTGGACTTTGCTCCTTCAGAAGATGAGATACAACCCATATTAAAGAGGAGTACTCAGATCGAGAGGAGGGTGGAGAGGATGGTCGAGAACCTGGTTGGCAATCCAGAAGATATCGATTATTTTACGGATCACTCAATCCCCTTGGAGAAAGGGACTTTGGCCACCAAAAAGCTCTCCATCTCCTCCTTCCCCACATCTCAGGATAATTCGGTGCCCTTTGTCATCATCACCTCTGAAGCTTTTAAACCCCAGTTTCAGAGGCTGGCCAACTGGGCAACCAGGAAAGGCTGGCCAACAGAGCCAAGGACTATCGGCTGGATTTCCTCTCATTATGGTGGATGCGACCTTCAGGAGAAGGTGAGAAATTTCATCAAGGATGCCTACTCCAAATGGGAGACGAGGGGGGTTTTGCTGGGAGGGGATACCCAGATAGTGCCCACTCGTATAGCTTATACCCCAAGGGAGGAGTGGCCATGGGGGGGCGGCTCGGAATGGCACCATCTGCCCACTGACTTCTACTACTCGGCTTTAGACGGCAGTTGGAATTACGACGGAGACAGTGATTTTGGGGATTCACATAAGGATGATTACTACCCTGATCTCATTTTGGGCTTAGGTCGGGCTTCCGTGGAGGATACCACCGAGGCTAGGATTTTTGTGGATAAGATATTAAAGTATGAGAGAGATCCCGATCTTGCCTACCTGAACAGGGTGCTTTTGATGGGGGCATCAATATGGAGTGGATGTGTTGGTTCCCATGGCCAGGACTTGAACAATACTATAGGCGGTTATAGCCCCAACAGCTTTGAGGTTTACAAATTATACTCCCACTACGACCAATATGGAGGGGATGCGGACTTAAACAGGAGCAATGCAGTTGATCGATTGAATATGGGCTACCATCTAGTCAACCATTTTGATCACAGCTCACCTTACACTCTGGGGACGGGTATAAAGTGCCATTGGGGGAGTGAAAGGTTGATGGGCTTGGATGATGTTGATGGCTTAGCCAATAGGAATAACTTCTCGATTCTTCTCTCCTTTACCTGTTCCTCCAATGACTTCACCAAAAGCTCCCTCTCCGAACATATAATGAGCAACCCAGACGGGGGCTGTCTGGCCTTTATCGGCAATACCAGGATCACTTGGTGGGGAGATCAAGAGGGGAATGTAGAATTTTTTCGGCTTCTCTTCGACAGCCAGATGCCTTTGTACAACCTGGGGGAAGCCTTTACTGTGGCGAGAATGATAGACGATTCCAAGAGATATAACATCTGCAATCTGAACTTACTCGGTGACCCAGCTATGCCCATCTGGACCCATCAACCAAGCACCTTCCTTGTCTCCTATGATACCTTAGTGCTCTATTTCATAAGTTCGGTGACGTATTATTACGCTGCATGGGCTAAGAGAGTAGACTGTCGCGAAAGTTTAGCCAGCATAGCAGACAAATCAACTCTTGTAAATTTCCATTCAAAGGGCTTG